>Ga0302324_100027282_pt1 | contig 10885 bp, 10 predicted proteins | sample Palsa_T0_1_FD_201949 | JGI IMG/M metagenome (GOLD analysis project Ga0302324, IMG submission 201949) | Peat permafrost microbial communities from Stordalen Mire near Abisko, Sweden - Palsa_T0_1 | ecosystem: Environmental > Terrestrial > Soil > Palsa > Peat permafrost | place: Sweden: Abisko...
CACGCTCCTGCGGGGAAAGTACGAGCTCTACATGGCGCAGCATATTATCGGGCGGCGCGCCACAACCACCGGTATTCCCGATGGGGTGCTACTGATGCAGCTCGCGCGGCGGATGCTGCTGCGGTCCAGCGTGCTGTGTGCCCTTCTCCTGGTGGTGACGGCGGACCTGGACATCCAGGCACCGCAGCTACAAACCATATTGCAGACCTATCTACCCTTCGTGCTCGCCGTCCCCTGCGTCAGCCTGTCGAGCCTGTTGGGCGAGGCGCTGCGGGCGGCTAACAGGACGCTGGGTATTGTCGTAGCGGCCTATGCCGTGAACCTCTCCATGCTTCTTGCGGTCGTGCTCGCACCGTCCGACGCGTCGCTCGCGCTTTACTCCTGGGCGTTCCTTTTGGGGAGCCTCGTTTCCGCGGGGGTGGCGGCGGCCCTCGCCTGGCGTGCCTTCCCGATCTCGCGAGGCGAGGGCCGCCTGCCGATTCGCCGTGAAGCACTGCAAGGCGCGGACTCGCGGGAATTGATCGGCCTTGCGCGCGGCTTGCTGCTGTGGGGACCCTTGTGCGTCCTCGCCGTCTGGGCGCCGCCGATACAGATGGCGCAATATGCCGTCGCCGCGCGCACGGCACTGATCGTCGATATCTTTCTGCCGGCATTGAACCTGACAGGTAGCCGCGAAACCTTGACGGCTACGCGGCCGGTCCGGGCGCCGCGCCGGGTGTTGATCCGGCAGCTCGCTGCGGCGCTGATCTACAGCTCAGCGTTCGTGGTGCCGCTGTTGGTGCTGGCCCCGGCAACGCTGGCCCTTTACGGGAAGCCTTACGATTCGCAGTTGACGGTGTATGCGCTTCTTCTCGGGGTGCAGTGGGCCAACGGCGTCGGTCGTCCGGCGGTGCGCCAGGCGGTGGTGGAGTGGAATGCCCGGCGCATAGGCGTCGCTGTCGGATCCGGCGCCGTGGCGGTCGTGCTGATTTGTGCGCTGGGCGTCACCACCTACGGTGCCCTGGCCGCCGCAGCGGCCTCGCTGATCGGTGCTTTGATCGTCAATGGACGAGCGATCGGCATGGCTTTTTCGAAATCGGCATGATTGTTTCCAATCGCTGGCGCCGTTCGATCGGAGACGATTTCGTGCCGACATGAAATACGCGCGTCGGTGATGCTCGGCACACTGTCCGCCCACAAAGCTTAAGAGGCTCTCTCAATGAGTGCCGCGCACATCGAATCCTCTACTGAGCCTGAACAATCTGTCACTGACTCGAATCTAGTGGATGCCATCCGCGGCGGCGATCGACCAGCCCTGGAACAGTTATACCTCCGTTACCGTCCTCGTCTCGCTCGGCTCTTGGCAATGTGCATGGCGCCTCGGCACAAAATTGAGGATTTGATAGATGAGACGTTTTTGACCGTTTGGATGCAGGCGAAGGCCTTTAGGTCAAACTCCAAGGTATCCACCTGGGTGGCCGGAATCGCCCGCAGTTTGGCGACGGAGTCGTTGACCTCCGAGAGCCATACCTCCGCAGAGTTGGCGGACCCGGTGCATGCGTTCGAGCTCGGGAAGTGGCTAATCGCGGCATTGATTCGCCTCCCCGTGGAGCAGCGCATCACGATGTCTCTCGCTTATCAATTCGGCCTCTCGATCGAGGAGATCAGTGAGGTGACTCAATGTACGCTCGAAACGGCCCAATTCAGGATGTTTCTCGCGCGGATGCAAATGCGCGAAGCCGCCGCTCAGGCTAATTGCCGGCAACTCATTCGCTGGATCGGCGGCCATTGCCGGCTAAAATCTCGGGCAGATTTGGGACTGTAAGTGGTTGCTCTGTAAGGTTAAAAAGCCTTCGACAAAACTCCCGTCGATCACTTGTTCGTCGTTTCAACCCCCACGGCCCCACCCATTTCCAAGCGCGCCCCCTATTCGTGGCCGCGCTCGCTCCGATCGGGAGATGTCGCCGTCTTGCGCGAGCCGCCACGCTAAACCGTTCCGGGTGGCGGCTTTTTCTTACATACACCTGGAGAGAATCGCGACATGCTTGGTTGAATGATCCGGGTCAGAGAGCCGGTTGACCCAGGGCCGACTGATGAAGTTTCCAAATCTCGTTTCCCGGCCGCGAAAATAGGGCGACATCCATGTCTGATGTCACGAATGAATCAACGATCGATCTGCGTAACGCGCGCTCTGCTCTGCCGAGTTCTGACTCCATCTCTTCCATAGCGGCAGGTCGCGTTCTGCGCGACCGGTACGTCTTACAGGCACGGCTCGGAACCGGCGGCAAGGGAGCGGTCTTCAAGGCGCTGGATCGCTTTCGGACCACGCTGCCCGAGACCCAGCAATATGTCGCATTGAAAATATTACACGCCGAAGGGTGTTGCTCAGAGGAGACTCTCGCGAATTTGCGCCTCGAGTTTTACTGCGGCCAAGTTCTATCACATCGAAACATAGTGAATGTTTACGAGCTGGACCGCGACGGGGATGTGGTCTTTTTCACCATGGAGCTGCTCGACGGCGAGCCGCTCAGCAACGTCATCGAAAGCTTACGTCCCGCGGCGATGCGCAAATCGCTCGCTTGGCAGCTGATCCAGCAGCTCGGGGCAGGATTGACGCACGCACACGAGCGCGGAGTCGTTCATGGCGACCTTAAGCCACGAAACATCTTCATAACCCGCGAGGGTGAGCTGCGCATCCTCGACTTCGGCGCTGCGCATAGCTTCATGGCGATGAAGTCGCAGCCCGAGCACGCCGACCGTGCCCCGAGTTACGGGACGCCTGCTTATGCGAGTTGCGAGCAGTTGGAGGGTCGGCGCGCCGATCCACGCGACGACCTCTATGCGCTGGCTTGCATTTGCTACGAGCTCCTGGCGGGAACTCATCCTTTTGGATCGCAGCCCGCCACGCTCGCAAGGGATTACCGCGTCAGTTTAGTACGCCCGCCCGGCCTCGGCCATGGCCAGTGGAGAGCTTTGCAGAAAGGCCTGTCTTGGCACCGTGCGGGGCGTTCAATCGGTGTGCGTCTATGGATGCGGCGATTGACGAAAGACAGAATGCCGGAGCCCTCGGTGACGCCGCTGCAAGATCTTACGCAGTCGGGCCCGTTGCAATCCAGGATGAAGTGGCGCGCCGCCGCCGTATTTTTGGTCGTGAGCCTGGCGACCGCAGCGGTATTGGCGCAGCTCAGGTCGACTGCAGTACCGAAGACTATTGAGCTGACTTCTGCGGTACCCTCGGTAGCGGTGGGGCAGTACCTCATATCCGCGCAGTCCAATGAAGGGCCAGAGGACAATGTCGTCGCGACGCAAGCGAGCATTCTCGAGACAAAAGACACTGCTGATCGCGCGCCCCAGGCCAAGGCATCGGCACGGGCGCTACCTCTTACGATCTCGGTGGAGTCTTCTCAAGTGAGATCGGACGACCATTTCGCCGAGGTTCGACTCCATCGCAACCTCCTGCAAAAAGATACTCCGTTCACGTGGTGGACCGAGCCCGCCTCGGCGAAACCAGGCGTCGACTACGTGCCTGAAGCCGTGGCGATTCAAACCTTTCCCAGCGGCTATCGCGGAACGCGCTTGTACGTCAGACTATTGCCGCATTCGTTGCGATCGCAGCGCTCCTATTTTTACATCGCAATCGCTCAACCCGGCCTTCATCAAGCGTCGCCCGCCGTGATCCGGCGTCAGATCTGGCTTCCGACGTCATCAAACCTCCAAGCTCAACGCTAGGACGGGTGAAGTGAGGTCGCAACCGTGCGGCCCGACTCCGACGGCCCGTTCGGGGCGATGGTCTGCTCCGAGAGTGTGGAGCGCCGCGCAGTTCTTGACCTAGTTAGGGAAGTCTCCTGGACTAAGCGCGGCAGCGCACCGACGCACCCAGCACCGAGAAGTTAGCTTGGTGCAACCTACCTGCAGCGGCGTAGAGCTCGGCGCTCCCGTGAGCGGGGTTTCATGAAGATAACGAGGTGCATTTCATGCGTGGACTCAAGATTTCCCTGGTAGCCGCTGTTGCAGCGGCGTGCTTCACGGTCGTGGTTCCCGAAGCAGGAGCGCAGGTCAGCGTCTCCATCGGTCTCGCCCCGGAATGTCCGTATGGCTACTACGACGCCGTTCCCTATGGTTGCGCTCCCGCCGGCTATTACGGCCCGGAATGGTTCAGCGGCGGTGTTTTCATCGGCGCCGGCCCCTGGTTTCATGGCCCTGGGAATTTTCATGGCGGCGTAAATAACAGCTTCCATCCGGAGCACGGCTATCGGGGACCGATGCCGAACCGCGGAGAAAGAGCCGAGCCGTCGAGGCGCGTCGACCAAGCTCACTTCAACGGAAACGAGCAGCGGGATGGACGGGGCCACGCGGTCGAAAGCAAGCGCTGATCCAGATCGGTGGCCGCGCGGTTTGTACCGCGCGGCCACCACATCCGACTTTACTTCGGCGGCAGCGTCACGGGCGCGTCTGTACAAGGGGACCTGATCGAGTTCGGCGGGCGGCGGCGTGGCGGAGCCTTATGATCTGTCCAAGGGTGTGGTTCCGCCCGTGAAATTCGAGCGCGCTTGCGCCAGGCGGTACTTGTGCTCGGCGCGCCAGCGCCGCCAATTACGCAACCCGACCAGCGCATAAACGAGCTTGAACAGCTTCAATCGCCACAGCACTTTCGGCGTATCGTATAAGTCGCCGGCGAGCATCGAGATAACACCCTGCTCTAGCTGCCATCTGTTGTTCGGCGCGCGGAACATTTGCCGCATCACCGGACCATTGAAGCGATAGATGAAAAAGGAGAAGCGGGCCATGCCTGCGCGCTGGCGCTTTTCAAGCTTGCGCAACAGGACCCTCTCGCTGGCGGAGTCCTGCAAGGCAAGCGCCACGGCTTCCGCCGCCTGCTCCGCACCACTCATCGCCAGATATACGCCGGAGGAGAATACGGGATCGAGAAACGCAAAGGCGTCGCCCACCAAAACCCACCCGGGGCCGCCCATTTGCTTGGAGTCGTACGAGTAGTTACCCGTGACGCGCACTTCATCTCCGATCAGTCGGGCGCGTTCCAGGCGCCGCCACAATGCAGGGTTCAACCTCAGTGTGTCTTCCAGAAATTCCACCGTCCGGCCCTTGCGTTGCTTGAGGTAATCCGGACGGCATACTGCGCCCACGCTCATCACGTCGCCGGGCAGTGGGATCATCCACATCCAACCATGATCGAACCCATAGATGCTGATGTTTCCCGCATCGTCACCCGCGCGCCGAGTCGCCCCAAGGTAGTGGCCGAATATTGCGGCGCTTTGATGTTCGTCGTTCTTCCGGCGCAGTTTTTTCTTCGACGATAGGAATGCGTCCCGGCCGCTCGCGTCGACCACATAGCGAGCCAGGACGGTGTAACTGCGGCCATCATCCGTGCGCACATCGAGCCGTGTTTCGCGCGGCCCCGATTGCTCGGCCTTGACCACTTCGTGACCCTCGCGCGCATCCACACCGCATTCGCGCGCGTGATCGAAGAGCATCTTGTCGAAATCCTGCCGCCAGACTTGATAGGCGTGCGGCGGGCTATTGCCGAGCGCACGGGCGAATGCATAAGTGTTGTAGCCGCGCTCGTTGTCCGCCTCGAAATCGGCGCCCGGTTTGAACACGCCGAGAGCACGGACCTTGTCCAAGACGCCCAGCCGCTCGAATATGGGAAGATTCATCGGCAGCAGTGATTCGCCGATATGGAAGCGAGGGTGATGTGCCTTCTCGAGCGCGATCACTTTGAGGCCTCGCTTCGCCAGCAAGGTAGCGGCAGTGCTGCCGGCAGGGCCGCCCCCGATGACCGCCACGTCGCATGTCTCGAGTGGCATCGCATTGACTTCGGAACCATCCATCATAGCCTCATCGTAACCCACGCCGGGCGCCCGTGGCTCGACGCGGCGGATGAGTCGACCATAAATAAAAAAGCGCGCACAATGAGGCGTCTCTTCCCGTGCGTGGGCCAGTCATCATGAAGGTCATCAAGTCCTACTCGACAAGCGTTGACGCCGAGGTGGCGAGGATCGCCTTGGATGCGGCCGGCGTGCCCTCGACCGTGGTCGGGATCGACGCCGCCATGGAAGGGGGAACAGCCGGTGTGGAGCTGCTAGTTCCGGACGAGTGGATCGAAGACGCTCTGAGGGTGCTCGAGCGTTCCTGACGCTAGTCTCGCCGGCGGCGCATGGCTGCTCGTCGGGCCATGAGCCTGGTTAGAACCCTACTCGCGCTTTCGCGAGCAAGCATCAACCCGGACTACGCACGCGGCGGGGTAGCGGGATTGTTTCCCGCGCTTGAATTGCGCCAGCGCGCGAACTCGACGACCTGTGATGCGACGAGTTTCAGATGCTCCGATACCTTCGCATCCGTGCATGCGCCGCCCGCGTCGAAAAGCGGCGTCGACGTGTTGATCGACGCTCCGAACGGAGTGGGCCACGCTCGCAGTGCGTGAGCTACCATGCGCAGCGACACGAGCGTCGTGACGCACGCTTGCCACCCATACGCGGTCACGACACATCCGAAGGAGCGGCCGTCGAGATAAGGATTTGCGTCCTTGGCCGTATCTTCGAGTAGATCGAGAACGTTTTTGACCGGACCTGAGAGGCTGCCGTGATAACCCGGCGTCGAAACGATGATGCCGTGACAGGCTCGCACGGAATCGATGTAGTCGAGTTCTTCCGGGGATTGAGCGTGTCGTCCGGGAACGTAGAGCGGCAAGTTCGAAATGAACCGCCCGTCGAAGAGTCTCGTGCGCGCTCCCAACCTCTCGGCGGCCCTGAGCGCTTCAATCAGAGCGCATTCACTCGTGGAATTCGGGCGCGCCGTTCCGCCGATCCCGATGACGTATGGTGTAAAGCATCCATTGCTCGATGTCATCGTTTGCTGTTTCCACGCTCATCGGCGTCCAGCTCTGTCACCGCCTCTTTGTCCTGGTACTTGCCGGGGGCGCGCGAGGTCCAGAGGTCCGGGGGCTCCGTGAAGTGACTGTCGATGCCGAATATGGGATTCTGTGCATTCATGGTGTTTTTTCTCCGGAAAGAGTGTCCCCCGCCCCCACCCATGCGGCCGATTGTGGACGTGAGACAGAATATACTCTTGTAGTTGCTGCTAAGCCGGCATGCAACTATCCCAAAGACCAGGTGTACGGTGATGCTATTGTGTTTCGCGGAACAGCAGGGGCACCTCAGATGGCACAGGCATTCGATGCAATCATCATTGGCGCCGGCCAGGCGGGACCCTCGCTCGCCGGACGACTTACCGAGGCCGGCAAGAAGGTGGCGCTCGTGGAGCGCCACCTGTTCGGCGGCACCTGCGTCAATACAGGGTGCACGCCTACCAAGACTTTGGTTGCCAGCGCGCGCGTCGCCCATCAGATGCGCCGGGCCGGCGATTTCGGCGTAATAATCGGCGGCACTGTTGCGGTCGACATGCGCAGCGTAAAGACGCGCATGGATGCCGTGGTGGCAGATTCGCGGGACGGCCTCGAGAAGTGGCTACGCGGCATGCCGGGGTGCACGGTGTTTCAGGGGCACGCGCGCTTCGAATCCCCCCATGAAATCAGAATCAAGGATTCGGTGATTTCCGCGGAGCGAATTTTTTTGAACGTGGGCGGCCGCGCGATCGTTCCGGATATGCCGGGAGTCGATCGCGTGCCCTTTCTGACGAACGCCTCGATGCTCGGGCTCGAGGTGCTTCCGCGGCATCTGTTGATCGTCGGTGGCAGCTACATCGGGTTGGAGTTCGCCCAGATGTACCGTCGATTCGGCAGTGAGGTTACGGTGGTCGAGAAAGGCGCGCGTCTCGTGGCACACGAGGATGAGGATATTGCTGCGGAGATCCGCAGAATACTGGAAGCCGAGGGTATCGGTTTTCGAACCGAAGCCGAATGCATCCGCCTATCTTCGCGCGGCGCGGACGTCGTCGTGGAAGTCGATTGCAAGTCCGGAGACCGCGCAGTCTCCGGTTCACACCTGCTGCTCGCCGTCGGGAGACGTCCGAACACCGATGATCTCGGACTCGAGAGGGCGGGAATCGCAGTCGACAGCCGCGGCTATATCATCGTGGACGAGGGGCTGCGCACGAACGTACCAGGTGTCTGGGCGCTGGGAGACTGCAATGGCAGGGGGGCGTTCACCCACACAGCCTACAATGATTTCGAGATTGCGGCGGCGAACCTGCTCGACGGCGACAAGCGGCGAGTCAGCGATCGAATCCCCTGTTACGGGTTGTTCATCGATCCTCCTCTGGGTCGCGCGGGGTTGACCGAAACCGCTGCCCGTTCGCTGGGACGAAAAATCCGTATCGGCCGGCGTCCGATGACGCGCGTGGGCCGGGCAGTCGAGAAAGGCGAAACCGACGGTTTCATGAAGGTCATCGTCGATGCCGAGAGCCAGGCGATTCTAGGTGCCGCCATCTTGGGTGTCGGTGGCGACGAAGCAGTGCACGGAATTATTGACACGATGTCTGCAAAGGCTCCGTACACGACTCTTTTGCGCACCATGCATATCCATCCGACAGTCTCGGAACTCGTTCCGACGATACTCGGGGAGTTGACTCCTTAGAAGCAATCCCGGTTCCTCCCCTGTGACCATGCGGCAAGCCTTACGCGCAGCGGCCCCGGTTGGGGTGGGGGCATTTTGGTACTGCCTGGGGATGGCGGCGGAGCACTATCCTTCAGAGTACGACTGGCGCTACATGACGATTTCGGGCTTGCTCTACCCCGACCGCAATCCGCAGGGATATCGATGGGCATGGGGCGGCGTTGCGCTCTGCGGATTCGGCGGGTTGTGTTGGGTGTCGGTGCTGATTCGGCACGGCAGTCCCTCGAATGGCGCAGACCGCCCGATTGGAGTTTGGGCCCTGGGATTCGGATACATATGCATGGTGTGTTGCGCCTTGTTACCCGCGCCATTTCTTCACATGGCCAGAAGCCACGACGTGCTTGCGCTATCCGCCTTCGTGGGCGTGTGCATCGGCACCGTGCACCTGACGTATCGCTGCGTCGAACGAGGTCTACTGGCACGGCCGCATAGTTCTCCGGGCCGGTCTCGCGTATACGCCTGCGCGGTCGCCGGCGCAGCGCTGCTTCCGCTGCTCCTGGTGAGTATCACGCAGGCTTATGTCTCTCACGCCCTGCCACAACTGCCGTGGGTGGGTCTGGAATGGCGCGAGCAGGGCATCCCCGCCTATTTGAGCTTTGCCTTCTGGGAGTGGGTGACGTGCGTCGTTCTCTCGGGGTACACAGGCGCCCTTTCATTTTTCGCGTAACAGTCCAGAGGATCATACCCATGCCAGTTCTCCATCAGATGCAAATGTCCGGCAACTGTTACAAAGTGCGGCTCGCTGCCCGACAACTCGGCATTCCGATTACGCTCCAGAACTACGGGCTGCACGACGGGTCGACGCGCAAACCCGACTACCTCGCGAAGAATCCGAATGGCCGAGTACCAATGATGGAATTCGAGGACGGCCGCGTGCTGGCGGAATCAGGTGCAATTCTCTGGTACCTCAGCGAGGGCACGGCGCTGTCGCCTGCCGACCCGTGGGGCCGCGCCGAAGCGCTGCAATGGATGTTCTTCGAGCAATACAGTCATGAGCCCTATATCGCAGTGGCCCGCTTCTGGCTTGCGTTCGCGCCTGCCGCGGAATTGGAGAAGAAGCGTCATCTCGTTCCCGAGTGGCGTTCGAAAGGCGACGCCGCGCTCGGCGTAATGCAGGCGCATCTGGCGCGGCATGACTGGTTCGCGGGCAGCCGATATTCCATCGCCGACATCGCGCTTTATGGCTACACACATTGCGCGGCAGACGGTGGATTTGATCTCCAGGCCCATCCCGCGGTTTGCGCGTGGCTGAAACGGGTCGCGGCGGAGCCCGGTCATATACCGCTTTCGGAGGTGTGGTGAGACTGTCGCGCCCGATGCGGGCTAATCGCTCTCCGGCGGCGGGGGAACCTGCGATTCCACCTCGCTCGCGATCTTCAAAGGATCGGCACTCGCCAGCGGATACGCTCGGGTCCATATCACCGCCTCGTCCGCGGCGTCGGCAACCGTGACGAGCAGCGTCTCACCCGAGGGTTGGGCGCTGACCGCGCCATACACTACATAGGCGGCATGATGGTCCCGCGCGCTCCGAATCGCCGCATGCGGATCTCTCGACCCGGCTGAATCGGTGTCGAGGCGGATCTGCCCGTGCCGCGACAGTGCAAGCCGACCGTAGGTCTGTGCGAAGGCGGCATCCGCGACCTTTTCCGCCGCCGTGTCGCCGGGGGGTGCGGCGAAAGGGATGGCAAGCACCTGTTTGGATGCGGCGTGGTCTGATGACTCGTCCGAGAACTCGCGAGCGATTTGCGCTCCGAGCTTCGCAAGGTCGGCGGGATCCTTGCTGAGCTGGTACTGGTCGGCGACGGCCTTGATTCTTTTCGCATCGGTGCTCGAGCTCGAGGGGATTGCATGATGCTCGCGACACATCGAGAGGATCGCGAACAATCCCCAAAGGTAGAGCAAGATCCGCACCCATCGGGGAAGACGCTGAAAGAAAATCCAGGCCGAACGCAACAACCAGCCAATCACTTGGACCGCGTAGTGCAGCCGCTGCCCAGGTTCCGCGCGGGGAAAGGGCGGATGGAGGCGGGCGGCATCCGCCGCAGGGCTTTGTACTCGGACTGCGGATGACTTGAGAGGCTGCGGCTCGACGACGGCGCCCGATGCTATCCGGCGACACAGCACCTCGAGCGCCGCTCGTCCCTCTGGAAACCGCAGCCATTGCACGCTGAGAAACTTTTCGGGGACTCGCGCCCGTGCCTCAACGGTATCGTCAATGACGACCGGCAGTAGAAACAGGTGATCGTCCGCCATATCGAGCGTGCGCTCGACCGCCAAGCGCCATTCCCGGCGGAAATAGCCCTCGTGGCGCGCCT
>Ga0302324_100027288_pt1 | contig 10883 bp, 6 predicted proteins | sample Palsa_T0_1_FD_201949 | JGI IMG/M metagenome (GOLD analysis project Ga0302324, IMG submission 201949) | Peat permafrost microbial communities from Stordalen Mire near Abisko, Sweden - Palsa_T0_1 | ecosystem: Environmental > Terrestrial > Soil > Palsa > Peat permafrost | place: Sweden: Abisko...
AACGCGCCGCCCGCGACGATCTCCGACGCCAACCCGGCCGGGACCGACGGGTTCGAGTTCGTCGAGTTCGCCCATCCCGATCCGCACGTGCTCGACGCGCTCTTCACGCAGATGGGCTTCACCCCGGTCGCGCGGCACAAGCGCAAGTCGATCGCGCTCTGGCGTCAGGGCGACATCACCTTCCTGGCGAACTCCGAGCCCGGCTCGCAAGCGCTCGCGTTCGCCGCCGAGCACGGCCCGTGCGCCTCGTCGATGGCCTGGCGCGTCGTCGACGCGCAGCACGCTCTACAGCACGCGCTCGACGCCGGCGCGGACGTCGCCGACGTCGCGGCCGAGGCGAAGGCGCTCGACGTCCCGGCGATCGCGGGGATCGGCGGCTCGCTGCTCTACTTCGTCGACCGCTACCGCGACGGGGCCTCGCCCTACGACGCCGAGTTCGACTGGCTCGGCGAGCGCGATCCGAAGCCCGCCGGTGCCGGCCTGCACTACGTCGATCACCTCACCCACAACGTTCACCGCGGCCGGATGGACGTCTGGTCGAGGTTCTACGAGCGGCTGTTCGGATTTCGCGAGATCCGCTACTTCGACATCGAAGGGAAGATGACCGGACTCTTCTCGCGCGCGATGACGAGCCCGTGCGGGAAGATCCGCATCCCGATCAACGAGTCGGCCGACGACCGCAGTCAGATCGAAGAGTATCTGCGCCGCTACGACGGCGAGGGCATCCAGCACGTCGCCTGCGGCGCGCGCGACATCTACGCCACCGTCGACCAGCTGCGCGCGAACGGACTCGCCTTCATGCCACCGCCGCCATCGGCCTACTACGAGCGGACCGAGCAGCGTCTCGCCCGCCACGGCGAGCCGCTCGAGCGCCTGGCCGAGCGCGGCATCCTGATCGACGGCGAAGCCGTCGCCGACGGTGGCACGACCAAGGTGCTGCTGCAGATTTTCTCGGCGACCGTGCTGGGCCCGATCTTCTTCGAGTTCATCCAGCGCAAGGGCGACGACGGCTTCGGCGAGGGCAACTTCCGCGCGCTGTTCGAGTCGATCGAGGAGGACCAGATCCGGCGCGGCGTACTCGAGGCGCCGCGGTAAGCGCGATGCTCGCGACGCGCACGGCACTCGCCTATCAATCCGGCTTCGGCAACGAGTTCGCGACCGAGGCGCTCCCGGGCGCGCTGCCGGTCGGTCGCAACTCGCCGCAGCGCCCGCCGTACGGCCTCTATGCCGAGCAGCTTTCGGGGACCGCGTTCACGGTGCCGCGCGCCGTCAACCGGCGCACCTGGCTCTACCGCATCCGTCCCGCCGCCGTCCACCGGCCGTTCACTCGGATCGAGAACGGCGCGTTGGTCAGCCGGTTCGACGCCCTCGCGACGCCGCCCAACCAGCTGCGCTGGGATCCGCTCTCCGCGCCAACGCGCCCAACCGACTTCGTCGACGGCCTGGTCACGATGGCCGGCAACGGCGATCCGGCGCAACAGGTCGGTTGCGGCGTCCACCTGTACGCCGCCAACCGTTCGATGGTGGGCCGATTCTTCTGCGATGCCGACGGCGAGCTGCTGATCGTCCCGCAGCGCGGCCGGCTGCGGCTGGCGACGGAACTGGGTTTACTCGACGTAGCGCCGCAAGAGATCGCGCTCGTCCCGCGCGGCCTGCGCTTCCGCGTCGAGCTGCTCGACGGCGAAGCGCGCGGCTACGTCTGCGAGAACTTCGGCCCGGCGTTTCGCCTGCCCGATCTTGGACCGATCGGCGCGAACGGCTTGGCGAACCCGCGCGACTTCCTCGCTCCGGTCGCCTGGTACGAGGACGTCGAGGGCGATTTCGCGCTGGTCACCAAGTTCCAAGGGAACCTGTGGTCGGCGGCGATCGGCCACTCGCCGCTCGACGTCGTCGCCTGGCACGGAAACTACGCCCCCTGCGTCTACGATCTGCGCCGCTTCAACGTGCTGGGCTCGGTCAGCTACGATCATCCCGACCCGTCGATCTTCCTCGTGCTGCAGTCGCCCGGCGCCCCCGGCGGCGCCGACGAGATCGACTTCGTGATCTTCCCGCCGCGCTGGCAGGTCGCCGAGGACACCTTCCGGCCGCCGTGGTTCCACCGCAACGTCGCGAGCGAGTTCATGGGCCTGGTGCACGGCGCGTACGATGCGAAAGAAGAAGGCTTCGTCCCCGGCGGCGCCAGCCTGCACAATTCGATGAGCGCGCACGGACCGGACGCCGAGACGTACGCGCGTGCCAGCGCGGCTGACACTGCGGAGCCAGCGCACATTACCGACACGCTGGCCTTCATGTTCGAGACTCGCCTCGTGCTCCACCCGACCCGCAGGGCGCTGGAGTCGGCCGAACTGCAAGCCGAGTACTTCCAGTGCTGGCAGGGCTTGCCCAAGCGCTTCGACTCCGAAACACCCTAGGCGCGGCCGCTTCCGACGACCGGCAAGCTCGGCGTCGGAGGCGCACTTTTCATCACACCTTCACGTGCGACGCAACGCCCGCCCGTTTGCCGAGCGTTCTTTCGAGGGAATAAGAGCTGCTACGGAGGCCCTGTTGTGGAACGAAGAGCGCGTGAGGAGATGGTCGCCATCTCGGCGTGGTGGACGCCCAATCATCTCGATGTGACGCACGTACCGATGACCTATGCGAAGCCGAAGGCTGCCTGGATCGAGGGGTACGTCGCGCTGCGCAAGACACTCTCGTCGGATGCGAGCGAACGAATGGCGCGTCGTCGCGACCACTCGCGCTCGGTGGTCGATCCCAACGAGATCGTGGTGCTGCCGCCGCTCCCCGTTGCACCCGTAACGCCTCAGCGTTCGAGGGTGACGTTCGTGAAGTCGATCTTGCGGACGAGCGTCAGACCCTCGTAGCCGAGGATGCGGACCGGGACGTGCGTCGTCGGCGAGAGCTCGACGACTTCGCGCGTCAGACCGCCGTCATCGGCGGCGACGAGCGGGACGATCTCGACGGCCTGGGTAGCAACCCCGTCGACCACCTCGCCCGGCCGCTGCGCGACCGTCCCCGGCGTGCTTTGCCCGTGGTCGAGGACGTAGGCGAAGCTCAACTGATCGATCGACGAGCCGCGCGGTGAGGTCGCCGAGGGATCGTGCAGTGAGAGCTTCTTCTGGAGCACGTACATGAGACCCGAACCGAGGTGCGCGCTCATCGTCGGCCCGCCGTCCCAGTTCAGGATCGCGCCGGGGTTGGGACCCGAGACGATCCGCGCGGTCACGTTCGACGGCTTGCGGAAGCGGTAGTCGACGACCAAGGTCTCAGCGCGCGAGCCAGCCCGCTCGAACGCGGTGACCGTCGCCGAATAGGCGACGACCCCGGCCCACGTGTTGGCGAACGCGCTCCAGGCTGGCGGCACGCTGCTGCGCTGCGCGGCCGGCGAGGCAACGCTCAATTGCGCGCGAGCGGGCGCTCCGCTCGACGCGACCACACTCAACGCTGCGCACGCGCCCGCTAGCATCGTTATGGTCGCGCGCTCTCGTCGCCGCATCGCTGCCACGCGTCTTCTAGTCTGCGTCCGCGAGTGATGTCCTGGCGGCCGAAGGGCAGCTCATCTGCCGTACCTTTTGTCCACTCGGTTGATCGGGGAGTCTGAGCTAGAGTCGTAGTATGCAGTAGCGGCGGCCGACAAGATTGGATCTAACGATGCAGCAGGGTACGCCCACATGCTACTACGGTGCACTCGCTGGATTGATCTGCGGCCTAGTTGCCATTGCGCTTTCCACGTTTACCTTAATCCGCCAGCGACGCGCACGGAAAAACAAAGCACACAAGAACGACGCGTGACGGAATTATGCTGCCGCCGACGGGCGAGCGACGGCGGCGCGGTAGACCAGGGCTTCGGCGACGTGGGGACGGGCGATGCGCTCGGTGCCGGCGAGATCGGCGATCGTGCGCGCGACGCGGGTCACGCGGTCGAAGGCGCGGGCGCTCAGCGTGCCGCGGGTGACGGCGCCCTCGAGGAGCGCCAGCGCGTCGGCGTCGAGCGGGCAGAGCGCACGCACGTCGGCCGCTGGGATCGCGGCGTTGGTCGCGTACGGACGTCGGGCCAGGCGCGCGGTCTGCAGGGCGCGGGCGCGCTCGACGCGGGTGCGGATCGTCGCCGAGGTCTCGCCGCCGTCGTGTTCGGTGAGCTCGCCGAACGAGACCCGCGAGACGCTGACGTGGAGGTCGATGCGGTCGAGCAGCGGGCCGGAGAGCTTGCCGAGGTAGCGCTGGACGATGGCGTCGTCGCAGCGGCAGTCGGAGCCGCGCACGCCGCGGAAGCCGCACGGGCATGGGTTCATCGAGGCGACCAGCATGAAGCGCGCGGGGAAGGTGAGCGTCCCGGCAGCGCGCGCGATCGTCACCGTCCCCTCTTCGAGCGGCTGGCGCAGCACCTCGAGCGTCGAGCGCGGGAACTCCGCCAGCTCGTCGAGATAGAGCACACCGTGCTGCGCCAGCGAGATTTCCCCAGGGCGCGGCTGCGAACCACCGCCGACCAGGGAGACGCGGCTGGCGGTGTGGTGCGGGCTGCGAAATGGGCGCGTCGTCACGACGCGCGGCCGCGCGCCGAGCAACCCGGCGATGCTGTAGACGCTGGTGACGTCGAGTGCCTCGCCGATCGTCATCGCCGGCAGGATCGAAGGCAAGCGCCGCGCGAGCATCGTCTTCCCGCAACCCGGCGGGCCGACCAGCACCAGATTGTGGCCGCCAGCCGCGGAGATCTCGAGCGCACGCTTCGCCAAGAGCTGACCGCGCACGTCGACGTAGTCACCACAGCTCGGGCGCTCGTCGCGCGCGAGCACGGTCGCGCCGCGGCGGCGGAATTGAGCGCCGCGACCGAGCACGACGGCGATCGCCTCGGCGAGCGTCGGCACCGCGAAGACGTCGATCCCCTCGACCAGCGCCGCCTCGTCACGGTTCGCCTCGGGGACGAGGATGCGCGCGACGCCGCCGCGCTTGGCGGCCAACGTCATGGCCAGCACACCCGGGACGGCCCGCAAGCTGCCGTCGAGGGCCAGTTCGCCGCAGACGACGTACTCGCGCAGCGCAGCCCCGTCGAGTTGCTCGTCGGTCGCCAGCAGTGCCAGCGCGATCGGCAGATCGAATCCGACGCCGGCCTTGCGCATGTCTGCTGGAGCGAGGTTCACCAACAGGCGCCCCGGCGGAAAGGCGAAGCCGGAATTCACGATCGCCGCGCGCACGCGGTCGCGCGACTCGTTGAGCGCTCGGTCGGGGAGGCCGACGATCCCAAAGGCGGGGAGGCCTGCGGCGGAGTCCGTTTCGACCCGCACGAGATGCGCATCGACGCCGGCGACGGCGGCGGACAAGGCGAGCGCGAGCATCGCCCGTCCTTCACGCTGCGGCGACCGTTTGGCTAGTACGTCAGAGAAGATTTGTCCAGCTGAGGTAAAGGTGCTACGCGCCGATAGCGTAACAGTTACTTTACAAAAGACTGGGAGGTCGGTGTGGGCGCTTCGCCTACCACGGTTGGCTTGCAGGATCAGACGGCGCTAGCCGTCGCGTCGGATCTTGTGAAACGGCTTGCCGTGGTGGATCCAGACCTCGTCGAGCATTCGTTCGGGACTGCACGTTTAGCCTCGCTTGTCGCGCAGGCGCTGGGGTTCAACAAGGCAGAGATGGTAACGGCTTACGTTGCGGGCCTGCTCCACGAAATCGGCGCGCTGGTTGTGCCACACGAGGAGGTACGCGACCTTTGCTGGGCGCGTGCGAGTGAGCTTCTGCACGTACAACGGCGGATGCAGAGCGAATCCGTCGCGATCGTGGAGCGTCATCCCGAACTTGCTACCCTCGCGCCGCTTATCGGAATGCTGTACGACGACGTCGTGCCGGTGCTGCTCGCCAAAATCGTCCTCATCGCGGATCAGTTCGATGCCTTTTTGCGGCCGTGTCCGTCGCGGCCGGCGATCGAGCCGCGCGTCGCGCTCGATTCGGTAGGCAGACTCGTAGGCGTGAGGCACGATCCGGACGTGTTTTTGGCGCTTCGCGGTATCGTGAACCGCGAGCTGCCGCTGCCTCTGTCTCGACGCGCCGGCTAGTAGCGCGCGACGGCGGTCAGTGGTCGGCCGCTGTTTGCGCGTCCAGGCGCGTTAGGCGGGTCACTCGCTGCGCCGCGAAGACGCCGTCCGCACGTAGACTGCCCTCGACGACGACCACTTTCCCGGCGACCAGCGGAGCCGAGTACTCCCCACTTGCGACCGCCTGACTCGCGTCGACGGCCAGCGTCTTGCCGCTGCGCAGTCGGAGCACGAGCTGCGTCCCGCTGACCGATTCGATCGTGCCGTACTGGGCGTGCGCGAGGATCGCGTGTGCGTTCACGGTCTGCACGAAGTCTGCGCGGGCCGCTGCCTGCGCCGGCGAGGCCGCCTGTGCCTGCGCGGCCCCGGGCGCGGCGGAGACCACCATGACCGTCGCGACGACGGTCGACCAAGCTCGCATCAGCATCCGCATTCCCTCCGCCTAGTGGAGTCCGAAGACGGCGACGCTGCCGTCGCTCGGGACGTAGACCTTCCCGTTGGCCACCAGTGGTGATACTAACGCACCACCGATCCACGCCGTTCCGGGCGTCCAGGTCCACGTTCCGGCGGGACCGTTGAACAGCGTCGTCCCCATGTTGTGGGCATCGAAGGCGTACAAGGTGATCGTGCCGCCGCTGCCGCCTGGGGTCTTCAGCGCCCAGACGATCGCGGTCCCGGTGGTCGTGCCGTTCGACGAGATGACCGGCTGCGAGCCGGAGTCGCGGCATTCGAGGCACCCGATCGTGCTGCTGATCGCGCTCAGCTGCGTCAGCGAGGGTGGCGAGAGCGCGAGGGTGTAGGTCGCCAGCGGCGTCCCACCGCCGTAGACGATGTATTGCGCGCTGGCGTCGGCGAAGTACGCCGGCCCGCCCCACGTCCCGCCGCCGATGTTGCCGCGCCACACGGCGCCGGAGTCATTGGGCTCTTGTCCGCCGAGCAGATCGCGGTTGAGGAGGTACTTGAAGCAGTTGTTGTTGACGGCACTGCACTTGCCGCCTTGCACGAGCAGACGCGGATACGAGCCGGTGGTCTGATCGGGCAACAGCATGACGCCGCCCGAGGCCAGGTCGGCGTCGGCGCCCGAGTCCTGCGCCGCGGTCGCCGGCGTAAAGACGTTGGCGGCCTGCAGGTCCAAGTTCCCCGGCACCTTCATGACCGACATCGCGAAGTTGGTCGTGCCGTTGTACGGGCCGTTCCCGGTCGCGAAGTAGACGTTCCCCTGCGGGTCGGCGGCCGGCCCGAAGCCGCCCATCCAGACCGAGCCCAAGAAGTAGTCCGTGCCGTCGTTTTGGTTGGTCGTGTTGAGGAGATTCCCCGTGTTCGCGAGCGTGCTGGCGTTGTAGGACAATAGCCAGCCATGGGTCGTGCTGGTCTGGTAGTCGCAATGCGATGCGAGCGCCACGTAGACGTTTCCGTTCGCCTCCAGCAGCGCTGAGCGGGAGAAGCTGTTCAGCGGCGAGGTGCTGTAGGTCGTTCCGGAGACCGTTACCGAACCGCTGACCTCCGTCGCAGTGGTGACGTCGTCGCCGCTGGTGAGCGCGATCGCGTGCAGCCGCAGGTGCGGCGTCGGCGTCGATCCTTCCATCGTCGCGACGACCACGAACATCCGGTCGAGGGCGCGATCGATCACCGGCGTCGAGATGATCCCGACGTCGGGATTGACGTCCGAGCAGCCGGTGTCACCCCACTCCTGCTGGCGAATCTGGCTCGCCGCGTTGGTGAAGTCGCGGTGCCAGACGACCGCGTAGGTCGCATCGTCGAAGGCGTAGACCTGGGCGGTCGAGGTCGACACGATGACCAGATTGTGGCTCGTTCCGCTGACCGTCTCGCCGGTGACGTAGAGCGGCTGCGCGTACACCTTGCCGAAGGCCGGCAGCGTGCTCGGCGCGCTCAAGGTTTTGACGAGCCCGAAGTGCGAGGACGCGACGTTGGTCGTCGTAAGGGTGGTCTCCGCCTTGTACCAGCCGTTGCGCGCCGTGTTCCGATGGAACGTCACGTTGTCGCCGGGCTGCGGGGTGGCGGTCCCGTTCACGCTCACGTCGAGCGTCGCCTGATCGTTCGCCGCGTCGCTGACCGTCAGCGCGCAGATGCCGACCGCGCTCGGCGTCACCGTCACCGTCGAACTGCTCACTGCAGCCGACGCGATCCCGCTGCAGCCCGAGGTGGTGAACGGCGCGGTCCCGCCGACGATCGTCACGGGCTGGCTCACCGCCGCGCTCCCGGCGAAGCCGATGCTCTTCGGCGAGACGGCGATCGGCGAAGGCAGCGCGGTCACCGTGACGCTGAGCGGGCCGGTGATCCCGCTGCTGTCGGCGACCACCAGCACGCAGCCGCCGGGCGCGGTCGGCTTGACGGTGAGCGTGCTGCCGGAGATCGACCCCGTCGCGACGCTGCCGCAGCCCGTCACGGTGTACGGCGCCTGGCCGCCGGAGATCGTCACCTGCTGCGCCGGTGCGGTCGGCTTCGCGAAGGTCACGCTCGAGGGGCTCAAGCCGATCGGTGGCGCGGTGCCGACGCGGATCTTGGCCATCATCCCACCGTCTTCGTGGGCGAGGATGTGACAGTGCAGGAGGAACGTCCCGATGATCAGCGGGTCGGAGAAGTCCATCCGCAGGGTGACCGTTCCGGGTCCGTTCGCCGTCGCCGGCGGGACGTTCACGTTGTCCATCATCAGCTGCGGCGACTGTTTCACCCCGTTGATCGTCTCGACGACGAAGTGGATCTGATGGATGTGGAACGTATGGACCTGGCTCGACATGTTGTAGACGGTCCACTCCTGCGTCGTGCCGCTCTGCGCGTAGAACAGCGGCGGCGCGTTCGGGTCGTAGGAGACGCCGTTGATCGTGTTCTGGTCGCTGAAGCTGACCGACTGCGTCAGCGCCGGCGTGAGCTTGAGGATGTTGCCGACGTTGACGATCCCGACCGGTGTCATGAGAGGGCTCGGCTGCTGCACCGCGCGCCGCACCACCAGATCGGTCGGGGAGTGGGTGGGATCGAGCGGCGCCAGCGTCGCGGCCGGCATCGCCGGCCCAGCGGGCCCGGAATCGAAGCAGTTCGTGCGCAGGTACGACGTCGTCCCGGCCGCCGGGCCGGTGACGAGGAACTCGACGCGACTGGCCGGCGGGAGCACCCAATGACTCTCCGTCATCGGCGAGGTGACGCCCGTACTGGCCAGCGCGATCCCGTCGACCGCGACGATCTGCAGTTGCGCGTTGTCGACGGCGACGTCGAGATAGGTGTCGGAGCCCGCGTTCACCATGCGCCAGAACTGCTGTTCGCCGGGCCGGATCCCGATCGACGGCAGTGTCTGCCCGTTGACGGTCCAGACCTTCGCCGCGGTCTCGCTGCCGTTGCAGTGCGAGTCGGGGAGTGAGGGCGGCATGAAATGCGCGAAGTTGGGGTCGATCACGACGAACGGATTGGGTTTGGCCTGCGGACGGATGTCGGCGACGAAGTTGGGCGGCGCCATCGCGCCGAGCGGCGACATCCGGGCCCCGTTCGCCATCGCCCAATCCATCGCGCTGAGCTGCAGCGCGTTCGCGCCGGGCAGCGCCTGACCGCTGGGTACGGCGTCGCGCACGAGGAAGATCCGCTCGGGGATCTGCGCGACCGCCGGAACGATCCCGGCGATCCCCTCGATCACGATCGCCCCCGACATCCCGGCCAGGTTCTGCCGCTCGGCCTCGCCGTGCGCGTGCGAATGATACCAGTACAGCCCCGGCGGATGCGTGGTCGGGATCGTCAGCTGGTAGTGGAGCGTCTGTCCGGGCTGCGCCAGCATGTCGATCGAGTCGTCGGCCGGCGCGTTCGGCGAGACGTGCAGGCCGTGGTAGTGCAGGCTCACGTCGTTGCGGTAGGTCGCGCCCGACGGCGGCGCCGGCAACGCGTTCACGAGGTTCACCACCAGCGTGTCGCCCGGGTTCAGCCGCAGCGTCGGGAGCACGGGTTGCCCGTTGTAGACGAATTGCGGGGTGCCGCCGGCGGAGTTGTTCGCGGTTACGTTGAGGGTCAGCGTCCCGTTCGTGCTGGACAGCTGCGGCGGCTCGACGAGCGCGCCGCTCACCGGCGTCGGCGTCGGCGCGGGCGACGCCGGTGCGCCGCCTTGCGGACAACTGTGCGCGTACGGATGGTTGGCGGGCAAGAGATTCTGCAAGCCCCACTTGCAGCCGAGATAGCCTTGCACTTCGGCGATCTCGCCCGTCGTCAGCGCCCGGTTGTAGACCAGAATCTCGCCGATCTGACCGGTGAAGAGTGCGCTGGCGCCGTTGGGGACGTAGGTCGCGCCGACGACGAGCGGATAGTTCGCCGAGGCGGCCGCGGTCGGACCGGAGCCGCTCGCGATGACGTTGCCGTTCTTCGCGAGCACCTGGGCATGCGCGTTCACGCTGCCCGACGCCGTCCACTGCGCGGCGCCGGTCGGGACGCCGCTCGCCGTCAACCGGCCAGTGCTGCCGTCGTTGAGATCGTAGAGAATCTTGCCGCTTGCGCTCGGCTGCAACGCCCAGTGCGGGTTCGCCGGGGTACCCGACCACAGCAGCGTGCTGTTGCTCGTCGTGGTCTGATTCGACACGGCGAAGACCGTCGACGCGTTGAAGAGCTGCGTCGAGAAACCTTGGTTGGAACCGACCAGCGACACCATTCCGTTGAACGTCACGCTGCCTAACCCGGCGATCCCGGCCGCCGTAAAGGTCGGACCCGGGACGTTGACCGGCGGCGCGAGCGTGTTGCCGTTGCCGCTGCGGTCTTGCCAGGCGCTGACCGTACCGCCGCTCTGCGTGATCGTCGCGGTATCGGAGGCGTCGTACCAGGCGGCGAGGTTCGGCACGTTCGGCGGGGTGAACGTCCCCGTCGCTGCGAGCG
>Ga0302324_100027289_pt1 | contig 10883 bp, 7 predicted proteins | sample Palsa_T0_1_FD_201949 | JGI IMG/M metagenome (GOLD analysis project Ga0302324, IMG submission 201949) | Peat permafrost microbial communities from Stordalen Mire near Abisko, Sweden - Palsa_T0_1 | ecosystem: Environmental > Terrestrial > Soil > Palsa > Peat permafrost | place: Sweden: Abisko...
CGTTTTCAGAAGCGCCACCGCAATCCGGGCCTCCGACAGAGTCTGGGGATTCCGCTGGATAGCTTCGTCTTTGGAAGCATCGGTCGGCTCACGGAAATGAAGCGTCCGGACATCTTGGTCAGTGCCTTTGACAAATTGAGTCTGGAGCTTCCTACGAGCCATCTGCTGATTGTGGGCGACGGTCCAATGATGCCTGACCTGCGCAAGCAAGCGGCTGCGTCGAAGGCTGCGGACCGGATTCATTTCGCAGGATTTCAACCGGACCCAGAACTCTATTTGGGTTTGCTCGACGTGTTCGTCATGACGAGCCGTATGGAAGGCATGCCCTTGGCGATTCTCGAGGCCGCGGCCTCGGGGACGCCGGTGATTGCCTCGAAGGTGGGTGGTGTGGGAGAGGTGAGCAACAACGGGCGGAGCGTTTACCTCTATGACTACAACGATATGGATGCCCTGCTCGTCGGGTTGCGTAGGCTTGCATTCGAAGTTGAGTTCCGGGAACAGATCGCGCAGTCGGGGCGCGAACACATGCTCGCCAGGTATTCTTCCGAGAGAATGGCCCGCGATTACCAGGCTCACTACGAGGAACTTAATCAGGCTTGCGGTCTAGAAAAACATCATGCGGCAGGGATGTATTGATGACAGCGGGCTTTATTTCGAGGAAAAGTGTGGCAGCAGATTCCTGGGAGTAAAGATTGAGCTGAGCTCTTCTACTGAGGCTCGCTATACTCACCTGGCCCTACCTGGCCCAATGGCCCTTAAAAAGGGGGCGTGGAGGGTTTCGGGTGTTAGCTATATTATGCGTTTCTCTGTAATTCAGCGCCCGCTTGATGAGATAGGGAATCCCCAGCGACCATGAGCTTACTTCGACACTCCGAGATTTGGCTGCCCGGTTACATATGGGACCGGATACTGCGCCGAGGGCACCCAAAACCCCGCCGCGTCTGGCTTGCAATCGCAGATCACTATGAGCCCTACTGGTTAGCAGCGGACGACACAACGGCGACAGAGAGAGTCGCGCATTGGCGAAGGGCATGGCCTGAAATTGCGGCTCGTGCCGCGAAGGATTCCACAGGACGTTCCCCGAAATACACTTTTTTCTACCCACAGGAAGAATATCGAGCCGATCTTCTCGACCAACTCGCCGAGATGACGCATGAAGGCATCGCCGACGTCGAAATTCATATTCATCATGATGGTGAGGGCCGGCAGAACTTTGTTGACCGTATGTCTTTGTTTCGCGATCTGCTGTATCAGCGGCATGGACTCCTGCGCAAGCGTAACGGAAGCATTACTTTTGGGTTCATTCATGGGAACTGGGCGCTGGATAACTCGCTGCCTGGGGGGCGCCGCTGCGGCCTCAACGACGAAATTACACTCTTGCGAGATCTGGGCTGCTACGCGGATTTCACGATGCCTTCGGGGGATTCTCCTTCGCAGGCACGCATTGTCAATACGATCTACTGGTGCAAAGACGATCCAAACAGCCCGAAGTCCTACGACCTGGGAGTGGAAATCAAGTGTGGCGGGGGACGAGACGGCGACCTGCTGATGATCCCCGGGCCTTTGGGGGTGCGTTGGCGCGGTCGCTGGTTTCCTCGACTGGAACACGGGGAATTGGCGTCCTACGATCCTCCGAATGCCTACCGTGTGAAGCGCTGGTTGGATCTGGCGCCTCAGTTCGGCCCGGACGTTTTCGTGAAATTGTTCACTCACGGTGCACAGGAGAGACATTCCGAGATGCTGCTCGGAACTGGTCTCGAGCAAATGTTTGCGGATTTCGCGGACGAAGCTCAGCAGAGGGGCTGCGAATTACACTACGTTAGCGCGTGGGAGATGTTTCTCGCAGTGGATGCTTTGCGGGGCGAAGTCGATCCCATTGAGAGCATTCAAGCTGGAAGAGAAGAAACAGCTTGATTTTTTGCTGGTACTCGACCTGGCATCGGGTCGACCGGCCCACACCAGAGCGGAGCGCGACTTGAGCCTAGCCATGGGTAATAGTGCTTCTGAACGCGGGTGTTATAAGAACATGGATCTCCAGAGGACAAAAAACCTTGCATGTCCTCGTTGTCTGGGGGCTCTGCATTTCACCGACGGAGAGGTAATCTGTCAAAAATGCACTTCTCACTATGAAGTGCGCGCGGGAATACCTATGCTTTGTGTTAACACGGGCTTTTATTATGGAGAAGTTCCGCGTGCGGAAATGACTTCGATCCTAGAGGATACAAGGGAACGAGGATGGCAAGCAGCGCTCTGGAGGTATTGGTACCACAAGGATTCCGAATACTTCATCAACTACGTGAGTTCAGATTTGCGGGCTGCGTTTAAGTTCATCTTGAATAAGTTTGGGCAAGCTGACGTGCTAGATTACGGCTGCGGTCTGGGAAACCTGGCATGCAGTCTTGCCAGAAGTTTCCGTTCGGTCATCGGTGTTGACATGGTCTACGAGCGCGCGGCATTCACCGGTCTGCGCGCACAGCAGGATGGTCTTTCTAACGTTTCCGTTCTTTGTGCAGGAGATACCGACCGTATTCCTTTGAAAGACGGCAGCGTCGATATCGTTGTGCTCAATGGAGTACTGGAATGGATTCCGGAGTTGCGGAATGGAGACCCCCGCGAGCAGCAGATACGATTCCTAAAAGAGTTCTGGCGTGTCCTGCGTCCGGGCGGACAGATTTTCATCGGCATTGAAAACCGCACGGCCTACCGGTATTTTATAGGGCATCCGGAAGATCATACGAGACTGCCGTTCGCTTCCTTGTTGCCGCGCCGCATGGCAAATGCTTATTCGAATATCGTTCGCAAGAAGCCTTTCCGTAACTACACCTATACGCGGTGGGGATATGCTTCTCTCCTGCACAAGGCTGCTTTTGGACGGCCGAAGTTTTATGGGATGCTCCCGACTTACCGCGAAATTCGGCGGATCGTGGATTTTTCGAAACCTGAGATGCGGGCAGCCTCTCTTGAGAACACGAGTCTTGCAAAACAGATTCGAAATGTAGCTCTTCGGCGCATGCTGCCCTCGATCATCCATTCCTACGGCATCACCGCGAACCGCGGCCCGGTTTCCAATCCATCGTTCATCGATGAACTTGCCGCATATGTGGGTGAGGAGCTGCGAGGCGGCCCGTTCGTGGTGGAGCGGGTTTCCGCTTCGGCTCACACGCCGACGGTGCAACTGCAAATCCGAGGCGCAACTGAACGTCTAATGGTTCGTTTGTCGCTAACGCCGCACGTGGAGAGGTGTCTGCAGCGGGAACACGAGGTACTGCCCAAGGTTCATCAGGCAATTGACGATAGCTTCCGGTGTATGATTCCCGACCCAATCCACGCAGGGATTCTCAATGGACAGTTCTACAGCATCATTTCCTTCCTCCCGGGCGTGAATTTGGGGGACCGCACAGACTTGATTACTGCCGTGCTTCCGGCATTCTGCGACTTTGTCGTGCATTTTGCTCTGAAAACGCGTCAGCCCAGTGCTTCACGGAGAGACTTGATCCGACACGTTGCTACATCCGCTAAGGTGGAATTGCTGGCGGCGTGCAGAGAAAAAGTTAGGGGACTCCAGGAGCTTTCGGATAGGCTGGATGCGATCGTAGAGACTCTGATTGAGGCAACGCCTGATACGCCCGGTTTCGCCTGCGCCGTGCACGGAGATTTCTGGGTCGGAAATGTTCTGGTTCACTCTGGGCACGTAAGCGGAGTATTTGACTGGGACCATTTCCAATCTTATTGCGTGCCCGGGATCGATTGGGTCGATTTTTTGGCATCGCAAATCCGAATGACGAACCGCCAGGCGGGCCAAAACGAATATGTCCAGCTCTTCGAAAAGCTCCGCACGAACAGTCCACAGAGAATGCTGCTTTCGCACTACTGTTGGGCGATTGGTATGAATGACATTATGCTTCCTGTACTCGTGGTGCTCGCATGGCTTAGCAAGACGGCGAAGGAGGCGAGCATTCCGGACCGGTTTCAAGCCAATGAAGTGATTCAGGCCAACGTGATAAATGCTTCGGAATATTTTTCAAGGCTTGGGCAGCTTAGGACCGTGGACGAAGCCGCGATGAGCACGAAGGTTGATCAGGCTTTTGTATGTGCTGCAAGTACTGCCGCCGTACATGCTCGAACTTCGAAGCGAATTCCCAGCCCGTTGGTCTAGCTAAGAGGCTATTGCACGCCGCGTTTGGTGCCCAACAGGGCAATAAGTTAGCGGGATTTTGCAAGCGATCTTGGACTGTCATGAGCGAATTGAGCCTGCCAGTAGCGCCCGAGAATACGCGGCCTCGGATTTTGTTCGTGGAGGGGAGCACTGGCTTTGGAGGCTCCGGAAGCGTCTTAGATTATTTCCTCCAGCAATTTGATAGGAATCTTTTCTCCCCTTATGTTTGCACATATTTCCCAGCGAACAGCGCACACATTCATTCGATTCGATCGCTTGGCATCCCCTACTTTAGCCTCTCCCAGGAACATCCTTCTGAACCATGGGCTACCCCGATCGTCACGCGCAGCCGGAACCGATGGTTACGAAACGCTGCTCTGCTGGTCTCCTGGACATATTACTGGGTCAGAGTGCACGGATGGGTCGCTGTACAGTTCATGAGTTTGCTAAGGAGAGAGCGCATTTCGGTCGTCGTGTTCAACAGCGACCTACACATGCATCCGGCGGGCATCGTCGCGGCGAAAATTATGGGGAAGCCAATGATCGTGCGCAAGGCCGGCGGAATCGGAGAAGGTCGCCGGCTGAAGAAACTCCTTACCGGGTGGGTTGATCTTTTCATCGCGGTGTCTGACGCGACGCAAAACGACCAGTTGCAAAATCCCAAGACGAAGCGAATGGTCTTAATAGCAGAGGCCGTAGATCCGGCGCGGTTTCGGGTCACCACGTGTCGCTCTGAAGCGCGAAGGGCACTCGGTTTGCCCGCGGACCAAGTCATTGTCGGCTCGGCTGCACGCTTCACTGAAGGGAAGGGGCAAAAGGAGCTCGTTCTGGCAGCTGCCAAGGTGCTGGCAAAACGCGCGGATGTGCTCTTCTACATTGCCGGGGGCGAAGATCCTTCCGACGCACAACAGAACATGCTCGGGAAACTGAAGGGTCTAGCCAGAGAACATGGTATCTCCGACCGCGTAATTTTCCCCGGTTGGAGAGACGATATCGAAAACGTGCTCTCGGCCACAGACATTTTTGTCCATTGCCCCACGACGTTTATTGAAGGGATGTGTATGGCCAATTTGGAGGCGATGGCGTGCGGAATCCCGACGGTCGTCTCTCGGAACGGCGGTCTGCCTGATGCGGTGCTGGATGGAGTGACCGGCCACATCGTGGAGCCGGGGGATATTGACGGACTTGCGGAAGCCATCCTCGACTTGATCGATCATCCGGATACAGCGCGGCAGATGGGACGAAACGGCAGACAGCGAGTAGTGGAGCATTTTGAGATCAAGCAGATGACCCGCGCTTATGAAAAACTGATCGGAGAGTACTGCCGTCAGACATAGTTCGAGATTTTACAGTGAGGATTACTCGACGCCGGCGCGTGTTTACAGACGCTGCGAGGAGGCGCTCGCCGCAACGGACTCCAAGACGCTACCCATTTCTTTCGCTAAATCCATCCACGGCCGGCGGTAGCGTCGTGCAATGGAAGCTTCATCCCAGGGCTTCTTCAAAGCTTCGTCGATGGCTTTCGCCAACGCCACAGCATCCCGCGCGGGAACGAGAATTCCAGCTTCCGCGTCGAACAATTCGGGGATGCCTCCCACGCGTGAGGCCACAACAGGCCGCCCGCAATTCAAGGCTTCGATGATCACGTTGGGTGAGCCCTCCATGTAACTTGGTAGCGCAAACACGTTACAAGCGCCGAGCCAACGCGCCACGGCCTCCGAATCGCAGGCCCCGGCAAAAATCACATTCGGGCCGATCCCCAACTGGCGCGTCCGCTCTTCGAGAATGGAGAGAGCGGGGCCGTCTCCCAGATAGGCAACTCGCAACGATGGGTATTGTGGAACCAGGCTTGCGGCGGCTTCGAGCAACTCGCCGAGACCCTTGAACATGTCGAGCCTGCCGACGTAAACAACCAGCGGAGCGGCCGGGTCGACGTTTAGCTGTGAGCGGCACAAGCGACGGTCTCGCAAGTGAAAGATTTCGGTATCGCATCCGTTCCTGTAGGAGCTCATCCTGTCCGGGTTCGCACCCAAACGAACGGCCTGTCGCTGTAGGTGGCCTCCCATCGTCATAACGTGAGAAGCATCGGCGAGCGCCCGGTGAGTGAATCGCTCAGTAATCTTGTCGGGGATTCGATTTAAATCCGAGCCAATCGCCACGAGGACAACGGGAATGCCAAGTTTGCGGCCGATGCGAACAGCAGCGTAACCATCCGGATAGATCCAGTAACTCTGCAAAACGTCCGGCTTCGCGCGCCGCACAAACGGTTCGATCGAACGCGCGCAGATGACGCCGTTCGTAAGGCGCGTGAGCCCAGGGACGGCTGGGTATTCCAGATAGGTAGTTTGGATGCCGTAAGGCGTAAAACTCCGGTCAATGCGCCAGTGAGGGAAATTCCTGGGCTGTAGCCACTTGGGGTAACGCGTGAATGGGCAAATAGCCTCCACGTCCATCCATTGGCGGAGTTCAAGGCCTACCTTGTAAGCTGTCCTGCCGCGATAGGGCTGTTCGCGCAACGGAAAGTACGAGGTGACGATGGCGAGTTTCATCTCGTCAAACTCGGCACCAGGAACGAATGCCACCAGAAGTAGTGCCAAGGACGTTCGGCCGAGATGTGTCGAGGAAAAGATGGAGGCATTGGCACTGGATTGGCTTCGCGAAACCCCGTTCGGCTCGAACCCTCTAGTGTATAAGTTTAGCGTAAAAAGCTAAGCCCTGTAGTTTCGTCACACGGAAAACGGAGCTAACGTCCTCAACTGTGAAACGCTCAGCTGGACGTGGCAACTATTCGTGCCTATTATAGGACACCCAGGCGCGATGCTAACGTCGTTTCAGATGCTCAGAATCCATGCGAGGAAGGACTGACTTGCGCGTTCTTGTCACAGGGGTGGCGGGCTTTATCGGAAGCACGCTTACAGACCGCCTTCTCTCGCTCAACCACACGGTCGTCGGCATCGACAATTTCTCGACGGGCCAGGAACGCTTTCTTCGTGAGGCCATGCCGAACGCAAGGTTTGATATGCGCCGGATCGATCTGCTAGACCACGAGCGCCTCGACGCCGCATTCGAGGGGGTAGACTTGGTGGTTCATTTTGCGGCGAATGCGGACGTGCGTTTTGGATTGCAACATCCGCGGCGCGATCTGGAGCAAAACGTGATCGCCACTTGGAACGTGCTGGAAGCGATGCGGAAACACAGCGTGAAGCGCATTGTCTTTTCTTCGACGGGGTCGATTTACGGTGAACCAGATGTGTTTCCCACGCCAGAGACCTCTCCGTTTCCGGTTCAGACATCACTTTATGGCGCGTCGAAACTGGGTGCCGAAGGAATGATCCAAGCCTATTGCGAAGGGTATGGCATGCAAGGGTATCTCTTTCGATTTGTTTCGATCCTTGGCGAACGCTACTCGCACGGACACGTATTCGACTTCTACAAGCAGCTTTTGGAGCATCCCAACCACCTCGCCATTCTTGGCGACGGCCACCAGAAGAAGTCCTACTTGTACGTTCAGGACTGTGTGGACGCGGTGCTCACGGCGATCGAACGCGCGGAAGACAAATTGAATGTTTTCAATCTGGGAACTGACGAATATTGCGAAGTGACCGATTCCATTGCCTGGATTTGCGAAGCTCTCGGTTTGGAACCCAGGCTCGAGTATTCTGGCGGGAAGCGTGGCTGGACGGGCGATAGCCCCTTCATTTTCCTTGATTGCTCGAAGATTCGTAGCCTAGGCTGGAGGCCGAGATTGACGATTCGGGAAGGAATCGTCAGGACCGTAGAGTACCTTCGGCAGAACCACTGGTTGCTCGAAGGGCGCGCTTAGAATCTCACGCGAGCGGACTCACACAGCGATTACGCCTAGTCCTTCGCCGTTCCCGACCAGGAAAATAGCTGCTTCTTGAGCCGCGAGAGCAAGGAATACGTTGCAGATCGGAGCGGCGCGGGCAGGTACGTGTAGGCCAAGTATGTGTAGGCAAGCAATTTTGCCGTTCCGCCGCCTTTGAATTCCTTGTCGTGCCGCGCGACGATGAGCACCGCCGATTTCGCATTCAGGCGAAGTCGGCTATAGGTTGTTCCACCTTGCCACAGCGTGTAGTACATCATAGGCTCGGGAAAGTTCTGCAGCTTCCCGCGGCCCGCCATTTTCAGGAAAAAATCCCAATCTTGATAGCCCGCGAGGCCTTCATCATAAAGACCAATCTTTTCCGCCACGGACTTGCGATAGAGCGTCGTCGAATGTGCCATCGGGTTCGCGTGCAAGATCTTGGAGCGGATTTGCGCGTCATCCTGCGGCTTCAAGTAGCGAAGCCGTTCGTTGCCTCTTTCGTCGATCACGATTGCCCCGCCTCCGCAGGCCGTGTACTCCGGGTGTTCTCGCAGAAAAGCCACCTGCTTTGCGAGCTTCTCCGGAGAAATCCAGTAGTCATCATCGTCAAGCACAGCGATGAATTCGCCTCGTGCCTGCCGCACGCCAAAATTCAGCGCCGAAGCGACGTTTCCCGGTTGGTCGCGATGAAAGTAGCGCAGCCGGTCGTCCCGTGCCTTCCATTCTTCGACGATCTTTCCGGTCATATCCTGGTTGCCGTCCTGGACGATGAGGAGTTCCCAGTCAGTAAATTGCTGTGCCACGACGCTTTCGATCGCGCGACCGATGAACTGTGGGCGGTTGTAAGTCAGCATAACAACACTGACGCAGGGGGCCGGCATTTTGGGTTCCGGGTGGACAGACCGAGCGGAACTTACCGCCGCAGCTGTAGAGATCTCACTCGCCAAAATGGAAAGTGTCCACTATCAAAAACCAGATTAGCACACTTCCTCCATGGAACGCGGCAGCGCACAAACGTTCGTGAGGAATTGCAAGTGGGACGGGCGGGTCACTATACACTGCGGGAAAATACTAGGAGCCGTGATCACAGACGAGGCACGGGCGAAATATGATCATCACTCGGAGTCCACTGCGCATTTCGCTGGGTGGCGGCGGGACCGATTTACCCTCTTACTACCGCGAACACGGGCCGGGTTTTTTGATCGCCGCAGCGATCGATAAGTATGTATACATCACGATCCACGACATGTTCGATTCCGGTGTAATCGTTAGATATTCGAAGACGGAGCGGGTCGATGCTGTTACCGACGTGCAGCACCCGATCGTGCGTGAAGCGATGCGCTTGGTGGGAATAGAAAACCCACACCTCGAAATCGCCAGCGTGGCAGACGTCCCGGCCGGCACCGGCTTGGGATCGTCCGGGAGCTTTACGACCGCGCTGCTCAAGGCGCTGCACGCCTACCGGAAAAATCTCGTTCATCCCGATGAACTGGCCGCGCAAGCGTGTGACCTCGAAATCAACCGCTTGGGCGAGCCTTCCGGAAAACAGGATCAGTATATAGCGGCTTTCGGTGGTGTCACGTGTTTCCGATTCCATGGAGACGAACGCGTGGAGGCCTGGCCGCTGCGCGCTTCGGCGGAAACCCTGCACAACCTCGAAGATAATCTGATGCTGTTCTTCACCGGCTTCACTCGCTCAGCCTCGTCACTGCTGAAAGACCAGGATGAGAAGACCAAGAAAAGAGACGGCGACATGCTGAGAAATATGGAATTCGTAAAAGAGCTGGGCACCAAGAGCCTTGAAGCTCTCGAGTCCGGCGATCTGCGTGGCTTCGCCGAATTGATGAACGTTCACTGGGAGCACAAACGCCGCCGCACGAACGGGATGTCTAACGACAGCATCGATATCTGGTACAACACGGCCCGCCAAAACGGGGCGCTTGGCGGGAAATTAATCGGCGCGGGTGGCGGAGGATTCCTCTTGTTTTACACCGAAGATCGCAGCAGGCTGCGCCATGCGATGAACGCCTGCGGAGTGCGCGAGGTACGTTTTCGCTTCGACTACGAAGGCACGAAAACTGTCATTACGTAGCCGGGCTTGTAGCACTGCAGAGCACGAAGGCTGGCGCGAAGATACTCAGTTCATGAACAGGTCCTGAAACCGGACAATCAAGTAAATTGCCACAATCGTGAAGAACTCGGCCCCCGCCGTGATGGGAATCCAATTGCGGCAGCGTTCTTGGCTCTCCTCCGGCGACTCCTTCAAGAAGGTTGTCAGAACCACGGTCATCCCGAGCAGGACGTACAACGTAATCGTGTAAGTCCGGGAGAGAAACCACGCTGTGACGAGGAAGCCCAAAAAGGACATTCGCAGCACCTTGGCCCAGCGGCGCACTCGTTCTTCATCGTCTCTCTGTGCCGCTGAATCCTCTGGCGGTGGTGAATCGTTGCTTCCGGCGATCTCGAGGTCAAAGGTCTGCACAGTGGCGAGAGCTGGCGCCCAGTGTGCCCGTTCTTCGTTGTCTTCCTGTGCCTCGGGCAGCTCTGACGGCGGTGAGTCACTACCTCCAGCACTCGCAAGGGTAAACGTCTGCAAAGTGGTGAGATCCGGAGCCGAGGCCTCCAAATTTGTCACCTTGCTGGAACTCTGCGGAACGGCAGCCATTGAATTCAATTGCAGCATCGTGATTACGATCGCCGCCAGCCAAAGCGTGTAGCCGATTGCACCCACTTCCGCCAGGCAAAGAACGTAGGAGTTGTGAGCGGTCATGGGGGCGTGGTTTGAAAATTGCCCGTACCCGATGCCCCAAAGTGGAGAAGAGCGAAGCATTTCGAGTCCTATTCCCCACAATTCGATCCGGTCGGCACCAGATGACAACGAAATATCGCGACCGCCGGAGA
>Ga0302324_100027291_pt1 | contig 10882 bp, 10 predicted proteins | sample Palsa_T0_1_FD_201949 | JGI IMG/M metagenome (GOLD analysis project Ga0302324, IMG submission 201949) | Peat permafrost microbial communities from Stordalen Mire near Abisko, Sweden - Palsa_T0_1 | ecosystem: Environmental > Terrestrial > Soil > Palsa > Peat permafrost | place: Sweden: Abisko...
CGCGTGGTTGTGCCGAATGGAAAGACCTCCGTTCACCTGCGCCTCGACAACGATGTGGTTGAATGGTTCCGCGCGCGCGGCAAAGGACATCTGACGCGCATGAATTCCGTTCTCCGAGCCTACGTTGAAGCGCAGAAGCATTCCGCGTAGCGGTGATCTGGCGCGAATGATCCGGGTGATCTCGGTGCGCGATATGAATCGAAGGGAAGCTGAGGAGTACAAACTGCATGAAGAAGGTTCCTGAGTTCGAGAACGAGGACGAAGAGTTTGAGTTCTGGTCTTCAACGGGCGAGGGGGCCGACTCGACCGAATACGTCGATTGGTCGCAAGCCAAGCGGGTGAAGTTCGTCAAACTCAAGCCCACACTGCGCATCATCTCCGTGCGGCTGCCCGTGGCCATGGTCGAAGACTTGAAGATACTGGCCAACCAGCTCGACGTTCCCTACCAGTCGCTGCTCAAGGTGTTTTTGGCAGAACGGCTGGAGCGGGAGAAGACGCGGCGGCTGGCGGTTTAGGCTGGGTTAACGCAGCGGCTTTCTCACGAACCATCCCACAATTCCACCATCCAACACAACACACAGCCAGCCGAACACGTCGCCGTGGGCGGTGTAGAAGGTGATGTCGTCGCGGAAGGCGAACTGGGCGGGGAGCGCGTCGGCCTGGTGGCGGGGAATGCTCTGGCGCACGCGCCCGTAGGGATCAATCACGGCGGTCACTCCATTATTTGTGTCGCGCAGAATCCAGCGGCGGTTCTCGATGGCCCTCATGCGGACAATGTTCAAGTGCTGCCAGGGAGCGCTGGTGTCGCCGTACCAGCCGTCGTCGCTGATGTTGACGAGGACTTCTGCGCCGAGTTGAGCGAAATGGCGGATTTCGTCGGCAAAGACGGACTCATAGCAGATGAAGACACCATAGCGGTGCGCATCGCCATTCGATGTTGGGAGGCGGAAGACTTTTGGGCCAGAGCCACGCGAAAACGTGGAAACTCGGCCGGTGAGCTTGTGGGCGAACCTGAGCAGGTTCTGGAAAGGGATGTACTCGCCGAAGGGGACGAGATGGATTTTGTCGTATCGGCCCACCTTGTTTCCGTCTGCGCCCACGATCAGGGCTGAATTGTAGTAATGCCATTCGGCGCCGGGGGCGTCGTAGTCCCAGCCGATATTGCCGACTACCAGGGGCGCTTGCACGGTTGCGGCAATGCCTTTGAGCGCTTTCTCAAACTTCGGGTCGGTTTCGTCGAACGGCGCGGGCGACTCCGGCCAGGCGATGAGATCGGCATGGGTCGGTCGTTGCGCGCAGAGAGGCTCGAGGTCGGGCGCGCCCGTTTGCGGGACTCCGATGATGTAACCCTTGCACTGTTCGCCGGCAAGTTGCGTGAACTGGGCCATATGCTTGTCCCACTCCCCCGGCCCTGACCACCGGTTGTCGCCTGAGACGTCGAGATTGGGCTGGATCAGCACGGCTGTCGCTGTTGGCGCTGGGTCGCGCGGTGGCAGGTTGAAACCTTGGCTGAGGCCGGCCATGAGAAGGGCGCCTGCAATCCCCCAGGGTTTCCGTCCCTGCCAAAACGGTTTGGGCGGACAGCGATCGATGACCAGGGCGCCGGCGATGAGCGCATTCACCACGACGATCACAAAGCTGATGCCGTAGACGCCCGTCCAGGGCGCAAGCTGGTTCACGATCGCGTTGTCCACCTGCGAATAGCCAAGCTGGTCCCACGGGACGGAAGTTATGCGGGAGGCGGCGAGTTCGAGGCCGGCCCAGAAGATGGGCGCGGCGGCCAGAGCCAGTTTCGTGTTTCCGCTGGCCTGGCGGACCAGGGCTACACCGAGGGCAAATAATCCGAAATAAAGACCCAGCACCAGGCTGAATCCGACCAGCAGCAGAACCGGCACGATTGCGGGAAGATCGCCATACTTCGCCATGGTGTCGCGAATCCAGTAGCAATTGCCCATGTACCAGAGGAAGCCGCAGAGATAGCCGAGCAGAAAACCGCGCCGCAGCGGTCGAGGGCCTTTCACGCACATTGCTGACAAGACTGCGGCCAGCAGGGGCACAAGCCCGAACCATGCAAACACGGCTCGCCAGGGCGGCAACGGGCCGGCGAGTGGAAACGGGAGCTCCAGCAGGCCGGCGGAAAGCACGGCCGCGGCCCACAGACCCCATTTCTCAAAAATGAGCTTCATACAGGGGCGAGTTTATAGCATTGGGGCCGGGCAGCAACGCGAGTGGGGCGGCGCGAGGCCGCAGCCGGAGCGGGTGTCACCGCGCCCGACGGGGCGCGACGTCAGTTTGGTTCGGATTCCCAGCATTCCGCTTCGCTTCATGCTGGGCTATTATCCTCCCCTCCCTCCGGGAGGGCGGAGCGTTCTGACATTCAACACATCAATGGCGCTCTTCCGTTTTCGGGATCGCACGGGCTTGTGGGGCGAATTCGCGGTACAATCACCTTCATGCTGGTTGCAATATTTGCAATGCGGGTGTTGGAGGTCATGTTCTTTGTTGGCCTGGTCGGTTCGTCCGTGGTGGTGATCATCAGCTTCATCGAAGACGGGAAAGAGCTGTTCGGCAAAGACGAATAAACTCCCATCTTTATCGGTTTACCTGTGCCGTCCTTATTTCCCGTTGACTCCAGCGCGTTTCGGACTTACACTCACCGAAGGGCCGCGGATGATTGCGCTCTAGACTGCCGGTCGTTACTCCGGCGCACACGCCATGGCATCCACCCGCACGACCGTTGCCCCTTCCTCGGACCGCGTCCGCCTCATTGTGGCATCCTCCGTGATGCTCACGTTCATTTCTTTCTGGCGCGCAGCTTCCATCGTTCTCTGCGACCTTGGATCGTCCGCCTTCTATGCCGGCGGCATCGCCGAGGAGGCGGTCGGAGCGGCCGCTCCCTGGTTCATCCTGGGCATCATGCTGTTCAGTTTCGCCGTGCGCGCGGTCTATGTGGAGAGCTGTTCCATGTTCACCCGCGGCGGCGTTTACCGCGTTGTGAAGGAAGCCCTCGGCGGAACCTTTGCCAAGTTGAGTGTCTCGGCACTCATGTTCGATTACATTCTTACCGGGCCGATTTCGGGCGTCTCCGCCGGGCAATACATTACCGGCCTGATGAACGAAATGATGAACGTGGCCAACACCAGCCATTGGCTGCCGCCGGCCCTGATGAGCGCCAACGGCACTCCGTTTCAGTTCGATATGAACCACACCTCGGCGGTGTTTGCCGCGGTGGTGACCATCTATTACTGGTGGCAGAACATCAAGGGCATTGAAGAATCCAGCGCCAAGGCCATGCAGGTTATGCAGATTACCACCATCATGGTGATCATCCTGTTGATCTGGGGCGTCTATTCGGTCTTCATCAAGGGCGCGCATCTCCCTCCTGCACCCATCGTTCAAAACCTCAAATTCAGTGACGATGCGCTGGGCTTCCTGAAGGGAACGCGCCTGGTGCCGGTGTTTGGACTGTTCGGCATCCTCATGGCGTTCGGCCACTCGCTGCTGGCGATGAGCGGCGAGGAAAGTCTGGCGCAGGTCAATCGCGAGATCGAGCATCCCAAGCTCAAGAACCTGAAGCGGGCCGCGATTGTCATTGCCATCTACAGCCTGATCTTTACCGGCGGCGCCACGATTCTGGCCTACATGCTGATCCCACTGAAGGATCACGTCGTGTACCAGGACAACCTGATCGCCGGCCTGGCCATGAACCTGGTGGGGCCGATGTTCTGGCGGATCGCCTTCCGCATCTTCGTGGTGCTGGTCGGATTCCTGATTCTCTCAGGAGCCATCAACACGTCCATGATCGGATCAACCGGCGTTCTGATGCGCGTGGCGGAAGACGGCGTGCTCACCGACTGGTTTCGCAAACCGCATCACAAGTTCGGCACCAGCTCGCGCATCGTCAACCTGGTCTTCATTCTGCAGATGGTCACCATCATTGCCAGCCGAGGCAACGTCATTATCCTGGGCGAGGCTTATGCCTTCGGCGTCATCTGGTCATTCACATTCAACAGCCTGGCCATGCTGGTGCTGCGATGGAAGTACCACGGGGAACGCGGCTGGAAGGTTCCGCCCAATATCACAATTGGAAAGACCGAGATTCCCGTTGGATTGCTCTCGGTTTTTCTCGTCCTGCTTTCTACGGCTATCGTCAATTTGTTCACCAAGTCCGTGGCAACGGTCAGCGGCATTGTATTTGCGGCGGCCTTCTTCACCATCTTCACCATCTCCGAGCGCCAGAACCTGCGCAAACACGCCATTACCGCGCGGCAGATGAAGGACCACTTTCAGCTTGAGCACCAGGACACCATCAGCCGCGAGTCGGTTGCAATCCGCCCCGGCGGCATCATGGTCACCATGCGCGACCCTTCCAATCCCTTCGCGCTCAAGTGGACCCTCTCGCGCACCAGCACCGAAGATCAGGATGTGGTGGTCATCAGCGTGCGCATGATGGGTGTGGGCGGACCGGAGTTTCTGAGCGCCGAGGAGACAAGTTTCAGCGAGCACGAGCAGATGGTCTTTACCAAGGCTGTTTCTGTCGCCGAGAGCTTTGGGAAAAAGGTTTCCCTGCTGGTTGTACCCGCCGGCGATGTGTTCGCCGCACTGGTGCAAGGCGCAAACTCGCTTGAAGTGGAGTCGGTCGTCTCCAGCGTCTCGTCGAAGATGACTGCTGAAGACCAGGCCTTCCATATGGGGCAGGCGTGGGAAGCGCTGCCGGAGCCCAAGCGCCAGTTCAATTTCTATGTGATCGATCCCGGCGCCAGCGTGAAGGTTTTCTACATTGGGCCGCACGCGCCTAACCTGAGCCCGGACGATGTGCAGTTGGTGCATAGGCTGTGGCTGAACATGCGACGCGACCCTTCCATGCCCGACCTGCACCATAGCGACATCATCACCTACGCCCTTACCCGCATGGCCGGCCAATATGCCCGCGAGAAGCAGGAGATACTGCGCGACCTTCGCAACTATCGCGCTGCAGAGGCTCCTGCCAAGTTGCAGGGGGCCACGCAGGAACTTTCCGCAGTTTCGCTTGGCGGTAAGCCACCATCGGCTCCTCCCAAGCCTCCGCCCGGTCTCTAAGTCAACAGCGCTTTTTCCACTTCGAATTGATCCTCAGTAAAAACTCGCGCGGACCAAATTTACCGACAACCATCCTGTAGATTCCGCGCTAAGCAACGCTCGACTCAATTTCGCAGAATTGATCGTTTCCGGTGATTTTTCACATTTTTTGTTTGTAAAAGAGTCTACAGTTGGGTATTGTGTTTCAAAGGTTGAGTGGTAAGACCCCGCACACGTTTTTCCATTAGGCCAAGCGGAATGCGCGCCACTTACTAAGACCTAAAAGGAGGATTTGTGGGAGTTTCAGAGATTTTGACCCAGATCGATCAGGAGATCGCACAGTTGCAACATGTACGCGCATTACTTACGGACAAAGCAACCGCAGCGACGAAGAAGACGAAGACTCCGCCGGCCGTAGCGAAGCCTGCCAAAAAGAAGAAGAGGAATCTTTCTCCTGAAGGCCGCAAGCGAATTGCTGAAGCGGTAAAGAAGCGGTGGGCAGAGCAGAAGAAGGCAGCCTCCGCAAGTTGATTTGATGTAAGCAACAATCAAGGGCCGGCTTTTAAGCTGGCCCTTATTTTTTGCACTCCATGTCAACGTCAAGGGACTTCGCTAATAGGAATCGCCGGGCGACCAGCACACCACCTGGACGCTTGCATTCACCAGCGCAGCCAACTCCGCGGGCGTTCCCGTGAGCGGCGGAAAAGTGCCGAAATGCAGCGGCAAAACTGTTTTCGGCGCAAGATAGCGCACGGCCAGCGCAGCTTGTGTTGGTCCCATGGTGTAGTGACCGCCTATCGGCAGCATCGCCACTTCCGGCTGGTATAACTCGCGGATAAGTTGCATATCTCCGAAGACGGCTGTGTCTCCGGCATGGTAAAGAACCGGGCCGTCGGCAATACTCAAAACGTACCCCGCCGCGACGCCGACATAATGCGTTCCAGCCTCATCCTGCGCGCCCGAAGAGTGCTTGGCCTCCACCATGGTGGCTGCCACGTCGTCGAGTTGCACGGTACCGCCCAGGTTCATCCCAATCGTTTTTTCCACTCCCTTGGCTTCGACGTAGGCGGCCAACTCATAGATCGCCACCACGGTCGATCCATGCTTCTTCGCCACCGGCACCACGTCGGAGATATGATCGCCGTGACCGTGAGTAAGAAGGATGAAGTCGATCGTCGACGGCAGCTCAAAGCCTTTGGGATATTTTGGATTCCCGGTAATGAAAGGATCGATGAGGATGGTTGTGCCGTTTGCGGTTGTCACCAGAACCGTGGAGTGACCAAGCCAGGTAATGCGCGTTCCCTTCAATTTGCTCATGATTGCATTCCTCCAATAAGTTTAGCCTTTGAACAAGCAAGAGTTGCGATCCGACATTCCCTCGGGGGCTAAAGCCCACCCTCTTTCTTGGCGATTGCGGCACGCGACCCCGACCCAGATGGTACCCCGGTCGTGTCCTTGCAAAACTGCGACTTCAACCAGGTCTCCTAGCGCGTCATGATGACTTCAGAGACGCTGTCTTTGGCCAGAAACTGGCGGTGCCCTGACCAGCCGGCAAACAGCTTTTCGATGCTGCGGTTGGTGAATGCACGCTGAATTGGAAACGGCTGCGCAAGTTGCACCTCCACATCGTCACCCCTGGTGAGGTGGAAGCGGCAAAAGACAGTCTCCTCGCCCTTGGTGCGGGTGTGGAAGAAAGACAGCACCTGGCCGCCGGTGTTCATTGACCCATGCAGATGAGCAACCACCGGCGCCACCAGGCCTTCGGGCAGATAATCGAGCGCGGTCCATAGAAGGACAACGTCGAAGGTGCGTCCTGAGAAATTCAGCGCCTGGTCAAGAAATCCCTGCACATTCCAGATGGGTTTTTCGTCCTCGTCAACGCCGGTCTTCCAGTCAACATTGCATGCGTCGGGGACAAGGTCGGCGAGGAAGACACTGTGACCCAGTTCTGTGAGGTAATTGATGTTGGTGGGCGAAGTGTAGCCGACATCGATGATGCGAAGGCCGGGCTCGGCTTCCAGGCGTTTGCGCACCGACGACCAGCCACCGGAGTGGCGGGGAACTCGCGGCCCCGTAGGCCCTGGATTCTGAGCGGGGGCAGCGCTGTCCTGCTTCTTCTCGAACCAACGGCTCAGCAACTTGTAATCCCCTTGCAATCATTTCTGGCAGGTTGTAAATCGGGCAATCCCGTCAGGCGGCACCGCCGTTTGGCGAGGTCTCCGGCGGTTTGACCGCGCCCTGCGTCAGATCCACTCTGCCGCGGAATATTGCGTTATCTTCGACGGCCAGGCGCAGGGCGCGAATATCGCCCTCCATCACGCAGCCGGCGCGCAACTCCACCCGGCCGCTGGCCACCACGTTGCCCTGCACGTGGCCCAGAATCAGCACGTCTTTGGCGGTGAGGTCGGCGGCCACATTAGCGCTTGCACCTACGGTCAAACGGCTCTCGGAGAGGTTGACGGTACCCTCCACGCGCCCATCCACAATCAAGTCTTCACTGCCTTTTACTTCGCCGCAAATCACCACGCTCTTGCCGATGCGTGCCGGAGTGTTCTCCCCTGCCATGGTCGTTTCCTTCCGGGGACCAAAAAATGCCCCTGCCCGAACTATAGCAACTGAGACTGTGGGCTTCAAAGCCGGAGCCGATTGCAGAATCTCATTTGTCGCCGAGGCGTCTAAACATTCATGAATGCGAAACACTGTGCACAGGGAAGCGATGCCCGCTAAACTTGACTCAGTGCGCAGACCCTTGTCTCTTTTCTTCCTGATCGCGTGCGCCGGTATGCCGTCGCAGGGTCAGCCCGCGCCGCCCGCCCTGTCGCCCGCGCAGGCCCAGGCGCTGGTGGAGCGCGCGCTGGCCACGGAATCGCGCGCAGCGCAGGATATGACCAGCATGAGCCATCCCATGCGCTACCGTTTGCGCAAGACCAGTCCGCGGCTCACTTCGACCAAGGAAATTGTCGAAACGCGCGAGGGCGATGTGGCGCGGCTGCTCTCCATCAACGATCAGCCGTTGAACCAAGCCGACGAAGAACACGAACAGGCACGTTTGCAGGCGCTGATGGACAATCCCAGCCTGCAGCAGCACCGCAAACAGAGCGAGAACAACGATACGGCGCGCGCCATGAAGATTCTGCGCGTGCTGCCCAGCGCATTCCTGTATCAATTTGCGGGAACTGCCCAATCCGCGGCAGGGACGGTGGAGAAGTTCTCTTTCAAGCCCAACCCGCAATTCGATCCGCCGGACATGGAGACGGGTGTGCTGACGGCAATGGCCGGCGAGATCTGGATCGATCCCGTCGAGGAGCGGGTGGTGCGCCTGGCGGGCAGTCTGCAGCAGGATAAGGAGATTGGCCTGGGCATCCTGGGCGAGTTGGACAAAGGCGGCTGGATCGAAATCGACCAGGCCAATGTGGGAGAGCACCAATGGCGGATCGTCCATTTGAAGCTGGTGATGAATGGGCGTGTCCTATTTAAGGCCAAGAACTCCAATTCGGTACAAGAGTATTCCGAGTTTGTTTCGCTGCCCCCCGAACTGAGTTACAAGCAAGCCATTCAGATGCTGCGCGCTGACGCATGGCCGGTCGCACCGGCTGGCCACTGAGGCGCAGACGCCCAATCACCGCGTTCGACTCCATGCCGGTCCATGGTAATCTTTGCGTGCTATCGAACGCTGATTCGGGGCTTCCCTGCGAGCAGCCAATCCGCCGCTGGCCGCGTAGCTAAAGTTGATCCGATGGAGGGCGCCCATGCGGCCAGGTTCCGCACTTGCGGCCGGTCTTTATCTTGCTCTCATGCTCGTCTGGCCCGTGATCGGCCCGGCGCAGGGACCAACCGCCAACCCGCAGCAGCCGGTTCCTCTTTCCGTAGGCGGACCGCTGGATTTGGCAACCGCCGCGTGGCGCACCAACTGCGGTGACAACGCAGTTTGGGCTGATCCGTCATTCGACGACAGTACATGGTTCAAAGTAGACCCGGGCGCTTCCCTGCCGGCGGAAGCCACACCCACCGCCGATAGGATTTGCTGGTATCGTGCCGAGATCACAGTCGATCCTGCGCTTAAAAACTTGGCTTTGTCGATCGATCGCGCGGCCCTGGCTGATTACGAACTATTCGTCAACGGCAAGAGTGAAGGCGTGGTGGGTGAATTTCCTCCGCACGGCAAGCGGTCCGTCCGCATGATGGGTGTTTACCAGCTGAATGCCCCCATTCCATCCACGGGAAAGCTGACCATTGCTCTGCGCCTCTGGCGTTATGCGCGATTCAGTCCCACGACTGCGCTTCCGGGACTTCCATTCGTGGCGCGACTGGGTTTTGTTCCGGACCTGAATCTCACCTTGCAGAATCTGATTCTTCTTCAACTGGCCTTTGGGTTGGTCAGCGGTCCCGCAATCGGCCTGTTGGTGGGCGCCCTGGCGCTGGGGCTCTTTGTCGGCCAGCGTGAGCGAAAGGAGTATCTTTGGCTCGGCATTTACGGGATCTCTTTTGTTTGCGCGGATTCGGTCTCGATAATCGCTTACAGCCATACGGTTTCCGCTATATGGGGCGAGGCCATCGTATTGATTTTTCGAAACCTGATCCTGGTTGCCTTCATCGAGTTCTTCCTGGCTTTTCTGGGACGCAGGCCGGGTTTGTGGATTCGACTCTACGAGGCCTGCTTCGCGATTCCCGTGATCATGGGCGAAATGGCCACGGTCGGAAAAGGGGACGTGTATCTCGCCTACTTTATTCCAAACATCCTGTTTGTGCCGGGAACGGTAATGCTGGGCATCTTTCTATTCATCGAGTACAAGCAACGCAACCGGGAAGCCGCCATCCTGATTGTGCCAACGCTGCTGGCAGTCGGGACCTACGATCTGTTCACGGTATTGAATCTGCTGGGAATGATGCATGTCAACGTTGCATGGTTCCTGTCTGTTTTGACGCTCAAGATAGGGTTTCTGCCTTCGAATGTTTATGCGGTATGCCTGCCGTTGTTCTGGATCTCAATGTGCGCGATCATTTTGCGGCGCTCTGCCCGCGATACTCGGGAAAAGGCGCGGCTCGCCGGGGAGTTCGACGCGGCGCGCAGTGTGCAACAACTGCTGATATCGAAAGAGGGAGCGGCGGCGGTGGCGTTCAACATCGAAAGCATCTATCTACCGGCCAGCGAAGTGGGCGGAGATTTTTATCAGCTCTTGCCCGGCGACGACGGGTCACTGCTGGTGGTGGTGGGCGATGTAAGCGGCAAGGGCTTGCGCGCGGCCATGACAGTAAGCCTCATCGTGGGCGCATTGCGCGGAACTGAATTGCAGGGCTGTGGCTTGCGCGATGCCGGCTCGCGTTCACCGGGACAGGTGCTGGCTTACCTGAACGGCGTGCTGGCGGGCCAGATCAGCGGGTTCGTCACCTGCTGCGCGGCCCACATCTCTGGGGCTGGGGCGCTCACGTTGGCGAACGCCGGACATATTCCGCCTTATCGTAACGGCGAAGAAGTTTTCGCGGAATCGGGGCTGCCGCTGGGGTTGGTGAGGGGAATGACCTATGGCGAAGTACGTTACCAACTCAAGGCGGAAGACCGGCTGACTTTTGTCTCCGATGGCGTGATTGAAGCAACAAACCGGCAAAAGGAGTTGTTCGGATTCGATCGGACCCGTGCGATTTCCACCCGGCCCGCTTACCACATTGCCGAAGCCGCCCGCAGTTTCGGGCAGGAGGACGACATCACAGTGCTTACGGTATCGCGAGCAGCAATGCCGGCATTCCAAACGGCCACGGTGTAAGAAGGTTCTATACACGCAAATCGGCCCCACCCGCATGGGTGAGGCAATTTGCATGCATTTGA
>Ga0302324_100027293_pt1 | contig 10881 bp, 10 predicted proteins | sample Palsa_T0_1_FD_201949 | JGI IMG/M metagenome (GOLD analysis project Ga0302324, IMG submission 201949) | Peat permafrost microbial communities from Stordalen Mire near Abisko, Sweden - Palsa_T0_1 | ecosystem: Environmental > Terrestrial > Soil > Palsa > Peat permafrost | place: Sweden: Abisko...
GTCTTGTTCGTGGCCCTGAGCCTTCTCGCCAGCACGCGCATCACCTTGAGCGCAAAAAACGGGGTTTGGCTCACCAGGAACAGAAACTGCTTTTCCGAGATTGGGACCAGCTCGACATCCGTCTTTGCGATCGCGGTGGCGCTGCGCGGCGCGTCGTCGATCAGCGCCATCTCGCCGAAGATGTGATTGGTGGAAAGCTCGGCAAGCATACGGTTGCCGGACTGAATTCGGACCTCGCCGCTCTTGATGATAAAGAGCTGTTGGGCCTCGTCGCCCTCCTTGAAGATGATCTCGCCGGCCTTGGCCGCGCGCGTCGCAATTCCATCACCGGCCAACAGACCAAAATCAATTTCCGAAGCCGCCATGCCCACCGCACCCGCATGATTGTTTTAATTGCTGCGTTCAATGGTCATATTTCTATCATGCCGCGCCGCGTTCGTCGATCAATGTCTGGTCGGCGGTCCGTCGCACCGCTTTGACGGGTCTGCGCCGGCGGCGCTTCGGTGCCGCCGCTGTCACATTTCATCGAGCCGCGGACCGGTATCGGACATTTCGAGATGCACCTTTAGATGGTGGGGCGCGACGGCGGCGGCGCATCGACGTTTGACTGTGCGCTGTATCACAGTGCGGCGACGCCGTTTCTGGCATGGATGCAGTGTGGAATTTCTTTGCGCCCCATGGCCGGTTGGGTAATCTATCCCGCAAGCCACCGGGCGGCTGGTTACAGGCGGGGGGGCGATGTCCGAGTCAGCACCGACACCGGCGGCAGCCACGCCGCCCGCGATGGAAAAACCCGCCGGGAATAGCGGGTCCAGCCGGCGCCCGGCAATCGCCGCCGCGGTGGGCGCCGTGCTCATTGTCGCGGCGATCGGGCTGGTGCTCAGGAAAGCCGATATCGGTATCAGCTCGGGCGATCCGGCACAGCCGACGGTCAGCTTTGTCGCCCAGCGCGATCTCGGCGAGGCCGCGACCACCCTGACGCCATCGGCGGCGGCGGCGCTGGTCGACGACGCGCAACGCTGCAAGATCCCGCTGGTCTCGATGACCATCGCCAAGGGAACCGCCGCCATTGGCAGCAGTTTTCGCATCCGCGCAGGCAGTTACGTCTCGCCCTATTTCACGGTAACCGAGGGCATGCAGCGGATCGCGATGCCCTATCCGGCGCCTTACGGCTCCGGCGCCGGAATCTATGTGGTGGAAGGCAATGCCAAAGGCGCCATCCTCGGCCTGACGCCGACCAGGATCCTGATCGATCTTCCCGGCTCCATCAGCATTCCCGTGGTGTGGCGTGCCGTGAACCCCTGCTAGCCGGGACGCGATGAAAAACCCGCTCAAAGACCAGCAGGTTCTCGCCATCATCGTCGGCGGCGTCGGCGCCGCGCTCATCACCGGCTGGGTTTTCAATCTGCAATCGGGGCCGGCCAACTGGTTCAGGGGATTGGCCCCGTCGACCCAGTCTGTCCTCGGCGCGACCCTGATGGTGGTGATGCTGGCCAGCCTGGGTCTGTTGGTGACCTTTGTCGCATCCAGTTACGCCAGATCCGGCGCGCTGCAGCCGGCCCATAACGGCGGCCTCGCCGGCGCCGTCAAGATGCTGTTCACGCCGGAGCGGGAGATCGCGGATTCCTCGCCCAACAAGGCGATCGAGACCCTCGAAGCCATGGTCGGGCTGGTGCCGGTGAAGCGGGAGGTCAACGGCCTCATTGCCCGGCTGCAGGTCGAGCAAAAGCGCCGCGCGCAGGGCCTGCCCACGATGCCGCTCAGCCTGCACATGGTCTTCACCGGGCCGCCCGGCGTCGGCAAGACCGAGGTCGCGCGCGCGCTCGGCGACATCTATCGTTCGCTGCGGGCGTTGCGCGTCGGACATCTGGTCGAGGTTCAGCGCGCCGACCTCGTTGCCGGTTTTATCGGCCAGACCGCGCCCAAGATGCTGGCAAAGTGCAAAGAGGCGCTGGACGGAATTCTGTTCATCGACGAAGCCTATACGCTGGCCGGCACGCCGGGCTCGGGCGGGGATTTCGGCCGCGAAGCGATCGACGCCCTGTTGAAATTCATGGAAGACCACCGCGACCGCATCATGGTGATCGTCGCCGGCTATCCCAACGAGATGCGCCGCTTCATCGACAGCAATCCGGGTCTGGCCGGGCGGTTCACCAAGACCATCGATTTTCCCCGCTACAGCGCCGACGATCTCTGTGAAATCCTCCGCCGCATGGCGGCGCGGCAGCATTTCACCCTGCCCGAGGGCTTCCAGGCCCGGATCAAGCCGTGGATCGCGGAGCGATCGCGCGCCGACGACTGGGCCAATGCGCGAGAAATGCGCACGCTGCTGGAAAAGGCCCGCGAGGCGCAGGCCATGCGCATCTCGGCCGATCCGTCCGCCGACCTGTCGCGCCTCGAACTATCCGATCTGATGACGGCAACCGGACGCGGCTGAACCCCAGATGATGATCCCCGCGCTGACGATCCTGTTCATCCTCGCCGCCGGGGTGAGCCTGACCTTTGTCGCCATGCGGCTGGTCCAGCAGCGTGATCAGCCGGCGGCGATCAACCAGCCGATCCGCCCGATCGTCATTGTCGATGCCGACCAGCCGGCGGAAGCCTCGCCGATGGAAGTCGCGCTCGCCAGGCTCGACGCCATGGTCGGCCTCGCCCCGGTCAAGCAGGAAGTGAAGGGGCTGGTCGCGCGCATGCAGGTCGAGCAGAAGCGCCGCGACCAGGGTCTCGACGTCTCCGCGCTCAGCCAGCACATGGTGTTCACCGGACCGCCCGGCGTCGGCAAGACCGAGGTCGCCCGCCTCGTCGGCGAGATCTGTCGCGGGCTGAAGGTGCTGCGCAAGGGCCATGTCGTGGAGACCGACCGCGCCGGCCTCGTCGCCGGCTACACCGGGCAAACCGCCACCAGGACGCTCGACAAATGCCGCGAGGCGCAGGACGGCATTCTGTTCATCGACGAGGCCTACAGCCTCGCCGCCCCGGCCGGCGAGGGTGGCGCCGATTTCGGCAAGGAAGCGATCGACACGCTGCTGAAGTTCATGGAGGACAATCGCGACCGCATCATCGTGATCGTCGCGGGCTACCGCAACGAGATGCGCCGCTTCATCGACAGCAATCCGGGCCTCGGCAGCCGCTTCAGCAAGACCATCGACTTCCCGTCCTACGATTCCAGCGAGCTCGCCGAAATCTTCCGGCGGATGGCGGCGCGCCAGCAATTCGCGCTGCCCGACGGCATCGAGGCCAGGCTCAAGCCCTGGATCGAGAGCCGCTCGAAGGCGGCGGACTGGGCCAATGGGCGCGAGATGCGCACGCTGCTGGAGAAGACGCGCGAAGCGCAGGCGCTGCGGGTTGCCGGCGATCCCGCCGCCGATATCTCCCTGGTCACGATCGAGGATGTCATTCTCGCCACCGGTCAGAAGCTCGAAGACAACCAGGTGTCGATTGCGACCGCGCTCGAGAAACTCGACGCCATGGTCGGTCTTGCGCCGGTCAAGCAGGAGATCAAACGGCTGACCGCACGGCTCGAGGTCGAGCAGAAACGCCGGGAGCAGGGACTGCCGGTCGCGGCGCTGAGCCAGCATATGGTGTTCACCGGACCGCCCGGGGTCGGCAAGACCGAGGTCGCGCGCCTGCTCGGCGACATCTTCCGCGCGCTCAAGGTTCTGCGCAAAGGCCATATCGTGGAGACCGACCGTGCCGGCCTCGTCGCCGGCTATGTCGGGCAGACCGCGACCAAGACGCTCGACAGATGCCGCGAGGCGCTCGACGGCATCCTGTTCATCGACGAAGCCTATACGCTGGCCGCGAGTACCGGCGGCGGCGGTCCCGACTTCGGCAAGGAGGCGATCGACACGCTCTTGAAGTTCATGGAGGACAACCGCGATCGCATCATCGTCATCGTCGCCGGCTATCCGAGCGAGATGCGGCGCTTCATCGAGAGCAATCCGGGACTGAGCAGCCGCTTCACCAAGACCGTGGATTTTCCGGGCTACAACGCCGGCGATCTCTGCGAAATCCTCCGCCGCATGGCGGCGCGCCAGCAGTTCACCCTGCCGGACGATTTCGCCGCCGCGCTGACGCCGTGGATCGAAGCGCACGCCAGGGCGCCCGATTGGGGCAATGCGCGATCGATGCGCACGCTGCTGGAAAAAGCGCGCGAGGCCCAGGCCATTCGCATCTCGACCGACGCCGCTGCCGACCTGTCGCGGATCGAAACCGCGGATCTTCTGGAAGCCACGGTCAATTGATGATGCGCAGGACGGCGCCGGAGACCGCTCGATGATCCCGGTTTATTCCGCCTGGCTCGGCGCCCATGGCAAGCTCTGGTACGACGATAAATGGTATCGCCTCGCCTGGATCGTGTGGCCGCAGGCACTGGCGGTCGTGGCGGTGCTGTGGTTCTGGGCAATGCCCTCGACCGGCAAGAACGCGCCATGGGCCAGGCCGGTTGACGCGACAGCGCGCGCCGGCCAATTGGCCGCACTTCGTGATGCCGCCAAAACCAGCCGGCCGGCGATGGACACGCTGGAGCGCGATGCGCTGGGCGGCGAGATGCTGGCGCAGTTTTTCATCGGGACCTTGTACGATCCGTATCTCAGGCTGAGCACGATCGTGCCGCTCGATTTCGTCAAGGCCGCGGATTGGTACGGCAAGGCCGCCGCTCAGGGCCACGAATCCGCCTTGAGCAACCTCGCATTCGCCTACCATGATGGCCTCTACACCCGCGTCGACAATACCAGGGCCTGCTACTACGCGCGCAAGCTCGGCACCGACTCCTTTGCCGACGGGCTGTTGGTCAAGGGCGATTGTTACGCGCGCGGCCTCGGCGGGACCCCGATCGACCTCGCGCAAGCCGCCACGGCCTATGAAAATTCGTCCGCCAGAGGCAATGCGCGCGCCGAAGCGACGCTCGGCTATTTCTACGAGAACGGACTCGGCAACAAAAACAGGAACAGCGAGACGGCGCTGAAACATTACCGCGCCGCGGCCGACAGAGGCGACGCGCTCGGCCTTCACAATCTGGGCTCGGCCTACAATTCCGGCCTGCTCGGCGCGCCCCGCGACGGCGCCGAGGCGGCGCGGCTGATTTTCCGGGCGCTGGAAGCGAAATACGACGTCACCCTGCAGTCCCTGACCACGCATCCGGAAATCTGGAGTGCCGAGTTCTGGCTGAATTTGCAGCGGCGGCTGTTCGACAAGGGACTCTATGTCGGCCCGCTCGACGGCCGCGCCAGCGCCGCCACGCTGGATGCCGTGCGGCGGCTCGGCAAGGCGTGAGGCTAAAGCTGGCACGGAAGCCGCAAAAATCCGCCGGGCAATGGCTTCCGGCTCTTGTCCGATAGCCGGATTCTTGGGACATTGCTTTCTTGCAATGTGATTGACGACAGATCGGAAGCAATCCGGGAATGCCAGCCGTTCGACCCATTGCGATGTCGCTTGCAGTGGCGATCACGTCGTTGCTGATCGCAACCATTATCCTGTTCGCCGTCGTGGCGCCGCATGACGCCGATGCGCAGACCTCGATGGGCGCCCCCGACCCGCTGCCCCCGCCGGCGCCGAGCATCCCCTCCCCCGCGCCTTATGTCGCGCCACCCCTTGCGCCGACCCAGCCGCCGCTGAACCAGCCGGCTCCGTCGACGGAGTTCACATGGGGCGCGATCGGCTTCACCGCCGATGGCTCCTACTCCACGACCTGGAAGATGCCCTCGCAGGCGGAAGCCGAGGCCAGGGTCGCCAAAGGATGCGCGGAGTTCGGCCATGGCGGCTGCAAGGTTGTCAGCTTTTCCGGGCAGCGCTGCGTGGGCCTGGCGACGTTTATCGGACCCTACCGGCGGCGGCGCTGGATCGTGTCCTTTACCGCCGGCGGTGAAACCTACCCGGAAGCTCAAACCGCCGCGATGGCGAACTGCAATTCGGATGAACGATCGCAGGGCCGCTGCCAGCTCCGCACCGCGGCCTGCGCCGACGGCCGGTAGCGTCCATCGCGACGGGCTTGCACCCAAAATCCTTGGACCCAAATTCCTTGGACCCAAAATCCTTGGACCCCAGATCCTTAGACCCCAGATACTTGGACCCAGGTCCTTGGGCACGAGGCCGAGGCCGGTTGCCGAAGCCGGCCCCTCGGGTAAGAGTTGATCGTGGGCACCGGGACCGTTAGTAACGGCACTAAAATCGCTGCCCGACCTCGATTTTCATCCAATCCGGGATATCCGGCGATGACCGGCAATTTTGCGCGGGGGATCCGATGACGACCAGTGCAGACATGTCGACGATACTAAATCGCATTCTCGACACCGCGGCGGATAATCTGCGGGTCGCGAAGATCCTGGTTCAGCTCGGTCTCGACCCCAACAACGTCACCTACGACGCGATCTTCAACCGCCTGCTGGAAATCTTCCTGCACAACATCACGCTCGCCAACATGTTCGCGCTGATCGGCGCCATCTTCTTTGTCGCCACCCTGCTGACGCAGACCATGGTGCCGCTGCGGGTTGCGAACATGATCGGCTGCGCTTTCTTCGCAGGCTTCGGCGCGCTCACCGGAACCGTCACGACCTTCCTGTTGTATCTCCTGATGGTTCCCATCAATGCCTATCGCCTCCGTCAGATGCTCAATCTCGTGAAGATGGCGCGCGGCGCGACCCAGGGCGACACCTCGATGGAATGGCTGAAACCGTTCATGAGCGAACGCAAATATCGCAAGGGCGATGTGCTGTTCAAAAAGGACGATAAGGCCGAGGAAATGTTCCTGACGGTCACCGGAGCCTTCCTGGTCAAGGAAATCAATGTGGGACTGCCGCCGGGACGCCTGATGGGCGAACTCGGCTTCCTGTCGCCCGACAACAAGCGCACCGCGACGGTCGAATGCACCGAGGATGGCCACGTGCTGACCATCACCTATGAGAAGCTGCTCGAGATCTACTTCCAGAACCCGCAATTCGGTTATTACTTCCTGGTCCTGACCAGCCAGCGCCTTCTGGAAAATATCGCGCGGCTCGAGGGAATTGTCGCGCAAAACAAGATCGCGCAGCAGCAGGCCGCGACCACCGGCAATACCAAATAAGCGCGCCGCAAACCGCCATGACCGGGCCGTCCGGAGCAGGCTCGTGCCGCCGGCAAGCTGATCGGACGCTTGCGATCCGCATCCTCGTCGGCAATGATACCGGACGCCGAGCATCACCTCTCGAAGAGCCCCGCCGTGACGGATCGCGTTCGAAAATCGCTATGGACCGCCGTGGGGTGGTGCGCAGCGCTTGCATTGGCATTGGCACCATCCGACGCACGGGCCGGATCACGCGACAGCGACGCCGTCGCTGCAGGCGTCCGGCTGGCGTTCCTTTCCGAATCTGGCGACAAGGCGGAAAGAACAACCGAAGAACCGCCGCAAGCGATGCCGCAAGAAGGTAGCCAGAATTTCGACGGGGTATGGACGTTCACCGGCGCCGGATGTCCCAACTCGGGCACGGTGGGTGCGAAAATTATCGGCGGCAAGATTATCGTCAAAGGCGGCGGCGGACAGGTTGACCCTGACGGCACCTTGCATTCGGTGGGAGCCGGCAATGGCCTGACCCTCACGGCAGTAGGGCAATTGTCGGGCAATACAGGTTCGGGAACCTTCAATCGATCCGATGGCTGTATCGGCCATTGGGTCGCGATCAAGCAAGGCAATTTGCGCGGGCGAAGGCCTTAGATCGCGCAGGACGAAACGCGCGGCAGGGCACGAACACGGGCGGACTAAAATAGAAGTCGAGGCGTTCTCAGCGAGGCGGGACGAGATCGAAAACCTTCACGCCATCAGAAAAATTTGCGGCCAACTGCGAACCGTCCCTGGAAAATAGCAACTCGCTGTGAGGCTTACCCCCGCGAGCGACCTTGACGGAAAGATTCGGCTGAAACGGATTCCAGAAGCGGATGTCGCCACGGCCATCCTGAAAGGCGAGATATTCGCCATTGGGCGACCAGACCAGTCCGTCACCCCAAAACCCACCGGGAAATGAACCCAGCGCAGCAATGAGTTTGCCGTCGGAAATCCGGTAGACGCGGAGCGGATCGGCCGGAAACTCAACTTTCAGCCTTCCCGAGCCTGGTAGCCTTATTAAGCCATTTGGATAGATCCACCAGGAGCCACTACTACTAGCGCCTACAGCAATCATCGTACCATCGAGACTGAAGGCAAGAACACCCAGTAGTGGCGAGGGCTCAGGGTAAGTCAAAAGCGATCCCGAAAAGGTCCATGATTCGGTCGTGAAAAACGTGATCCGGCTATCGAAGCCGAAGACCGCCAGCGTCTTGCCGTCCGGCGAAAATGCAAGCCCAAGAGGATTACGCGCGCTTCCCTTCTGGACAGCACGGAAGTCGATGGTCGCGACCTGCTTCCAGTCGGCGGTTGAGAAGACGTTGATCTGTGGTTCGACGTGGCCACAGATCACTGCGAGAAAGCGCTCATCCGGCGTGAGGACCAGATCGATGACGGTGTTCTTTGGCACCCCCCCTCCGGGCTGGGGACCGGGAATGTTTTGAAGAACCTTCCCCGTCTCGGCGTCAACGACCGAGAACGCGATGTCGTCCAACCTTTCCCTCTTTTCCGCGCTGTTGACCTCTGCAAAAGGGCTCGTGATCAACAGCCGGTGACCGGAGAGGTAGCGGAGCACATGCCAGGTTACGGAGTTCTGATAAATACGAAAGGTCTTCTGATACTTGCCGTCCGGGCTCCAGGCAGCGATTCCCGTTTCGCCGTAACTGGCGAGCCGTTCGCCATCCGCGCTCCACGCCAATCCACGCGTACCGGACCTGTTACCCACGGCCTTTAACGTCTGGGCCAAGTGCAGGCTCGGCAATCCCGCTTGCTGGGGGCCAGCCTCGGGCGGCTCCGTCGTTATGAAGAAGGGCCACGTGATCAACGCGGCAGCAGCCACGGTCGCAATGAAAGTTAGCAAAATGACAGCCGCCTGCGTGGATCGCCAGCCGCGATCCGGCAACTTTACCTTGGCAACAAAAAACGCGCCAATCCCTATGGTGAACGAAATGCCCAATAATAGGCTTAAAAGAGCCGGCCCGGCAAAAATCAAAAACCATCCCAGCGAGTCGTCCTCAAAGCGGAACAACAACAGGCCGATAATCGGAATCAAGACAAAAGAAAAAATTGCGGCGAGGAAACCAATCAGCGCGCATAAGACATTATGTCTCATATGTTTCCGGATGCCTCAGCAAATTTACGGGATTTGATGTGAAGCGCGCCAGCGATACGAGGAAGTGCTCGCTCGTGGCAGAACGTGTTTTCCGGCCTTTAGCTGCGCGGTGTTCGATGACGTCTCACAAAAAAGCCTGCAGAAAACAACGTGACTTGAGCGAATAGACACTAGAAGTAGTTGTAAGATAACGCAACCACTGCACGAACAGGCCCGCGTTGCCGGCGACGCGGTTTTGCCTTAGGCTTGCCGGCAATAACAAACAACAGGGAGAGGACTTGCCGATGGACGTAGTCCCTTTGGGTCCGGGATTCGCCGCCGAGCTGCGCGGTGTAACGCTTTCGGATATCGCCTCGGACGACGAAGCTTATGCGGCGGCCCGCGCTGCCTTCGAGCACCATTCGGTTCTGGTGTTTCGCGACCAGGATGTCACCGACGACATCCAGCTCGGCTTTTCGCGCCGCTTCGGACCCCCTGAGGTGACCAAGGTCGGCACGTTGGGCACCGGTTCGCATTTTGTGATTCTGAGCACCATCGGCCCTGATGGAAAAGTAGTCCCGCCGGATCATCGACTCGCGCTGCGCAGCAAGGCCAACCAGCTCTGGCATACGGATTCCTCGTTCAAGCGCGTGCCGGCGCTGACCTCGATCCTGTCGGCACGCATCATCCCGACCCATGGCGGCGAAACCGAATATGTTTCGACGCGTCTTGCTTTTGAGCGGCTCGATGCGCCGTTGCGCGAACGGCTCGAGAAATCCTTTGCCTGGCACGACTACGCCCATTCGCGCAGCCAGATCACGCCGGATCTCGCCAGCCCCGAGGAGCGCGCGGCGTTGCCGCCGCAATGCTGGCGCATGGTGTGGAAAAATCCCGTCAACGGCCGCGGCGCTGTTTATCTCGCCTCGCACGCCTATGCGGTCGAAGGCATGGAACCGGAGGCGGGGAAAAAGCTGATCGGGCAATTGATGGCGGCCGCGACCGCGCCCGGCACCAGCTACATGCACCAGTGGCGCAAGGGCGATGTCGTGATGTGGGACAACCGCGCGACCATGCATCGCGGCCGGCCGTGGCCGGCGCATGAAGCGCGATTGATGGTGCGCACCACGATCTCCGCGACCGAAGCGGACGGCGTTACCACCATGCGCCCGTCGTCCGCGCAGGCGGCCGAATAGCGCCGCTGTTATTTTTGTCCGATCCGGGGCGGCCCGGCTGTTGCCTGGGCGTAGAGATTGGCCAGCCGCGTCAGGCCGACGTCCCTGGTGCTCACGATCGCAACCAGGCCGGATATCGCGAGGACGCCGGTGTAGAACACGATCACGCCACGCATCCACACCCGAAAGGTAGCGCGGTCCTCGGCGCTGGCGTCGTGATGATGTTCCGCAGACAACCCGTTGGAACAGTGACCCGCGTCGTCGCCGTCTCCAAGCATGTCAGCCTCCAGATGCCGATATGGCCGCCGATAATACCGTTTGGACGAATAGCATGTTACGCGGACGGCGAATGTGAACTCGTTCACACCGGTCCCAACAAGACCTGCCCCAACAGCCAGCGCGCAAATCGCCTCAAGCGGTCGCAGGAAAAAAATCTCGCGATAAAAATCCCGCGATAAAGCCCATGGCGCGCGCGATCTCGAAACTGGTCGTCCTCAACAGATACCGGCGCCAAGGCCCCCTCATCCAAAAGCCGCCCTCATCCC
>Ga0302324_100027297_pt1 | contig 10880 bp, 6 predicted proteins | sample Palsa_T0_1_FD_201949 | JGI IMG/M metagenome (GOLD analysis project Ga0302324, IMG submission 201949) | Peat permafrost microbial communities from Stordalen Mire near Abisko, Sweden - Palsa_T0_1 | ecosystem: Environmental > Terrestrial > Soil > Palsa > Peat permafrost | place: Sweden: Abisko...
GTCCCATCGCGTCGAGACGGCCGAGGTCGCCGGTCATCAGCCATCCGTCGACAATGGTTTCGGCGGTCATTTCGGGGTCGTCGAGATAGTGGGACATCACCGTCTTGCCGCGCACGGCTACCTCGCCGATACCTTCGGCGTCCGGATTGGCGATGCGGACTTCGATGCCGGGCAGGGGCTTTCCCACGGTGTCCGGCCGGAACGGCTTGAAATCGTTTACGGTGATTACGGTGCCGGCTTCGGTGCAGCCGTACCCGTTGCCTACCAGGATGCCCATGTCGTAGAAGAATTGCAGGGTCTTGGGCTCGGTGAATGCGCCGCCGACGAACAGGGCGCGCAGTTCTCCGCCGAAACCTGCGTGAACCTGACCTAAGAGCGCGCGGCTGATCTTCAGGCGCGGCTTGCGCCGGGTGAGCGCGCGATTGACGGCGATGGCGGCGTGCAACACCTTGCGCTTCCCTTTTGGCAGCGCTTCGAATTTTTGGCGCAGCCCACGTTCGATGCTTTTCAGCACCATGGGCACGAGGCTCATGTAGGTGATTTTGTAGCGGGTGAAGGCATCGCGAATGTATTCGGGGCGCAAGGTCCGCAGATGCACCACCGTTGCGCCGCATGTGAACGGGCCGATGAAACCGACCATGAAATCGATTGCGTGATTTGTGGGCAAAATGCTCAGGTAGCTCACACCCGGCCAGAAGGGATAGAGCGTGGTGAGCGCGGCGCATTGCTCGAGATAATTCTCGTGCGTGAGGACGCAGCCCTTGGGACGCCCGCCTGTGCCGGAGGAATATACGATCGTCGCCATGTCTTGCCGGGCGCGTGGGATGAATGCCGGTTCGCCTGTGCCGCGAAATTCTTCCCAGCGCTTTGCTCCGGCGAGGTCGGCATTCGGAGGTGCTTCTGTGACTAGGACTACGCGAGGCGCAACGTCCTGAAAGCTTTGCTCCTTCGCGATCGCGCGCCAGAGATGGTGTTCCACGATCAGAAACTCCGCTTTCGAGTGCGCGAGTAGCTTCAGTTGCTCGGCTGCGGTGAGCTTGTAATCGAGCGGGACCAGAACGCCGCCGCCGAAGAAAATCGCGTAGGCGGAAATCAGCCATTTCGACTGATTGGTCATGATGATTGCGGCGCGGCTGCCGTTCTGGAGACCTGCGTCCTGTAATGCGCGCGCGCGGGGATGGGCGGCTTCCTTGAACTGGCGGTAGGTGAAGCGAGCTTTCTCCTTGTCGCGGTCGGATTCGATCAGGCAAATTTCATCGGGCCAGCGATCGAGCGCGCCGCGTAGCGCTTCCCCGAGACAGCTGTATTTGCGGAGGTTCAGCATCACAAACCCGGCATCGGAAGGTCAGTCATCAGAGACGCGACTGGATGCGCTCGGCTAGCGTGCGGAAGTCGCTGACGCCCTGAAGCTCGTAGTCGGGGAGTTCGATGTGGAAATGCTGTTCGATGCGCGTCAGCAGGTCGAGAGCCTGAAGGCTGTTGATCCCGAGCTTTTTGAAAAAATCGTCGTCGGGGGTGAGCTGTTCGCGAGGGACCTTGAAATGGATCGAGGCGAGCTGCAGGACTTCGTCGGTGGTATTTTGCAGGGTCATAGGGTGGTATCTTGCCATATTTTCTGGAAATTTCTTATTGGTCGCATTCGTTTCGTCCGACACGGTGTACGTTAGCAGCCGGTGAAATTCTAACGGCGCCAATCGGGAGATTGGCGTTCCCAGGGACTGCGCCCTCGGCGCACCCTTGCTTGCGAGTTGACGCGCGGGATTCACAAAACACGTGTTCACGGTAGATACGGTAGCGCGTCCTTGCTTTCAACGAACTTGCGCAACGCTGCTTCGACGGCCGGGCGGGTGAATAGCTCGCAGAAAATTTTGATTTCCTGCTGCAGCTCCGCTTGCGGGATCGGCTTGATGAATCGCTTGGCGGCGATGGCGGTTTGCCGGTCGAACTTCGCAAGCTGTGCGGCTGTGGCGCGGGCTACGCGGAGGGCATCGCCTTCGCCCGCTACCTGGCTTACTATGCCCACCGACTGCGCTTTCGTGGCGTTCATGCTGCGGCCGGTCAGCAGCAGATCGCGCACTACGGCGTTGCCTGCGTCTCGTTTGAGGCGCGGGATGCCGCCGAAGCCGGGAATCAGGCCCAGGCGCAACTCGGGAAAGCAAAACCGCGCCATTTTGTCGGCGACGATTAGATCGCACGTTAGAGCGAGCTCAAAGCCGCCGCCGAAAACTACGCCGTGCACGGCCGCGATGGTGGTTAACGGAGCGGCGTCGATGGTATTCATCACGCGATGAATGCGCTCGAGGAAATCGCGGACGCCGGAGAGACGGCTGGCCGCGCTCAAACCTTCCAGGCCGCGATAGAGTTCGCGCAGATCGGCGCCGGCACAGAAACCCTCGGCGCGCGCGCTGGCAATAATCAGGGCGTGGGCGTCCCGTTGGAGCGATTCCAGCTCGGCGATAAACTTTTCGAGGTCGGCTAGCGTTTCCGAGCCGATCTCGTTGCATGGCGGCCGGTGGAGGGAAAGTTCGATGGCGCCCTCCCGCAATTGCCACGACAGCGTTTTCCCCTGGAAAGTTTTCATGCTGGCTGCTTCTGGTTCCGATACAGATTTTCGATTTCCGCGGAGAAGCGCGCCGAGATGGCGTCGCGCTTGAGCTTTCCGTTGGCCGTCAGCAGGCCGCTTTCGATGCTGAAAGGCTCCGGCACCACATGGAAGGCGCGGATTTTCTTGTAGTGCGGAAGATTCGCGTTCACGGCGTCGATCGCGGATTGAATGCGCCCGGACTGCAATCCGTTTGTCCCGGAGGTGGTGAATAGCAGCGTGACGAAGCTTCGCTGGTTGCCCACCAGGACTACCTGCTGCGCCTCCGGCAATTGACCCTGGAGCGCCTGCTCGATAGGCTCCGGGGCAATGTTGTGGCCGGAGTTGAGAATGATCAGATTCTTGAGGCGTCCGGTGATACGCCAGTTGCCGCCGGCGTCGACTTCTCCCTGGTCGCCCGTGTGGAACCAACCATCGGTGAGAGCCTTCGCGGTCTCAGCGGGGCGCTGCCAGTATCCGGCGAAGACATTCGGTCCACGGACGAGAATCTCGCCGGTGTCGGCGACCTTCATTTCAACTCCGGGGATCGCGGGGCCTACCTTGCCCGGCTCGAAGTGCCGGGGATCGTCCATCGTGCAGATGGCGGTTGTCTCGGTGAGGCCGTAGACCTGGAGCACCGGAATGCCCAGCATCATGAAGAACCGTTGCGTTTCCACCGCGAGCGGGGCTGAGCCGCAGATCAGGGCTTTCACGTTCGGACCGATACTTTTGCGTATCTTCGGGAACATCATCCTGCTCGCGATGGACAGACAGAGGCGATCCATTGACGAGATTGACGAGCTTTCGCCATCCTGCGCGTTCAGGAAGGTCTTCTGCGCGCGGCCGAAAATCGCCGCGGTGATCCCTCCGCGCTTTTGAATGCTCTCGGTTACTTTCGCGCGCACGCGTTCCAGGAGCGTGGGGACGTTCAGGAAATAATCCGGGGCGGCCAGCTTCAACTCATCCGAGAGCTTTGCAAGGTCGGTGGAGAGAGTGACCACGCTATCGCGAGAGAGGAATGTTAGGAGCGCTATCCACGACGCGGCGAAGCAGAAAGGCGTGTAATGAAACACGTTGTCGAATTCGGCGTGCCCGGCCATCAGCACGTCCAGGCGGGCGTTGGTGCATCCCAGCATGTGGCTGACGTTCCCGGCGTTCAACACGACGCCCTTCGGCTCGCCGGAGGTTCCCGACGTATAGATGATGGTCACCGGATCGCTATCGGCGTGCTGGAAGGCTGCCGATTTGATCCCCGCAGCTCCCGCGAAAATTCCCTCCATCGATATGATCCCGGGCGCTTCGGGCCAGCGCGTTCGAAGCTCGGCGGAAAGAGCCTCATCCGAGCAGACAATCACCGAAGGCGTGGCATCCTTCATCATGGCGGCAAGTTCGGTGGGCGCCTGGCGGGCGTAGAGAGGCACCACGATCACGCCCTCCGACATTAGCGCCAAATCGAGCGCCACCCAGCGAATGCTGTTCGGCGCTACCAAGGCGACGCGGTCGCCGGGCTTCAGGCCCAGGGTCGAAATGAACCGACGTGCCTGGAAAACGAGCGCCAGGAGTTCGGCGCCGGTGACGGAGACGAATTTGCCGTCGCGTATCTCGCGCAGCACAACGCCGTCGGCGTCCCGCTCGATGCGGGCGATGATGTGTTCGAGGAACGTCACGAGACGAGAACTCCGCTGTGCGCTTCGAGCAGCTCATTCAGCAAGGGACTGAGCGGAGGCAAATACTGCTCCCATCCAAGAACTCCGCGGCGCACGGGAAATTCGGGATAGCGGCGGGCCACCTGCTCTTCGAGGTAGATGCCCATGCGCGCCATGGTTTGCAGGTTGCGCGCGACAGTCCTTTTCATGGCGTCTCGAACCTCTTCCTCTTGTTTGTCGAGGGCACCCAGCGCCGAGACGATCCGATCGGTCAAGTCGGGATCGTCGACGGAGGCGAAAAGGTGCTCGTGCCCGCGTTCGCGCATCAGATTGCGGATGCGCTCGTCCATCGTCACGCCAGCTGAGGGCACGCCGGCGGGCATCGAAGTGACTATCGCGTGGTAACGGGAGGACAACATGCGGTGGGACGCGCGCAGGATGCTCACAATTTCATACATGTTCAAGCGGTCGGAGGAGAAAATCGGGGCCCCGCCCATTTTCGCCGCCATGCGTTCGCACGCATCGCGATCGAGCATTTCCATCGCCACGAGGACCGGGAATACCCTGCGCGTCTGCGCGAACCTTTGAACCCCGGCGGCCATCGCGGAGAGGTATTTATCGTAGGCCGAATCCACATCGCGGCCCGAACGATGGAAATACATGGTGCGGTAGTGGCTTTTCTTATAGGCGCCCGCGACGGCGTGGGCGAGCCACTTCGCGATTGACGGGCTGACCGGCCACCAGAACGGATTGATGGGACAAACTGCCAGGACGGGCGCGACACCATCCCAGCCGGCGTCGCGCAGGGCCTTTTGTCCATAGTCGGGGCCCAGAGGCTCGAACGTCCAGGCGGTATCGGTGCCGAGTTCGGTCGGGACGCCCAACTTGCCCAGGACTTCCTGGGACTCGACATTCCGCGTAATCACGAGCGAATCGCCGCAATACCGCTTGCACATGCTTTGCAGGAGAGGGTCCATGGCTCCCGCTTCGGCGCCATAAGCAACACTGAGTTTATTCTGCGCGGACGCAATCCCCAGCGCGCCGATGAACATGGTGGTGAGGGCATTGCTGAATTTGCTCTTGAACATCGAGCCTTCGCACGTGACTACGCCGTCGTTCTTCCTGATCTCGGAATGCAGGAACGGCGGAAAGACGTCGGGCAGATGGACTTGCCGCGCGTCGCCGAAATAGCCGCGCGTCAAATCGAAATTCTGGGTCATCACGCTCAGATCGATGTTTTCAGCGCCCATCACGCGCCGGACCTGCCGCAGCATTTCCTCGACGCGAACGTCGGAACCGGTGTTGCGCGTGCCATTGTAACCGGCAAAGAGAAGTTTTAGAGGGTGGCCCGGCTTCCAGGGCTCACCCGCGCCGAGCATCCATTCGAACTTGTTGAGCTCGATCAGGCCGCTTACCCAGGCCGCGAGGATGGAGTCCATCATTGGTGTGAATCCGGACTTAAAGCCGGCGCCGTCGCAGAAGCGGCGGGCCAGCCGAGATACTTATATTCGAAATTGTTCTCGCGGGTAAAGCGCAACAGAGGGTAGCAATACTCGGAAAAAGGAATCGGCCGGCGTCCCATTTCGGCGACGGCGCGCGTGTTGTCGAAAACCGTGTTCCAAACGAGATAGGGCAAGAACACTTTCAGCAGCCTGGCAAGCCCGCCGACTTTCCCTGCACGGCCGGCGAGCGCATTCACCATTTTCGAGGAAGGACCTTCGAGGCTCGGCACGTAGACCGGACTGCGCTTGCCTTGTGCTTTGGAAAGGGCGTCCGTCAATTGCACGAACGTCTCCGAGCCGACGCCCGAGGACAGGTGGTAGATTTCGTGCGCGGGATTTTCTTTCTGGTGCAGCGTGGCCACCGCACTCGCGACGAAATCGACCGGGACTATATCGATGCGGTCCGTGGGACGAAAAGGAAGCGCCGGGAGCCCGGCAAGAAACACGAAGGCGCGTACCATGTCGAACTGATTGGTCTCGGCGCGGCGGCTGTCGCCCAGCACGATGCTGGGACGAAAAATCGTGCGGCGCACATCGGGGAGCAACTGCCGCACCATGTGTTCGCAGAACTTCTTCGTGCGGGCATAGGGGTCGTAGTCGGAGCGGGTCCAGTCAACCGCCGAATCTTCCTCGACGACTTCGTTGGCGCGCTGGCCCGCGACAGCCACGGTGCTTACGTGGCTGAAGCGGCGGAGTCCATGTTGATCGCGCGCGCGCATCGCCAGTTGCACCACTTCGAGCGTGCCGCGGAGATTGACGTTGAGGCAGCTTTTCTCGGATTTGCGGTTGAGGGAGGCGGCGCAGTGGATGACGGAATCCGTGGTTCTGACAAGATCGCGGTAGTTGCTCTCATCTAGGCCAAAGCGGGAATCCGTCAAGTCGCCTAGGAAGATACGGATGCGCGAGTTCAGGTGGGACTCGAACGGGGCGAAATCCATGTGCAACTGCAGGGAATGCCACAGGCGCGAGCGCGCTTCGTCCTGATCGCGCGCGCGGACCAATAGGTTGAGCGGATCGGGATGATCCGCCAATAAATTCGACGCGATGTGAGCGCCGATGTAGCCGGTGCTCCCGGTCAGGAAAATTGCCACAGGTCAGGTTTAGGGCGTCGACGCCGGAGAAACGCTTTCGGCTCCCGCGAGATTTCCGGCGGGGGCGTCCAGAGGAACGCTCCGCCGCGGCGCAGCTTCCGGCTGACGGCCTTCTATCAGAGGATAGCACCACTTCCGCAGCGCGGGAATGTGCACGTTAATCCAATAATCCCACCAATCGAGGGAGCGGGCGTCGTAACCGAACTGGGCGCGCTCTGCGGGCGGCAGGGCCTCGCTCAGGCGCTCGACGTTGGCGGCTTCGAAGACGTGATCGTTTTCAAGAATGAAGGGCTCGAACAGGGTGATCAGCTTGATCACGCGCTCGAGGTCGCGCTCCTGGCGGGCCAGCGGCGGACGCACGAACGGAAGCGGCTCGACGGTGCGATTGATGATCTGAACGATCAGGCGTTGCGCGGGCGCGGAAAGCTTTTCGTAGCGGGCCTTGGAAACGGGAATCGCGTCGAACTTCAGGCGCAGGCGGTGATTCAATCCGTTCTGGGCGCGGTAGAACTTGCGGTGACCGAGGCCGGTGAGCTCGATTGAACGCCGCATGTCACATGGGTTCGCCACGGAGGTGGCCAGGTGATAGACGCGGTCGTGCCGGCGCGCGACCAGCGCGGCCGCGATCAGCGTCATGCCGCGGGAAACCAGATCGACGGGGATGAGGTCGAGGCATTTGTTGGCGTTGCTGGGAAGCTGCCTGAAAAATGTGCCGAGCAGGTACGAAAGCGACGCGGAAGTGTTGATGCCTTCATTCCAGCCGAGAAACGGCTTCTCGATCGACGACTCCACTATGGCGGGGCGCACGACTGCGATCGCGGCATTGGGCGATTCGTCGAGAAAATTGCGGATCAGCGATTCAGCGAGGCTCTTGGTCAGCGTATAGGTGTTGGGCCAGCCGAGCTCGTTGGCGCGCCGCATGCCCGCTTCGGTGAGCACCTGGCGCAGCCACCGGAAGCGGTTCTTGCGGATCTGATTCTCGAGGGCGGCGCCTTGCAGGTCCTTGGCGGCGTGCTCTTTCTCCCTGGCCATGCGGCGAATCTCTTCGGTGACTTCCGGGGACTCCGCGCGCTTTTCCGTGTCGTGAATCAGGGCTTCGAGGCGGGCGCACTCTTCGGCCGCGTCAAAACCCGGGCTGGCGATGGGCGTGTAGTTGCGCGGGAGCTCTTCGAAAACGCGGCCGTCGCGCCGGCCCACCACATAGCTGGTGGAAAGATGGAGCAGGGCGCCATGGTCGCATTGGGTCAAAAAGTTCAAAACGTAGTTCGTGGCGCGCACGTTCATGGCGAGGGCGTCGCGAAGATCGGGATTGAAGTCCGTGAGGCCGGAACTGTTTACGATCAAATGAACCGAGCGTTTGATTTTCTGCGCAACGTCCGGTGCGAGACCAAGCTCCGGCTTCGTGACGTCTCCGTCGACGACTTCGATTTTGTCGCGCAGGAACGCGGCGAATTTGTCCCCGTGAAACCGGGCGAGCGGCTCGAAGACGGGCGACTCCTCGACCACGCGCTGAAAGCGCGCAAGAGACGTGGTCGAGCGATTGCTGCGAATCAACAGATAAATCCGGCCGATCTCGGGGAGTTCCGTGAGCAGATTGGCGAGCCACACCTTGCCGATGAATCCGGTGGCGCCAATCAGAAGAATGTTTTTGCCTCGGAGGGAATCACGCACGGACAGAGGCCCGGCTCCATTGTGCGAGTCAAAATGAACCACGGGCAGGGTTATCTTCGGATTAAAACGGGTGGCGGGGCGGATGGCTTCGTCGATTATCGCGGGAGTTTTCGCGAAACCCAGATCGCGCACGAGCTGTTCGCGCGAGATTCGGCCATCGGGAGTCTGAACCCTGAGCTTGGCAAAGGCGCCCCGCGGACGAATCACCGGATCGAGCAAGCGTCCCGTAGCCATTCCGCTGCGGAAGTCCAGCCGATTACATAGAATTCGCTCGACGCCCAGATAATTTGCGAGCGGGCGCATGATGTGATCGAGGCCCTGGCTCACCAGCACGACGTCTCCGTCGGCGGCCATCACTTCCTTCAGCTTTTCGACTCCGGGCTGCTTGAGGCGGGGCTTCAGAAAATACTCGAAGAATTCGTCACCGAGAAGGTCCAGCCGGTCGCGGCTCTCGCCTCGCAACACCGTGTGGAGGACGCGCGTGGCGAAGACGCGGTTGGATGCAAAAAGTCCCCATCTGGCCAACGCGAGCGCGCCCATCGCTCCGCGACGCGTCCAACGACCCAGGAAACTTTGCGCGTTCCAGGTGAAGAACCCCACGGGCCGCACGGCGGTGAGGTTCAGAAGGCTCCCCTCGACGCGCCAGAAGATCGTGGGATCCGCCGGCGGGTTACCGTTGCTGCTGCCGGTGCGGTTTGAGGTTGAGTGAGTGGCCAACGGGCACATAGCTTTTCGCGGTCAGGAGCAGCGCGCGCAGAACGAAAGGCGAAAGTAGCACGCGGGAGAGCGGGCAAGCAAGCCCTCGACGCGCCGGCGGCTCAATGCTGGGTATCGTGAGGGTCCGCTTCCCTGATGAGCTTTTTCCCGCCCGGCATCTGCAACTCATCCTGTAGCATACCGCCCGGCCAGCTGAGGCGCACCACATCCGCCAGGCGCTGGGAGCCGAGACCCAGGAATAGCTCTGGCGGGGCTTGTCCGAGATAGCCTGAGGCGCCCGGGACCTCCCATTTCTGCCGTCCGGCCCCGGCAAAGATCTCCACTTTTACGCCGATGCCGGTGTTACTGTCGTCGCCCTTGAATGCCAGCTGCAGCCATTCGTTCTTGCCGCCGACGTTCTTCAGCAACTTCGGCGGAAGATTATTCTGGGTGATCAATAAATCCACGGAGCCGTCGCCATCGAAATCAAACGGGATCACGCTGCGCGGATTTCGCAGCTCGATTTTATCGAGGCCGGTGTCCTGCGTAACATCGTGGAAACCCTGGGGGCCCTCGTTGCGCAGGAGCGCTATGCGTCCTTCACCGGAGAAATTCTCGCCGACTGCCACCAAATCGACCCAGCCATCGTTGTCGTAATCCAAGGGGGCGAGTCCCCATCCTCGCATCCAGCCAGGATCGGGGATGCGGACAGGGTCAAAGGATTTTCCCGACGCGTTGCGCCACAGACTCAGCCCTGGGGGCGCCCAGTGGGTGAATGCGAAGTCCATCCAGCCATCGCCGTCAAAATCCAGGGCCGCTATGCCGGCGGCTGGCCCTGGCATGTTGGCCGCCCACGGAGATTGGGCACGGAAGGCGCCCTCGCGCTGATTGAGCAAAAGGAGCGGAGCCTTTTGCCAACCCGAGAGAACCAGATCCTCCGCGCCGTCGTTGTTCACGTCACCGCCCATCGCGCCGATCGATGGGCCGGAGCCGGCGAGACCGGTCTCTTTCGTCCAATCCATGAATGTGCCGTTCCCTTTGTTGCGGAAGAGAATGTTCCCGGGTCCGCTGGTTCCCTGCGGGAAAGAAAAGGGCTCGCCGGGATTCTTCAGGGGGAAATTCTCGAAGCGCGTGACGTAGAGATCGAGATCGCCGTCGCTGTCGTAGTCTACAAACGTCACGCCCAGCACGAGTCCATCCACATGAAGGCCCGCCGCGTCCGTTACATTCTTAAAGGTGCCGTTGCGCTCATTGTGATAGAGAGCTACGCCATCGGCGGAGCTCACCACGAGATCGAGGTAGCCGTCGTTGTCATAGTCACCTATGGCGCAACCGGTTCCCTGCCCGTGAAATTCCAGCTTTGCGGACTTCGTGGAGTTGATGAACCTCCCATCGCCGTTATTGCGGAATAGCATGGCGTTTCCCGCGCCGTCGCCATTCACGAGGAAGATGTCGGGTTTACCGTCGCCGTCATAATCGAAGACGCAGGCGCCGCTTCCCAGAAAGCCAGCCAGCGAAGAGGCGTTTTGATCTGAACCCGCAGCGCCAAGGCCTTTGTCAGCATGAACGCGCGACGAATTTCTTTTCGCTCCGGAGTGCGCTGCGTCGAAGGGTGCATCCGGAAGGCCGGACGCGGAGGTTACGTCCACAAATCTAATGGGAGCAGCCGGGGGGACTTTCTCGACTTCCCTCG
>Ga0302324_100027298_pt1 | contig 10880 bp, 7 predicted proteins | sample Palsa_T0_1_FD_201949 | JGI IMG/M metagenome (GOLD analysis project Ga0302324, IMG submission 201949) | Peat permafrost microbial communities from Stordalen Mire near Abisko, Sweden - Palsa_T0_1 | ecosystem: Environmental > Terrestrial > Soil > Palsa > Peat permafrost | place: Sweden: Abisko...
CGTCTCCAGGCACTCGTGCAGCGTGGCGAACGCCGCCGCCCCGCCGGGAGTCCCCGGCCCGTCCCAGAAACGGCGCCGGGACCGCCGCACGTACCAGTTGGACACATCGTCGATGAAGGCGGCCATCCGCCGCCCGGCGGCCGCGGAGTCGAACGCCTCCATCGCCGTCGTGACGTCCCGCACCAGCGCGTGCAACTCGCTCAGCACCCACCTGTCCAGCGCCGGCCTCTGCTCCGGGGCCGGCGCCTCACTGCTGCGTTCCGGATCCCAGGCATTACCCTGCGCGGCGCCGGCATTCGCGTAGAGGACCAGGAACGACGCGGTGCTGTAGTAGGTCAGCAGAACCTTGCGGACGATCTCCTCCAGCACGCCCGGCGCGATCCGCCGGGCCGCCCAGGGCGATCCGCTCGCGGTGAAGAACCAGCGCAGCGCGTCCGCCCCGGTCGCGTCCATCAGCGGGATCGGCTCCAGCACGTTGCCGAGGTGCTTGCTCATCTTTCGCCCGCGCTCGTCGGCGATCAGGCCCAGGCAGAGCACGTTCTCGTACGAGGACCGGCCGAAGACCAGCGTGCCGACCGCCATCAGCGAGTAGAACCAGCCCCTGGTCTGGTCGATCGCCTCGGCGATGAACTGCGCCGGGTAGGCAGCCTCGAACTCGGCCTGGTTGTGCCGCGGTGCGCCGAACTGCGCGAACGGCATCGAGCCCGAGTCGTACCAGCCGTCGATTACCTCCGGCACCCGGCGCGCCTCGCCGCCGCACTTCGGGCAGGCGATCACCACCTCGTCCACGAACGGCCGGTGCGGGTCCAGCCCGGCAAGGTCCCGGCCGGCCAGCTCGGAAAGCTCGGCCAGCGACCCGGCGCAGGTGACGTGCTCGTCGGCGCAGAGCCACAGCGGCAGCGGGGTGCCCCAGTACCGGCTGCGCGACATCGCCCAGTCGACATTGTTGCGCAGCCACTCCCCGTAGCGGCCGTGCTTGATGGTCGGCGGCTGCCAGTTGGTCTTCTCGTTCTCCGCGAGCAGCTCGTCCTTGATCGCCGTGGTGCGGATGTACCAGGACGGCAGCGCGTAGTACAGCAGCGGCGTGCCGCACCGCCAGCAGTGCGGGTAGCTGTGCTCGTGCGGCTCCAGCCGGAACAGCAGCCCGCGGTCGGCGAGGTCGGCGGCCAGCGGCGCGTCGGCATCCTTGAAGAACAGCCCGCCGACCAGCGGCACGTGATCCTCGAACCTGCCGTCCGGCCGCACCGGGTTGACCACCGGCAGCCCGTGCGCCCTGCCGGTTTCCATGTCGTCCGCGCCGAACGCCGGCGCGAGGTGCACCAGGCCGGTTCCGTCCTCCGTGGTGACGAAGCCCCCGGTCACCACCCGGTGCGCGTCCGGAATCTCGATAAGACTGAACGGAGGGCGGTAGGTTGCTCCCGCCAGCAGAGCGCCCGGGATGCGGGCTGCGATGTGCCAGCCCTCGCCGAGCACCCGGCCGAGCAGCGCCTCCGCGACGACCACGCGGTCGCTGTCTCCGGACTTCCTGGCAACCACGTAGGTCTCGTCCGGGTGCACGGCCACCGCTGTGTTGGAAACCAGCGTCCATGGCGTCGTCGTCCAGACCAGCAGGTCGGCGCCCTTGAGCTGGGGATCGGCGCCGTCCGGGAGGGTGAGCAGCGGGAACCGGACCGTCACCGACGGGTCGGTGACCATCTGGTAGACATCGGGCTGGCCCAGCTCGTGATCAGAGAGCGGGGTGCCGCAGCGCGGGCAGTAAGGGCTGATCCGGAAGTCCTTGACCAGCAGGCCCTTGTCAAAGATGACCTTGAGCGACCACCAGACGGACTCGATGTAGGAGGAGTCCATCGTCCGGTAGGCGCTGGCCGTGTCGACCCAGTAGCCCATCCGCTCGGTCATCGCCTCGAACGCGTCGACATGCCGCAGCACCGACTCGCGGCACCGCTCGTTGAACTCGGCGATGCCGTAGGCCTCGATGTCCTTCTTGCTGGTCAGGCCGAGTTCCTTCTCCACGGCCACCTCGACGGGCAGGCCGTGGCAGTCCCAGCCAGCCCGGCGCGGCACGTGAAAACCCTGCATGGTCTTGAACCGCGGGAACGCGTCCTTGAACACCCGCGCCTCGACGTGGTGCACGCCCGGCATGCCGTTCGCGGTCGGCGGGCCCTCGTAGAAGGACCAGAGCGGGCCGTCCGCGCTCTGCTCGAGCGATCGCTGGAACAGGTCACCGTCGCGCCACCTGGCCAGCACCTGATGCTCCATGGCGGGCAGGTCGATGACCGCCGGCAGCTCGGGGAAGTGCCGCCGCGCCGAGCCGGCCGCGGCGGGCTGCCGGGGGCTGGAGGCCGGCTGCCGGGGGCCGGAGGCCGGCTGCTGGGGCGTGGAGGCCGGCTGCTGGGGGTGCTGTGGGCTCGTCATGGTCGGCGGCCTTCCGCGGATCAGCGCGCGAGCGGGCTCCTGAGCCCGCGGGCACGGCAGTTCGCGGAGGGACGAGGCGCGCCGGCGGCGGCCCCGCGGTACCACCCTCCTTGGCCGCGATCGGGTGCCTTGCGGCCCGGTCGTGACCCTCTCGCTTGAGTTCCTGCTGCCGGTTCTACTTGGCCTGGCCGGTTGGCCTGGTCGGCGCGCTGTCCTGCTCGCTGGCCTGCTCGCCGTTCCAGTCCCGCCTGGCGGGTGCCGTTCTTCCGGCGGCTCCGGGATGATCTGGTCCGCTGCGCGTCGCCCCCGGGCTCCCACCAACCCCGGGTCGCTCCTGGCCGCCGCAGCGGCAGCTGTTCCCATCAGCGCCGTGCAGGATCACAGGATAACCGATGAGCCGCCCGGACGTGCGCCGCGACGCTGGCGCGCGCCTCGAGCGCGCGCGTTTGCGGTCCGCCCCGGTGACCACCTATCCTCCGGTGACTGCCCGCAATCAAGATCATCGACTAGCCGGGCTGCAGAGCCGGCTGAGGAGGCGGGAGATGGCGGCTGGTGCGCGTTCGGGTGCTGCCGCACTTCCGGTGCGGAAGGGCGAGGAACGCTGGACCGAGGACGAGCTGGCCATGGTGCGCGATAGCCTGACGGCAGATGTTGCCGAGCTGCGCGTCGAGATTGACAAGGCCGAATCGGAGATCGCCGACCGGCTGCGGGACGCGACCGGCGACGCGGGCGACGACCAGGCGGACGTGGGTGCGAAGACATTCGAGCGAGAGCACGAGATCGCCCTTACCCACAACGCGCGCGAGCTGCTGGTGCAGAGCGAGCACGCGCTGGCCAGGATCGACGATGGCACCTACGGCACCTGCGAGTCCTGCGGCGAGCCGATCGGGAAGGCGCGGCTGCAGGCGTTCCACCGGGCTACCCTGTGCGTGACATGCAAGCAGCGCGAGGAACGCCGCTGACCGGCCCGGCCGCTGCCGGGCCGGCGGCTCCAGCGGCGCGTCGGCGGATGCTGGTGCTGCTCTGCGTCGCACTCGCGGTCCTCGCCGCCGACATCATCTCCAAGGCCATCGTCGTGGCCACCCTGTCCGACCGGCCGCCGGTCCGGCTCCTCGGCGGGCTGCTGACCCTCCGGGTTGACCGCAATCCTGGCGCCGCGTTCAGCATCGGCACGTCGATGACCCTGGTGTTCTCCGCCATCGCGCTCGGCGTGATCGTGTTCATCCTGCGCACCTCGCGCCGGATCCGCAGCCTGCCCTGGGCCATCACGCTCGGCCTGCTGCTCGGCGGTGCCACCGGGAACCTGACCGACCGGATTTTCCGCTCGCCCGGGGTGCTGCGCGGCTACGTCGTCGACTGGATACAGTTGCCGCACTGGCCGGTGTTCAATGTCGCCGACTCGGCCATCGTCTGCGGCGGGATCCTCGCGGTCCTGCTGACCGGGCTCGGGCTGCGGATCGACGGAACGCGCGGTCCGGACGGCCTCGGCGGCCACGGGAGCCGTCCCGGCGCTGCCGGCAACGGCCCCGGCGCTGCCGGCAACGGCCCCGGCGCTGCCGGCAACGGCCCCGGCGAGGGCGGCGGGCCTGCCGGGTCGGCCGAGGAGCCGGCGGGCGGCGCTAGCTGATGACGCAGGCGGGCCAGCGCCAGGTGCCCGTTCCCGATGGACTGGACGGGGAGCGCCTGGACTCCGCCCTGGCGCGCATGTTCGGCCTGTCCAGGGCCAGGGCGGCCGAGCTGATCGCGGCCGGAGCCGTGCTGACCGGCGGCTCCCCGGCCGCCAAGTCGGACCGGGTCGCCGCCGGCGACTGGCTGGAGGTGACGCTGCCGGCTCCGGTGACCGCCGTGCCGCGGGCCGAACCCGTGCCCGGCCTGATCGTCGTGCATGAGGACGCCGACATCCTGGTCGTGGACAAGCCCCCGGGAGTCGCCGCGCACCCGACGCCGGGCTGGACCGGGCCGACCGTCCTGCAGGGCCTGCTGGCGGCCGGCCACACCCTGGCCACCAGCGGCGCCGCGGAGCGCCAGGGCATCGTGCACCGGCTGGACGCGAACACCTCAGGCCTGATGGTGCTGGCCAAGAGCGAGCCCGCGTACAGCGCGCTGAAGCGCGCGTTCCGGGAGCGCGAGGTGGAGAAGCGCTACCACGCGCTGGTCCAGGGTCATCCCGATCCCTTCCGCGGCACCGTCGACGCGCCGATCGGCAGGCACCCGTCCGGTGACGGCAGGTTCGCCGTCATCGCCGGCGGCAGGCCGTCGGTCACGCACTACGACACGCTGGAGGCATTCCGGGCGGCCAGCCTCGTCGAGGTCATCCTGGAGACCGGGCGCACCCACCAGATCCGGGTGCACATGACCGCGATCAGGCATCCCTGCGCTGGTGACCGGCTGTACGGCGCGGACCCGGTGCTCGCCGCCAGGCTCGGCCTGACCCGGCAGTGGCTGCACGCGGTCCGGCTGGGCTTCGCCCACCCGGCCGACGGCCGCCAGGTGGAATTCACCAGCGCCTACTCAGCCGACCTGGCCAGCGCCCTCGAGCTGCTCACCGCCGAAAGCTGACCCGCGCTCACCGCCGAAAGCTGAGTCCGCGCGCGCTCCTCATGATCACGGAAACTAAGGGCAGGCCCAGCAGCCCGTTGTTTCCGCGATCATGGAAAGGTTCCAGCGCGCGACGCGGGAGCGGCGCGGCTGCCGCCGCCGGCGGCAGTTCTGGCGATAAGGTCGGCAGACGGCAGCATGCCTGAAGGAGGGCGGTACTTCGTGGCGGCAGCCTCATCCGGGAACCCGGCAGCAGGCGAGCAGGACCCGGCGGCGCGCGGCGGCGGGGAGTTCGTGCACCTGCACGTGCACACCGAGTACTCGATGCTCGACGGCGCGGCCCGGCTCAGGGACCTGTTCGCCGAGTGCCAGCGCACCGGCATGCGGGCGATCGCGATGACCGACCACGGCAACGTCTACGGCGCCTATGACTTCTGGTCGAAGGCGAGGGCGGCCGGGATCAAGCCGATCATCGGCATCGAGGCGTACGTGGCGCCCGAGCACCGCGGCAGCAAGCGCCCGGTCCGCTGGGGTGACCCTGGCCAGAAGGACGATGACGTCTCCGGCGCGGGCGCCTACACCCACCTGACCATGCTGGCCGAGACCACCGAGGGCATGCACAACATCTTCCGGCTTTCCTCGCTGGCCTCCCTGGAGGGGTACTTCCGCAAGCCGCGGATGGACCGGGAGCTGCTGGCCACCTACGCCAGGGGGATCATCGCGACCACCGGCTGCCCGAGCGGCGAGGTGCAGACCAGGCTCCGGCTCGGCCAGTACGACGAGGCCGTCGCGGCGGCCGCCGCCTACCGGGACATCTTCGGGGCCGGCAACTTCTTCGTGGAGATCATGGACCACGGGCTCGGCATCGAGCAGCGCACCAGGGACGGCCTGAAGCGGATCGCGGCCGACCTGGCGCTGCCCTTCGTCGTGACCAACGACTCGCACTACACCCGGCCGGAGGACGCGCGCGCCCACGAGGTCCTGCTCTGCGTGCAGACCGGGACCAACCTCGCCGATCCCGGGAGGTTCAAGCTGGAGGGCACCGGCTACTACGTGAAGAGCCCGCAGGAGATGCGGGCCGTCAGCACGGCGCAGGAGTGGCAGGCCGGCTGTGACTCGACCCTGCTCATCGCGGAGCGCGCGGACGTCACCTTCACCAAGTCGAACCTGATGCCCCGCTTCCCGCTGCCGGACGACGAGACCGAGCAGAGCTGGCTGCGCAAGGAAGTCTGGGCCGGGATGGACCGCCGCTACCCGGGCGGGTACGACGAGCAGCGCCGCCAGCAGGCCGAGTACGAGATCGGCGTCATCGAGCAGATGGGCTTCTGCGCCTACTTCCTGGTGGTCGCCGACTTCATCATGTGGGCCAAGCGGAACGGCATCAGGGTTGGCCCGGGCCGCGGCTCCGGGGCCGGCTCGATCGTGGCGTACTCGCTCGGCATCACCGACCTGGACCCGATCTACCACGGCCTGGTGTTCGAGCGGTTCCTGAACCTCGACCGCGTGACCATGCCGGACTTCGACATCGACTTCGACGAGCGCCGGCGCGGTGACGTGATCCGCTATGTCACCGAGCGCTACGGCGACGACCGGGTCGCGCAGATCATCACCTACGGCACCATCAAGGCCAAGGCGGCGGTGAAGGACTCGGCGCGGGTGCTCGGCTTCCCCTACGCGCTCGGCGACCGGATCACCAAGGCGTTCCCGCCGGCGGTGATGGGCAAGGACGTCCCGCTGTCCGGGGTGTTCGACCCTGATCACCCGCGGTACGGCGAGGCCGGCGAGATCCGCGCCCTGTACGAGGCGGAGGCAGAGGTCAAGCAGGTGATCGACACCGCGCGCGGCCTGGAGGGCCTGATCCGCCAGCCCGGCGTGCACGCGGCCGGGGTGATCATGAGCAGCGAGCCGCTGATGGATCACATCCCGGTCTGGAAGCGGGAGGCCGACGGCGCCATCATCACCCAGTTCGACTACCCGGCATGCGAGGACATCGGCCTGCTGAAGATGGACTTCCTCGGCCTGCGCAACCTGACGGTGCTGGAGGACGCGGTGGCCGGCATCGCGGCCAACCGGGGCCAGCGGATCGACCTGGACACCCTGGCGCTGGACGACAAGCCGACCTATGAGCTGCTGGCCAGCGGCGACACCCTGGGCGTGTTCCAGCTCGACGGCGGGCCGATGCGGGCGCTGCTGCGGGCGATGCGGGCGGACAAGTTCGGTGACATCGCCGCGGTCATCGCGCTGTACCGGCCCGGGCCGATGGCCAGCGCGCCCGTGTACGCCGACCGCAAGACCGGCCGCAAGCCCGTCATCCCCATCCACCCTGAACTGGCCGAGCCGCTGGGGGAGATCCTCGGCGACACCTACGGGCTGATGGTCTACCAGGAGGACGTCATGTCCGCCGCGATCGTCCTGGCCGGCTACACGCCGGGCAAGTCGGACCTGCTCCGCTGGGCGATGGGCAAGAAAAAGAAGGAGATCCTGGACAAGGAGTACGAGTCGTTCTCGGCCGGCATGCGGGACAACGGCTACTCCGATGACGCGATCAAGACCATCTGGGACATCATGGTCCCGTTTTCCGGCTACGCGTTCAACAAGGCGCACGCCGCCGGGTACGCGCTGATCTCCTACTGGACCGCTTACCTGAAGGCCAACTTCCCCGCCGAGTACATGGCCGGCCTGCTGACCTCCGTGGCCGGCGACAAGGACAAGTCGGCGCTGTACCTGAACGAGTGCCGCCGGATGGGCATCAGGGTGCTGCCGCCGGACGTGAACGCCTCCACAGCGATGTTCACCCCGGTGGGCACGGACATCAGGTTCGGCATGGCCGCCGTCCGCAACGTCGGCACGCCCGTGGTGGAGTCGGTCGTGGCGGCGCGCACCGCCAAGGGGGCCTTCACCAGCTTCGCCGACTTCCTGCGCAAGGTGCCGGTGAACGTCTGCAACAAGCGGGTCATCGAGTCGCTGATCAAGGCGGGTGCCTTTGATTCCTTCGGCAGCCCGCGCAAGGGCCTCGTGCTCATCCACGAGCAGGCCATCGACACCGTGATCGACGTCAAGCGCAACGAGGCCATCGGCCAGGACTCGCTGTTCGGCGAGGACCCGGAGATGGCGGCGACCTTCGACGTGCCGGTGCCGGACGGCGAGTGGGACAAGCCAGCGCTGCTCGGCTTCGAGCGGGAAATGCTGGGACTCTACGTATCAGACCACCCGCTGCTGGGCCTGGAGCACGTCCTCGCGGCGGTCACTGATTGCTCGGTGGCCCAGCTCGTCGGATCAGCCGTTGAGGAGCCGGAACGCGGCCTGCGGGGCGAGCGCGGCGACAGCGCTCTGGTCACCGTCGGGGGGATCCTGTCCGGCGTAAGCCGGAAGGTCACCAAGCAGGGCAGCCCGTGGGCCGCCGCCATGCTGGAGGATCTGGAGGGCGCGATCGAGGTGCTCTTCTTCCCGTCCACCTACCAGGCCGCGCTGACCATGATCATCGAGGACGCAATCGTCGTGGTGAAGGGGCGGCTGGACCGGCGGGAGGAAGTGCCCAAGCTCGTCGCCATGGAGGTGAGCCTCCCCGACTTGCCTACCGGGGAAGAAGGCCCTTTCGTGGTGTCGATCATGGAGTCCAGGTGCGTGCCGCCGGTGGTCGAACGCCTCAGGGAAGTGCTGCGGACGCACCCCGGCCACGTCGAGGTTCACCTGCGCATGCTGAGCGGCAAGCGCGCGAAGACGATCCGGCTCGATGACAAGCTCCGGGTGAAGCCGTCCGCGGCGCTGCTCGCTGACCTTAAGCAACTGCTCGGCCCCGGCTGCGCCGGCTGATCCCGGCCCGGTCCCGCCTCCCGGGCCGGTCCCGCCTCCCGGGCCGGGCCGGCCGCCGGGCCCCGGTGACGTAATGTTCTGCGGAGAATGCATGCTGCACCCGACATCCCCGATTTTCCTGCGCCGGGACGCGACTTCGCGCCCGCAGCCGGGAGATACCGCGCGGGCCGGCGGGTGCTCACGGCCGTGGCGGTACTGGTGGTGCTCGTCGGCGCCAGCGCCGTGGTCGGCGCGGCGGCCGGGTTCGCCTGGATCGCGGTGGCGCCCCGTGCGCTGCTGGTGGCCACCGGCGGCGGCGGCGCCGACGTGGTGAACTCGGAGACCAGCGCATTCATTGCCGCCGACGGCTGGTTCGTGGTGCTCAGCGTTCTCGGCGGCGCGGTCTGCGGCCTGCTCGGGTGGCTGCTCGCGGTGCGCAGGCACGGCGCCGTGGCCATGCTCGGGCTGCTGGGCGGCGGGCTGGCGGCCGCGCTCGCCGCGCGGTCGGTCGGGCAGCACGCCGGGCTGGCCGCCTTCAATCACAAGCTCGCTGTCAGCAAGCCGGGCACGCTGCTGCGGGAGCCGCTGTCGCTCGGCGGTCACGGCGCCATCGCGTTCTGGCCGCTGGCCGCCGGGCTGGTGGCCGGCGGCATCGAGGCGGCGGGCCTGCTCCGCGACCGGCGGCTGGCCGCCGCGAGGCGGCTGAAGCCCGCCCTGGCGCCGGCCGAGCCCGCCAGGCCCGAGCGAGCCGACGGGTGGTAGCCCGTTGACTCGCAGGATCTCCTCTGGCACGCCATGGGAGCCGGTGGCCGGCTACAGCCGCGCGGTGGCCGCCGGCGACTTCGTCTTCGTGGCGGGCTGCACGTCCGTCGCGGGCGCGGAGTTCCTGCACGAGGGCGACGCCTACGCGCAGACCGCCCGATCAGCAACGTGGCCGCGGCGCTGGCCGAGCTTGGCGCGGAGCTCGCCGACGTGGTGCGCACCCGGATCTATGTCACCGACATCTCGCGCTGGGCGGAGTACGGGCGCGCTCATGGCGCCGCCTTCGGCGCCACCATGCCCGCCACCACCATGATCGAGGTATCCGCTCTCGTCGATCCGCGGATGCTGGTCGAGGTGGAGGCGGTTGCCTACCGCCCCGGGATCGGCGCCGACTCCGCCCAGGGCAGCGCAGGCCCGGGCTAGCGTCAGCTGGCCGCCATCGCGGCGCCGACGATGCCGGCGTCGTTGTGCAGCGCGGCGGGCACCACCTGGGCGGTCAGCCCGGTCAGCAGCGGCACGAACTTGTCAGACTTCCTGCTGATGCCGCCGCCGATGATGAACAGCGCGGGCGATAGCAGCGCCTCCATGTGCTTGAGGTACTCGTCCACCCGCTCGGCCCAGCTTTCCCAGCTCAGGTCATGCAGCTCCTTGGCATGCTCGGAGGCGCGCGTCTCGGCGTCCTTGCCGCGGATCTCGATATGGCCGAACTCGGTGTTCGGCACCAGGATCCCGTCGATGAACAGCGCACTGCCGATGCCGGTGCCCAGCGTCAGCATCAGCACGACTCCCTTGTGTCCCGCGCCGGCCCCGAACTTCATCTCGGCCAGGCCAGCCGCGTCGGCGTCGTTGATCAGGCTGACCTGCAGGCCGGTGGCCTTGCCGAACAGGGCGCGCCCGTCCAGCCCGATCCAGGCCGGGTCGAGGTTCGCCGCCGTCCTGGTGACCCCATCGGCAATGACGCCCGGGAATGTGATTCCGGCCGGGCCCTTCCAGCCGAAGCCAGCGGAAAGCCGGGCCACGACGTCAGCGATCGCGTCCGGCTCGGCCGGACGCGGAGTCGGCACCTTGACTCGATCGGCGAGCAGCTTTCCCGTCGCCACGTCCACCGGGGCGACCTTGATCCCGGTCCCGCCAATATCGACGCCAAGTATCTGCACGGCTCTGCCTCCTCGTTGTGTTCCCGGCCGGCGTGCCCGCCAGACCACAGCGTAGGCGGTCCCCGGCCGCTGGGCGGGCGCCTGCAGCCGGGTGACGGGCGGCTAGCTCTACCATCGGTCGCAGGTTGCTCCCGGGTCGTGCTGGATGACCGGGCCAGGCGGCCATGGCATGACGTGCGCGCCCGCTATCGCCGAGGAGATGTTCGATGACCTGCA
>Ga0302324_100027299_pt1 | contig 10880 bp, 4 predicted proteins | sample Palsa_T0_1_FD_201949 | JGI IMG/M metagenome (GOLD analysis project Ga0302324, IMG submission 201949) | Peat permafrost microbial communities from Stordalen Mire near Abisko, Sweden - Palsa_T0_1 | ecosystem: Environmental > Terrestrial > Soil > Palsa > Peat permafrost | place: Sweden: Abisko...
CGGTGCGGAGAGATCATGACTCACAATATGGTATCGGTTCCCACAATAAGCATCGAAGGAACTCGAGGGACGGCGGAAGCTGAGATCCTCACCCCCGAAGCGCTCGACTTTCTTGCAGCCTTATCCACCACCTTCGAAGAGGAGCGCCAGCGGTTGCTGGCGGCGCGCGTAACCAGGGCAGAGGCATTGCGCAAAGGGCAGCTCTACGATTTTCTGCCTGAAACCGCATCCGTCCGACAGAGCGAGTGGCGCGTCGCTCCCATCCCTGCCGATCTGCAGGATCGGCGCACAGAGATCACAGGTCCGGTCGATCGCAAGATGGTGATTAACGCGCTCAACTCGGGGACCAATGTTTATATGGCCGATTTCGAGGATTCGACTGCGCCCACCTGGCGAAACGTGATCGAAGGGCAAGTGAACCTGCGGGATGCCATACGCCGCGAGATCAGCTTTGCCAGTCCCGAAGGTAAGCAATACAAGCTGAATGAGAAGACGGCCACACTTTTCGTGCGGCCACGCGGCTGGCACTTGCCGGAGAAGCATCTCCTGGTGCAGGGCAAGCCCATTTCTGCCTCGCTGTTCGATTTTGGCTTGTACTTCTTCCACAACGCCGCGACGCTCAAAGCCAAAGGGACGGGCCCATACTTCTATTTGCCCAAGCTGGAGAGCCATAAGGAAGCGCGGCTATGGAATAGCGTCTTCAATTTTGCACAGGATAAGCTGGGCATTCCTCGCAGCACCATTCGTGCCACTGTGCTCATCGAGACTTTGCCCGCGGCCTTCGAGATGGATGAAATCCTGTTTGAGCTGAAGGACCACTCCGCCGGCTTGAACTGCGGCCGCTGGGATTACATCTTCAGCTTCATCAAGAAGTTCAGCTATCGCGAAGACCTGGCGCTTCCCGACCGTTCCACCATCACCATGGACCGGCATTTTCTCAAGTCGTATGTCGAGCTGCTGATTGAGACCTGCCACCGGCGTGGCATCCACGCGATGGGCGGCATGGCGGCGCAGATTCCCATCAAGGGTGACCCTGCTGCCAACGACGCCGCCATGGAGCGGGTGCGCCAGGACAAGCTTCGCGAGGTAAGAGCCGGACATGACGGAACCTGGGTGGCTCATCCCGGTTTGGTACCGGTTGCCAAGGCTGTCTTCGACGAATACATGCCTGGCCCGAACCAGATTGAACGCCGCAACCCGGGCATTCATGTGCAAGCTTCTGACCTGATGGCCGTCCCTGACGGAGACATCACGCGCAAAGGTTTGGAGATGAATATCGACATCGGCCTGCGCTATCTGGCGGCTTGGCTTGATGGCCTGGGATGCGTTCCCATCTACAACCTGATGGAAGATGCGGCGACCGCGGAGATTTCGCGTGCGCAGCTCTGGCAATGGGCCCATCACGCGGGGCGCATGACGGATGGCACTACGCTCGATGTTCCCACGGTGCAGGCCACGATTCCCGTCGTCCTGGACCGGATCAAGCAGGAACTCGGCGCGGAACGGTTTGCCGCCAGCAAGTTCACCGCTGCGGGGAAGCTTTTCGACCATATGACGGCGGCGAAGGAACTTCCGGATTTTCTAACTTCAGTCGCCTACGCTTCGATCGATTGAGCTGAGGTACCCAAAGGATTCCGGGGAATACGCCTCCGCGGACAGGCCGGGTGGCCCATTCAAGCCGTATTTTGGCTTGAGTGGGTAAAGCTGCTGCTGAGGTTTGTTCAATAGGACCGGAACGCAGCGTAGAAATCTGCGGTTTGGATAAACTTGGATATGCTCGATGCTTTCCGGATGCTCGCCCGCTATAACCGAATTGCCAATGAACGGCTCTATGAGCAATGCGGCCAGCTCGACCTGGACGAATATCTCCGCGAGCGGCAGGGTTCCTTCGGAAGCATCCACCGCCTGCTGAACCATATACTGCTGGGCGATCAAATCTGGATGTCAAGGTTCGCCGGGGGAGGCAGCACGACACCGCCACTGAATTCCATCCTGTGCGAGACATTCGCCTCACTAAAGTCAGCCCGAACCGAACAAGACGCGAGCATCGAAGCGTTCTTCGAAGGGGCGGACAGCGGTTTTCTCGATCGGCCGTTGTCCTACATCAATAGCCAGGGCAAACACTACGTGGAATCAGCCCCCAGAGCCGTGCTTCATTTCTTTAACCACCAGACGCATCATCGCGGGCAGGTGCATGTGATGCTCAGCCAAACGCCGGTAAAACCGCCCTCCCTCGATTTGCATCGCATCCTCAATCCGTAAGCTACTCGAGCACCGCTACCTCGTGGTCGAGGACGGATTTAACTTCAAATTGAGCCCATCCATCCTGGTGGCTTACCGTCGCTGTTCCTCCAGACACAGCCAGGAGCAACCGTTTGCCGGCCACTCCTTCCGGCAGCTTTACTTTCACCGTCAGCGGCCCCACGGGAATGAGTTCCTCGACCGGTATCCGCCAGGTACCGGCACTGGTGAGGTTCACCAGGTGGAGGACGACCCGGCCTTGCTGGCGGTAGAGATGGCAGTCGATCAGCCCCGGACCCTTGACCTCGAGCGGAACGTTGGTTTTGGCGCCCCAGCGCACCAGGTTGGCCAGCAGATCACCGTGGTCTGGAATGTTGCCTTGTTCATAGCGCCGGTCGATGTCAGCGGGCAGGAAGGCGATGCGAGCGCCGTTCTGCTCCCTGATCACGAGCGCTGGAATAGCGGTCCTGGGACTCCGCATCCAGGAATTCTCCGGCGGCATAATGGGAAATTCGGGGACTAACGTAATCGGCACGGTGGTTCCTGGCGCCGCCTTCACTTCCGGGAGGATTCCTCCAAACGTCACAATGTTGGTGGCTTCAAAGCCCTTCAGAATCGGATGCCGGGGCGCCGACTTGGCTGGCTCATCTCCGTGCCGCGGTCCGTCTACGTCCTGTCCTACGTCTGGAGTCAGCCGCAGGTACGTATGTTCTAAACGAGCCGGGTTCTTTGGACCGTACCGCTGGCCGGTGTAATTGGCCCCCAACACATCCGCCAGGGCAAAATCGGGCCGCGGGTCGCCGTAATCGTCATAGAGGCTAGTTTCGTCGGTGGCGATCAGGGACCCGCCCTTGCTGACAAAACTGCGAATGGCTTCGACCTGCGAAGTGGACATGACCGCCAGATTCGGGAGAACCAGCACAGAGAACTGGCTACCGTCGCGTTCAACGTAGTCGGCGTCGATGGGCAAGTAAGGAATGCGCGCCCGGATGAGAGCCTGGATCACTCCGTTGTAAGGCGACAGGGCCAGGATGTTGGCGTTGTCGCGGCCATACCACTCGAAATTGCGCTGCGAATAAACCACGCCTACCGTGGCCACGGGCTGCCGGTTGATGAGGTACTGCTGACGGTCCGCGTACCAGCGGAAAAAGGGTTCGACTACCTGGAACTGTCGCCGGTCCTCCTGGTAGCCGCCCACGTGGTGCCACCAGGGCTGGATGGTTCCCGCGACTCCGTCGGACATCCACATCCGCACTTCGGGAATGGGGCGGGCCGCCTTGCGCGGTCCGTAGGTAGCCATGCTTTCGGGCGCGAGCTTATCCCAGCCGCCCAAGCCATGAACCCGTTTACCGGTGTCGCCGTTTTCCTGAAATCCTTCGCTCTGGCCTGTCCCCGGCGGTCCTAATCCGTTGTTGGCCCGTCCCTGGTGGTCCAACATGATGATGTCGGCCCGCCGGCAGAGTTCTTTCATGTCGCGAAAGCTGGCGGCAGCCTGAACGAAATTTCCGCTGAGCATGCCGCTCCAGATGCAGTCGGGTCCGCCCGCAGCTTTGGTCGTGCTGGTAAAAAGATCCCAAATTTCGAGACGGCGCTTGTAGTTCCATTCAATCCACTGCCGGTAGGTGGGGTCGTCCCAATTCCTCTTCGCGGGCAAATCTTTGCCGCTGAACTGATGGAATTTGCTTTTGCAATTGACGCAGTAGCACATGCTGTCCCGGCCCAGCCCGGCCCAGTGGTTATCGGTAAATCCTTCAGGCTTTTCGTGGGCGATGATTTCGCGCAGGATGCGGGGAATATATTCGTCGTAGTAGGGCCCGTTGATGCAGGTGGTATAGAGGATGACGCCACTCTCGGCGGACCCGGTGCGGTAGGGCTCGCCTGCGGCATTCACGGCAAACCAGTCAGGATGCGCCTTGTAAAACGGCTCGAAGGCGCTGCCGCAATCCATACGGGCAAAGACCTTAAGTCCATCGGCATGCGCTGCCCGGGTCAAATCGCCATAGAGATCGCCACCGTTCAGGAATTGGGCTTGATGCTGGAGGGGCTCCTTGCTGGGATAGAAAGCCACAATGCCTCCCGCATTGATGACCATGCCCTGGGTCTCGCTGCGCTTCCAGTACCCCCGCCACCACTGGAGGTCGAAATGCTGTGGATCGAGTTCGTTCAGATTGATCTGTCCCCAGCGGTAGGTGTTCCGGTACCAGGGCACGGTCGCCTGCGCTGCTTGGGCGAGCGCCTCGCTCGTACTAAAACCGCCGAGACTCATGGCCAAAGGGATCACTGCCGTCATCTTGAGAAAATCCCGGCGCGACTCCACTTCGTTATTCTTTTCGATCGGTTCCAAAATCCGCTCCTTTGTTCATCATCGAGGCAACGCGAAGGCTATGTAAATGCCCCCGGAAGGAGTGACAGGATCACGCATGCCACCCGCGGCGATCACCACGTATTCGCGGCCATTCACCTCGTATACAGCGGGCGTGGCCGTCGCCCCTAAGGGAAGCGTCGTTTCCCACAACAGCTTGCCGGTCGCTTTGTTATAGGCGCGGAACTTCTTATCCGCGACCGTTGCTCCTATGAAGACCAGCCCCCCGGCGGTAACGACCGGGCCGCCGTAGCTCTCTGAGCCCGTGTTCTTGAATCCCTTGGCGACCAACTCCGGATATTCGCCAAAGGGAACCTTCCATACGTACTCGCCGGTATTGAGATTGATCGCATTCATCGTGCCCCACGGAGGCACTACCGCGGGATATCCATCGGGATCGAGAAACTTCTTATAGCCGCTAAAATCGTACGCCGGCGCCTCCGCCGCGTTGCCCTCGCCCGCGGCGTTGTTTTTGGTCTTATCCTCGCCAGTGGCCAGAAATCTCATCAGGGCTTTGTACTCTGTGCCGTCGTTGGCCAGCTCCGGGAAAGCCGGCATTCTCCCTCTGCCAACCTGAATCGTATTGGTCAGCTGCAAGGCGGTCAGACGAGCCTGCACCCCGATGAGGGAAGGAATTTCGGGCGGTGCCCCTGCGCGGTTGGCTCCGTGGCACCCGCTGCAGTGGCTCATATAAATTGTGCTGCCGACCGACGAGTTGGGATCGTGCTTTACCAGCGATTCGGTGAGTCCGACATCGTTCGCGTTGATGTAGAGGATGTGGGTCTGCGGATCAAAAGCAGTCCCTCCCCATTCTCCCCCGCCGTCGAAGCCCGGCCACATCAGGGTCTCTTTCCCCACGCTCATGGGGACAAATTGTCCGTCACTGCGTATTTCTGCAAAGCGCTTCACCGCCCACGCGTGGGCTTCGGGGGTGCGGTTGGTGAGCATGTCTGCAGTGATGCGCTGCCGCGAGAAAGGCTCCGGCTTGGTGGGATAGGGTTGCTCCTTGGAAGCAACCTCGCCCGGGACGTCGCTAGGCAACGCCGGGCGGTTCTCGATGGGAAACAGCGGCGTTCCGTCGACGCGATTCAAGAGGAAAAGAAAACCCTGCTTCGAAGTTTGAGCGATGGCCGGCACTTCTTTGCCATTGCGAGTGACGGTTACCAGGTTAGGGGGTGCAGGAAAGTCCCGGTCCCAGATATCGTGATGAACACCCTGGAAATGCCAGATCCTCTGACCCGTTTCTGCGTTCAGTGCGATCAGCGAATTGGCGAAGAGATTGTCGCCGACTCGATCGGCGCCGTATTCATCGTTATGCGCCGAGGCCGTGGGTACATAAACAATTCCGCGCTCGGTATCCACCGCCATTCCCGCCCAATTGCCGGCGGCGGCGACGCGATTCCAGGCATCCTTTGGCCACGTGTCATAGCCAAACTCACCCGGATGAGGAACCACGTGAAAGGTCCAGCGCAACTTGCCGGAATGTACATCGTAGGCTCGGATATCACTGGAAGAAGGCTCGATGGAGCCGCCAACAACCAGCAGGTCTTTGTAAACGACGCCGGCGCTGGTCACGCCCACCGACTGCAACTTGGGATCGCCGCGCAAATTTTCCCGCAAATCGATACGGCCATTCTCTCCGAAGCCGGGGACAGCCTTCCCCGTCGTGGCATCGATCGCGTATACGTATGGGGAGATGTTGGCCAGGATGCGCTTGGCGCTCCCATCGGTCCAATACGCCAAGCCCCGCACTTTCCTCGGCGTCAGCCGTCCCGAAGGAACAAATTCCCAGATCTGCTTGCCACTCGCCGCATCCAGGGCAAACACTTTCAGCAGCGGCGAAAATCCATAAACCACGCCGTCAATGATGACCGGAGTGGTCTCCAGACCGCCTCCTTCTTTGGTGTCGAACCGCCACACCTCCTGCAGTTTCGACACGTTGTCTACATTGATTTGGGACAGGTTCGAATAATGAGTGTTTGCGGGAGATCCGCCATTAACCGGCCAGTCCGTGTCTGCCTTCTTCTTGCCATCAAGTGCGTTCGCATTATTGATTACAGACACCGCAAGCATAATGCCGAACACCCATCTTCCACGCTTTACGCCCACACGCTTCCACCTCTCCCCATCGTTGCGGCCTGCAGAATCAGAAATAACCCTTGAGAGAAAGTTCGACCTCTCTCGAAGTGTTCAACGTTGAAGTCACCTGCGCCCCTGAAGACGAGTCGATGTTGGTAGACGGCGCGCCAAAGGTGGGACGGTTGAAGAGATTGAAGAATTCGCCGCGAAGTTCAAGCGATTTGGTTTCGCCGAACCTGAATGATTTTAAAGCGGCGACATCGAACTGGATCAGATCATCAGCGCGCAACGTATAGAGTCCACCGTTCCCATAGGTATATTGCGTAGGCACCGTAAAGGTGTTGGGCGCACTTGGATCCAGCGCGGTGCACGCTGGATTCTTGGAAATGTAGAACCAACACGAGGGCTTTTTCAACATCGTCGGATTGCCCGCAATGTTTGGCCTCTGCGACGCAACTCCTGTGTTCGCGGTATCGGTGCTGATGGTGGCGGTGAAAGGAAGACCCGATTGTACGGTTGTCACCCCGGAGATCTGCCAGTTACCAATAAATGCGTTGGCCCATGTCGGCACACTGCCGAGAAAAGCCTGCCCCTTCCCAATAGGCAATTGGTAGACGTAACTGATCACCAGGTTGTGAGTCAGATTGTAGGAACAAACACCGTAATAGCGAATGCCGTAGTTCGGCTCTTCTCGCGTTTGCGTGCTGAATGCGCCATCGGTCAAGCACTTTCCATAGGTATAGGCGGTTAAGAGTGTCGATCCATGCCAGGCGCGAGTTTCAAGTTTGGCCTGCAGAGCATTGTAGTTTGCTCCCAGGCTGAAATTGTTAATGCCCATGGAACTCCACTGCTGTATGGGTCTCCTGCCCTGGACGCTTCCTGGTCCCGGCGGAGGGTCGTTGATACTGTAGGACTCCACGATATGAGTCACTTTGTTGCCGACGTAAGCGAGGTCCAGGGAGACCGCATTGCCGAATTGATGCTGCAGCGCGAGGTTCCACTCCTGCACGTATTGATTCTTTACCTTGGTGTTCATCGAATCGACGGTTGGGGTCGAGCAGGAAAGGAAAACACCCCCAAACGGACAAGGCTGGCCCGGGTGCGGGTTAGGCGCCACGATAGGGGTGCCCTGAAAGGGGTTTCCGAGGGTGAAATTCGGAACAGGGGTACTGTTGTTCACTGTTTGCGTGGCGATGAACGGAACGGACGTCTCGGTGTTGTTAAGGGCATTATCGTCGGGGAAGTTATAGATGATGCCATACGCGGAGCGCACCACCCAGTTGGGCTTGGGGCTCCAGGCAAACCCGATTCTCGGCCCGAGATTGAGGTAAGCCGTCGGCCGGATGTTTTTAGGTAAACCAAGTTGGCCGGAGAATTCAAGGCGATCCGAAAACAGGGGATAAAGAGCATTCACGGTCGTGGCATTTAAGTCGATGTTCGAGGGAACGACCAGCTTCTGAGTTGCGAAGTCGTATCCTGTGATCTGCCCCTTGACTCCGGTAAGAAACGTATTGATTTCCCAACGAAGACCGGCGTTTATCGTTAAATTCGGCAGCACACGATAATCATCCTGGAGGTAGGTCGACTGCAGGTTCCCTGCATCGCCGTAGAGGAAGCGGAAATAGCTCCTCTGCACGCTCAAAGGGTAGCCGAGCAGAAAATCGGCAAAGTTGTCGCCGGAATACGAACCATTGAAGGCAAACACCCCGGTAGAGTTCTGCCCTAGCTGATACATGAACGTGTTGTGGAAGTTTTCGTAGCCAAACCGAATCTGGTTCTTGCCGCTCACATACGTTACGCCATCCCGGTACTGCACGGAACGAAGCTTGTTGTGCTTGGGAACGTTACCCGCGGAGCCCCCGGTGTAGTTGGAATAGTTGGCGATGGAGATGGAGGGAAAGTTGTACTGAGCGGCGGGCGTATTGAGACCGTCAAACCCCTGGATGCCGGCCTGATCGTTGATGTTCTGACCTGCCAGGGAGGTATTGAAGCTGATCAGGCTTCGGTAATAAGAGACCTGGGCCTCGTTGATCCATTTGGCATTGAAGACGTGGGTCCACCGAATTTGCGCATTCTGGGCCCGGCTGCGCAGCGGGAAACTCCCCATCGCAGGATAGGGATTTGGATCCTTCTCCCGATTGTCGGCGATGGAATAGCGTCCAACCAGATGATCGGCAGATCGCACCTGCTGATCGATCTTGAGGTCTGCCTGGTCGAGTTGTTGGGTCAAGCCATTAGTGTTGATCGCTTGTGAAGTGGAACCGGACACGGCGTTAGGCAGCGGCATGTACGGCAGCAGGAAGGCTGCCTGCGGCGATATGCTCGAGGCCGGGATGACGTTTCCCGGAAACGGCAGGCCTGTGAGTGGATTCTTGATCTTGGTAGACGACGCGCTGAAATCGCCGCCGCGTTCCGCCAGGCTGGGAACGACGTTATTGAAGTCTTCGGCCTCAGCCAGGAGCGTGCTCTGCACATCTATAAAAAAGAAGGTTTTATCCTTGAGGATCGGCCCGCCAAGGGCGATGCCAAATTGGTTTCGGTGTAACGGTTCATCGCGCTCGTTTCTACCCTTGGGAGAGATGAAAAAGTAGTTTTTTGCGTCGAGCGCGTTGTTCCGCATGAATTCGTAGAAAACGCCATGAAATTGATTGCTGCCGCTCTTCAGTGTGGCATTGACGACGGTGGGAAAGTGTCCGTATTGCGCACCCATGTTGCCCGTCTCCACCCGGAATTCCTGCAGAGCGTCGACATTCGGCTGGATGAGGGTGCCACCCAGCTGAAACTCCGTGATGTTCGCCCCATCCATATACCACCCCGTCCACGCCGGATTGAGGCCGTTCACGTTGACATTGACTGCGCTGGCACGGATCGACGTGCCCCCGGTCGGGATCAGCTGGCCGCCCTGGATGTAGCTCACGCCGGGCGTCAATTGGGTTAACTGCCAGAAGTTCCGTCCGTTGAGCGGAGTTGACTGGATCGTCTTGGTATCGACCACCTGGCTCACCGAGGAGGTAAGCGAATTTAACAACGGTGTCGACGAGGAGGACACAGTGACGGATTCGCTGACTTGGCCGACCTGTAAGACCGCATCGATCTTCGCCTGTTGGGCCACTTGAAGTTCGATGTTGGGTAGAACGGTAGTCTTGAAGCCTGGACGCTCTATGGTGACAGAATAATTCCCAATCTGAAGACTGGGAATCGTATAGCCGCCTGCAGAGTCTGTGGTTGCGGCTTGTTCGTGTCCGGTTTCGAGGCTCCTGACCACGACACGGGCATCCGGGACAGCGGCGCCGGTGGAGTCAGTGACCGTTCCCAGGATTGTTCCGGTGCTCGTCTGCGCGCTGACAGTTGGGTTCTGCAGCACAAGCAGAAGGAAGAATCCAACTGCCGCAAACGGTGTGGCGTGCCGCCGCGATGAAATAAGACGCATATTCCTCCGCAATTTCGGGTCAGCCGGGATGCTACTCAAATGGTCTGACCATTGTCAAGAGGGGAAATCGCTCTCGGATTTTACCAAGCCGCTTGCTTCCTCAATCCACTTTTTCAATTGACAGGGGGTTCTGCGTGGTGGTAAAAGTTGTCCGCACTGCCGAGACTTAATCTCACGATGTGAGAACCAAGTGAAGACACTCTTTTTCCTTCTTGCAACTTTCGGCCTGCTGGGAACATCGGCATGGGCCCAGGTCGATGTCGGGCAAATTTCCGGGACGGTCGTCGATAACACCAAAGCCGTCGTGCCCGGTGTGAAGATAATTGCCACCAATGAAGAGAACAAGATCGCGACCGAAACCACCACGAACAGCTCCGGTTACTACACCGTTCCTAATCTGCCGGTGGGAACTTACAGCGTTTCCGCCGAGGCCGCCGGGTTTCAAAAGTATGTTCGCACTGGTCTTCACCTGAACGCCGCAGATCAGTTGAGCGTGGAAATACCGCTGACCCTAGGTGCGGTTACGCAGACGGTGGAAGTCACGGAAGCGATGGGGGAAGCTCTCAGTCTTGAGCCCACCACCGGGGGCACGGTTACCGGCAAGCAGATCCAGCAATTGGAAGTGAATGGGAGAAACCCCGTCTACCTAGGCCTGCTCGAGCCAGGGGTAGTGGGTACAGACATCGCTACGTTTGACCCCGACAGCGTCAGCAACGGGGGATTCAGTATGAACGGTGGGCGCCCGGATGCCTATACCGTTTATGTAGA
>Ga0302324_100027300_pt1 | contig 10880 bp, 7 predicted proteins | sample Palsa_T0_1_FD_201949 | JGI IMG/M metagenome (GOLD analysis project Ga0302324, IMG submission 201949) | Peat permafrost microbial communities from Stordalen Mire near Abisko, Sweden - Palsa_T0_1 | ecosystem: Environmental > Terrestrial > Soil > Palsa > Peat permafrost | place: Sweden: Abisko...
CGAGCGCCCGCTCGAGCAACGCGCCGATCGATAGGAGCGATCGATCCGCGCCCGTCGGCGCGTCGAATTCGAGCGCCACCGGCAGTCCGCCGGCGGTGAGTCCCACGGGCAGCACGAGCCCTGGGATACCCGCGGTGCTGCCGGGAGCGATGTTGCGGGCCACCGCGCGCGCGAAGGGCACGGCTTGTCCGGCGATGTCGAGCGTCGTCTCAGCGCCGATCAGCGGCGCCGGCACACGCGTTGCGGGAAACGCCATGGCGTCCAGACGATGGCGCGCGAAATAGTCGTGATAGGCGCGCTTGAGCTCGGGCACATAGCGATCGCGCGCCGCCAGATAGGTCGTCTCGCGGACGAACTTCTCGCCGCCGGGCAAGACGTGTTTACGGAATACCGCCTGGATATCCCGGCTCGCATACTCGATGAGCTGCCGCAGGTCGACCGGCGCCCGGTAAGTCGACAGATAGAGGGCGAGGGCGAGGCGCACATCGTGATTTTGGATCTGAGCAGCCGCGCGATTGACGAGGCGACCGACCCCGGGCAGAGGCGCTTCGACGAGGATGGCACCGGCGCTCTCGAGCCGCCGCAAGCCTTCCGCGGTGATCCGCTCCACTTCGGGATCGAGTCCCACGAACCAGTAGTCGCGTGCGACACCAAGGCGCACGCCGCAAAGCGTGGCGGCAGGGGCAAGCGGCGCCCCACCGGCGACGGCCGAGTCGAACAACACCAGATCGGCGACGCAGCGCGCGTGCGGGCCCACCTGATCGAACAGGGGTGAGATCGGCACGCAGCCTTCCGTTGAGTATCGGCCCGTCGTGGGTCTGAATCCTGCGATGCCGCAGAATGCCGCGGGCACGCGAATCGAGCCTTCGGTGTCCTCGGCGACGCCGAGCGGCGCAAGCCGGGCAGCGATCGCGGCGGCGGTTCCACCGCTGCTGCCGCCCGCAACGCGTTTCCGATCGTAGGGATTGCGCACGGCGCCGAAGGCGAGATTGTTGCTCGTCCAGCCATAAGACAGCTCGTGCAGATTGGTCTTCCCGAGCACGATCGCACCTGCCGCCTTCAGGGCTGCGACTACCGGGGCATCGGCGTGGGGCCTGAAGGCGCGCAGGGCCGGCGTACCGCCGGTGGTCGGGTAATCGCGCGTGTTGATGCTGTCCTTGACCGGAATAGGCAGGCCGAACAGAGGTCCTGGCTTTGCGCCGGCGCGGCGCTCGCCGTCTCGGGCGCGCGCCTGCTCCAACACCAGAGCGGGATCGAGCGAGATGAACGCGTTGAGAGTCCGTGCCTGCGCGCAACGCTCGAGCAGGAACTCTGCATAGCGCTCGCAACTGAGCTCAGCGCGCGCCATGCGCTCGACGGCTTCGCCCGCGCTCAGGTCGGCCAGAGACGCCGCAGCGGCGGCGCTCCGGCTCATGCGCCCCCGATGCGATCCCGCTTGAGGGCCTGGCACATGCAATGCACCGCGCCGCCGCCGTTGGCGATCATCGATACGTCCGGGGCGTACACGGTGAGACCCTCGGCGCGGCACGCCGCGATGAGATTCTTGCTCGAGGCGGGGACGAGCACGCGCTCATCGCCGAGCGCCACCACGTTGGTGCCGAGTTGCATGGCGTCGCTGTAAGGAACGGCGATGGCGCGGATCCGCTTCGATGCGAGCCAGTCGAGGAGCTCGGGCTCGACCGCCTCGACACATACCACCGCAAGTCCCTCGGCAAGCATGCCCATCTGCACATCCAGGTGCAGGAAGTGCGAGTCGAACGCATAGGTGTGCATCTCCCATCCTTCGGCTTCGAACCAGCCTTTCAGCTGGCGCACCGCCGGCTCGATGGAGCGCTCGCCCGAGTAGCCGCATGCTGCGACGCCCGGCTTCAGCACCATGAAATCGCCGCCCTCGACGTTGCCGGCGGTGATCAGATCGTAGATCGGGATTCCCGTATCGAGGTAGAACCGAATGCAGGCCGCGTACTCGCCGCGCCGATAGGGTTTCTGCGTCTGCAGGATGACGGCCCCCCAGGGGGTCATGGCGCTCGAATCGCGTGCAAAGATCTGATAAGGCAGATTCGGATCCGCGGGCAAGGTGTGCACCGCGACGCCTGCTTGCCGGTAGGCATCGAGCATCTCCCCGTACTGGGCGCGCGCGGTGCCAAAATCGAATTTGAGCCCGACGCGCTCGCTGCGCTGAGCTACCGCATTGCCGCCGCGCCAGCTGAAATGATCGATGGGCCCGACCAGCACGTCGCGCAGTCGCCCGTACTCGCTATCCACGCCCCAGCGCTCGGGACGAGGCGTGCCGCCGCTTTCGATCCGCGTTCGCAGCCTCATCTGATTCCTTTTGGTTGTGACGGCAGCGTCTGATTGTAAACAAATATGCGGCCGTGCTTGGCATCGAAAGCTGTTGCCTGCTGAAAAGACCGCGCCATTCTGTTAGTTTTCACAGGTGTTCCCCACTCGAACCGCCCCAAAGCTTTTCAAGCACCTAGCGCCGGTCCTGGGCCTCATGCTGTTCCTCATCAGCGGCCAGCAGGGCGCGGTCGTCCATGAGCTCGGCCATTTCGCGGCCGCTCATGCCGCGGACTTGTCGAAGGCTTCCGACGACTCTCTCGATTCCGCGTGCGCCTTGTGTCCTTCCTTCGCCCAGGCGGCGAGCCCGGCGTTCAGTCATTCGTTCGTTCTGCCGCTACTCGTGCGCGCTTACATCGAGCGCCGGGTCGAGGCTCCCATCGGGGCGTCTGCCGCCGCTGCACCCGCACCCCGCAGCCGCGGGCCTCCCTTCGTCAGCTGAGCGTGTCTTTGGCCGGGCGGCCGCACCGTGGCAGCCGGTGCGTCCAATCAGCTGTCCCGAAGGAATCTTCGATGCCCAGAATTTCATTAACGCCCGCGGCGTCCTGCGTCGCGCTGCTTCTCGTGAGTGGCGCGGCCGTTGCCGGCGGCATGCCGCCGGCCGCTGACAGCGCTCCGCCGGGCCCCGCCGCGCCGGCTGCCGCGGCGCCGGTCGCCGCCGATGCCTTGCCCGCCATCGTGGTGACGGCCCAGCACCTGGACGAGGCGCGCTCGCACATCCAGACACAGACAGGCGCCTCTACGTACACGATGGACGCACAGTCCATTGCCAACACCCCAGGCGGGGCAAATACGCTCCTCAACCAGGTGGTTTTGCAAGCGCCCGACGTGGTCCAGGACTCCTTTGGGCAATTTCACGTACGCGGCGAGCACGCGGGTCTGCAATATCGCATCAACGGCGTAATTCTGCCCGAGGGCATCGCGGTGTTCGGGCAGACACTCGACCCCCGCCTGATCTCATCGATCAGCCTGGTGACCGGGGCGCTGCCGGCGGAATACGGGCTGCGCACGGCCGGCATCATCGACATCACCACCAAGAGCGGGGTGCAGGCCCCGGGCGGGTTCGTGTCGATGTACGGCGGCAGCCATGGCGAGATCCAGCCGAGCGTAGCTTATGGCGGCGGCGCCGGTCCCTTCAGCTACTTCGTGACCGGAGATTTCCTGCGCGATGACTTGGGGATCGAGTCGCCGGACGGCAGCTCGAACCCGATCCACGACCACACCACGCAATATCACGGCTTCGGCTACTTCGAGGACATCTTGAACGATGAGAATCGAGTGGCGCTCATGCTCGGGAGCTCGGTCGGCAAGTTCCAGATCCCGAATGTCTATGGCGAGGAGCCCTCGCTCGGGCTGCATGTCGGCGATTTGTCGACCTTCCCGAGCCAGGACTTGAATGAGAATCAACGCGAGGTTACCCAGTTTGGCGCTTTGAGCTGGCAGCACTCGGCGGGTGAGCTCAACGTGCAGTCCTCGTTCACCGCGCGCTACTCGAGCCTGACCTTCGCGCCGGACTTCCCGGGCGACCTCCTGTTCACCGGAATTTCCCAGGACGCCTATAAGCAAAACGTTGCCTATGCCCTGCAAAGCGATGCCGGCTACAAGCTCGACGACGCGCACACCCTGCGCGGCGGCGTCTTTTTGCAGACCGATCATTCGATCAGCGACACGGCATCGCAGGTGCTCCTGGCCGACTCGACCGGCCCGGGCGGCTACGGGACAGTGCCGGTGACGATCATCGACAACGGCACCGCAACCGAATGGATCTACAGCGCGTATCTCCAGGACGAGTGGAAGGCTCTGGAGAATTTCACCGTGAACTACGGTCTGCGCTTCGACAAGTTCACCGCCTATACGGCGGATAAGCAATTGAGCCCGCGATTGAACGTGGTCTGGCAGGCGCTCGAGCATACGACCGTTCACGCCGGGTATTCGCGCTACATGTCGCCGCCGCCATTCGAACTGGTGGGTGGCAAGGACGTCACGCTGTTCGCATCCACCTCGTCGCCGCCGCTGTCCCCGAACGATGCGGCTCCGCAGGCCGAGCACGCGAACTATTACGATGCCGGCGTGCAACAGAAAGTGACGCGCCAGCTCACGATCGGGCTGGATACTTACTATAAACAGTCCACCAACCTGATCGATGAAGGGCAATTCGGCGCGCCCATCATCTTGACGCCGTTCAACTATCGCTACGGGAAACAATACGGCGCCGAGCTCACGACGAGCTACACTAGGGGAAACTTCAACGCATACTTGAACCTCGCGGTGCAGAGTGCGAAAGGCAAGGACATCGATTCCGCGCAGTTCAACTTCTCGCAGACGGATCTCAATTACATCGCCAATAACTGGATCCATCTCGATCACGAGCAGCAGCACACCGCCTCGGGCGGAGTTTCTTATATGCACGAGGACACCCGCGTGAGCGCGGACTTCCTGATGGGATCGGGCCTGCGCGCCGACCTCGAGCTGCCGCCGGGTCAGACCAACGGCTATGGCGGCGACGATATTCCGAACGGCGAGCATTTGCCGTACTACACCCAGGTGAACGCCGGCATCTCGCATATCTTTGACCTGACTCACGCCGGCACGCTTACGGCACGGATCGATGTCATCAACGTATTCGACAAGGTCTACGAAATTCGCAACGGCACCGGCGTCGGCGTGGGCGCGCCGCAGTTCGGCCCGAGGCGCGGATTTTTCTTCGGCCTGTCGAAATCGCTATGATGATCTTGAGGTCACCGGCCCCGCCCGCGGCCGAGTTGCAGCAGGCTCGCGAGAGCGATCTCGACGCGCGGCGCTCTCATCGCCACAGAGTGCCATAGCGTGCCGAGCTCGCATTCCTCGGGCGGAAAAGTATACGGGGCGCTAGCCGCCCGAGCATTCCATATCCGCGTGGACGCTCACCGCTTCGGAATCAGTGAGTCCCTCGCTTATCGCATGCCCGCACCTACGAGAACGCGGGTCGACCGAGACCGCCGACCACGCGACATTACCGCGACCGGTCTCATCGAGCGACAGAGCGACCGGGATTTTGGTAAAGCCGTTGATGCGCTCACTTGCGAGCAAAACGCTGCTCGGGTGAGTGCTCGTGTCGTAGACCGTGACCATCACGTCGTCGGTGGAGTCATTGGTGATGACGACGTCGACGCCGTTCAACCCACCGACCGCGGCCGCGCTTACAAGCACGAGCGGAAGACAAGTCAGCATCAGCCCCTTGTGAAGAATGTGCATGTGCGCCCCTCCTTCCATACCCAGACACGAGTTCGATATCCAAACACGATATTCGCGCGCTCATGTTCGCGCGTCGGGACATCGCGCAACAGCGGACCGCTACGGAAGGGCGGATAGGAGAGCGCCTACGCATAGCGTTAGTGCGCCGCAAACTCCTCTGCCGGGCGCTCGCAGGGGGGCGGACGCAGTGCCGCGCCACTTTGGGGCGTGCACCGCGGGAATACGGTCGCGAGGCGGACGCTTATTTGGGCGGCGCGGTTTGCGCGGGCGGCGGGGTGTGGGCGGGCGGCGGGGTTTGATCACTCACGTCGGCCTGTGCCTCCGCGACCACCGCCGAGCAATCTTTGTTTTTGGCAAGACCCGGATCGATGAAAGCCAGCGCAGCAGCGAATGGCGTGAGCAAAGTTCCAAGCGCCGCAGCCACGCCCGCCTGGGCCGCGAGGTTCTCGGCCTTCACTCCAATCGCGGGGTGGAGCAGCGTACCATGCAGCGTGATGGGGGAACGCAACCTAAAGAAGCGCACTTTCTTTGGGTCTCCCTGCAAGGATAGATCGAGTCGCTCGTCGCCTAAGTCGACGTGGCCGCGGCCGGTGATCAATACGGTGGTGGTATCGATGAAAACCGAGCGAGCATCGAGCGCGCCTTTCTGCGCTTGAAAATCGATCACGCCGCAACGGATCGCGACGTTCGGTTGCTTGTCTGAAAATATCAACCCGAGTCCCTTGAAGACATCGATACCGGTGAGCTCGGCGAGCGGCTGGTTCATTTGGCCTGTCGGCAGCGCCACACTGACCGTGCCGTCGGCGGTTGAAGCCAGCTTGTGGATCGAAGCGCCGGTGCCGTGGATTTTCAGGCGACCCGTCATGGAGCCTTGCAGCGGCGGCTGTTTCAGCTTCGCGCTCGTGAATTGGCCGAGGTCGACAGCGTCGATGCCCATGTCGATGGTCGACTCAGGGACGTCCTTGGATGCGTCGATAGTGACGTTGCCGGCGAATTTGCCGGAATCGAGAACGAAAGACAGGGGATCGATCTTCAGTACCCCATTGTTCAGCAGCAAATGAAAATTCACTTCCTTCATGGGCATCTTCGGCGCCACGACCGAGTGGGCTTGGTAGGTGACGTCGGCATCCATGCCGCGCACACGATTGACCTGTAGATCCGCATCGGGGAAGAGCCACTGCGACGGCGGGGCGGCCGGCGGCGCCGGCGCCGCGGTCGGCGGCGCGCCGTGACGTGTGTGCTTGGTGGGGGCCGGCGGAGTCTGCGCGGATAGCGTGTTCGCGGGCGCCGCGGGATGCCCCAGGGTTGGCGCGAGATCGACGATGTTGAGCGTATCGGAGCGCACCTTGGCGATGAACTTCGGCCGCGTGCGGCCGGTCTCGATCTCAACCGTGCCTTCGATGTCGCTCGAGCCGAGCCTGCCCTTGAGATTGTCCATCCGGAAGAGAGTGCCGCGATGCTCGACGTCGGCGGACAGTCGATACGGCGGCGTGTTCGGCAGCGCGAGCCCCGTCAGGTAGAACACGTCCGCGAGATCGTTTCCGGACACCTCGAATTTCATGCTGTATTCAGCCAGGTCGAACGGCTTCGGGAACGACGTGCGCGCATCGACCTTGATGTCGGCGGCCGCGATGTGAGCCGTCAGCTGATAAGGATGTTCCGGGTCGAGGTTGATGAGCGGTCCGCCGTGAAGCTCCGCTCGAAACGGCTTGTCGTTGAGCGACCCCGTGAGCTTGAGCTCGAATCCGTTGTCCTGGCCGGCGGTGTCGGACGCATTCAGCGTGCCCTCGAGCTTCAGCTTGCGGACGCCGTCGGACACCCGCACGGTGCCTGACTCGATGAGCAGGCTCCGAATGGTGGGTATCTTCACGGGCTTGGAGCTCTTCTGCGGCTTGCCTTCCTCCGTGCCGAGCTCCCAACTCGCACGCCCCTTGGCGTCGCGCTCGACATCGATGGCCGGACGCACCACCTTGATCTGAGGCACCACCACCTGTCCGCGCAGCAATCGCCCGAGGCTTACGCTCACCGTGAGCTGATCCGCAGTGAACATGACCGAGCGCTGGGCCCAGGGCGGATTGTCCATGGTCAGGCCGTCTACTTCGGCGCTCGGCTCGAACGACCACAGATGGACATGTAAATCTCCGCGGATCTCGGTGTGGCGGCCGGTTTTCTCCGCAATGATCCGGGCAAGTGTCGGGCGAAACAAATTCCAGTCGAAGAACAGGGCGAACACGACGCCGAGCAATACGAGTGCGCCCAAAACGATGAGAAATCCTCGGGTCTTGGGTCGGTCGGCTAAGAGGTTGGGCATGGTGGTGACGGTCAAAATATCGTGGTACGCGATCGTGTAGATGTAGGAACTCGACGCCAGCGCATGTCGGCCGGATGTCGAATCGCAAGACGCAGCGGCCGGGAGTTGCCGCGGTGCAGCTGACCCAGTAAGGTGAAACGCATGAATTCCGCCCAGCCTCAGGCCGCGCACGACAGCGCCGGCCCGCGCGCGCCCGACAGCCAGGCGTTGCGCTACACCATGCTCGCCGCGCTCGGAGTCGTGTTCGGCGATCTGGGCACGAGCCCCCTATATACGGTGCAAACCGTGGTGCAGGCGATGGATGGTCGGGTCACGCCCGAGGGAGCTCTCGGCGTGCTGTCGTTGATCGTGTGGACACTGATCATCACCATCTCGATCAAGTATTGCCTGTTGGTGATGCGCGCCGACAATCGGGGCGAGGGCGGAATTCTCGCTTTGATGTCCCTCATCGGCGCCAATGGGCCCGGTCTCAAGCCGTTTACGGTGATGGGGATTCTCGGCGCGGCGCTGATCTACGGCGATGGCGTCATCACCCCCGCGATCTCGGTGTTAAGCGCTCTCGAGGGCGTCAATGTCGCCACTGACGCGTTCAAGCCCTACGTGATGCCTGCGGCGGTGCTGATCCTCGTCGCGCTGTTCGCCAGTCAGCGCTTCGGCACTGAGCGCATCGGGCGGGCATTCGGGCCGGTAATGCTCCTTTGGTTTGCCGTGATCGGTCTTCTCGGTGTCATCTCAATCGTCCACCATCCCGGAGTATTGGCCGCGCTCGATCCCAGCCACGCGGTACGGTTCATGATGCACTCCGGGGGACGCGGCCTTCTGGTGCTCGGCGGCGTATTCCTCTGCATCACGGGCGGCGAGGCGCTCTATGCCGACATGGGACACTTCGGCAAGCGCGCCGTGCGTTGCTCTTGGTATTTCATTGCGCTTCCCGCGCTGCTATTGAGCTACGCGGGTCAAACCGCGTTTCTAATGGAAAACCCCGCAGCGAAGGGCAATCCGTTTTTTCTCCTCGCCCCGGCCTGGTCGATCTATCCGATGGTGCTGCTCGCCACGATCGCGACCATCATCGCCAGCCAGGCGATCATCACAGGATCGTTCTCGATGACGCGCCAGGCGATACAGTTGGGCTGGCTTCCCGGTCTCGTCATCCGTCAGACCTCGGACCGGGTCTATGGTCAGATCTACGTTCCGGTGGTCAACTGGCTGTTGATGGTGGCATCGGTGTCGACGACCATCGCCTTCGGCAGCTCCGATCGGCTCGCCTCTGCTTACGGCACGGCGGTCGCAACCACCATGCTGCTCACGACCGTGCTCCTGTATCAGGCCATGGCTGAAGTGTGGCGCTGGCCGCGCATCGTCGCGGTCCTGACGGGAGGATTCTTTTTCATCGTCGACCTCGCCTTCTTCAGCGCGAATCTTCTGAAGATCGCGGACGGCGGTTGGCTGCCGCTCAGTCTTGCGGCAATCGTCTTTTTGGTGATGACGACCTGGCGCAAGGGCCTCGATGCCATGCACTCCGAGCTCACGCAGACACCCGAGGAGGCCGAGCGCTTTCTCGCGAAGCTCAAGTCGGGCGCCATCCCTCGGATCGAGGGCACCACCGAATTCATAACCCGCAGCAATCAAAGGGTCTCGCGACTTATCGTGGATCACTCGCGCTATGTCGGGGTACTGCCGCGGCGAACCGTGGCCCTGAGCATTCGCTTCGAGGCTACGCCGCGCATACCGGAGCCCAAATGCACCGTGGTCGAGCAACTGGCCGATGGCCTGTGGCTCATCGTCGCGCGGTTTGGATTTTTCGAGATTCCCGACCTACGCGCCGTGCTGAACCGCGCGACGGGTTTGGATCAGCCGATCGATTTCGAGCGCGCGCGGTTCATTGCGGCGCGCGATCTCGTGGTGCGAAAATCGCGGGGGTCAGCACTCAGCAGGTGGCGCATCGGATTGTTCGCGTTTTTATATCGCAACTCGGCGAAGATCGTCGATAGATTCAACTTGCCGCCGCAACGGGTGATCGAGATCGCGCGTCAAATCGAGATCTAGATTCGACGGTTCAACACGACCGTCGGCTAAGGCCGGGGACGCTGGTCTCGGCCCGCGCGCGGCATGACGAGCGGCCGCAAATCGCGCGCGAGCATGTCGCGAAGCACGCTAGCGAGGCCCGCGAGCAGCAACACGACGAACGCGCAGATGAGAAGTGCAGATAAAACGAAGTGCATGGGAAATTTCCTGTCAGGTAAAACGTGCGCGCGCCGCCAACGGCACGTCCGAGACGGCATCCTGCGCATCGGGGCGCTCGGCGCTGCAGGGGGTCTTTGCGCTCAAGAATTCCACGAGAGGCTTACCGCCCGCCGAGTGCTCCGCGATCACCTTGAGGGCCGCCAGTGAGGGGGTGGCGAGTACGATCCCCGCGATTCCCCAAAAAAGTCCGCCGAACCAGAGAGCCAGAAATACCAGCATGGGATTCAGTTGCAGGCGCCGGCCGACGAGCAGCGGTTGGATCACCTGTCCCTCGAGTGTTACCAACGCGAGAAAGCTGCCGCCGACCGCCGCCACCGGCGCGATTCCATCAAAAGATACGAATGCCACCGAGGTCAGCAACAGAAGCGATGCCGTGGGGCCCGCATAAGGCACGAAGTTGAGCACTGCGACGAGCGTGCCCCACAGGAATGGGTTGGGCATGCCGCAGAGCTTCATCGCGCAGGCGGTGGCGAGCCCGAGGCCCACGTTGATCAAGGCAGTGGTGACGTAGAAGCGGCCGACTTCCGCACGCACTTTCTCGATGACGCAAATGACATGGGCGGCATTCAGATCGCTGACCAGCGCCGAGGTCATGCGAGCGAGCATCGGTGGACCGCCGCTCAACAGGAACAATGTGAGTATGATCACCGTGACCGCCCCGAGCAGCAGGCCGCGCGTGATGTCGAAAAGCAGGGCGGGCCCGCTCTCGGCCGGCACCGCGCTGATCGGCGCCGGATGGGCGGTAGCGGCG
>Ga0302324_100027301_pt1 | contig 10880 bp, 10 predicted proteins | sample Palsa_T0_1_FD_201949 | JGI IMG/M metagenome (GOLD analysis project Ga0302324, IMG submission 201949) | Peat permafrost microbial communities from Stordalen Mire near Abisko, Sweden - Palsa_T0_1 | ecosystem: Environmental > Terrestrial > Soil > Palsa > Peat permafrost | place: Sweden: Abisko...
AGTTCGGGCAGATCTATATTTACGACATCGCGTCCGCGAAGGAACATGCGGTGCCGGTTCAGATTACCGCCGATCTTTCCGAAGTGCGGCCGCGCTTCCAGAACGTGGCAAGCCAGATCGCCAACCCGCGCATTTCGCCCACCGGGATGCGCGCTGTGTTCGAGGCTCATGGCGAAATCTTTACCGCGCCCGCCGATAAAGGCGATCTGCGCGATCTCACCCATTCACCGGGCGTGATGGAGCGAGCGCCTGCGTGGTCGCCCGACGGGAAATCTATTGCGTATTTTTCCGACGAAGCGGGCGAGTATGCGCTGCATATCAAAGCCCAGAACGGCGAGGGAGAGACGAAGAAGCTCGCGCTCGCGGGCAAGTCCGCGTATTACTTCAATCCGAAATGGTCGCCGGACAGCAGGCTTATTGCCTTCAACGATAATCAGCTGAATATCTGGGAATTAGAGGTCGCGTCGGGCAAACTGACGCATGTCGATACGGATTATTTTCACGAATTACAGCGCGATTTCAACTGGTCGGGCGATTCGAAGTGGATCGCCTTTTCGCGCACGCTGCCCAACCGGCTGCATGCGATTTTCGTGTATTCGCTGGACGACGGCAAGACGCATCAGATTACCGATGGCATGAGCGATGCGCGGCGGCCCGCCTTCGACCGGGATGGCCAGTATCTTTACTTCACCGCGAGCACGAATTTCGGACCCACGTCGAGCGGTCTCGATATGACGAGCGACGAGCACGAGGTCACCAGCACCGTCTATCTGGCGGTTTTGTCGGACAATATTGCGTCTCCGCTGGCGCCGGAAAGCGATGAGGAAAAGGCTCCCGGCGAGGCTGCGGCGGAGACTCCGGGTCGAGGTGGGCGCGGCGGGGCGGCAGCGCCCGAGGCTCCTCCGAAGCCGGTGCGGATCGATTTCGACAAGATCGAACAGCGCATCGTGGCCATGCCTCTGCCCGCGCGCAACTACGGCGCGCTCGCGACGGGCCGGGCGGGCATCTTATTTGTGACCGAATCGGCCGGAGGCGGCGGGCGCGGCGCGGGCGGCGGGACGTCGCTGGTTCGCTACGATCTGAAAACGCGCAAAGCCGAGACCCTTGCGACGGGAATTGCCAGCTTCGATCTCTCGGCCAACGGCGACAAGATGTTGTTAAGGCTGGGTGGCGCGGGCGGCGGTCGCGGAGGACGTGGCGGAGCCGCCGCTGCGCCCGCGGGCCCGCAATTTGTAATCGTTCCCTCGGCCACCGCGGTGAAGGCCGGCGAGGGCGCGCTGAAGCTGAACGACGTGGAGGCGCTGGTCGATCCCGTTGCCGAATGGAAGCAGATGTATCGCGAAGTCTGGCGCATCGAGCGCAGCTATTTCTACGATCCGAATCTGCACGGCGTGAACGTTGCCGATCAGGAAAAGGCATACGAGAAGTACCTCGATTCGCTCTCGTCGCGTGCCGACCTGAATTACATTTTCCACGACATGCTGAGCGAGATGACCGTGGGCCATCTGCGTGGCGGAGGCGGGAATATTCCCACCGCGCACCCCATTCCCGGCGGGTTGCTGGGGGCGGATTACGAGATTGCGAATAACAGATATCGCTTCAGACGCATCTACACCGGCGAGAACTGGAATCCCGATTTGCAGGGGCCGCTCGCCGTGCCCGGCCTTAACGTGGCTTCGGGGCCTTCGGGCGACTATCTGCTCAGCGTGAACGGGCAGGAATTGACAGCAAAGGACGATGTTCAGAATCTGCTGGAAAACACCTCGGGAAAGCACGTCGTGCTGCGCGTGGGGTCCGATCCCTCCGGCGCCGGAGCGCGGGAGATCACGGTGGTTCCGGTGGCGAATGAGCTGCAGTTGCGGCATCAGGCGTGGGTGGAAGACAACCGCAAACTAGTGGATAAGCTGAGCGGCGGCAAGCTGGCCTACGTCTACATGCCCGATACCGGTCAGGGCGGGCTCACCAGTTTCACCCGCTATTATTTCGCGCAGACCGATAAGCAGGGGTTGGTTCTCGACGAGCGTTTTAACAGCGGCGGACAGGTTGCCGATTACGTTATCGAGGTGTTGAACCGGCAGCTGCTGGGCTGGTGGAGTCCGCGTTACGGGGCGATTTATCGGTCGCCGGCCGCAGCGATCCTTGGTCCGAAGGTAATGGTGATCAACGAAATGGCGGGGTCGGGCGGCGATGCCATGCCGTGGATGTTCCATTCGACGAAGACCGGGACGCTAGTGGGCAAGCGGACCTGGGGCGGACTGGTGGGCATCGGCGCTTATCCGACGCTGATGGATGGGGGTACCGTGACCGCACCCGATTTCGGGTTCTTCAATCCGAACAACCAATGGGATGTGGAGAATAAAGGCGTCACGCCCGATGTGGAGATCGATATGGATCCGAAGGCGGTGGCCGAGGGTCACGATCCGCAGTTGGAGCGTGCGGTTACGATTGCGCTGCAGCAGTTGAAGGAGCATCCGGTTCCAGAGCCGCGCCGTCCGGATTTTCCAAATTATCAGCGCCCCGCGCGCCCGGCAACGGGGTCGGCGGCGGTTGGAGGTGGAGGGAACTAAGGTAGGGCAGGTTGCTAACCTGCTGCGGGTTGGCAACCCGCCCGCGCCGGTTGACAACCGGCGCGCAGCCTGCAAGGCGCCTGCCAGGCTGCCCCACGAGGTCCAACCTAAAAGCCTGTCGCACCTTTATTTTCATCACTCCATCGACGCGCTCGAAAAAGGCCATTGTTCCGGCCGTATGGCTACACCTAGCCTGACCGGAACCGTTTCGATTTCGCGTACCGCGATGGCGCAGGCTCGCCTGCCCTCGACCCAGCGGCTTGACGTAGGCTGACCGGAATCGGGCAGGATCGCTTCCACGATCTCTTCAAGCGGGGCTTCTGGCGCAAGCAGGACCTGGGCCTCGCCGTTGACGATCGCCCAGGAACGCAGACGGTAAAGGAAGCGTCTTTCGCCCGCGGTCAGACGGCTGCACGCGCGGCCCGCGCACTCGTCGTCCGCGGAGTCGAGTTTCCAGGCTAGGTAAAGGGCATGCCGGGTCTGCCGGTGGAGAGCCATCGCACATACAGTGGCGGGGCAGCGGATTATTCTCACTTTTTTTAAAATGTGGGGATTTACCGCTGGCAGCGGAATTGCTCACTACGCGTGTCGGAGACCGTAATGAAAAATATCTTCCTTCGTACTCTGATACCGTTCGCAGCCGCCGTATATATCCTGGCCGCCTCCGTATCAACCGACTACAACCATTCTGCGGATTTCGCGAAATATCACACGTATTCGTGGCTCAAGGTGCAGGCGACCGACTCTATTTGGGAGGACCGGATCAAACATGCGGTCGATTCGGAACTCTCAGCCAAAGGCTGGACGCTGGCGCCGAGCGGCGGCGACGCTTCCGTGGCGGCATTCGGGAAGACCAAGAATGAGCAGACCATGCAGACGTTCTATGACGGCTTCGGCGGCGGCTGGGGTTGGCGGCGCTTCGGCGGCATGGGTATGGGGAGGCAACTACCACAACCGAGAATACGCCTGTCGGTATGTTGACAGTCGATGTCTTCGATTCGCAGAGCAAGCAGTTATTGTGGCGCGGTAAGTCGTCTGAAACTCTTTCGGGCAAAGCGGACAAAAACGAGAAGAAGCTTGAAAAAGACGTGGCCGACATGTTTAAGAAGTTCCCGCCTCCGACAAAGGGGTAGTGCCTTATTCGGTACGCGGCCGGGCGTCTGCGAAAATTGTATTTTCGAATGACATCCGGCCGCTTCATCACGTTTGAAGGAATGGACGGCTGCGGCAAGACCACACAACTCCGCATCCTCGCCAAAGCACTCCGACAGAGCGGTCAGACCGTAGTGGAAACGGTCGAGCCCGGCGGGACTGAAATCGGGCAGCAGATCCGGCGTATTCTGCTCAACCCCGCCAATACTGCCATCTTCCCCCGCACCGAACTGCTCCTTTATTTCAGCAGCCGCGCCCAGAACGTCGAGCAGGTGATCCGGCCCGCGCTGGCGGCCGGCGCGACAGTTCTTTGCGACCGGTTCACCGACTCTACTTTGGTCTATCAGGGCTGCGGGCGGGGACTGGACGTGGATGTCGTTCTCGATCTCGATCGCATCGCATGCCAGGGTCTGAAACCCGACCTCACTGTGCTGATCGATATCGACCTCGAAACCAGCCTGATGAGGGCGCGCCGCCGCAACAGGCATACCGATTCGTCTGAGTCGCGTATCGACGAAGAGAGTCACGCGTTTCACGAACGAGTGCGCCGCGGATATCTGGCGCTGGCGAGACAGGAGCCGGAGCGTTTTGCGGTGATCGATGGGCGGGCTCCGATCGAGGACGTTGCTGCCGCTGTCCAGGAGGCTGTGGGCGTCCATGTTTGAGAATGTCCATGTTTGAGGTCTATTGGGGAAACCGGCACGTGCAGACCGCGCTTGAGGGCATGATCGAGCGGGAACGCATTCCGCAAACGATGCTGTTTGCCGGACTCGAAGGATTGGGGAAGGCAACGCTTGCCCGGCGGTTCGCGGCGCGCCTTCTGAACTCGCCGGAAAAGATCGAGCGCGACGACCTGAGCCTGGCCGAGAACTTGTCGGCGATTGGAGCGCGGGAAAAGCTGCCTCCCGAGAAGCGTAATAACGATCCACTGGTCTTCTCTTCACACCCGGATTTCCTAACGTTTCCACCGGACGGGCCGCTGCGGCAGCTCGGCATCCCGCAGATGCGCCTGTTGAAGGATCGCGCGCAGTTTAAGCCGCTGAAGGGAACGCGGCGGGTTTTCCTGATCGACCAGGCGGACCGCGCGAACGAGCAGGCCGCCAATTCGCTATTGAAGACGCTCGAGGAGCCGCCGGATCATCTGATCCTGATCATGACGGCGGAAAATGTCTACGATCTGCTGCCCACGATCCGGTCGCGTTCCGTGGTTCTGAACTTCTCCCCGCTGACGAATGACGATATGGAGGCGTTTGCGCGTGCTCGCAAGCTGGACAACGCCGAGCGCCGCATTGCGCTTTCTGCAGGAAGTCCGGGCGTAGCGGCTTCGCTCGATATCGAATTATTTCAGAAGCGGCGTGCTTCGATGCTGGCTTTGCTGAAGACGGGCGCGGGGGCGGCGACGTATGGGTCGTGGCTGCCGATTTCGGAGACGCTGGGGCGGAGTAAGAGCGAAAAGCTGGAGTTGTATCTCAAGCTCCTTTACGAACTCCTGCGCGATGTGATGGTGCTGCACGAAGGCGGGACGGCGATTCGGAATTTCGATTTGCGGTCGGAACTGGCCGGGCTGGCGGGACGGGTGTCGCGGCCCTGGATTGTGAATGCGGTCAAGGCTGTGGATGAGATTGCGGGTCTTTTGCGGCGGAATATACAAAAATCGATCGCGCTGGATGGGCTTTTGATGCGGATGCGTGAGGCGGGTTAATGAGGAAATTCCCGGTCGCGATGCTTGCGCTGGCCGCTACGCTCAATGCGCAGGATGGTTGGTGGATGCGCGAGCCCATCCGCTGGGTACAGACCAATCTGCGGCAGACCGATGCTTCGCTCGACGCGCTCCGCCTGGTCGGCCAGCTTTCCGACATGCGCGCCAACGTGTTGCTTATCGGCATGGGCGGGATTGCCGCGTACTATCCGACGCGGGTCGCATTCCACTATCCGAGTCCCGATCTGCCTGCCGGGCGCGATATGTTTGGCGACGTCCTGAAAGACGCGCACGGACGCGGCATCCGCGTAGTGGGAAGGTTCGATTTCAGCAAAACGCCGAAGACCGTGTTCGATGCGCATCCCGAATGGTTCTTCCGGCAGGCGGATGGCAATCCGGTCATCTATAACGGCCTTTACTCGACGTGCATCAACGGCGGTTATTACCGCGCGCAGGCGATGAAGATCCTGGCGGAAGCGCTCGACGATTACGATGTCGACGGCCTCTTCTTCAATATGTTCGGCAATCAGTCGCGCGATTACAGCGGGCACGAAGTGGGGCTGTGCCACTGCGATGCCTGCCAGAAACGGTATCGCGAATTATTCCACAAAGAACTGCCGGCCAGGCCCGACGACGACTATCGGAAGTTCATGTTCATGGCCTCCAGAGAGGTGGCGGCGGCGATCGGCGATCTGATCCACGCGAAGCGCCCGAAAGCAGGATATTTCAACTACATTCAGGAATCGACGGACGGCATCATGTCCGAATCGAACACCGCGGTGGACCGTCCGTTGCCGATGTGGCCTTACTCGGCGAGCGACAACGTCAACCGCGCACGCAACAGCGAGCCCGGCAAGATGGCGGTGAATCTGAACATGCAGTTCGTCGACATGTGGTGGCGGTTTGCCACCGTGCCCGGGCCGGAGATCGCGCTGCGCATGTGGCAGAACATCGCGAACGGCGGCGCGCTGACCTTCGAAGTAAATGGCACGCTCGACCTGCAGGACCGTCAGGCGTTGGAAGTTGCGAAGCCTGTATTTCAGTGGGCGGCGAAGAACGAACAATACTACGCGGGCGAGGAAAGCGCGGCGCGTGTCCTGCTGCTCGGCGCGTCGCAGAAGACCGGACGCACTTATCCGGTGGAACCCTATCGCGGGGCGTTCCGGCTGCTGAGCGAACAGCATATTCCCTTCGCGGTTTCAGATAACACGGAGTTGCTGAACAAGCGCCCGTTCGACCTGACGGTCGTGACCGAATGGGCGCCGGCGGAGCTGCTTCCGTACGCCGAACGCGGTGGCCACGTGCTGGTGATGAGTCCGCATGCGCCGGATTTTCCGATCGACGGGGTTGTCAAGACAAGCAGCGATGTGAAGGGATACATCCGGGTACGCGATCATGCGATGTTTCCCTCCCTGAAAGACACCGATCTGCTGCTGCTCAACGGCGCGTTCACAGAAGTGCGGGATGCCGGTCCGGCCGCGCTGACGCTGGTGCCGCCTTCCATGATCGGGCCGCCGGAACTGGTGCATGTGGATCAGAAAGACACCGACATTCCGGCCATGGTAACGCGGCGCGCGGGGCAGGGAAGCATTACCTGGATTCCGTGGGATCTCGCGGGCCTTTACTACAAGCTGAGTCTGCCCGCGCACGCCGGACTGTTCCGCGATGTGGTGAGCCGCCTGATCGCCACGCCGCAGCTGCGCACGGACGCTCATCCGCTGGTGGAGATGACGCTGATGCGGCAGGGATCGCGCACGCTGCTGCATCTGATCAATCTGAGCGGTCATGCGGATACCGGCTATTACGCGCCGATTCCGATGAAGGACATTCATGTAGCAGTGGCGGGGTCGTTCGCCAACGCGAAGACGGTGCGCGAGAGCGGTGTTCTGCCGGTGCGCAGATCGGCCGGGTACTCGGAAATCGTTATTCCTGCACTGCGCGACTATGAATTAGTGGTGCTTCAGTAAAGCTTCCGCCGACGCGGTCGAGTCTTGCGATCAGCAAAGTCTGATCGTCCTGCGGAAGCCCCGGTCCGAGGAAGACGCGCACTTCATCGAGCACCGCCGAGCAGATCTCGCCCGGCGCGGTGTTCGGATGTTTTTCAATGGCCGCGATAATGCCCGCTTCACCGAACTCGTCGCCACGGGCGTTTTCCGCTTCGAGGATGCCATCGGAGTAAACCACCAGCAGATCGCCCGAGCGAACTTGTACGACGGCCTGGGTGTAGCGCGCGCCAGGCAGAAGACCCAGCACGGGGCCACCTTCGTCGAGGCGCACCACCTGAGCGGAAGAGCCGTCGTTGCGGATCAGCAGCGGCGGCAGATGTCCGGCGTTGATATAGCGGAGCGTCGAAACCTGCGGGTCGAAGTAGCACCAGAAGAGGCTGACGAAGCGCTCGCGCGCGGTCTTCATGCAGAGAAGCTGGTTGAGGCGCTCGGCGGCCTGTTCATGATTCGCCGCGACTCCGCTGCCGGAACTGGCGCGCACTGCGCCTTGCACCACGCCCATCAGCAGCGCCGCGGGCAGACCTTTGCCGGAGACATCGCCGAGGATGAGCGCGACCTCGCCGTCATCGGTATCGAACACGTCGTAGAGATCGCCGCCGACTTGCCACGCGGGCACGCACTGAGCTGCGAACGGAAGGTCGACCGCGAGCGATTCCGGGGTGGGAAACAGATCGAGTTGGACGCGGCGGGCAAGCGCCAGTTCCTCGTCCACCTTCTTACCGCGCATGTAGTGCGGGAATCGAATACCGATGAGGACGACTGCCCCCATCAGCGCGAACGCCGCTGAGCAACTGACGATCAGATAGGTCCGCAGAGCTCCGAAATTGGCTGAGACGCCGTTGAGGTAGATGGCGATTTCGATAAACGTGGGCGTCGGGCGGCCACGGGGTTCGCGGAGTTCCGGGGTAGGCGGCGGCAGGCGGAGGGGATTCAGCCAGACGAGCACAGGTCCGGATGGCGTGGCGCGCTGGTCGGGACGGTGGCCACCGCCGCCGTCCATCATTCTGCCGAAGTCACGGCCGTTACGCCCACGGCCATTACGATCGGGGCCGCCAAAGTCATCGACGCTGTAGGTACGCGCTCCGCTTACCCTTTCGGTTTCCGCGATTACTTTGCCTTGTGAGTTGAGGATGCGAATCCATGCCAGTTCCCGCGGAGCTTCGTGAACAAGTTCGTGCAGCACGGACGTGAGCGCGGCGGGATCGTGCGACCTGGTCAGCCGGGCGGCGCGGTCGATGGACTGCATACGCCGGTCGGCTTCGCGCTGCGCTTCCTGATGCAGAAGCTGATCGTTCACGTGGCGGTAGGTAATCACGGTCTGAACCAGCAGAAGCAGACCCAGCCCGAGGCCGAGCGCGATGGAAAGCCGGAACCAGAGATATTTAGGTTTCACCCGTTCGCTCATCATACATGCGCGGCCGCGAGTCCGGCGGTTACGCTGACGGGCGGACCTTTGCCATCATTTACAACATTGAGGACAGGAGCCGGGCCGGTGCCCGAATGCGGCTTCAGTGTTGTCAGGAAGACAAGCCGCGATCGAACTGGCGGCGGATGCAATCCAATCGATAGTCGGTGCCGCGGAGAGCATCGGTCAGCCAGTCCGGTGGCCGATCCACCAGGTATACGGGTTGGCGGTCCACGACTTCGAGAATGAGTTCGGGTCCTGTACCGATGGTGGAGCTGTTGTCGTAGACTGTGATGTCGTCCAATTCGGCTAATGCTTGGGGCAGGTTCTTCATTGACGCGTGGTATATCTCGCGAATCTTTTTGGGTGGCGCGGAGTGGCCACCGGCGCAGGCGCGCGCGACTGCCGCGTGCCTAACGTGACAGGAGTCCTGAGAGTCGTCTCAAAGGCAAAGTCCTGGTGATCACGGATATGGGAATCGATGAACTGTTCGAATTCACGGTTGGCAGCGGCGCGGATATCCTGTGGGATTCCGCGATAGGAACCGCCGTTCAGCTCTGCGGCGCGGTCATCCGCGTTGAAGACGCCGGCTATGCCAGATACTGACCGAGAAAACACGCTGGACTTCCCACCACCAGGAGGCCCCGCGACGACAAACATGCGTGGAGGCATTACGGATGGGTGTTAGGCTTACCCGCCGAAGTCAGTGTCCGAATCGGAGCGCATGTCCGGGGGGAGCGTGCGCTCGATCAGTCTTCCTTCCGCGTCGATAATGCCTTTTTGCTGCAGGCCACGGATGGCGGCGTCACGGTTCGCCTGGAGCATTTGCCCATCTGCTCGTGGAAAAGGTATCTTTCCCGCGGATCACGGAAATTGACACTGCCGAAGGTAAGCGCTTTTGTGTCTGCGGGCATTACACGTTCAGTATAACTTCCACGGATTGACGGCAGCGTACGCAGTTGGCGTATCCGATCGATGCCACGCATTTGTAGGGCCGGGGCTTCCGCCCCGCCGCCGGCCTTCCGCGCGACGCGGTTTGCGAAGAATTCGCGGTGATTCATCGGCAGAAGGGCCAACTCCTGTCCGAGCGGAAGCTCGGACGCAAAGCCGAAGCTTTGCCCCACGAAAGCCTTCCGGCCCAGAATGAACGGCACCTGGGCGTGCCGCGTCTCGTGGGTATCGCATGACGGGCGGACCTTTGCCATCGTTTACAACCTGAATCAATTCGCCGGGATAAACTGGCTTATGCGCCGATTTCTTTTCGCTATATTCGCGATTTGTACCATTTCTCTGTTTGCTCAGGAGCCTCCGCCTCCCGGACCTCCCGGCGGTGGCCCGCGGCCGGCTTCCTTCAAAAATCTGAAGATTCTGAAGCCGGAGGAAGTGCGCGCGGCGATGGGTTCGTTTGTCGCGGGCACGGGCATGAAGTGCGCCGATTGCCACGTACAGGGCACCTTCGACAGCGATGAGAAGCCGCAGAAAGTAACCGCGCGGAAGATGCTGGAGATGGTCCGCGGCGTTAACGCGGGCACGTTCAATGGCGATAACAAGGTGACCTGTTACACGTGCCACCGGGGCGAAACTCATCCGGTGTCGGCGCCTCCCGCCAAATAGCGCGGCGCTATCGGTTAAGGAGCCGCGGAGGGTGGCGCCGGACGCGCCTGATCTTCCCGCGCTATACTTCACTACCATGTTGCGCGCAGCGGCTTTCCTCATCCTTATGGCCTCCTTCCTTTCGGCGGAGACAACTCTGTTTCGTACACCAACCGTCAACCAGACCGACATCGTTTTCGCTTACGCGGGCGATCTGTGGACTGTTCACCGCGGGGGTGGGCAGGCTCAGCGCCTGACCAGTGGCGCCGGCGTTGAGAGTAATCCTCTGTTCTCTCCGGACGGAAAAACCGTCGCGTTCACGGGCGAATACGACGGCAACACCGACGTATTCACGATTCCCGCCACCGGAGGAATTCCCAAACGTCTGACCTGGCATCCGGGCCCCGACGCAGCCGTGGGCTGGACGCCGGATGGAACACGTGTGCTGTTCCGGTCGC
>Ga0302324_100027305_pt1 | contig 10879 bp, 8 predicted proteins | sample Palsa_T0_1_FD_201949 | JGI IMG/M metagenome (GOLD analysis project Ga0302324, IMG submission 201949) | Peat permafrost microbial communities from Stordalen Mire near Abisko, Sweden - Palsa_T0_1 | ecosystem: Environmental > Terrestrial > Soil > Palsa > Peat permafrost | place: Sweden: Abisko...
CCACAAGTCTACGTTCGCTTCGAAGAATTTTTACGAGAGCAAGTACAAGAAATGGAGCACTACCGCGTTATATGCCGGTACTACCTTACCTATCAGACGGCATATGGATCTTGGCCTCTATTACGACCACCAGAACAATACCGGCAAGAAGCCAAATCAGCAGTTAAACCAGATTGGCCTGATTGCGAACCTTTATTTTTCTATCGATAAACGATAACCGTCGGCGGTTTCCTATCGAGAAAATGCTGAATACACTATCAGGGCCCCGGTCAGGCGTCGCAACTTTGCTACAACGCAAAATCAAAAGGGCGACCATCACAAGGATGGCCGCCCAACTCTTTTCGACACCGATAGATCGGATTGCTACTGCCTGGGCTGATAGTTCGAGTTCTGCATGTTTACGCCCAGTTGTTTGCTCACTCCGTTAACCTGCACTGTTGAAACATGATTGATGCCGTTCGGCAGTTTGTCGAAGGTCACAGTCAACGTCACGACGTCGGTGGGATCGTTCAGATAGCTGTTGACCTGAATGCCCTCCAGCGCTTTTAATTGGCGATTGAACACCAGGCTCATCTGGTCGTTCGGCTTGAGATAGTTCTTCACAATCAGGCTGACCATTCCCGGTGTGCCGTCGAGCTTCGCCGAGATATTGCCGGCTTTGTAAGCCTGATCCAGCAGTTGCGGGTCCGGCCGAGTGTACTGCTTTGCAAGCGCCGCGATCTGCTCGCCGTATTCCTGATACTCTTCCTTCTTTTTGGCGACGATGTGCTGCTTGAGGCGGCCCCCACTTGGCGCGGCAGTCGGAGAGCCTCCGATCTCGGTCTTCTGCTGCTGGCCGTCCGGCCCCACAACCACCTGGTAGGTCGTCGTCTTCTTTACTTCACCCTTTAGGCTAATCGTCTGCAATTCCTGCCAGGTGTAATGAGATAGCGCCTGTTTGTTAGCCGCCGATGCCGCCTTGATCTCCTGCAGCTTCTGGACCATCTCGGGGTTTTGCGCGGGGGCCTGAATCGACGGCGCGACGATGGCGGCGCACGTTGCCAATGTAATTCCGGCTGCATGAAATCTTTCAAACTTGAAATGCATAGCGATCCTCAGCTTTCAGTAATGTCGATGACCGATACACTATCGTCGCTCGGCATGATATCCCATTGTCAGTTCTACCAGTTCCTCAGATCCCTTACCTTCCGGGATAATCCTACTCTAGAGCATTTCCCGTATTACTATGAACCTTCTAACGGAGGCTATGTTGGTCTTTTCTTAAGGAAAAGGCCAGCCGAGCGTTTCTCGTTGGTCTACACCTTACGGGAAATACTCTAGTCATTAGGCGAAGGAAGCACGCCCTGGTGCGCGCTTGATGCGAACTATAAAGTCTGAGGAGTGGCAATGAATGAGTCTCGAATGTTGAAGAAGGCACTCCTAGGCCTGATAGGCACAATGTGCTTGTGCTCGGCAGTCTGCGCCCAGGAGGCAATTCCTGTTGAAGCCACGGCGCAACCATCGCGGGAAGTCGCCGATCTCGCGAATGCGTCGATCGTCGCGAATGCCACAATGCCTGCCGAAGGAACAGCCTCCGCAGCGCCCAGTTCCTCGCAGCCAAACGCCGAAGGCGCCACATTAGCCAACCAGACACCGGCCTCTCAAGCGGCCCCGTCCGGTACATCGTTCGCAAGCTCCAACGATGAACTCGCAGACAACAAATGGCACGTTTATGGCGCTGGCTATCTATGGCTTCCCGGCATTCACGGCACTCTTGGAGTACGCGGATACGAGACGGACGTGCATGTAAGCGCCATCGATCTTTTGCAGAAATTCAGGCTCGGTTTCATGGGCACTTTTGTTCCCACTTACAATCGCTTTTCCTTCCCGGTCGACTATATTTGGATCAAGCTGAAAGACGATAAGGCGATTCCGCCAGCCCCGCCCTATTCCGTGCAAGCTGTCGTCAAAGAGAGCATCGTCACGCCGAAGTTCGCGTACCTGATGGTGAACAATCCCAAAATCAAGATCTATGGGACGATGGGTCCCCGGTTTTGGTACGAGAGCACATCTCTGACTTTGAATCCTCCCCTCTTAGGCTTGAACCCCTACAAATCGGCGGCGTGGACCGATTTCGTTGCCGGCGGCAGATTCAGCGTTCCCTTGGGTACGAAGGCGTCCGTCGATATTCTCGGCGACGCCGGCGAAGGTGGCGCAACCCTTGACTACCAGATAGCGGGGTTTGTGAACTATCAGTTCAAACCCAAGATCTCGGTTCAGGGCGGCTGGAGATACCTCACTGTCCACTACGGCAATAATGGCAATGTGTTCAACGGAACGATGCAGGGTATTGTTCTGGGCATGACCTATAAGTTCAAATAGACTGTAGAGCAGCGTATCCTTCAAAGACTTTCGGCGACTGACACCCTCGGAATAAGTGCGCTGGCGCTGGACTTACTACTCGGTAAGATTTTCCCTTACGGGACGCCCAGAAATAAATGTTTTGCCCCTCAGCGCATACTCAATTGCGTGCAGCAGGTCCGAAGACATGGTCGTCTTGGTGACATAACCCGAAACCCCAGCTGCCAGCGCAGCGGCGACGAAGTACGGGTCCTGGCGCATTGTCAAGAAGATGATCTTCGTCCGGCTACTAGACTGACGCAAGCGGGTAGCGACCTGAATACCGTCCAGGACGGGCATGGAAATATCGGTGATCAGCACATCGGGATCGAACGCCAGCACAGCGTCAAGCGCGTGACGCCCATTCTCGACCGCGGCGACTATCTCGTACTCGTTTCCAAGCGCCGATCGCACGATAGAAATTATCGCCTTGTGATCGTCAGCCAATACCACTCGGATTTTGTCCACTTTCGACTCTTGGGGCGCTGACTTTGGAGAGCCGAGTCGCCGCAAGGTACAGTTTTCCAGCGTGAGCGGATGCGGGGTAGTGTCAATTCTAACGATGTGCGCCCGGACTGCTTTAATCGATAACTTCGACGCTCCGCTCCCTAGCGCAGAAGTACAGCTGGGTGTCATGTACCGGAAGGCCTGATAATGTAAGCTCTTTCCTGGAGGGAAAAGCCTGCCGGGCGCCGTGATTCGCATTACAGTAACTGTACTTTTGCTGTAGTCGTCAAATCATTGACCCGCAATGGTGAACTCACCCCACCATTTATCGGTACACTGACCAGGATTCGAGTGCCCGTACCGATCGTCGATTCGATCGCAAAGCTACCATTTACCAGATGCGCTCGCTCCTGCATGCTGATAAGCCCCAGACCCTTGGTTCCTCTGGCTTTCTCCGTGTCGAATCCTTCGCCATAATCGCGAATTTCAAGCTCGAGGCTGGAGCCGGCACCTCGCAGCAACACGGAGAACCTTTCGGCTCCGCTGTACTTGAGGCTATTGTGAAGCCCCTCCTGCGCAATACGAAATAGCGATAACGCGATCGCCTTTGAAAGTCCGTCGGGAACGTTCTCACATTTGATATCGATATTGATGTTCTGTTGCTGCGCGAACTCCTGGCAGAAGCTTTGCAACGCCACGGTCAGGCCCAGGTAATCCAGCCTCGACGAATGCAGCTCGTGCGAGAGCGCTTGGACATCGGCGGCAATTGCCGAGCAGTGCTGCCGCATCTCTTCGATCCGTGCTTCCACCGCACCACCCGGCACCGAACACGTTCGCTTCGACAGTTCCATTTCCATCGAAAGCAGAGCGAGCTTCTGGCAAATATCGTCGTGCAGTTCTCGGGCGATTCTGCTGCGTTCCTGCTCCTGGGCCTCGATCAGCCGTCCGCCGACCTCGCGCAGGGCTTCCTGCGCGAGTTTCTGGTCGGTGATATCGCTGCCGTAGCCAATCAGTCCTGCGAACGAGCCGTTCCCATTGCGGCGCGGGGCCGCCACATCCAGCACCCAACGGTACTTACCATCCGCGCGACGCAGCCTGAATTCCTTTGTGAATCCGACCTCCTTGTCGAGGGCGTCGGCAACCTCAGAGATCACGTCGGGCAAATCGTCGGGATGAACGCTCGCCATCCAATCACCTTTCACGGGGTCTGCGCCAACGAAGTGGATCGCCGCCTGATTCGCGTAGGTGATTTGGCCATATTCATCGCTCATCCAGATCAGCAGCGACATGGCATCGGTCATGCCGCGAAAACGTTCTTCGCCTTCGCGCAGATAGCTCCGGTATTTTCGCTTTTGAGCATAGTGTCGCGAAACTACAAGCGCCAACAGCATGAAGACCAGTGTGACCATAACCAGCAAAATCGTCTCGGATCGTGTTGGCCGAATGCGCTGCCAGAGGCTCGGCTGACGATTCAGCACAATCGCGTCGCCCGGGAGTGCCGTCTCCGGAATCTTCCACCGTTTCAGCGCACTCCAATCGACGTGGGGAACTGCTTTACTTCCGGCGAGAACGGGAAGGTCCTCGGGCCGATAGCCCGAAAGCACCTGTGCGCCCATCTCGCCAGCCTTCACTCCCTGTTCGGCGAAGCCGGAATAGGAACCACCTATTGTTCCATAGCCCATGCAATACTTTTGCAGGCAGTAAGTTGGTACCTTCTCCGCTATAACGCTCAGCAATTTGAACATTCCTAACTCAGGCTGAGATGAGTCCTTCGGAATCATTTGGAAGTAGACAGCGGTATCGGACGGCAAGGTATCGATCTTCTTCAGTAGTTCATCGTTAGGTAAGGCCGCCAGGTCGATCGGCTTCGGTCCAGACTTTCGTAGCTGCAGATCCTGGTGCACATTCGCCATCCAATACCGTTCAAAAGCAGAATTGCCGGTGACGACTGCCACATATTTTGTGCGAGGCTGTAGTTGCAAGATGAGATCGATCGTTTTCCCGACGTCCTCATTGAGCGTGACCCCGGTGACGCCGGGCCAGAGCTTTTGCCCCTGAAATCTCTGAGGAACAATCGAGAAGAAGACGATCGGTGCACCCGGGAATATCTGCTCGCGGTGATTGACGGCAAATTCGAGCGCCGGATAAAAAGCGGTCATCACCAAGTCGATCTTCTGTTTGCTGTAAGTCGCCGCGAGCGACTCCGCCAAGGCTGCCTCATAACCCGGTTTCTCGAAGCGCAGCGATTCGAGATATTCGACATCAAAATTGACGGGGCCGACGGTGTGCGAGCGGACCGCCGATTCCAACGTCGAAAAGTCGTCCAGGGCGTTCCGCGCCGTAAAGCTATATAGGATCAGAACGTTCTTTGCCCGCGGGGTGTTGTCAGTTGACTCAACAACGGCATGAGAAGACAAGTCGGAGAAGAATGCACAAATGACAAAAGCTACGGCAGAGACGCCACGCCAGCAGCTTAGTCTTATCAAGCAACCCTTCTTTCTTTGACCGGGGACTGTTAATGGGGGGGGGCAAACTTTGGTAATAGTGGCGGCCGCCGGACAACACTATCAATCATAGGATGAACAAATCAGTCTCACGAATTTTACTTGATAAAAGCTCCATTAAAGCATTATGGTCGGTGCTCGGAGCTTAAGTGTCTCCGCTACCACGCGAATGCTCTTGCGGAAGGCTAGATTCGGTTAACTCGTTCAATGCCTACCTTTAATCACAGATAGGCGACTCCAGTCTGTATAAAATTGCTCTCAGGGTCAATTTATTATAGGTCGCAGCTCCAAGTCTATCAGCACGAAAGGCGATGAATCATGAGACTGCCAAAGATACTGCTCGCGGACGACCATCGAATGTTCGCCGAAATGCTCAGGACTTTGCTCGGCGACCGCTACGATATCGTCGGCCTTGCGACGGACGGACACGCTCTGATCGAAGCTGCCCGGCGTTTGCAACCCGATGTTATCGTCATCGACATTGGGATGCCGCAACTTAACGGCCTCGATGCGGGCCAGCAGATCAAGAAGATGCGACCGGCGGTCAAACTCATTTTCCTGACAATGAACTCCGACCCATATCTCGTTCGCCAGGCTTTCAGGATCGGCGCTTCGGGCTTCCTTTTGAAGCAAGGCGCGGCCAGCGAACTAGCCCAGGCCATCGAAAAGGTGCTACGGGGCGGTTTATACACCACCCCCGCAGCCGTCGACGCGCTGGCGAACCTCTGTCAGCTTGAGCCCGACCGCGGCGATGCTTATCCGGAGCCAACCGCCCGGCAGCGCGAGGTCATTCAACTGCTGGCCGAAGGCCTATCCATGAAGCAGGTCGCAGATACGCTGAACATTAAGGCGCGGACAGTTGCCGCCCATAAGTACGCGGCGATGGAAAACCTCGGCATCAAGTCGAGCGCCGAGCTAGTGCAGTATGCTATGAAATCGAGGATGGTCTAGAAAAACGCCGGTATCGCGATGATGGCTGTTGTCGATTCTTTTGCCCTGGCGAAGACGCAGCTATCAGAACAGCAGCTTTACCGCCTCATGCACAAGGGTCTCGAGCGGAATCGCACCGATTACCACGGGAATGGTCGGAATGAAAGCCACTATCAGCAGGGCCAGCAGGTCTACTTGACTTACGGGAAGAATACTAATGCCGTTGATAATGCCGACGATGTCATAGAGCTGATTGGTTGCCGTGAAGTCGGATGTCTGCAGCAGATCCTGCTCCTGCCCGACGCCGTGTAACCACTTCTTTTCAAACTGCTCGCCTGCCGCATGGGCCAGTGCTCCGTAACTCAACATCCCCCGACGCCTCATCAGCAGGAGAATCGGCGTAAATACGACGTAAGGCGCGACGCAAATCAAGAGGACTGCCGCGACCAACACGGCCAGCACATAGCCGAATCCGGTGAGCGCCTGGCCATGATGGAAGACGCGATTGGCAACGGCCCCGGACAGCGCCACTCCGATGCAAAAGCTGAAGGGAAGCTGTCCCCGTAAAGAACCTTCCAGGAAACCCAATCCCCCGAGGCAATCGGGATGGACCGCAATCAGGCGAAGGTCGAGGCAAGCCACCGACCGCAGGAACCGCACCCAGAGCAATTGCTTCCACAGCCAGAGAAGAGTGAAGAACACAAGGATTGCATAGCTGACAAATAGTCCCCAAGTGCCTGCCAGGGAGAACCATCGAAAGCTGCCTTCCCCCTTCCACCACGAAACAATCTCCGCACCGCCTGGGCCCAGATAGTCGCCCAGGCCAATGGCCATCGCACACGTGATCCCCGCTAGAAGCACTGCTGCGATCCGCGATCGACGCAGCCGCTCGAAAGAGCTCCAGCTCGCTCTGAAATTCGGCAGTTGGTGTTCCCGCACGAATCCCTCTAAGTGGTGAGCCACTATTCGATGTCGCTCGTCGACGCTCGGCGCGGCCAAAATCAGAACGGGAAGAATGATCAGGAAACGCGATTGCGTGGCGTAATCCGTGAGGAACGAAACAAAAGCGGCACCTCCACTCAATGCCGACAAAATTGCCAGCGGCACCCAGGCGACGACCACCGCGATCGCAGTCAATCGAACCATCTGTGGTGTCGCGCCATGCACCAGATCCAGGAATCTCCATGGGCGGTTCAGGGAATACGCGGCAAGTTGAGCGGAAGGGTCTGGCGCTGGTTGATTCATGAAAAAAGTCCGACCGTCGAAGTCCGGCATTTGCGGTACGACTTACCATACCACTGCCGATGGGTTGACTCTCCATTGTCAGAAGTGACAATTACGAATTCTTAGTGTCCGGAGTCAACTTACAACCTGAAGGCAAGGTGAGCGCCGAGAAAGGACGCCAAGGCCTGAAACTTACGAGGAGTGACCTATGAGTGGTGGATTGAAGTATCAGAGGCTGGTTCTGGTTTCTTGTGTTGTCAGTAGCTTTGTTCTGATGGCCGGCGCCAACCTGATGGCGCAAGCCAAACAACCCAACATCGTCGTGATCATGGGCGATGACATTGGCATGTGGAATATCGGCGCCTACCACCGCGGGTTAATGGCCGGCAAGACGCCGAACCTCGACAAGCTTGCCAAAGAAGGCATGCTGTTTACCGACTACTACGCCGAGGCAAGCTGCACGGCGGGTCGCGCCAACTTCATCACCGGTGAACTGCCGATCCGCACGGGAATGACTACGGTTGGCCAGGCTGGCGCGTCGGTCGGCTTACCCGCCGAAGCCGTCACCATTGCCACGGTGCTGAAGTCCATGGGCTACGCCACCGGCCAGTTCGGCAAGAACCATCTTGGCGACAAGAACGAGTTCCTGCCTACGGTCCACGGGTTCGACGAATACTTTGGCTACCTCTATCACCTCGATGCTATGGAAGACCCGGCGCACCCCAACTATCCCCAGGATTTGTTGAACGTGGTCGGTCCGCGGAACATGGTCCATTCGTGGGCAACGGATGTCGATGATCCAACCGACATGCCGCGCTGGGGCAAGGTCGGCAAGCAAAAGATCGAAGATGCGGGCCCGCTCTATCCCAAGCGCATGGAAACCGTCGATGACGAGATTCGCGACCTGTCGATCCAATTCATGGAGAAGGCCAAGAAGGACAACAAGCCTTTCTTTGTATGGATCAACCCTACCCGGATGCACATCGTCACCCATCTTTCCCCGAAGTATGAAGCGATGCGCAACGCCGAGAATGGCTGGTCGGAGGAAGAAGCCGGCATGGCACAGCTGGACGACGACGTCGGCCTCGTAATGCAGAAGCTGAAGGACATGGGCGAGGACGAGAACACCATCGTCTTGTTCACGACCGACAATGGCACCGAGGTCTTTACCTGGCCCGATGGTGGCCAGACACCGTTCGCGCAATCTAAGGGGACGGTCCTTGAGGGCGGCTTCCGCGTGCCCGCGATCCTTCGCTGGCCCGGTCATGTGCCGACGGATTCAGTGCAGAACGGCATCTTCTCCGGAATGGACTGGCTGCCCACTTTTGTGGCTGCCGCCGGCAACCCTAACATCACCCAAGAACTGCTAAAGGGCAAGACGATCGGCGATCGGACCTATAAAAACCATCTTGATGGCTACGACCAGACGGCCGCCATCACCGGCAAAGGTCCGTCCGCACGGCATGAAATCTTCTATCTCGGCGAGAGTACCATTGGCGCGGTGCGCATCGATGACTATAAATTCCGTTTCATCGACCAACCCGAGGGCTGGCTCGGCGAAAAAACCCACCCTGACGTCCCCTACATCACCAACCTGCGCCTCGATCCGTTCGAACGCACCGGCTGGCCAAGCAATGGTACGAAAGATGGAGCCCAGCAATATTTCGATTGGTTTAAGTATCAATTCTGGCGCTTCGTCTTCGTCCAACAGGTAATCGGTAAAGAAATCCAGACCTTCCTCGACTACCCGCCTATGCAACGTGGCGCAAGCTTCAACCTCGACGCAGTCAAGGCCGAGATGGGTAGGAAAATGGCCGCAGCTGAGGCAGCATCGAAAGGCCCAAGCAACTAAGGACAATTGGCGGCGAGCCGGGCGCCCTGAACTAGTCGTCCGGCTCGCCGATTTGGCTTGAAATGGAAGCACCGAGAAAAGGACTAAAATACGCTGACAAGCGCCTCATTGCTTCTGAGAGTCACTGACAGCATGTGTTTCCTGTGAGAGAGATATGGTCGAAATAAAACGAACAAAGCAAGGCTCCTGATGAGGGACTGACGATTAAGCCGGGTGCGGCGCAGCCCTACTACGGTTATTACTTCCGGCAACTACAAAATCCAGTTTCCAATATCAAAGGCGGCGCCAAGCCCTACGCTGCCAACGGCAAGATGACCGGTGGCTTTGCTTATGTTGTTTATCCGGCCAGGTACGACGATACCGGCATCAAGACTTTCATGGTGAACCAGGACGGCGTCGTTCTGGAGAAAGACCTTGGCAAAGATACAGCGACGCTTACCAAATCTATGACCGATTTCAATCCCGACCAGACCTGGACGGTCGTGCAATAAGAACCAGCCATCCCTTTGGCTTTCTATCGCAGAAGTACAGTTGGTGTAATGTACGGCGGATTGGCGATGTAGGCTTTTCTTGAGGAAAAAGCCCGCGTGGCCGGAGTGCTTCACCTTACAGTAACTGTACTTTTGCTCTGGCGCAGCTTCGCAATACGATTCGGCCCAGCGTTGCAGCTCGCAAAGACAAACATCGTCTTGTTCAGGGAGTCGATTTAGGGGCCTAAAGCTTGCCTATCCAAGAATACTGCCATGCGGCGGACACATTTTGATAATTACCGCCAAACCGGATATATGTGCCGTTGCTATAGCTTATTTTTATTGATTGATGCTTGGTGATGGGCATCGAAAATGTGCCTCCAAGGCGCGAGTTGCTGTCTTTGCTCAGAGAGTTTCTTACTCCGTTGATGCTGGTCTCACCGCCGGCCCAATAATTTCCGTCAAGGGAAACCCACAGCCGAGGCCTTATGTCGTAACTCAAGTGCCCTTCAAATGCACCAATGGGATTCTGGGACTGGGTCCGGGTTCCGGGATAATAGGCATTACGCGACCAGAAATCGGCGTTGGTGGTAAAGAACCAGACTCCCGCATATCCATCCAGAACTATCTTCCGAAATCGCTGCGAATAGCCGAGTTCCGGCTTGAACGCCCACCGGTTCGCGCCCCAGTTGATAAGCTTGGTCGGGTCGTACTGGCCGGTGGGGGCGACGACCTTAATGCTGGCGCCGAGCAGGACTTTCTGCTTCCATTTAGAAAACTCCTGGATCGGCATAGCCGAACCACCCTTGAGATTTACCGAGAGGCGATATACCGTATCGAGCAAGCCCGAACGATAGAGCTGCTCCCCGGCGCCTGCAACGGTTCCCTGGAAGGTTCCTCGCGCGTACGGCAACGAGGCGAGTACGTTTGCTGAGCGCCCAAACAGGCTAAAAGAACGATAATAGGTGAGACTCGGAACCTGATAGGTTCCCGAAGCCCCACTTACCGGCAAAGCTCCGTTATAGTTGATACTTCCGTCATAAAAAGACCAGGTCACGGTAACAGCGCTCAAT
>Ga0302324_100027306_pt1 | contig 10879 bp, 12 predicted proteins | sample Palsa_T0_1_FD_201949 | JGI IMG/M metagenome (GOLD analysis project Ga0302324, IMG submission 201949) | Peat permafrost microbial communities from Stordalen Mire near Abisko, Sweden - Palsa_T0_1 | ecosystem: Environmental > Terrestrial > Soil > Palsa > Peat permafrost | place: Sweden: Abisko...
GTCGGGCAGGTCGCGATATCCCTGCATGTGAAACCAAATCGTTTTCATTGGCTGGTTCCCTTTCTCGGCATCCCGAGTACGCGGTTTCTGCGCTGAGTTGCGGTGCGCGCTATACCTTGCAGATATGAATCGAGCGCTTTGGCAATGAATCCATCCGGTGCGAAGCCGGTGGTATTGACCAGGAATTCGCGGTCGCGCGTCACGGTAAACGCGCCGTTGAGGATCGACCAGATAGCGATCGTCGCGCCCGTCGGTCCGAGCGAATCGGCGATCAGGCCGGCGTCGAACGCGCGCTTCACGCTGCCCTCGAACAAATGGAACACTTCGTGGCTTATCTTCGAGCCGCGATCGAACGCCCGGATTTCCGACGCGCGCCGAAGACGCTTCCTAATCTCGTAGTAAGGGGTGGGCTCGCTGGTCAGAATCGGATCGGCCGATGCGTGCAGATACTCGATATAGACCTGCGCCAGCGCACGAATCTCTTGCAGCGGGGCAAGGCCGCGCGCTTTCACTTCGCGATACCTGACGCCCAGTTGCTCGCCGCGGCTGGCGCGCAGGTTCAGATACACTTCGTCGCGCGACGCGAAATGGAGATAGATGGTCCCGACAGCGACTTTCGCTTCGCGCGCAATCATCTCCATCGTCGCGTTCTCGACGCCGTGGCGCGCGAAGACGCGGGCCGCCGCCGCCGTGATTCGCGCCGCACGCGCGTCGTTCTCCGCCCGGCGCCGTTCGCGCAACTCGAGCGACGCTTTGGTGCGCGCGGTATTTCGTGAATTAAGATTCATGAATATGAATTCACGCTATACGGCGGCAGCATCGAAATGTCAAACGCGCGTTTGCGAAGTTCGGCGGCGCTACTCGAAGTTCAGGCCCAGCGCCGGGTTCTGCACCTGGCCGCCGCACGCGCGCGCCAGCAGCGGCTTGACCTCCTCGGCGAAGTACTGCATCTGATCTTCGATTTCCTTGCTGTGAAAGCCGCCTTTTTCGAACCATGCGTTGAAGGCGAAGTCTTCGTAGCCGCAGGTTTCCTTGATTCGCATGATCTGCGCGGTTACTTCCGCGGGCGTGCCGAACAGCGCGACTTCCTTTTTTAACAGCAGCGCGGGATCGACTTTTTTCGCCGGGTCGAGTTTCTCTTCATCGGCGTCGGCGAGCACCGAGGCGAAGCCGAACGGCCCGTAGTAGTCCCACTGCACTTCGAGCGCTTCCTTGTAGCGTTTCAGTTCGGTTTCGCGATTCTGCCCCGGCAGCACCATATGAATGTAGCGGCCGGTCAGGACGCCGCGGCGCTTTTCCGCGTCCCAGCCGTACTTGAGCCGTCCGCGGCCGAGCCGATCGGGCCATCCGGCTTTCTCCGCTTCGCGATAGAAGGTCTCGACGTTCTTCTTGAGCCGCGAGTTGGGCTCGACGATGAAGTAGCCGTTGATTCCGCGCTCGGCGGCCCATTTGATCGATCGGTCGGTCGTCAGCGGCTCCCACATTTGCGGATGCGGCCGTTGCAGCGGCTGCGGGAAAACCTGCAGCTCCTTGAGCACGGTCGAACTCTGCATCACGGGATTGGCGCCGCCGTATGGATCGGGCAAACCGATGCTGAGCACTTCTTCGAGCTTGCGGCCCGCCTTGCCGGATTCGAAGTACGCGATCGTCTGCTGATGGTTCCAGCGGGTGAAGACCGGCGGAATCGTGAAGAACTGGCCGTGATGCGAGAACGACGGCTGCGTCCACGCCTTGATGATGATCTCGTAGGCTTCCTGGTAGTACGCGCGGTTGCGCTCCTGGTCCTGGATAGTCGCGAACGGCCAGCCGAAGACTTCGGCTTCGCGCGGCTGGTAGCCGCGGCCGATCCCGAATTCAAGCCGCCCGCCGCTGAGGACGTCGAGCATCGCGGCCTGCTCCGCGATTCGAATCGGATGCCACCAGGTCACGATGTTCGCGGCCTGCCCGAGCCGAATCTGGCGCGTGCGCGCAGCGATCGCCGTCTCGGCCAGGAGGGGATTGGGGCTGAACTCCGCGCCCTCGGGCTGGAAGTGATGCTCGGTCATGAAAAAGTAGTTGAAGCCGAGCTTGTCGGCGAGGATTCCCTGGCGAACCTGCGCGACCAGACAGCGCTGGCTGGACTCGTGAACCTCGGCGAGGTTGCCGTCGTTGATCGCGACTCCCGAAGCGGTGTGCATCACGGGAAGATCGGACGCACCATTGTGGAAAACGCCTATTTCGATCATATGACCTCCGACGGTCCTATCGTTCAGTGCCGGGCGGAGGCCGACAGGTTGCGGCGCCGCTGCAGCAGTAATTCGACATCGAACTTGAACATCCTGGCCGCGTTGAGTCCGAGAATTTTCGCGCGCGATCCGTCGCTGAGATGGCCCATCTCGCGCTCGATAGCTTCGGCCGAATGCGGCCAGGTTCCCTCGGCATGGGGATAGTCATTGGCCCACATGAAGTTGTCAACCAGCTTCCATTTCTCCGCGAGATCGAGCCCGGCGCGATCTTCCTGAAAGGTCGCCGCGCCGTGGCTGCGGAAGTATTCGCTGGGCAACTGCTTGAGCTTCGGATAGGCCCACAGATGATGCTTGCGATACGCCTCGTCCATCGCGTCGAGCGCCCACGGCACCCATCCGATGCCGCTCTCGACCGCGGCGAACCTTAACTTCGGGAATCGCTCGAGCACGCCCGAGCCGCACAGGCTCGCGACCGGTTCTATGGTGGGCGACAGCGAATGCGACACGTAGTTGATAACGGCGCCGCCTTCCTTGCGCGCAACGCGCGGATCGCGGCCGGTCGAGACGTGGAACGTGATCGGCAGATCGCAATCCTCGATCGCCGCCCACATCGGATCGTAGACGGTCAGGTTGTAATTGAGATCGCGCGAGTCGTGTCCGCCGAAGACCGGCTTGCATGGCAGCGTCAGGAATCGGAATCCCATTTTCGCGACCCGCCTGATTTCCTCGATCGCCGGCGCCACCTCCGACGTCATGATCGCCCCGGCAGGCGACATGAAGTCGTTATACTCGCCGTACATCTCCCACGCGAAGTCGTTCCAAACGCGGCATTGCGCCATCCCGAACTCCGCATCCTTGGTAGCGAACATCATCAGGCCCTTGTTCGGGAAAATGATCTCCGCATCGATACCGTCGCGGAGCTGATCCTGAATCCGTTCCTTCGGATCCGCTCCGACGCGGCCGCGCAGCCGGTCCTCGCTATTCTCGCGCGGGACGTCACTGATCATGCGCGCCCGCACGCGCGACTTGCCGACCCCTTCGGCGATGAACCATTTTTCCCCCTTTTCATCGATCTCTACATGAGGCAGACGGTCGCGGTATTTCGCGTCGAGACGTTCGCGCCATAGATTGCCGGGCTCGTTGGCATGGCAGTCGGCGGAGATCATCAGGTACTTGCCGGGATCGTCAGGTCTGGCAGTGCGGGTCCAGCCTTGATGGCCGGGAGTTTCGATCCGGTAGCGATTTTTCTCATCTACTTCGGGTTGGGGTTGATCCATGATGACCTCGCGCAAAACATTGGTTGAACCATTGCTTTTACGACTGTTGGTTCGGTGGTGTCAACCTCGCCCGCCTGGTGACTTGACTTGGGACGGCGGGGGCTTGGTTGCAATTATTGCGCTGAGTCTGGCGGGAATGCCGGGCGTCCGTGACCTAGTTGCACTTTTCCAAAATCTCATCCACGACGCGTTGAATCGGCGCAGTGGCATCGATTACGACGACACCATGCTTCGGGACATCTTCTTTGGTTGCGTGCAATCGCCTAATAAGTTGCCGCTGCGCAGATCTTCCGCCCCACTCAGTTTCCGGCCGCTCGGCAAGCCGTCGGGTCAACGTGTCCAGATCGACCTCGAGAACAAAAACCCGATCGAACAAATCAATGAAGCTCGAGAAATTCCTCGAGCCGCCGCAGAAAAATGATGCAGCATGGCTTTGGTCGGCCACCAGCGCTCTGACCTTATCCAGTTTCCAAATATGGTGCTCGTGGGCAAGCCCATCCACAGGTTCCCCCGTCTTTGGATCGCCCTGATAAGCCAACTCATTGTCACCATCGATGGAATGGCGACCGCGCCTTTGCAGTTCGTGGCAGACTGAGGTCTTGCCGGTGCCAGAAACGCCTTCGATCAAATAGTTTCTAATGCCCATCCCAGGTTCTCAACGACTTGGCAAGATTGGAGAAAGTAGCACCGCATCGCAGACAGGGCTATTCGACGATGTTTTTTTCCGAGTCTCTGAGGGAATGCGACTGCCTCCTCTGCCAACGTACCGGGACAATCCAAAATGCAAATAGCACCATGGCGCCGAAGGTCAGGTAGGCGGCGGTGAAGACCGAGGACGGCGCCTGATAGAAAATCAGGCGATCGAGCCAGTAGCCGATGAAGTCGCGCGAGTAGCCGGCTTCGCCTCCTCTTATACGCAACGCGCTCTCCCAGGTCGTCAGCGGGCAGGTTGCGCCGATGAGCGACTCGCAACAGACGAAAAGGATCATCGAGAGATGTGCAAGGCGGAAACCGGAATTCCGCACCCAGTCCCATCGAGCTGCCCAGCCAATCCAGATGGCGACGAAACCGATGACCACGAACGCGACGAATGCGACGTGAATCGCCGTTACGAGGTCGGCCGTTACCAGCCACAGCGTTGTGGGCGCTGATACCAGGAGTTGCCGTCTACGATGCCGCCGGATAGCGCGGCCTGATGCTAACTGCTCTCAAAGTCAAATTCCCTGATCATCAGGGAGAATAAAGGGGGCGCTCACCCCGAAGCGGCGGCGAGCCTGAATAGCTCGCAGGCGTCGCCGAGGCCCTTGAGCTGATAGATCCCCGCGGATTCGAACGAGAGCCCCGAACCGGCAAGCAAAAGCCTGGTCGTCGCGGAGACGAGAACTTCACCTGCGGTCGCGGCAGCCGCGACGCGCGCGGCTTCGTGGACAGCGACACCTCGAACGTCGGTGCCGACTAATTCGACCTCGCCGGTGTGAATTCCGGCGCGGATGGCGAGGCCGAGGTTGGCAACTGACGAACCGATTGCTTGCGCGCATCGAACTGCTCGGGCAGGCCCGTCGAATACCGCAAGGAAGCCATCGCCGGTGGTCTGGATCTCGCGCCCGCGAAACCGGTTAAGCTCGCCGCGCGTCTGCTGGTTGTGCTCGGTGAGCAGTTCGCGCCAGGCGGAGTCGCCAAGCCTCCGGAGATGTGAGGTTGAGTCGACAATATCAGTGCAAAGTACGGCCGCGAGTACGCGATCGCTGTCGGTCGGCATGGCGAAAATCCGGGCCGAGGCGAACTCTATTGCCTCAAAAGTCTCGTCGCCGACGACTGCCGCATCGTGACCTGGAGGAATATCGTAGACGTCGTCGACTTCGAATTCGCAGACTTCGCCAGCGTCAGTCTCGACGCGCAGGCGACCGCTGAGAACGACACCCAAGTGATGGATTTGGCAGGAGTGGGTTTGAGCGATCGGGCGTACATCGCGCGACCATCGCCAACCGGGATCCGCTGAGATCCGTCCAATGGTCGTTTCGTGATGAGAAACGGTTTCAATCCGCCCGTTAGGAAAACGCCGGACCTGTTCCGGGCGGCGAAGACTCTTTGCTTCAGGACGCGGCATGATTTCCGCGGAGAGACTCAGCTGGAATTTCGGTTTTGACTCTTCGATTCCGATCTCTATATAAGCCGGACGATCTCTCGCGGCAAGTGCAGGGAGAGGAGATAGAGTGAAGGCGGGCACGGCGGGCGGCCCTACTACACGCAGAACCTAGGCGGTTCCGCCGCCGTCTACTGCGAATTCTGCGCCGGTTATGAAGCTGGCGGCATCGGAGGCTAGATAGAGCACCATTTGTGCGATGTCGTCGGGCTGGCCAATGCGCCCGAGCGGAGTTGCCCGCACCATCGCCTGGTTAAACGCCGCCGGATTTTGATCGAGCATCGGGGTCTCGATCACACCCGGATGAATCGAGTTGACGCGGATGCGATCGGCTGCAAGTTCCAGCGCCGCGCACTTGGTCATCCCGCGCAGCGCCCATTTGGTGGTGGCATAGGCGAGCATGTTGCGCACGCCCCTGAGACCGGCGCCCGACGAAATATTGATGATCGAGCCGCCGCCCGCTGCGCGCATCGCGGGCGCCGCCGTGCGCATGCCCAGGAAGGGGCCGCGCTGGTTGATCCGCGTGATCTCGTCGAACTCATCGTCAGTCGTGTCGAGCAGCGATTTCATTTTGTAGATGGCGGCGTTGTTCACGAGGATATCGAGGCGGCCGAACCGCTGGGTGGTGGCCTTGACCACCCGCTCCCAGTCCGCGGCACTGCTTACATCGTGGGTTGAAAACGCCGCCAGATCGCCCAGCGCTTCGGCGACGGCGCCGCCTTGCGGCATAACGTCGGTCAGCATGACCCTGGCGCCTTGTGCGACAAAGAGCCGAGCCTCGGCCTCTCCCTGACCGCGCGCGCCGCCGGTGACGATCGCGACCTTTCCATCAAGAGTGCCCATCGTGGTCTCCCAAATCAGCCAGCGGGTGTGGCGGAGAGGGAGGGATTCGAACCCCCGGAGCCGTTAGGCTCACCTGATTTCGAGTCAGGCCGGTTAAACCAAACTCCCGAACCTCTCCGCGACAGACGAGCATCGATGTTTGCCTCGGAGCAGTCAAGCCGACCTCGCTTGCCGCCAAATCATCGAACATGGCGGAAGGCGCGCGAGCGGCCAGCCTCGCGATACGGACCGTCGATAGTGACTGACTCCGCTGCGAGCGATTTTTCCATAAATTCCGGAATTTGTTAGAGTTCATCGCTGCGAGCGCGGATCGAGATTTCTGGGCCGCCGAATGCAATCGCCGGCCGGCTCCTTATCTCACTCGATATAGCCTCCCCACTTCTGTATCGCTCAAACGAGGTGCACGATGCCGGAGATTGAAAGGTATGAAAACCTGGTTCTGGGCAGCGGCGGATCCGGCAAGTTTATAGCGTGGACGATGGGCGATGCGGGTCGACGCATCGCGATGGTCGAGCGCAGAGCGCTTGGCGGGTCGTGCCCCAACGTTGCCTGCCTTCCCAGCAAGAACATCATCTATTCCGCCAAGGTCGTCTCGCTGGCCAGGCGCGGCGCCGAATTCGGCCTGAAAACCGAAGCGTTGAACGTCGACATGGAGACCGTTCAGCGACGCAAGCGGCTGATGGTCGAAGGGCTCCATCAGATGCATCTCGATCGCACTACCGCCAGCGGTGCGGAACTGATCATGGGCGACGCTCGATTCATAGCGCCGCGGACGGTTGAGATCGATCTCAAGAGCGGCGGCAAGAGAACTATAGTCGGCGAGCGCGTGTTCCTTGACCTTGGTTCCCGCGCTGCGATTCCCGAAGTGCCGGGACTGGCGGCCGCCAACCCGATGACGCACGTGGAGGCGCTCGAGCTCGACCGATTGCCCGCGCACCTCATCGTGGTGGGCGGCGGCTATATCGGGTTGGAACTGTCGCAGGCGATGCGCCGTCTCGGATCGCAGGTGACGATGATTGAACCCGGGCCGCAACTGGCGAATCGTGAGGATCCTGATATCGGATGCGCGCTTCACGAGCTGTTCGTGGCCGAAGGGATCGAAGTGTTGCCGGGAACGGAAATTCACCAGGTGGACGGACAATCCGGCGATCGCGTCCGAGTCCACACGAGTCACGAGCATGGCGAACGCATTATCGAAGGCACCGACCTGCTGGTGGCGACGGGGCGCAAGGCGAACACGGATGGAATGGGTCTCGAGCTCACAGGCGTCCAACTCGACGAGCACGGCTATATCAAGGTCGACGAACGGCTGCGGACGACGAGCGAGAATATTTGGGCGATGGGCGATTGCGCCGGCAGCCCGCAGTTCACGCACGTCGCCTTCGACGACTTCCGCGTCGTTCACGACAACCTGAACGGCGGTAATCGAACCACCAAGAATCGCCTGATCCCGTTCTGCATGTTCACCGATCCGGAACTGGCGCGGGTCGGACGCAATGAAGTCGAGGCCCGGCGCGACGGGATCGAGTATCGGGTGGCGAAGATGCCGATGGCCGAAGTGCTCCGGACGCGAACGGTATCCGAGCAACGCGGTTTCATGAAGATGCTGATCGCGAAGGACAGCGACGAGATCCTCGGCTTCACCGCGTTAGGATTTGAAGCGAGCGAACAGATGGCAGCGGTGCAGACCGCGATGATCGGGCGAATGCCGTACACGATGCTGCGCGATGCGATCTTCACTCACCCGACGATGTCGGAAGGACTGACCGAACTGCTGGCGAACGTTCCGAAGTAGAAGGAGTACATCTCATGGCAAAGATCCACTACCGCTTCGCTGATGCTAACGGGCTGAAGATTGCCTATCGCGAAGCGGGCCGGACGGACGCTCCGACATTGCTTTTGCTGCACGGCTTTCCGAGCGCCGGGCACATGTTCCGCGATTTGATTCCACTGCTCGCCGACAGCTTTCACCTGGTCGCGCCCGACCTGCCGGGGTTTGGTCGATCGGAGCTGGCCCCACGCGAGACCTTCAAATACACGTTCGACAACCTCGCCGGCGTAATCGATCGCTTCACCGAGGTGATCGGGTTGAAGAGTTTGCCCTCTACATTTTTGATTACGGCGCTCCGGTGGGTTTGAGGATTGCTCTAAAACATCCGGAGCGCATAACTGCCATCGTTTCCCAGAACGGCAACGCCTATGAGGAAGGATTGAGCGAGGGCTGGAAGCCGATCCGGGCATATTGGGAAGACGCATCGCAGAAGAATCGCGATGCACTGCGCGGCTTCCTCAAGCCCGAGGCGACCGTCCAGCAATACATGCACGGGGTCTCCGACGCGACAATCGTTTCGCCCGATGGCTACACGCTCGATAATTTCTACCTGGCCCGGCCTGGTGCGGATGAAGCGCTGCTCGACCTGTTCGGCGACTACAAGACTAACGTCGCGCTGTACCCGACCTTCCAGAAATATTTCCGGGATCATCAGCCGCCTTTGCTGGCCGTATGGGGAAAGAACGACCCGTTTTTCCTGCCGCCCGGCGCGGAGGCCTTCAAGCGGGATATTCCTGGAGCAGTCGTGCGCTTCTTCGATACCGGGCACTTCGCGCTGGAGACGCACGACGGCGAGATCGCGGGGGCGATCCGCGATTTTCCTGGTGGTTGATTTCGCCGATCGCGCAGCACAAGGAGTGGACCAATGCCGGGTGAGAACGTGAGTGTTGTGCTGGTGCACGGCGCCTGGGCTGACGGATCGAGCTGGGCCAAAGTCATCGTGCCGCTGGCGGCCGAAGGCGTCGAGGTGATCGCGGCTCCGTTACCACTGACCTCGTTCGCCGAGGATACTGCCGCGGTCGAGCGTACGCTGGAGCGAGCTTCGGGGCCGGTCGTGCTGGTGGGTCACGCCTACGCCGGGGCGGTGATCGCGGCTGCAAGGAGTGAGAAGGTGAAGGCGCTGGTTTACATCGCCGCCCTTGCGCCCGAGGAGGGCGAGACCGTCGCCGAAGTTTTCTATCGTAACAAGCCGCATCCGCAGGCTCCGAAGTTGGCGCCGGACCGTCATGGGTTGATCTATCTGCCGCACGAGGCATTCGCCGGCGCGTTCGCGCAGAATGCCTCCGCGGATCAATTGGCGCTGCTGTCCGCGGTTCAGCGGCCGCTTTCGCCCGCCTGCATCACGGTGCCTGTGAGTCGTCCACTGTGGAAAGACCGCCCGAGCTGGTTTCTGATAGCGGAGCAGGACCGCATGATCGTCCACGACACGCAACGCTTTATGGCGGAGCGGATTCACGCGCGGGTGCGGGCGCATCCTGTCGACCATGCGCCGATGGTTACCGCGCCTGGCCTGGTCGTCGACATCATACGCGAGGCCATCGGGGAAGCGCTCAGCGGCTGATCACCCTGTGAGGATCCTCGTCCGATTACTTTAAATTCAGAAGTAGAGGAACATCGATGAGCTGAATCGTCCGTTCAAGCGCCGCGCGATTTTCATTACAAAGGAGTTCTGCTGTGCCGAACGAATCCAGGACCGTCATCGTAACCGGTGCTTCGCAGGGCATCGGAGCGGCCATCGTGAAGACCTTTCTGGAACGGGGTTACTCGGTCGTCGCGAACTCGCGGAACATCTCAAAATCCGCCGCATTCGCGCCGTCGGCCAAGCTGGCGCTGGTCGATGGAAGCATCGGGGAGGCCGCCACGGCTGCAGAGATCGGGCGTACCGCGATGAGCAAATTCGGATCAATCGATGCGTTGATTAACAACGCGGGTATATTCTTCGCGAAGCCTTTTACCGACTATACGGCTGAGGACTTCAAGTCTCTCGCTTCCATCAACCTGGAAGGGTTCATCTACATCAGCCAGATCGCGATCAAACAAATGGTCGCGCAAAAGTCCGGCGGAAGCATCGTCAGCATAACGGCCACGTTGGCGGATCATCCCATTGCTGGAGTGAACGCTTCGGTCCCGATGATCACAAAGGGCGGGCTTGATGCCATCACGCGAAGTCTCGCGATGGAATATGCAAAGGACGGCATTCGGGTGAACGCGGTTGCGCCAGGAGTCGTCGCCACTCCGATGCATCAGAAGGATTCGGAAGATTCGTTGAAGTCTTTGTCGCCGCTGGGACGTATCGCGGATGTGCAGGATATCGCTGATGCCGTGATCTATCTGACCGAGGCGCGCGAGATAACCGGGGAAGTACTGCACGTGGATGGCGGCGCACATTTGGGAAAATGGTAGCGCGAAAAGATTGGATCCAACGCCGTCAAGCCAAAGCCGCCGGCGCTCGAAACGATTTTCCGATCGCTGCGGAATTTGCTAGGTTGGGCTTGAGTTTCGAGCAACCCGAGGAGCGAGCCAATGTCATCGAATTCGATCGCCGACCGAATACCGACTT
>Ga0302324_100027309_pt1 | contig 10879 bp, 9 predicted proteins | sample Palsa_T0_1_FD_201949 | JGI IMG/M metagenome (GOLD analysis project Ga0302324, IMG submission 201949) | Peat permafrost microbial communities from Stordalen Mire near Abisko, Sweden - Palsa_T0_1 | ecosystem: Environmental > Terrestrial > Soil > Palsa > Peat permafrost | place: Sweden: Abisko...
TATTGAAAGAAATGACCGCATATGGGGCGGCTAGTGGGGGTCGAACCCACGACATCCGGAGCCACAGTCCGGCGTTCTGCCACTGAACTATAGCCGCCATATAGACTTAGATTGTAGCATCCGGGGTCGCGTCAAAACCCGCTTGGGAGCGGTCTCTCTCCCCTTGTTCCGTCCGCGTTTCAGCCTATGCCAAGCAACAGACAACCCGAAATTCTGCCTCCCGAAAGGCCGGGGACAGGGTCTCGTTTCAAGCGGGCGGACAACCTGTTTGCCGACGAAAACCTCGACTTTCTGGCACACCTGCTGGATGACATTTTTCGCGTTCCCGGTACCTCCATCCGATTCGGATTGGATGGCATCATCGGCCTGGTTCCCGGCGTGGGAGACATTCTCGGCGGCCTTGCCTCTACGATCATCGTGGTGGCGGCGTGGGTGCGCGGCGTTCCGTATGTCACGCTGCTCAGGATGGTGGTCAACATCGGCATCGAGGTGTTGCTGGGGACGATTCCCCTGCTGGGAGATGCTTTTGACATCGCCTGGAAAGCGAACCGCCGCAACTATGCGCTGATCGTTCGCCATCTGGAGCAAAGACGGCGGCAAACCTGGAGGGACTGGGTCTTTCTGGCGCTCATTGCGGTCACCTTAGCCGCGCTCTTTCTGGCCCCGATATTCCTTATCCTTTGGTTCCTGGAGTGGCTTGGCCACCAAGCCTGAGGACGCTGATTGCGGTACAATCCGGGAATCGGGGCGTAGCGTAGCCTGGTAGCGCATCTGCTTTGGGAGCAGAGGGTCGGGGGTTCGAATCCCTCCGCCCCGACCATAGAATCAACGACTTAGGCCCAATTCATCCGGGTTACTCGACTCCATGTCGCGAAAGCTGTGGTGAGTGACTGTTCTTTTGACCCTCTTTGCAGCAGCTGCGCGATTGGTCGGAGGATGGAATCACAATGAACAAGGCCCACTTCCAGTCCGTAAACGAATACATCGCCTCACACCCTGAATCCGTACAAGCCGTACTTGGGCTGGTGCGAAGCTCCATTTGCAAAGCATTGCCGCGAGCAGACGAGGTGATTTCGTACAACATGCCTGCATACAAACTAAACGGCGACGTGGTGATCTATTTCGCGGGCTGGAAGAAGCACTACTCGCTGTACCCGGCCAACGATCGTCTCGTGGCCGCGTTCAAAGGCGAACTCGCTCAGTACAAGGTCGAAAAAGGTACGATCCGCTTTCCACTTACTGACCCTGTCCCCGTGAAGCTGATCGGGCAAATCGCGAGGTTCCGGGGCGTGGAAGCGAAGCATCGCGCAGAGGCGAACGGGGCCGCAGCGAAAGAGAAATAGCAGTGTTATAGCGCCGCCAGCGTCTGCGCAAGTGCCGTCTATTGCAGCGCGATCCGAAACGAAGATGTGCCCGCGGCCAGTTCGTAGGTGAGGCTTCCATCTGTTTCACTCAACAGGTGAAGTTGCTTGGTGCTAGCTAAAGACTGTCCCTCCATCGTCCACTTGTCTTTCTCGCTCGATGGCACCGGAAGGTGAGCAGTGGTGTTTGGAGGAACCGTGATTTGCCAAGTAACCACGCCCCCACTCATCGACCAGGCGGACCGGATCTCGCCATAGGAGGATTGATAACGGACGTCGAGGCTCCCCAAGCGGGGATCGAAATTGGGATGGAGGTAAATCGTGTGGAAGCCGGGATCCGCCGGGGAGGCATCGATACCCGCCGCGTAGCGGTAGATCCAATCGGCGACCGCGCCATAGGCGTAGTGGTTGTACGAGTTCATGCTGGGATCACCTCGCATCTGGTCGCCATTCCAACGCTCCCACATCGTCGTGGCGCCATGCCCGACGAGATATCCCCAGGAGGGATAGTCGGTATTGAGCAGCAGGCGATACGCAAGGTCGCTGTGTCCGTTATCCACCAGCATCGCCAACAGATACGGCGTCCCCAGAAAGCCGGTTGCGAGGCGTCCGTGGTTGGCCTCGATCTTGGCCACCAGGCGGTCGGCCGCCGCGGTCCGCAGCGCATCGGGGACAAGCTTCATGTTGAGCGCCAGCACGTACCCCGTCTGCGTATCACCACCCGCGCTCTTGGCTTCGGGATTGTTAATCTGCCCGAAGGGCGAAGGTCCATTGTCGGCCCCGGCGATAAAGCCGTCCTGGCGAATATACTCGGCGGCGAACGCGGCCTTGATCTTGCCGAATAGCTCGGCATATTTGACCTCGTCCTCCGTCTTACCCAAGGCATGAGCCATCTGCTTCATGAGGGTCACGTCATAGGCCCAATAGGCCGTAGCCACCAACGGCTCGAGCGTTGGGCCCTCGGGAGAAAGCCAGTCTCCAAATGGAATGCCGTAGCCCACTTTCCATAGGTAAGCGGGATTGGCAGACTGGATGGCCGCCAGGTATTTCTCCATCGCATCCCAGTTATCTTCGATCACCCCGGTATCGCCGGACTGCAGCCATGTGGTCCACGGAATGATGACTCCCGCATCGCTCCAGCCAGCGCCGAAGCCGGGATTGGGCGCGTCCGTCCCCGGTGCGAAGATGCCGTACATCGCTGTGCCCACCTGGGTTCCGCGCAGATCGCCGGCAAATTTCCTGGAGAATTGGGTTAGATCCATGTTGTAGGAAGCCGTGCGCCAGAAGACCTGCGCGTCCGCAGTCCATCCCAGTCGCTCATCACGCTGCGGACAATCGGTAGGTACACCAACAAAGTTGGAGCGCTGTCCCCAAAGGATGTTGCTCCAGAGTTGATTGATCATGGCGCTGCCCGCTTGCAGCTGCACGGTTACCGGCGCATCCGTATACAGCGCTACTGCCTTCACCGTAGTAAGGTCCGGCTTGGCGGTGAGCCCGGTTACTTCGACATAGCGAAAGCCATGAAACGTAAACTCGGGCTGGAACTCTTCTTTGCCTTTTCCGGAGAGGATATAGTGGTCGGTCGCTTTTGCGGTGCGCAGATTGTCAACATACAACGTGCCATCGGGATTCAGCACTTCCGCAAAGCGCAACTGAATGTCTTCGCCTGCCGGGCCTTGCACCTGCAGCCGCGCCACTCCGGCCAGGTTCTGGCGGAAGTCGTAGATGTAAGTTCCCGGCTTGGGGCTGGTGATTTCCGCAGCCGTCAGCGTTTGTTGCGCGCGTATCGGCGGGAACGATTGCGCAACTATCTCGGGTTCGACCGGCTTAACCAGATCCACGGGCTTCCATTGCGCGTCTGAAAAGGCGGGCGTGTCCCAGCCCTTCTGCTCCTTGCGCGCGTCGTAGTTTTCACCGTCGTAAATTTCCGCCTGAGAGATGGGCGACACATCGGCTTTCCAGGTAGCGTCGGTCGCGATCCACTCGACTGAGCCATCCCCATGCTCGATGCGCAGTTGAGCTTTCAAAGCCGGAGGAGTGTCTCCATAATTGTAACCTTGACGGAACCACATCAGGGGCGTGGTGTACCAGCCCGGCGCGAGCCAGGCCCCGATCGCGTTTTGCCCGGTCTTCAGAAGCTGGGTCACATCGTATGCCTGGTAGGGAACATGGGTGCGGAAATCGTCCCATCCGGGAGAGAGGACCTGGTCGCCCACTCGCGCCCCGTTGATCTGGATTCGGTACGCACCCAAAGCGGTGGCATACAAACGAGCCGAGGTCACCGGCTTGTCTATGGCGAAGCCGTGACGAAGCAACTTCACCGGGCCGGTCTGCCAGGGATTGCCTAACGCATTCGTGCTCATCACACTTGTGGGTGGTACGTAGGTGATTGCCTTCTGCCACCCGGCATCGTCGTACTTTGCTTCATACCAACCCGTTCCGGCATTGAGAGCGGCCTTCCACTCCTGGCCACTGGCAAAGACGTGGGTGGAACCGTCCGCCATTTCAACATAGAGGCAAGCGCTCATCGGAGTGCGGCTGCTTTCGGCTGTGCCTATGCCATTCGCCGAGGGTGTGCCATACAACGTAATTCCGACAGCGAGCACGTTTTCGCCGGAGTGCAGGTTGGCGGTCACATCCTGACGCAGGTAAGTCTTCCAGGGCGCCTGCTTCCAGGGTGGAAGTGGCAAAGCCTCCAGTACCTGGCGGCCGTTCACCCAGGCCGCAGCGGTGTCTTTGCCGGTGACAAATAGGTCCGCCCGTTTCACTTTGCCTGGCAGCTGAAAATTGAAGCGGAAATCATGCTGGGTGTCGGCGTTTCCCGGCGACGGACTGCTCTTTGCATCGTCGGCATTGGTGATCCAGGCGGCTCCGGATTCGCGAACCATCCGGTGTTCCGTGTCTTCATAACCGATCCACTGGCCTTGCCAATCCTCTTTGCGCAGTCCTGTTTCCCACCAACTCACGTCGCTCGCCGGGTAAGGCTTTCCGTCTTTGCCCCAAACCTGCACGCGCCAGTAGTAGCGTTTGGAGGCAGCCAACTCAGGGCCGCCGTACGCCACGCCAAACGACTTGTCTGAAGCGACGCGGCCGCTATCCCAGACGTCTGGTTTCCAGCGATCGTCCTTGTCGCCGGCAAGCATGGCCGGTTTGGTCGCGACCTCAATCCTGTAGGCTGTCTGCCGCGCGGCAGAGGCTGTGTCCTGAAGCTGCCAGGAGAGCATCGGCCGGCTGGAATCAATGCCCAAAGGGTGGTCGAGCGAATCGCAAGTGAGATGTGCCGGCTTGCCCGAAGACAATCCGGCAGCAACTGATGGCCACAACAGGGCTGCGGTCAGCAGTGCCATCGCCAGGGCGGCGCGTCTGCAGTCACCTGCTGGCGCAGCACTTCTGTGGAGTGAGTTGCTGGAGAGTCGTTGATACACAGAGGCTATAGTAACCAGAGTAAGCAGGATCTGGCTAAGCTATAGATACTAGAATTCTTGTCTATTTTTCGGGGCCAGCGCGCGGCGGGATTCTGATTCGTGTCCGGGGCAGCGTACAGGAAATTCGGGGGAACATGGGGCACCCGGACAGGTCCGCTGAAACTTGAGCGGGCTTTCTATTGCCAGGCTTCTACCGTGACTAGATGCAAGTCTCTATTGGCCCAGGATTCCAGCAGCAGTGCGGTGGCTGCCAGGGTGACGGAGCGGTCGGTGCCGAGCTGTCTGTGGCCTCCGTCGTGGAGCAGGATGTTGCTGCCCATGCGCCTTCGCTGGTTGCGTGCTACGCCGTCTTGCACCCGCGCTATTAAGGTGACAGGTTCGGTCGCGTCCCAGTCGTGCGCGGTCACATTCCACATTACTGGCGTTAACCCGAGTTCCACCGCCGCGCGGAGCACGTCCGGACGGCGGGCTCCAAAGGGCGGTCGAAACCAGTGCACCGCTTCCCCAGTCGCGTCCCCGATGGCGGCGTTGCACGCGGCAAGCTCCTCACGTACACGCGCAGGCCGCTCCCAGAGCAATGACGGATGGGTCATGGTGTGGTTGCCCAGCAGGTGGCCGGCTTGATGGAGGGCTCGGGCAATTTCCGGACGACGGCGTACGAAATTGCCCATCAGGAAGAAAGTCGCCTGCACCTCGTAGCGAGCCAGCAAGTCAATGAGCTCCAGAGTGTAGGGATCGTTGGGGCCGTCATCGAAGGTGAGGGCAATCTGCCGGGGGTCAGAGCCGGCGAGAATGGTGCGACCGAAGATTTGCGAGGTGGGCCATTGCGCGGCATAGGCATATCCACCTGCCGCTAGACCCGTGATCAAACCTGCGGTGATGAGCATGCTTCACGAGTTTAACTGTGTTATCTTCGGCTTTCCGGCATGGCAGAGCTTTTTGAGCCGCCCAGATTTATCGCTGTCGAAGGACCGATCCGCGTCGGTAAATCGACTTTGGCTGGGATTCTGGCTGAGACCCTGCACGCGCGCCATATCGTTGAACCGGAAAATAATCCGTTCCTGGACCGCTTTTACCAGGAATTGAGCGGCATGGCGTTCGCTACCCAGATGTGGTTCCTAGCGGAACGATACGAGCAGATGCGCCAGGCAACCAGCGGACCTTGGCCTGTCGTGGCCGACTACCTGTTCGAAAAAGATAAGCTATTCGCCTACATCAACCTCAGCGACGCGGAGCTGGCTCTGTATAACCGCTTCTACCAGATGTTTCGCAGCGAAGTGCCCAACCCAGACCTGGTGATCTATTTGCAGGCTTCGCCCGAAGTGCTGAAGCAGCGCCTCAAACGCAAGGGGCTCACCCAGGAGCAGGCCATCAGCGACGAATATATCGAGCAGGTGGCACAGGCTTATGAGCACTTCTTCTTCCACTACACGGCCAGCGATCTGCTGGTCGTGGACACCAATGAGATCGACTTTGTGAACCGGCCCCAGGATCTGGCGCAGCTGCTCAAACGGCTTTCAGAGCCGATCAAGGGCAGGCAGTATTTCCTACCCGCGAGTCTTTGACACGAAGGGGTTGCCCGCCAGCAGGTAACGCGCTAGCCGGGATGCATCCTTGGTGATCCCGATGCGCGGGGTGATCAGGATTTCTTTGGCCACAAAGCCGTCATCCTGAATTTGAAGGCCGGATACAGGTGAGGTGAAGTCGACTCCGTTGTCTCGCTCCCGCGTTATCCCCAAGGCGCGGCAGAGCCGCCCTGGCCCGGAGGCCGAAACTTCTAAACCGTAAACCGGCTCGAGCGCCCGGAACAGGACGCAGCCGGCACGTCCCTCCGGCTCGCAGGAGACGTTGAGACAGAAATACATGCCGTAGACGAAGTAGACGTAGGCGTGACCAGGCGGCCCGAAAATTACTGCATTCCGCGCCGTTTTACCGGCAAAGGCGTGGGCTGCCGGGTCGGCTTCGCCAAAATAGGCTTCTACTTCGACAATGCGACCCGCCATTCCGGGTCGCACCAGCAGCTTTCCCAGGAGCTTCTGGGCCACCAGGCCGGGAGTATCCAGATAAAAGTCCCGGGAGACCGGGTTGCTACCCATGGGCCGATTTGACGGCAGCCAGAACTTCCTCCGCGTGACCCTCCGGCTTTACTTTGGGAAAGATCTTCAGCAGCTTCTGGTCGGGACCGATGAGAAAGGTGGTCCGCTCAATACCCATTACTTTCTTCCCATACATATTCTTTTCCTTGAGCACACCAAACTGTTTGCAGACTACTTCGTCTACATCTGCAAGGAGGGTGTAAGGCAGGTCATACTTTTCCTTGAATTTCTTCTGCGCCTTGGGTGTGTCGCGCGAGATACCCAGAACGACAGCGCCGGCCTGCTGTATCTTCTGGAATACGTCGCGAAATCCGCAGGCTTCAATCGTGCAGCCGGGAGTGTCAGCCTTGGGATAGAAGAAAAGCACGACCGGCTTGCCGGTGAAATCCTTCAGGTGTACGGTTTTGTCTTCCTGGGTTTGTAGCGTGAAGTCGGCCACAGTGTCGTTTATTTCCATGAAAAAAAGTCCCTCCCCAAAACGAGATTATTCCATGATGACGAAGGTTGCGCTAACCGTGGTCGTGCTGGCCGCCGCCGCGTGGGCGCAGTACCCGGGACATGTCGAAACCAAAAAGAAGGCCGCGACCAGCATACGTGCCGTGGCCGTTCTCGAGTGGACTGGGGAGATCGGTAAGCCCAGCGCCAGCCGCATCATTCCCATCTCCGTATTCGACGGCGAACAGTATCAGCCGGGTGGACTGTACCTGGCCAAGCCGGAGCCGCTGGCCCTGGAACCGGGAACGGAATATGTGCTGCAGGACGCAGGCGTGGCCCGGGGGCTTTTTGATATAAATACCGCCCAGGACGTGCAGGGATACTGGTTTGGCTATGGCGCCTGGAAACCTATGGCTGCTCCGGTTAAAAAGGTGCGACCGCCAAAGCAAGGCAAGAACACCCATGAGGTGACAGACGCGGGAAGCGGGCGGCCGCATATGAAGGTCCGCGATTCAAGCGACAGTTCTACCTCGTCCTCCTCGTCCTCGACCGACACCTCGGCTTCCGGCAACCCGTCGGCTGGGGATCCGGATCGTCCTACCCTGCGGCGTCGTGCGGACTCGTCGAGTTCCAGCTCCTCGGATTCCTCCTCATCTCCATCCTCGACAAATACCTCGGCTTCCAGCAATCCGCCAGCCTCAGACCCGGATCGTCCTACCCTGCACAAACATTCGGACTCGTCGAGCTCCACCCCGGGCAGCAGTAACAGCGGTCCGGCGCCCGAAACCCCACTCGGCGGCGCTGACCCGGACCGGCCGCACATGGCGCACGGCCAGCAGACGCCGAAGGACGACTACCAACCGGCTCAGCTAACGGGCGTCCCAACGGGTCTGCAGCAAATGATTGCGGTTTCCGATGCCGGCGAGGGCGAAGCGCATCCGTTCGTGTACTTGTGGGCCGACCCGGGGGATGGGGCCAAGATGCAGCAGCAAATGGAGATGGCGGCCAGCGCTGTGGTCGCAGCCGCCGAGCCTCCGGCAAAGACAACGGCCAAGCCTCATGCCACCACAACGACGGCGGCGCAGCGACGGAAGGCAGCCACGACCCCTCCACCCGCTCCGAAATATGCGTTTACCAACGAGCGCTTCAAGGCCTATGAGTTGACCTACAGCGGGGGGGCAACACTGGTGTTCTCCGGGGAGACGCTGAACCACGCGGGCAAGGTGAAATATGTCACCCTCATCGCCCAGCCGGACTTTAACGGCGTGCCTAAGGTGTTGTTCAAGTCGGTCACGGACGACGACCACCTGGATGTGACCCCGAAGATGCGACTGGTCGATGCAGTGGATGCAAGGGCCAACAATCGCGGAGACCTGATTTTCGAATTGCGCAGTAGCCGCGATCGCGAGTTCGTAATTTATCGCATCGCCGGCGGACTGGCGGAGCAGGTGTTTACGACCGGTTTGCTCCCTAATTCTTAGGGGTTGGGCAGTTTGGTTGTGTCCCAGCCTCCGCCCAGCGCTTTGATGAGCTGGACACTGGCGGCAAACTCGCGGGTGGTGATGTCCGCGGCCGTCCGCTCATTTGCCAATTGCGTGGTTTGCGCCGTGATGACCTCGAGATATGTGGTGACGCCGCCTTTGTAGCGATTGGTCGAAATATCCAAGGAGCGGGTCGCCGAATCGACTGCCCTTCGTTGCGCTACCGATTCGCCGTTGAGGATGCGCAGACCGGAAAGACCGTCCTCGACCTCCTGAAAGGCCTGCAGCACCGTCTGCCGATAATTGGCCACATTTTGCTCATACGTGTCCTTGGCTTCCTCGGTCAGGGCATGACGGCGGCCGGCATCAAACAGCAGCTCTACGGCAGATCCCCCGAGCGACCAGAGTGAACTGGGTCCCTGGACCAGAGTACTGGCGCTCCTGCTCTCAAAGCCGCCCGTGCCGGTGATATTGATGGTGGGGTAATAGGCGGCGATCGCAATGCCGATCTGGGCGTTGGCTGCGTTCGCGCGCCGTTCCGCGGCGGCGACGTCAGGGCGGCGCTCCAGCAATTGCGAAGGCACCCCCACCGGCACCTGGGGCAACGGCAAATCGAGAGGCGCGGGAGGCAAGCCAAAACTGGATGCCGGGGTCCCGGTGAGGGTGGCGATGGCGTGCTCATATTGGGCCCGCGCTACCCCCACATCGATCGCTTGGGCACGAGTCTGGTCAAGCTGAGTTTGCGCCAAGGCTACATCGGAGTCGGTGGCGACCCCGCCCGTGAAACGTGACTTGGTCAGCGCCAGGTACTGCTCATATTGCTGCACGGTGTTGTCGAGCAAGCGTTGCTGCGTATCCAGGCCGCGCAATTCGAAGTAATCCATCGCCAGCTCTGAGCGCAGGCTCAAGTCGACGTTGGCCAGGTCAGCAGCTGTGGCCTGGGCAGTCCCCCGCTGGGCTTCCACCGCGCGGCGAATGTTCCCCCAAAGGTCGGGTTCCCAGGCGACCTGGCCCTGTAAAAAGAGATCGTTGTAGGTGGACTTACTGCCAGGGACATAGAGCGGGCGGTTGGTCGACTGGCGGTCGCGCGTAGCCGAGGGCCCGACCTGCACCGTCGGATAGTACTGGGAACGGTAATACTGGATGGCGGCGCGGGCCTGCATGTACTGCTCGTAAGAAGCTTTGAGCGTCTGGTTGGAAACCGCAACCTGCTGCTCCAGCTTGTCCAGTTCCGGGTCCTGATAGATCTCCCACCAGTTGAGGCGCATGGCGCTGTCGTTCGGAGTGACCTGCTTCCATCCGCCGCCGGGCAGGTCGGGCGGAGGAACGACGGCACTTTCTTTGAACGCGGGGGCAGTTGGTGCATCGGGCCGATGATAGTTGGGCCCGACGGTGCAACCGGCAATCACCAGCCCCACCGCAACAAGACATCCAACGCCTAAATAGCTATCTTTCATTCCGGCGCGCCCCCGGATTTCGCCGGTTGAACCACATGCACCGGCTCCCCATCGATCAATGAATCGGGCGGATTCTCAATGACCCGCGACTGAGCATCGAGGCCCTCGATAACCTGGACCGTGGTCCCATCATCCTCGCCAAGCTTCACCTGGACGAGCTTGGACTGATCTCCATTGGGCCCCTTCACGACCGTTCCCACCTGCAATCCCTGGGTGCGAAAGATCAACGCGGAGACGGGAACGATATAGGGCACGGCCGCGTTTTGGACATCCATGTGGACTGCGGTGTAGGCCCCAGGCATGAGCTTGCCGTTCCGGTTATCAACATCGATTTCGACCAGCAGGGTGCGTGAGGCGGGATCAATCGCCCTTGCGGAGCGCACCAGCCTGCCGGTAAAGGTCTGCCCGGGAAATTCGTTGAGGATCAGCCTCGCAGCGGTGCCCGGAATCGCTGCCTGGGAGTAAATCTGGGGAACATTCACATAGACGCGCAAGGTTCTGAGGTCCGAAATACGAAACAGCTGCGTGCCGGCACCGGAGTTGATGAGCTGCCCGACGTCAACATTGCGGGCGGTAATCACTCCGCTAAACGGCGCATAGATCTTTTCGAAAGACTGCAACTCC
>Ga0302324_100027311_pt1 | contig 10878 bp, 9 predicted proteins | sample Palsa_T0_1_FD_201949 | JGI IMG/M metagenome (GOLD analysis project Ga0302324, IMG submission 201949) | Peat permafrost microbial communities from Stordalen Mire near Abisko, Sweden - Palsa_T0_1 | ecosystem: Environmental > Terrestrial > Soil > Palsa > Peat permafrost | place: Sweden: Abisko...
CCTCTTCGTCCGGCGGCGGCTTTGATTCCTCGTCCTCCTCGTCGGGCGGCGGATTCGATTCCTCGTCTTCCGGCAAGCGCTGATCCCGCGGCGAGCATATCCGCGCGAATACACTACAATCCGGTATTCGGAGAATTTGCCATGCCTGCCATTCGCCGCATTCTGGTTGCCATACGGGCGCTGGACGCGAAGTCGCTGCCCGCGTTGCTCAAGGCGGCGCAGATTGCGCGCTCGTGCGGGGCACAAATCGAGCTCTATCATGGTCTGGACACGCCGGTGTATGCCGACCTGGACGGTCTTGGAGACCTCAGTCCGCGAGCGCTCGAGCGGGATCTGCAGCAGCGCGCGGTGCGTCGACTGCATGCCATTGCCGATCGGCTGCGGCAGCACACAAACAAGGTCAGTGTGTGCGCCGAATGGGACTATCCTGCCTACGAAGCCATCGTTCGCCGCGCCCTGCGCATCAGGGCCGATCTCATCGTTGCCTCCGCGCACGCCGGTCGACACAGGTTTCCCGCGCTGATGCGCTTGACCGATTGGGAACTCATACGCTTGAGCCCGATTCCGGTCCTCTTGGTCAAGAATCCGCGCCCGTATAACCGGCCCGCAGTGCTGGCCGCGGTCGATCCGACGCACACCTTTGCCAAGCCGCTGCAGTTGGACAAGCTGATTCTGCAGATGGCGCGAAAGTTGAGCCATGGCCTGCGCGGCAGCCTGCATGCCGTGCATGCCTACCCGCGGGTACGCATCGACAACCTGCCCGTGACCGCTCTCACGCCGGCACTGATCAGGACCATCGAACGCGATGCGGAGCGCAGCGCGAAAGTCAGCTTCGATCGGGCCCTGCGTTCCACGCGCGTGAGCCGCTCGCATCGCTACCTGATTGCGCGCGACCCGATCGACGCCATCGCTGAGGCAGCCCAACGCAGCCGCAGTGCCGTGGTAGTCATGGGCGCCATATCGCGTTCGGGTATCAAGCGCTTGCTGATCGGCAATACAGCCGAACGCGTCCTGGACGAGCTGCGCTGCGATGTCCTGATCGTCAAGCCACCAAAGTTTCGCAACCGGGTACCGCGCGCGGCGCGCGGCGTGCGTCTGCTGGCCTCGATGCCGACCGACTCGCTCGGCTACTATTGAGCGCGCCAGCGCCAGACTGGCTTCAGGCCAGTTGGCGCAGCAGATGCTTCGGCGTCTGCGCGCAGATCCGCCTGCCCTCAGCCCACGCAGCACTCTGCAGAGCGGCGCGCCGGTGCTCAATGCTGTCGATGAGCGGCCGGAACGCCGCGCTCGGACCGAGCGTGCCTCTGTTCTGACGCACTTTGTGGCGCAACACCGCCAGATCGTGATCATCGCCGAGGCGCTCGGCGAGCCGGTGCAAGCGATGAATGAGCTTGACAATGTACTTTGACTTTTTCACAAACAGCAGCTGCAGCTCATGCAACGTGTACTTCGTCTGCTTGCGCCACTCGTGCAGGTTGCCGTCGCTGGGCCGGCCCTTGGCGGTGGCGAAGGCGAGGCAAAGTTTCCTATAGTTGTGTTTGACGGCATCGCCTGCGGCTTGGGGTTCGCCATTTACCCAAGGGCAACGTTTCACGGCTTGGGAGACGCCGGTCACGGTGCGAGCGCTCAAAGCCAGCCCGATGTCGTTACGGAGCATGGCTGCTCGCGCCCTGCGACGCTCCCGTAGCAGCAGGCGATGCACTGCGATTGCTGGCACACGAGAGGCAGGCGCAGCGTGCTGCGTCAACGCGCGCAGGATTTCCAGCAGAATTTTTCCATCCCGAACTGCGCTCAAAGGCACTGCGGCATTGCGTAGCGCAGTGTTTGCCACGCGATACTGCCGTTCACCGATCGAGGGTCGCAGCAACCGCAGGGCGGCGCGCGCACGTTTGAGGCCCTTGCGTGCCTCATGGATCGAGCTGTCTGCTGGCACCGGGGGCGAGTTCAACAAGCGTCGAACCAGCACCAGCTGTGCCAGCAACACGCGTCGCAGTTGCTCCGGTGGGGCGCAGCAGCGTTTCAATTCGGCATTCCGGGCTGCTTCAAACCCATTTGTCGAACTCCTTCCGGTCCATCATGACACCCCCGATGGGTTTATGATCGCATCGAGTGAAGCCCGCAAGCCAAAGTGACGATGGCACCAAGGGACCGCCCCGCAGGTCCCGCGGGCACATTCTTTGGGCTCGCCTCAAAGAACATCCGCTCGCACGTGTCGGGCCAGGTCTGATCACCGGTGTGGCCGACGACGATCCCAGCGGCATAGCCACCTACTCCCAGGCGGGCGCTCAGTTCGGCTTGAACATGCTCTGGACGATGCCGCTGGCCTTCCCTTTGATGGCTGCGATCCAATCCATCTGCGCGCGCATCGGCCGGGCCACCGGCAAGGGCCTTGCCGCCAACATCAAAGTCGCATTTCCGCCCATTGTGCTGCAAGGGGTCGTAGCGCTGCTGCTGATCGCCAATGTGTTGAATATCGCTGCCGATGTGGCCGCAATGGGCGAGGTCGCGGAGCTGGTCAGCGGCGTCAATCGGCATCTGATGACATTATGCTTCGTGATCGGGACCCTGTTGCTGCAGGTGTTCGTCCCCTACCATCGTTATGTCTCATTTCTGAAGTGGCTGACGCTATCGCTGCTGTCCTATGCCGCCGTCCTGTTCACGGTTCACGTCCCCTGGGGCCAGGTGGCGCTGCGCACGATCTGGCCCCGATTCACAGTCAATTCTACGGCCGCCACTGTCGTGGTCGGCATTTTTGGCACGACCATCAGCCCTTATCTGTTCTTTTGGCAGGCCTCCGAGGAAGTTGAAGATATGCAGAAGGGAGCGGGTGCTGCGCCCCTGCTGCACGATGGGCGCGCAGCGGGCGCGGAGCTGCGTCGGATCAGCTGGGACACGTGGAGCGGCATGTTCTACTCCGATATCACGGCTTTCTTCATCATCCTGGCAACCGCCGTCACACTGCATCAGGCGGGCGTAACCGACATCAATACTGCGGCGCAGGCGGCCAATGCCCTGCGCCCGCTTGCCGGCGACTTCGCTTTCCTGTTGTTCGCACTCGGCATTCTTGGCGTGGGTCTGATCAGTGTGCCGGTACTGGCGGGCTCTGGAGCCTACGCGCTCTGTGAGGCCATGGACTGGAAGTGGGGTCTCGAACGCAAGGCGACCGATGCGCGCGGATTCTACGGCGTCATAACCATCAGCGTGCTCGCCGCCCTCGTCATTCAATACTCGCCCATCAGTCCGATGAAAGCCCTGTTTTGGAGCGCCGTTATCAACGGAATCGTGGCCGTGCCCCTCATGGTCGTAATCATCCTGCTGGCCTCAAAGACATCCATCATGGGGGCCTACATCGCGACCCGACCGATCGTCATTCTCGGCTGGATAGCGACCCTGCTCATGGGCGCCGCGGCAATGTGGATGTGGATTCCGAGCTAGCATTGGTCAGAGTGCTAGCGAACCTTTCATCCCTGGTCCGTTCACGCGACGCCGCCCGCCGCGAGCGTAATTGTCTCTGAACCTGCTCGTGCCGGCAACGCTGTCGCATTGGCGGGATGCCTGGAAGAGACAGCACGATTACCCGGAGTCGATGTCGAGACCTGCAACTGGTTGCATCGCAAGCTTGCCGACGCCGCATTCAACTTGGTCGTCGCCGGCCAATTCAAACGCGGCAAGAGCAGCCTCATCAATGCCCTGCTCGGGCAGGCACTCTTACCGGCAGCCGCCGTTCCGCTGACTTCGGTAATAACGGTGATCCAGTTCGGCCCAACACCCTCGGCCAGCATCGAGCTTCGCGGCGGCGAACGCCGCGATATTCCATTGGAGTCGCTGGAAGAGTATGTCACCGAACGCGGCAATCCGCAGAACACCAAGAAAGTCCGCCAGGTTCTCATCCGCTACCCATGCCCATGGCTCGCAAACAACGTCCGGCTCATCGACACCCCAGGGATCGACTCGGTTTATGAGCACAACGGCGATGTGACACGCGCCTTTCTGCCGCAGGCCGATGCCGTGATATTTGTCGTCTCGGTCGAGCAACCGCTCAGTCAAACAGAGCTGACCTTTCTGCATAGCATTCGCGAGTACGCAGGAAAAATCTTCTGTCTGCTCAATAAGATCGACTACCTGAATCCGGCCGAGCTTGAAGAGTCGATTACGTTCTGCGCGACCGTTGTGCATGAGGCACTCGGCATCGACGTCCCGATATTTCCGGTCTCCGCGCGCGAAGCACTTGAACACAAACGTATGGGAACCGCCGAACTGGCTAACGATGACGGGCTTCAGAAATTCGAGAAGGCGCTGCAGACATTCATGCTTACTGACCGGAACGCCATCTGGCAGCGCTCGGTGGCACGGGCTTTGCGACGTATGCTCTCGCACGCCAAATTCCTCCTGGAACTAGAGCGCGGCGCTTTGACCACGCCGCTGCAGCAGCTGCAATCCAGTCTGCAGACCCTTCGGGTCAAGAAACGAGAGACCCTACGGGCACACTCAGACCATTGCCTACTGTTGCAGGCGCACACTCGGACGCTGCTCAAAGAGCAAGTTGAACCCGCCCTCGAGTGCTTCAGCCAAGAGCAGCAGCAACGCGTTGCGCGCGCTGTAGACGTGTGGCTCGAGGAGCTCCGGACCTTGCCGTTGCGGCCGATGCAGGCGGCCCTCGAGCGGCGCCTTGTTGCGAACGTGCGCGCCACGTATGACGGCTGGATCGCGCGTGAGGAGCCCAAGGTGTGCCGTGCGTTCGATGAACTGTGCGCGCGCGTCTGGTCGCAGACGCAGCAGAGCGTCGATGATCTGCTGCGGCACTGCGGCGATCTATTTGGTATACCGCTCGAAGCCGTTGAAACGACTTCGGTGTGGCGCTACGAATCGGGTTTCGACTACAAATTCTGGAGCGAACCGACAACCCTAGGCATTTTCTCATCGTCGATAATACTCGCGCTACCTAGGAACCTCGGTGCCCCACTGACCCTGCGGCGATTCAAGTCGCGCGCAAGAGAGTTGATCGAACTGCATGCGGGCCGACTGCGCTCGGACATCGAAGATCGACTGCATCGAAGCGTCGAGGCCTTCCGCACTCGCCTATTCGCGAGCACGCAAGGCACACTTGGCCGCATTGAAGAGGCCATCGGCCGCGGTGTCGATCGCTATGCGCAAGGCCAGACAAAAAAATCGGCGCGCGACGTCATCATCGACGATTCCATCGCGCATATCTCTGGAATCGAAGCCCGCGTGTGGGAACTCGCGCCATGAGGCCGGGCGCGTGCAGAAACCGCCGCATCGCCTTGCGTCAGGCAACATCGCTTCAATGGCTGCGGCTTGCACCACTGCGACGAGTTGACCTAGAGTGTGTACACGGGGGATGGCATACCTCCCGCTGCAGAAAAACCGCCCCGGAGCTGATGATGCCTAGGGACCGCGCCGCACAGGCCACCACTGGTGCGCGGATCTCTGTGCGCCCCATGCAAAGGATGGCACCGGCATGACCTCTCGCATTCAACTGATACGCGCCATGGAAATTCTGGATTCGCGCGGCACGCCAACCTTGCGCGCATCGGTGCAACTGGAAAACGGTGTCATCGGTACGGCTTGCGTACCTTCCGGTGCTTCGACCGGAGAAAACGAAGCCCTGGAATTGCGCGACGATGCGTTTCGCTACGGTGGCAAAGGCGTGCGACAAGCCGTCACCCATGTCAACGACCTTATCGGGCCGCAGCTTGTCGGACTCGACCCCACACAGCAATCGCAGCTCGATCGCCTGATGATCGAATTTGACGGCACTGCGAACAAATCCAGACTCGGTGCCAATGCGATCTTGGGCGTGTCACAGGCTTTGGCACGCGCCGCCGCCACTGCCTGCGGGCTACCCCTTTACGCGTATTTGGGCGGTGCCGGCGCGCGGCATTTGCCAGTGCCGATGATGAACGTGATCAACGGCGGCAAGCATGCCGATTCCAGCCTCGATTTTCAGGAATTCATGATCGTACCGCGTGGTGCGTCTAGTTTCAGCGAGGCGCTGCGCTACAGCGCCGAGACTTTCCAGGCGCTAAAGAAGCTATTGCACGAACGCGGTCACAGCACTTCGGTGGGCGACGAGGGCGGCTTCGCTCCGCAGCTCAAGAGCAACGAGGAGGCCTGCGAGCTGATCGTCGCGGCCATCGAGCGAGCCCATTACCGTCCCGGCGTAGACATCGCCATCGCCCTTGACCCTGCTGCCTCGTCCTTTTTTGAGAACGCCAGGTACCGACTCACCCGCAGTGGCCAGGGCGATAAAAGCTCCGAGGAAATGACCGCGTTATATCGCTGTTGGATCGATCGCTACCCGATCGTTTCGCTGGAGGACGGCCTCGCAGAGACTGATTGGGACGGTTTCCGGGCGCAAACGGCTGCCTTGGGGGAGCGCATTCAAATCGTTGGCGATGACCTGCTCGTGACCAATCCCATCTACATTCGACGCGCCATTGCGGAGAGGAGTTGCAACGCCGCCCTGATCAAGCTCAACCAGATCGGCACCTTGACTGAGACCATCGATGCGATCCAGCTGTGTCGCAACGCGGGTTGGGGCTTCGTCATCTCGCATCGCTCCGGGGAAACCGAGGATGCCTTCATCGCGGACTTTGCCGTGGCCATGAGCGGAGGACAGATCAAAACCGGCTCCCTGTGTCGCTCGGAACGCATCGCCAAATACAACCGCCTGCTCGAAATTGAAGCGGAGTTGGGCGCGGCGGCGATTTTCGGTCTCTGAGGAATACGCACTTTTCCCCTCGCGCCCATGCAGGATGAATCAGCGCATGACGTACTCGATAAGCAACTTATTCATTGGCGCCCCGCGAGTAGTTCGATTGCAGCCTTCGCGGCCTGCGACTCCTCCTCCGATACCAGCCGCTGCCGTATGCCGTCGCGCTTGAGCGCGTAGCGTTGCATATCCTCGGTGAGTCGCTGGGTCGCCCCGGCTTGGTTCCGCAACAGCGTGCGCAGCCAGCTCCGATTACCGACCACCGCGCCTGTCAATTGCAGATGCGGCAGGCACAGGGACGGCAGCTCAGCGTGCGCCGTTGTCCTGGCCTGCTCCTGACCAACGGCCAGCTCCTGAATCCCATTCAGTTCGCTGTCTGCTTGTATTCGGCACAAAATGCATTCCGTCTCCATTGTCTTGTGTATCTCGGGCATCGCCAATGAACTGGTGTCGTCCTCCGCTTGCGCAAGCGAGTCCCGAAGTGTCGCGGCCAGCCGCTGCAGCAGCGGTACCAACGCGAGGCAGATTCCGCGCTCGCTGGCCATCGATGCATAAAGCCGCAGGTGCAGCGCGCACAGGCCACCGGTGGCGGCGAATTGCTGCCGCGCCTCGGCCGAACTGACCAGTTCATATTGGAACTGGCACAGAAAATCGAATAGCGCATCGCTCACGCGCTTGCACAGTGGACAGGCTTGCACGCGAGCCGTGAGCTGAGGTTGGGCGACGGTGTCGTTTGCCGATATCGAGGTAAGAGTCTGCGACGTACCGGCGCCACGCAATGCCGTAAGGCGTCTCTTCAAGCTCTGCACTTCGGCATCCGATTCAAGGTTGTCGAGGAACTGCGACACCCGCTCATACATGCCGCGCAGGAAGTCTTCACTCTTGTTCTCGAGCAGGAAGCGCGTCAGCTCCTTTTCCAGCGCCGCAACGCCGCTCGCCTCGAGACGCGCTCGATCCCCCGCCAGCTTGCCTTCCAGTGCATCGCGCGCGGAGACTGAAAATATCTGCGGTACCTTGCTGCCGAATATCTGCGCCAATTGGCGCTGCACGTAATCGCAAACCTGCCCCCGCTCGTCTTCGGACACCACATCCTGTTTGTTGAGCACGAAGAACACGCGGCGCTCGAGACGCGCCAAGGTCCGGGCGATGCGCAATTCATCATCGCTCAGCGGCCCGTCGTAGCCGGATACCATCAGCAGCGCGTCCGCTTCCGGCAGGAAGCCTTCCGTGGTACGGGCGTTCTGCGCGATTGCCGAGCCCAGGCCCGGTGTGTCGACAAAGTAAAAGCCTCGCCGCAAGAGCTCTACCGGCAAGCCGATCCGCGCTGTGGCGATCCGCTTCACATTGCCAGGATTGCCGCGCTCCGTAATGTATTGAGCGAGATCCGACATCGGTATCTCGTGGCCAAAGCGACCTTGCTCAAATTCGATTTGCACCGCTTCGTGGCTGGCGTAGGCGACACTGGTGATGACAGAGGTCAGCGGCAGAATACCGCTTGGCAGCCGATCGACACCTAGAATCGCATTCATCAGCGTGCTCTTACCGCGACTGAAGCGCCCGGCGACCACCAAATTGAATCGGTCCTCCGCAAGCCGCGTAAACAACTCCGTGAGACGGCTCTTCAGATCGGCGCGCTGCGCCGGCAGCCGCAGCGCGATCACCCGCAGAAGCTCTGCCAGTTCAAACTTCGCCGCTTCATAGTCGCGCAAGTCCATTCTGGCGCCCGTCAGCGCTGGCGCAGGCGCGGTCCGCGACGAGCTTCGCGGATCGCGATCTCGCTATCGGTACACAGCGCTCCGACATGGAGGCGGCCGCCGCTCCAGTAGTCCGGTTTCTCCAAGTAGTGTAGGCATTCGCGCAGCCACCCGACTCGGCCTCTGGCCGCCTGCACGATCTGTCGTAACAAAGCGGGCTCGATCGCCGGTAAAGCTCGCATCGCACAGCTCGATTGCAGCAAACGACGTAAACGGCCATTCGGCATGAGCGGCATGCGCATGCAGAGCGCATGACGGCGCCAGGCGCGCAGACGCTCTCGTTCAAAGTCGGAGTCGATATCCGCGACGATGAGCACTCCGACGATGCCGCCGCGCAGGCGGCGCAGAAAGCCGATCATGGCAGTCGTCAGTTCGCGCGTGTGATCCAGCAGCAATATTCCGGGGGTGCGCTCCGCAACCATACGCAGCCGCACGCCGATGGCGCGGCGGCCCAGACTCGCTAGATCGGTTTTCGGATAGGCCCGAGATAGCGCCGTTACCACATCAGGCAGCCCCAAGGTCTGTGGGGCGATGGCGCATGGGATGGAGTGCAACCGGTAATACTCCAGTATGGAAGCAAGCAGAGTGGACTTGCCCGATCCTCGCGGTCCATGGAGGATCAGGTGTGAGCCCGATTGCAGCCGGCTGGTCAGTTCGCCGCGGAACGCCGCAAGATACTTGGGCGCGGCGCCGCGTATCGTCGGTTCAGCGGTCGCCAGATTCTGGCCAGGCATGGATGGCTCCCTTCAAGCACACAACAGGACATGTACTGCAGGAGTCATCAGCCCATGGGGCGATTGAAGGGGAACTCCATCCCCACCGATGCAGAAAAAGCATAAGGCGTCGGCACGCAAGCGTCAATGTACGCGTCCCGCGGCTTAAGGTTGTATCCGCAGCACTTCTCTGGAACACTACCGGCGGCGCAGATGGCATGCCTGCGTTGACTGCGCGTGGTTGGTCGCGCGACCTGTCCCCGAATACCGCCTTTTAACGGACACAGGCATGTCGAAAACGTTGCTCGCCAATTCCACCAGCGCACATTGCGGGCACGTGTGATGCAGGCGCCCTGCCCGTTCTGCCGAGCCGACGATGCGTTGATGGCCAATGCACTGGCGTATGCGCGTCTGGATAAATTTCCGGTCACTCCCGGGCATCTGCTGCTCATTCCGATGCGTCACGAACCGGATTTTCTTGCCATCCATGCCGACGAACTCGCGGCGATTTGGAGCCTGGTCGTGCAGGCCAAGGCGCTGCTGGACACCCAATACCATCCCGACGGCTATAATCTGGGCGTCAATGTGGGCGAGGTGGCCGGCCAGACGATCGCGCACGCGCATCTGCACCTGATCCCGCGCTACCGGGGCGACGTCGAGAATCCGCGCGGCGGCGTACGCGGGGTCGTACCGGCCAGGCAGCAATACCCACAGAACACGGGGGAGCCACGATGAACGGCGCATTCCTGCGATTCTACGTGCACGAGGGCCATCGCCATCACGGAACGCTGGTGTGGCAGTGGTTGCTCAAAAAGGCCAGCCATCTGGGCATACGCGGTGGTTCCGCCTTTCGCGCCATGGCCGGTTTCGGCCGTCATCACGTGCTGCATGAGCAGACGTTTTTCGAGCTCGCCGGCACCGTTGCCGTGGAGGTCGAGTTCATCGTCACCGATCAGGAAGTCCAGGAGCTGCTCAAGGAGATTCGCGAGGAAAAGATTCGTCTGTTCTATGCGCACATTCCGGCGCATTTCGGCGTCATCAATCCCGATGCCGAGGATGCCCCCGAGCCAGCCGAGCCCCCGGATCAATAACGCTGCCCGCACTTGCTCGGCGACGGCGCAGTCCGTATATTGCGCTGCAAGGAGATGGCATTCCTCCTGAATAACAACCGCCGATCGTCGGCTAATGATGCCTGCCTAGTCCGTTCTCGATTACAGAGAGGATTTGGTGGTGCCGACTGAGATTGTCCCGCCCCAAACTTGCCTGACCGGCTGCGAGCCAGCCCAGGGCTGGGCACCGTGACGCGCGACGTCCTGCTCCAGTTCGGCCAGGTCATCACGGTCATCGCCCTGGCGCCGCTGCTGCAAGGGGTCATCCTGCAGTGGGAGGAGCGCGTTCAGCGCGCCCAGGGCCCCGGCATCCTTCAGCCCTATCGCGACCTGTGGAAATTGCTTCACAAGCAGGCCGTCGTGCCGCAAACGGCCAGCTTCATCTACTGGATCGCACCGATCGTTGCCTTCACCTGCATGCTGACGGTGCCGATTCTGATTCCGGTGCTGACGGATTTCCCGCTGCCGCAGTCGGACATGGGCGACATTCTCGGCGGCGGCCTGATCCTGACGATGGGCTCATTCCTGATCACCTTGGCGGGCTTGGATTCCGGCAGCGCCTACGGCGG
>Ga0302324_100027313_pt1 | contig 10878 bp, 7 predicted proteins | sample Palsa_T0_1_FD_201949 | JGI IMG/M metagenome (GOLD analysis project Ga0302324, IMG submission 201949) | Peat permafrost microbial communities from Stordalen Mire near Abisko, Sweden - Palsa_T0_1 | ecosystem: Environmental > Terrestrial > Soil > Palsa > Peat permafrost | place: Sweden: Abisko...
CCCGGTTTTGGTTTCGCGAAAACGCCGGATCAGAATTTTGAATTATTAAATCACCTGGACTATCTACAGATTCTGGGCAAACCGATTCTGGCAGGCCTCTCCCGCAAGTCGATGATCTGGAAAACTTTGGACACCGATCCTCAGGAAGCACTAAACGGGACCACCGCCTTGAACACGATGGCCCTGATAAAAGGCGCCGGCATCCTTCGGGTGCATGATGTCAGAGAAGCTGTGGAGTGCATCAGGTTGGTGGAAAAAACTACCCATACGATCTAAAAAACCAAACTCAAAGACTTATGATTGCCACTCGTTTTATTTTCATTTTAGGAATAGTTCCGCTCCTTGCCGTCGCACAATCGGGAAAAGTAGTGGAGCATCTGACCATCAAAAGCCAAATCCTTGGCAAAAATGTGGCGTATACTCTTTATCTTCCTCCGGATTATGAATCGTCCAGGCGGAGTTATCCCGTCGTATACCTGCTTCACGGCTACACCGATGACGATACAGGATGGATCCAATTCGGCGAAGTAAACCGATACGCCGACAAGGCTATTGCCTCCGGGGAGATTCCACCCATGATTATTGTTATGCCCGACGGAGGCGTTTCATGGTACATCAACAACTACGATGGCGCTGTAAAGTATGAAGATTTTTTTACCAAGGAATTTGTTCCGTTTATTGATGCAACGTATCGAACGCGAGCGCTTAAGGATTACCGGGGCATTTCCGGACTTTCCATGGGGGGATTTGGATCGCTGCTTTATTCCGTTAAACATCCCGAATTATTCTCCGCCTGTGCTGCCCTGAGCAGCGGGGTATTTACGGACGAAGAATTGATCGACATGCCGGCAGAAAACTATGACCGGGTTTTTAAGGATCTGTATGCAAAAGCCGGTACCCTGGGAAAAAACCGCTTGACGGATGCCTGGTATCAAAATTCGGTGATCTCACTGATGCAGAAAAAGTCACCCGACGAACTTAATAAAGTCCGTTGGTATCTGGATTGCGGCGACGATGATTTCCTGTACAAAGGAAACTCAACGCTTCATATCTTAATGCGCGATCGTAAAATCGTCCATCAATTCCGGATCCGGGATGGAGATCATACCTGGGAATATTGGCGTTCCGGAATTACGGATGCCCTCAAATTTATTGGGGAAAATTTCACAAAATAGAGGCGAAGGTTCGTTGAGGCGAAAAAGTCTAACTTTGCAACGTGATACTAGCGTATAAAATAGCATTTCTTGACATCAGCTGGGTCGATTTAATCGATATCAGTCTGGTGGCGATACTATTATACCAGGTCTATAAAATGATCCGGGGGAGCCTCGCCGTAAATATTTTTCTTGGTGTTCTGCTACTTTATTTGATCTACCTGATTGTTCGCGCCGCCCAAATGGAACTGTTGGCTACCATTCTGGGTCAATTTATGGGCGTAGGTGTACTGGCCATGATCGTGTTGTTCCAGCCCGAGATCCGCAAGTTTTTGCTGGTTATTGGAAGGGGCACTGAATTCAGAGAAAATATTTTCAGCGCTATCTCTACCTGGCGCAATGATTATCACGATGAGTTCGATATTCATCAGGTGATTGAAGCTGCCAAAACATGGAAAGCCACCAAGACGGGCGCGCTTGTTGTTTTTTCCAGGGATACCGAGTTGAAATTCTATCTGGAAACCGGAGATTCTCTGGATGCGCAGGTAACCAAACGTCTTTTAGTTTCCATTTTCTATAAAAATAGTCCCCTTCACGATGGCGCCGTAATTATTTATAAAGGTCGTATCAAGGCTGCCCGTTGCGTATTGCCCGTCAGTGAAAACGATCATCTTCCTGCCCAATTTGGTCTGCGGCATCGCTCCGCCATCGGCATGAGCGAGAGCACAGATACGCTCGTGCTCGTGGCCTCGGAGGAAACGGGGCGTTTAGTGCTTGCCCGCAATGGAAAATATCTCCGCAATCTCAAGATCAAGCAAATAGAGCAGAAAATTTTGGAGTATCTTCATAAAGAGGAGCCTCTTAAATGGGATGAAATACCCGTCGAAACTGAGCCCACCGAATCTACGGAAACTCCGGAAAAAGATATGAACTTGCAGTCATGAGCTATAACAGTTAGCTTCGTCAAAATTAAAAAAAGAGGCCTCCAACGTGAAGCCTCTTTTAATTCAGACTTGATACAATGATTTAGTAAGCAGTGGAAAATGAAGTCACCGGATTGAACAGGCCAACATTGCTGGTCGGAACATTGGCTGCATTCGTGTTGATTTCAATTTGTGGATACAAAAGTCGTTGTGGATACTGCGTCTTCCCGGTAGGAAGAATCGGCAAATTCAGATAATTACCGGTTCTTCTCAGGTCATTGAATGATTCAATCTGACCGATCAATGAAATATATTTCTCCGTAAGTATTTCCCGCAACAGCGCTGCATTCGGCGAAGTGTTGTTTGTATTCATTATGCCGCCCGAGTTAAAGTCGGACGCCAAATAGGCAATATAGGCATGACTCAGGCTGGTATAACTTGTGGACGTAGTGGATCCGGGCACTACGAAAGGATTCCCATTGTTGTAAAAAGCCCTTAACGTATTCAGAGCTCCCAAGGCGTTGTTGAAGTCGGGTGAGCTTTGTTTCAATAAAGCTTCAGCCCAAATTAATTGATTCTCGGCGAAGGTTACCAAGGGAAAGTAAGTAACTCCTCCAAAAAAGCCGTCCTCCCCTACAGGTGAGCCCCAATCAAATGCACATATATAATTAGGATCGTACGCGTCATTATTATAAATCTCCGGGTGTACCAGGTAGAGATAATTGAATCGAGCGGTCTCATCGGTTCTGCCACCCACATTGTGGTTGTTTGCCAAATTGGGATCGATCAGAGTCGGGCAATAGGCACCTCCACCCATATACCCCGCTCGGTCATAATTCATAAAAGAATAATAGAGATTAAAATTGGCCAAATAGTTGGGTCCATGAGGCGCCATCATATCTGTTGTATTGTCGTTGGTTCCAGTACCCACTCCCTGCGAGGCCTGTGCTATGGCATCCGTATAATCCCTAATATGAAGATAATAGCGGGCCTTCAAGGTATGGGCCACAAGCGCATAGTTGGTTACGCTTCCCCCCAGAAATACATCTCCATCCGAGTTGCCTGCGCCGGCCAAATTGGTAAGGGCGGAATCCAGTTTGGCTTGCACCGCAGCATAAACTGTCGACTGTGGATCATATTTTGGGTGTGCCTGAGCTGCTGTGGCTACGCCAACGAGAGGATATTCAAGGGCATCTGAATTAGGAACATCCCCCCACAGATCGGCGGCAAGACCTAACACCATAGCTTCCATGATTTGCGTTATCCCCACGGTCACCAGGTTCCCCTCAGACGTAGCTTTCTTCTTCAGAATTTTAGCATTGAATAAAACACCGCTATAGATAGTAATCCACTCGGTGTTGTAATCTCCACTGGACGTGATATAATCCGCCAGGCTGGCGTATTGCCTTTGATCTCCGCTAAAATAGCCTACCCACATACCAGTCTGTCTGGCGATATCCGCTTCATACGCGCCAATGACATTGACCTGCAGCCCGCTCAAATAGTGGCTGTCCTGAATCACGCTGGGATTGGTGATATTGACTGGATCTGTTGAATACCCGTCGGTCAGACTTTTGCACCCGTCAATAAATAGGGGTAAGAAGATCACAACGAACGCCGTCAAAATTTTATACTTTTTCATATTCCGTTGATTTAACATGATTAAAAATTGAGGGCCAACTTAAACAGGAAGGACTTGGTGTTCGGGTTCTGGAAATAATCTATTCCTCTTCCATTTGTAGCCCCGCTCAAGTTGGTTTCAGGATCAATTCCCGAATAGGGTGTCCACAAAAGTAAATTGCGCCCGGTCACCCCTACCGTCAGCGATGTCAGCTTAGTCGAATTTCTAAACTCTTCAGAACTGAATGTGTAGGACAACGTAAGCTCTCGCATCCGGGCCCACGATGCTTTTTCAACGAAAGGGGCATTAACGCTAAACCCACTTCCTCCACTTTGATACCACGCCGCCGTACGAGCTACAACTCCACCTCCGAAATTGTAAAGATCCCCCCTGAAGGTCACTGATCCATCGGCATTGGTTTGTTTCCATCCATTCGAATTTGCAATCGTAGTTCCATCAGCGGTCAGAATGCTATTCGCCTGAGCTGCCGTAACTGTCGTTACAGTGGCCGTTGATGCAGCCGTACCAAAGTTAGTTAAAGCACCACGGGTGCCATTCCACATTTGACCCCCAATGCAGGCGTCAAACAGGACATATAATTTGAATCCCTTATAGCTGAGTGTATTTCCAAAGCTTGCCCTGAACTGAGGGTTGGGATTGCCTAACACCGTATTATTGCTCGCCACTGTGGGGAATCCATACGTCTCGGCACTTGTGGTGTAGGTTCCATTGGCGTTTCTGAAGTAATCCGTTCCAAAGATTACGCCCAGAGGTTTACCCTGAACGGCGGCCGACGCCCCGTCGGAAAATCCATTCAGGAAAACGGTTGTTGCACCAACACCCAAACTCGTAACTTTATTCCGATAAGCAGACCATATAAAATTGGAACTCCAGGTAAATCCACTGCGATCTCTTATCCAGGTCGGGTCCAGGGAGAACTCCAGACCCTTGTTGGCGATGCTCCCGCCGTTCGATGTGATAGCGGCGAAGCCGGACGAAGGGGCCAATTGGGTCGGCAAAATAGCGTCCTTTGTAGTATTAGAATAGGCCGAGAAACTGAATCCTACACGACTATCAAAGAAACGCAAGTCGGTACCAATTTCAGTATCGTATTTTCGCTCTGGCAATATCTTGGGATTTCCCGCTGTTAGACTAATGCCGTAACCGCCGGCGCCATAGTACGAACCATTAAGGCTAGGCCCGTAGCCATCCGTATACCCGGCAATGCCGTATTCAGTTAAATTCAAATACGGCGACGGCTGCCTTCCAACAACGCCATAATTTGCTCTCAGTTTTCCAAAACTAAAAAAATCATTAGTCCCCGTTATTTTCGAAAACTGCCAGGCTGCATTGACAGAGGGATAATAAAACAAACTTTGCGCCTGAGGACCGAACGTGGATGAACTCTCGGCTCGTCCGGTTACAGTGACAAACAGCTGATCTTTGTACTCTCCGGTCGCTGTTACGAAAGCCGCAGCTGTTCGTTGTGTCTGTGCGCTATTAAAAGGCTGTCGGTTGGAGGGTGATGAGTTGGACAGATTCGGCGGGGCATTAGGTACAATAAAATCAAAAGCGGCAGCGCCAACATTATTGAACTGCCGGTTATTGTAATTGAATCCGAGGGTTGCACTTCCCTTGAAGGCATCTGAAAAAGTATGGTTACCCAAAGCATATAAATTCGTATTCCATTGCGACTCCTGAATATACTGCTCCTGGTACTCGCCCCCCGGAACGGTAGCCGACTGAGCATTAAAAAAATCCGTCCTCCTATCGGTGTAGGTGTCAATACCGGAATTTCCTTTCAGGCTTAGCCAGGGTGCCAGGTCATAGGTTAATTCAATATTGCCGATGAATCGGTTGACCACGGAATAACTCAAATTGTTGCGAATCGACCATTCGGGATTGTCGTACCCGGGTTTCCCGGTAGAACCAATCTGATCGCGATACGTAAGCTGCGTATTGGGCGTATTAAGACCATCAGGATTAAAATACGTTCCAACATAATCGGCATTGTTATAATCCGGGGGCGTGCGCAATTCCCCCAGAAGGACGCCGGATGTGTTGGAGCCTTGCTGGATACGATTGGAACGGATATTGGCAAAGGTCATGTTGGTCGCCAGATGCAATTTATCGGTTAATGCTGTGTTGCCGTTGAACCTTATATTATTGCGATCATAATTACTGTTGGCCGCAATGACTCCGGTCTGACTTAAATTTCCGTAGCTCACAAAGTAATTCGACCGTTCACTGCCTCCCGAAAGATTAAGATTGTGCTCGACAAAGTTGCCGGTCCTGAAAATATCTTTCGTATGATCGAATGTCGCTTGCGAATTTTTCTGATCAATTCTGTAAATGGTAGCTCCATTGGGAAGTACTGCATACCCTTTGTAATTAGGATCGGCATTCGACGTGGCATACGCGTCGGGTCCTCCCGAGCGGGTAGATATTTTGTCACCGAAAGAATAACTTGAATTCCAGGTGTACACTCCGGGTGTTTCCTGGCCACCGATACTTCCCCCCTGGCCGAACGTTCTTTGTAAGCTCGGCATCTTGTTGACTTGATCGAAATCAACCGTTGCCGAATAGGACACATTTATCTTGCCCCGGGTATTCTTTCCCTTCTTGGTGGTGATAACAATTACACCGTTGGCTGCCCGGCTGCCCCAGATTGCTGCACCGCCCGCACTTTTGATGACTTCAATACTGGCAATGTCATCCGGGTTAAGGTCATTTAATCTGGACTGTTGTTGCACACCATCGACCTGGTTTCCTCCACCCTGGTCAACAAAAGTGTTAAACATAGGCATCCCATCGATAACGATCAGCGGTTGAATATCACCGGTGATTGTACTTTGACCCCGGATTTGCATGAAAGACCCTGCCCCCGGATCACTGCCATTCCGCGTGATGTTTAAACCCGGAGCTTTACCTTCCAGCCCGTTAATTATACCGGTCTCACCGGAAGATACAACCGATGGTCCCGCGACAGTAGCAGAAGATTGCCCAAGTTTGTCTTTTGGAACTTCATCCCCAATGGCGTTCACAACGACTTCAGAAAGTTGTTTTACATCCGTCTGAAGACGAATATCAATGACCGATCTTTCGCCAACGAGAGTTTCCTGAGTAACCTGACCGATAAATGAAAACACCAACGTTGTACCGGAAGAAGGGACGGTTATCTTATACATCCCTTCCGCGTCCGTAACGGTACCATTCGCAGTCCCCTTCACCACGACTGTCACACCTGACAAAGTCGACCCATCTTCCGACTGAGTGACTTTCCCTGAAACCACTCGTTCCTGCGCCCACGCACTCTGCTCAAAAACAAACAAGGAGAGTACAAGTAAAAACTTCCTCATAGATTTAGGTTTAAGTTTAAGAATAATTAGACATCCGAAGTTATTGGTAAATTCCAAAAAAGTAAATACCCCAAGAAGGGATTCCGTTTTTGCAAAACCTTGATCCAGGTTAGGATTTTCAAAGCAAAAGATTCAACAAAACTTTATTCTACCTGTCCCGGAATGGATTTTTCAGAACTTCGTGTTCTTCTCGTGGCATCAGAGAAGTGACTTTTTCAAAAACGAAAAATGCCCCAAATTGCGGGGCATTTTTTTTAGAATTTTTTATTGAGATGCTTAGCTTTCTATGCCAGGGGCCACGGATACAAAGGATTTATTTTCTCTCCCTTTTTTAAAAACCACGACGCCATTGATAAGTGCAAACAGCGTGTGGTCCTTTCCCAGACCCACGTTCTTACCGGGATGATGTTTTGTACCGCGTTGGCGAACAATAATATTTCCTGCAATTACTTTCTGACCACCAAAAATCTTTATACCCAGTCGCTTACTTTCGGATTCACGACCATTTTTTACTTTACCCTCACCTTTTTTATGTGCCATGACGAACTTGAATTAAAGAATATGCAATACGGAATCTGAATGATTAGTTTGAAATCTCCTCAATTAACAGCTTGGTAAACTGCTGACGATGACCATTTTTTACCGCATAGCCCTTTCTGCGTTTCTTTTTGAAAACAATTACCTTATCCCCTTTCACGTGGTCAAGAATTTTTCCTGAAACAGTGGCTCCTTTTAACGTGGGGGCTCCTACGTCAACTTTTCCACCGTTATCAATAAGCAGGACTTTATCGAAATGGAGTGAAGCGCCCTTTTCTCCGTCCAATCGGGGGGCATAGATGAACTCGTCTTTAACTACTTTAAACTGCTTCCCGGCGATATCGACTATGGCATACATAATTTTAGCTTAAAATGGGAGTGCAAAGATAAGGCAACAGGGCAGAAAAACAAGGAACCCATTAAAAATAGCTGTTTTTCCGTCACAAAGCGGCATTCTTGAAAACAACCCGGATTGATGTACGCTTCATCGTCTCTTCAGGTGGGCAGAGAACGCTCAGATCCCATTGTCATCACTTGCACAAAAAACATGAGAGACCGGAAAAAATCTTGGCTTCAAAAAAAACAAAAAAAACTTTGTCTCAGGGGTCACTTCATGCAATCGGTTTAAGTCGATGAAAATGAATCCCTTCTCCTACTGATTTATTTTTTGGCTTTTGCTCACTCCGGCGAAGGACGGAAAGCGCCTTTGAATTTCACGATTGATTTCGAATATTTGTCCGCTTGCTGCGTTGGGTTTGACCGCCCCTAAACTTCAACGACCCAAGACACTCTTTACCAAAAAAATAAACGCATAAAAGACTTTTCCTTGATCGACTCTTGTTGTAGCAGTACCTATACCCCATCAAAACCTCACGCATGAGCAACACAATACCACCTTCTGAGCCCATTTTAAAAGAAAACAAGGATCGTTTTGTCATTTTTCCTATCCGGCACCACGACATTTGGAAATTCTATAAACAGGCCGAAGCAAGTTTTTGGACCGCGGAAGAAATCGACCTGAGCCAGGACCTGCGCGATTGGGCGAATCTGAGCGATGGGGACCGTCATTTCATTACTCACGTCCTTGCCTTTTTTGCCGCCAGTGATGGCATCGTGAATGAAAACCTCGCCGAACATTTTGTTGGAGAGGTTCAGTACACAGAAGCCAAGTTTTTTTACGGCTTTCAGATTGCCATCGAAAATATCCATTCGGAGACCTATTCATTACTTATCGACACCTACGTTAAGAATCCCCAGGAAAAAGACAAACTCCTTCGCGCCATTGAAACCATGGATTGCGTTAAGAAAAAGGCCGATTGGGCTTTGCGCTGGATCGACCAGGGTAGTTTTCAGGAACGGCTTATCGCCTTCGCAGCTGTCGAGGGTATTTTCTTCTCGGGTTCTTTTTGTTCCATTTTCTGGTTAAAAAAACGCGGCTTAATGCCCGGCCTTACGTTTTCTAACGAGTTGATTTCCAGGGATGAAGGTTTGCATTGTGATTTTGCCTGCCACCTGTATACCAAGCACGTGGTGAATAAGCTTCCGGAGGAAACAGTAATTGCCATTATTAAAGATGCCGTGGAGATCGAAAAGGAATTTGTGACGGATTCCCTTCCCGTTAACCTTATTGGCATGAATGCCGAGCTCATGCGTCAATACATTGAATTTGTTGCCGATCGACTTCTGCATGAACTGGTGGGCAAGAAAGTTTATGGCGCTACCAACCCGTTCGATTTTATGGAAATGATTTCGCTGCGGGGAAAGACTAATTTTTTCGAGAAACGGGTAGCTGAATATCAAAAAGCGGGGGTCATGAAAAGTACTGAAAAAGAAACTACCCCAAAGTTTTCATTGAACGAAGAATTTTAATACATTCGAATACATTTTTTAAACTTTCGTCCACCCAACCACCTCAAGAAATGCTTGTTATCAAACGTGACGGACACAGAGAGTCTGTTAAGTTCGACAAAATCACTGCCCGAATTGAAAAACTCTGCTACGGTTTAGATCCTAAATTTGTCAACCCGGTAGAGGTGGCCATGAAGGTGATTAATGGCCTTTACGACGGTGTTTCAACCCAGGAATTGGATAATCTCGCTGCCGAGATTGCGGCTACCATGACTACGCGGCACCCGGATTTTGCCAAGTTGGCGGCGCGAATTGCGGTCTCTAACCTCCACAAAGTGACCAGTAAGTCCTTCTCCAACACGATGAAGCGGCTGTATACCTATGTCGATTCGAAAACAGGAGAAAATGCACCGCTCATTTCCAAGGAGGTTTGGAAGATAATCAAAGAACATGCTGCGGAACTGGATGAAGCCATCCTATATGACCGTGATTTCGGGTACGATTATTTTGGTTTTAAGACACTGGAACGTTCATACCTTATGAAGATCGACGGTAAGGTTATTGAACGACCCCAGCATTTGCTCATGCGCGTTGCCGTGGGCATCCACGGGCAGGATATTCCGGCTGCCATTGAAACCTATAATTTATTGTCTGAAAAGTGGTTTACTCATGCTACTCCTACACTTTTCAATGCCGGAACCCCAAAGCCACAGCTTTCGTCCTGCTTCCTGCTCACCATGAAAGATGACAGCATAGACGGAATTTACGATACGCTGAAGCAAACCGCCAAGATCTCCCAATCCGCAGGAGGTATTGGATTAAGCATTCACCATGTGCGGGCAAAAGGTTCCTACATCAAAGGAACAGGGGGCACCTCCAATGGCATCGTGCCTATGTTACGGAATTTTGATATGACTGCCCGGTATGTAGATCAGGGGGGAGGCAAGCGCAAAGGAAGTTTCGCCATTTATCTGGAGCCCTGGCATGCCGATATTTTTGAGTTTCTGGAACTCAAGAAAAATCACGGAAAAGACGAAATGCGCGCACGTGATTTATTTTATGCTCTCTGGATTCCGGATCTATTCATGAAGCGCGTTGAAAACAACGAAATGTGGTCGCTTTTTTGTCCTCACGAAGCACCGGGTCTTGCCGATTGCTGGGGTGAAGAATTTGAACGGCTGTTCGAAAAGTATGAGAAAGAAGGAAAGTTCAGAAAACAAGTAAAGGCTCAGGACCTTTGGTTTGAAGTGCTGGAAGCACAGATTGAAACCGGAACACCATATATTCTTTACAAAGATTCGGCTAATCGAAAATCAAACCAAAAAAACTTAGGGACTATAAAGTCCAGTAACTTGTGCACGGAGATCATCGAGTTCACCGCCCCGGATGAAGTAGCGGTTTGTAACCTGGCTTCTCTGGCGCTTCCTAAATTTGTT
>Ga0302324_100027314_pt1 | contig 10877 bp, 8 predicted proteins | sample Palsa_T0_1_FD_201949 | JGI IMG/M metagenome (GOLD analysis project Ga0302324, IMG submission 201949) | Peat permafrost microbial communities from Stordalen Mire near Abisko, Sweden - Palsa_T0_1 | ecosystem: Environmental > Terrestrial > Soil > Palsa > Peat permafrost | place: Sweden: Abisko...
TCGCATCCTTGTCCTTCAAAACGAACTTCCCTTGCAAATTCGAGATTACGTTTTCGATGTCTTCGTTTTTCGGCTGGCCTTGCCCGTGCCGGCTGAGCGAATCAATTTTGCCCTGCACACCCTCGCTAGAGAAATGCGCGCCTTCGATGCCGAACTGGCCGTCGAGGATCAGCTTATCGAAAAGCGTCCCGTCGACGGCCGGGAGATCGATCTTCGTCTTCAGATTGGCGGCGCCGGTCATCACGGGTTGATCGCCTTTCACGACGAGATGAAGCAAATCTTCGACGCGTGCGTCGCTGGCCGTGGCTACCAATTCAATCTTGCGATGCTTCGCGCCGTGCACACCCACCACTTCGCCGTTGCACTCGATGGTTGAATGCAGGAAGTGCGCGGTAACGGGCTTCAAATACGTGTTTCCGTTTGTGCCGTCAACGACGGCGATGTAATGCGTCTTGAGATCCACGGGACTTCCGCCGAATTGGAGCGCAAAGTCGGGCGTGTCCGTATCGCCGGTGACGTCGAGTTTGTCGAGGGGGCCGCTGTACTGTCCTCTCGAGGACAAAATTCCCGAGATTCCTTTCAGCGTCGAAAGATCGGCATTCGAAAACGAAAACTTTCCCTGAATCGGAGTGAGACTCAGATTGTCTGCATCCCACGGACCGAATTGTCCTTCGGTGTCGATGTCTCCGACGGGCTTGGGATTGCGCAGAAGCGCGTGAAATTCTGCGGGCTGGACGGGCCCGAATTCATGCATCACAAGACTATGAATATCGAACTCGAGTGGAACCTTGTTCGGATCTCTCTGCAACATCACGAGCACGGTGTCGTCGGCTGTGACTTCCTCCAGCACGACGGGCATTTTCACTTGGCGCGGTCCGTGCGGCGCCGCGTTGGGATCGCGCGGCGGAATATTTATCTTCAGTCCTTCCAAGTGGACGCTCGCGATCTTTCTCGGCGATTGAAAGAGCGAAAGTATATCCGCTGAAACCATAAGCTTGTCCGCGTCTAGGAATGGAGGAATGTCGGTACGGCCTTCATGCCGCAGCACGACTTTGGTGGCCGTTATGAACACGCGAGGAAAAATAACAATCCGGAGATCGCCGATCTGCACGTCGCTGTTGTATCGCTCGCGAAGAACCGTGATGACCGCGCTCTTCACATAGTTGTGGAGACCGACCGTCAGTGCCACGGATGCGAGCGTACAAATAATCGCAATGACCACGACCGTCCAGCCGACGACGCGCATCACCTTGCTACTCACGAATCCTCCATTGGCCTTTGCCGAAAATTATTAGGCACCACGTTTGCATGAAATCGCATCCGCGTAGGTCGTATTCTGGTTCGATTACTCTCAGGGCGAATAGGGTTCCTACGATCTGAAACAAATTCTTCGCAACTACAGTCTCTCAATGTCATATGTGTACATGCAACTTTTCGCCCAGTCGCAGAATATTGCGGCAACTGCGAAGCGCGCCGCTTCAACGACCGCGACAAAATGGACACTTGTTGACTGGGGAAGCGACTTGCAGCAAGATTTGGGGCGAGTTGCTGGAGCGTTAGCTTCAGCCCAGGTGGCCAGGCGCCTTCTGACTGCCCGTGGCCGTGATCCTGCCTCTTCAGCTTCGAATACTTGGTGCGCCCGCAAGGGCGAAGGAGAAGCCAGTGAAGAAACTGTATGTGGGCAATCTTCCGTTTCAGGCGACGGAAGAAGATGTGCAGGCGCTGTTCACGGAGAACGGGATCACGTCTGGGACTGTCACGCTGATTCGAGATCGCTTCACCGGCCAACTTCGAGGTTTTGGATTCGTTGAGATCAATGAGGACGGCGAAGCGGAAAAAGCCGTCGCTGCGCTGAACGGCAAGGATTTCAAGGGCCGCAAAATTGTGGTGAACGAGGCTCGCCCGCAGCGTGAAGGAGGCGGCGGTGGCGGTGGCGGGCGCGGACCTGGAGGCGGCGGGGGTGGCGGCGGACGCGGCGGCTACGGCGGCGGTGGAGGCGGGGGGCGCGGCCGAGGCGGGCGCGACAGGTAATCGCTTCAGGTATTCGAAATTATTGAGCGAAGCCGCAAGGCTCGGAGTCTTCTCGACCGGAATGTCTCGCAGGATCCCGTTCGCAATCGCGGGAATGGCGTCCGTGCAATCGTAGCGCCGGCCTGCCCTGAGTTTTCGAAGGGCATCCTGTTTACCCTGCCTGCCCTGAGTTTTCGAAGGGAGCCTCGAAGGGCCGGCGCTTTTCCGCGGCGTCGCAATTAATATCTTTCCGGGCTCACGTGCGAATCGGCACTTGTAGGGCGCGTCATAAGACGCGCCGCTTTTCAAAGATGCATCTCGGATTGTACGGGAAAAGCGGCTGGTCTTATGACCAGCCCTAGAAGAACAGCCTTCCATCCTGCCATTTAACGAGCTAACTGCGATGTCATGTAGGTGTAACTTCAACGGTGATATACTCGCGCCTCTTGTCTTCACGAATGTTGCGCAAGGAATGTAGCTCACCTCTTTAGAGGTGAGGCTTTTGGGCACTAGCGCGACAAAAAGAAAATTCAAAATCGGGTCTGAAGACCCGAGCTACATTGATTTCGAGTTTTCTCGTGATTTCGAATCCGAATCTTCACTTCTGAGTTCCTGAGCATGGAAAAATTCGATCTCGTCGTCATCGGGTCCGGGCCCGCGGGACAACGCGCCGCTATTCAGGCCGCAAAATACGGCAAGAGTGTCGCGCTTATCGAGAAACTTGAAGTCGTCGGCGGCGCGGCCATAAATACCGGCACCATCCCCAGCAAGACGATCCGCGAAGCGGTGCTGCATCTTTCCGGTTTTCACTACCAGAGCATCTACGGCGTCAACTATCGTGTGAAAGAACAAATCACGATGGCCGACCTCTGCTTTCGCGCGCAGCATGTGATCAAGACCGAGATGGACGTGATTCGCGCGCAACTTTCGCGCAACGGCATCGAAGTGCTCACCGGAATGGCCAGCTTCATCGATGCGCATCACCTCCGCGTGGTCGGCTCGCGGAACCAATCTGAATATGAAGCCGAGAACATCATCATCGCGACGGGAACCAAGCCGGCGCACTCGGCGCTCGTTCCATTCAACAATCGAAACATCATCAACAGCGACGAGATTTTGCAGATGCCGGATATCCCGAAAACGCTGATCGTGGTCGGCGGCGGCGTCATCGGCGTCGAGTACACCTGCATGTTTGCGACGCTGGGCGTGCGCGTGATTCTCGTCGAGAAGCGGCCGCGCCTGCTCGAGTTCGCGGACACGGAAATGGTCGAAGCTCTCTGCTACCACTTGCGCGATCGCCGCGTCACCCTCCGGCTCAATGAAGAAGTCGAAAGCGTCGAAGAGACTCCTGAAGGCGGGGTCAGCGCCAATCTCAAGAGCAAGAAAAAAGTCTCGGGCGAAGCGCTGCTTTACGCGGTGGGCCGGCAAGGGAATGTGGACGAACTGAATCTCGCCGCCGCCGGACTCGAATCCGACTCTCGCGGCCGCATCGCTGTGGACGCCAACTACCGGACCGCGCAACCGAATATTTTCGCGGTGGGCGACGTCATCGGCTTCCCTAGCCTGGCGTCCGTCTCGATGGAGCAGGGCCGTATCGCCACTTCGAACGCGTTCGGATTGCCGGTACATTCCAATCGCGCGAACTACCCTTACGGCATTTACACCATTCCCGAAATTTCGTTTATCGGCAAAACGGAAGAGCAGCTTACCGACGAAGGCGTCCCCTACGAAGTCGGCATCTCCTACTTCCGCGAAATCGCTCGCGGCCAGATCCGCGGCGATACCACCGGGCGCCTCAAATTGATTTTCAGCCCCGACACGAAATTGCTGCTCGGCGTCCACATCATCGGCGAAGGCGCGTCCGAATTGCTTCACATCGGGCAAGCGGTGTTCGCGCTGGGAGGGACGATGGAATATTTCGTGGATAACGTCTTCAACTATCCGACGCTCGCGGAGAGCTACAAAGCCGCTGCGTTCAACGGACTGAACAAGCTGATCAGGCCCTAGCATGACTCGCTCGCAGAGCAACGAAGAACGAGGATTGGCAGGCGCAAGATGAGCAAGACACTCGGCGTTCTGGTGATGGAGCACATCTCGGTGGCGCTGGTCGAGAACAACAAGGTTCTCGGCAGCGTTCGGGTGTACCCGGAAAAATCGAGCTCGATGGATCCATTGCAGACGCTGCCTGCGGAAAGCATCGCCGAAGTGATTCGCCGGGAATTGGAGGCAGCCGCCGGCGGAGAAAAAATTCGCGCGGTGGGATTGGGTTTTCCCGGAATCATACAGAACGGCGTGATCGAGGATTCTCCGAATTTGCACCAGGTGAAGGGATTCAATATGGAAGCGGTGCTTTCCGCCTCTCTTCGTTTCGGCGGCGAAGCGGTTCCGGTGAAAGTTTTCAACGATGCCGATGCGACGGCGGCGGGCATCGCCGCCACGCGCGGCGAACTCAACAAGCTCATTCGCGTCTGGACACTCGGCAACGGCATCGGCTTCGGGCGGTATCCGTGGCGGCAAGGAATTTGGGAAGGCGGGCACACTGTGGTCACGCTCGACGCAAAGGAAAATTTCTGCGGCTGCGGAGGACGCGGGCACATGGAAGGAATCATGGGCAATCGCGCGATGAGGCTGCGCTTCCTCGATCTCGAGCCCGAGGAAGTTTTCGAGAACGCGAAGGCGGGCGATGCGCGATGCACTGAGTTCGTCGTGCTGTGGCATCGTGCGCTGGCTGCGGCGGCGGCTTCGAATGTCCACATGGAAGGGCCTGGGAAGTTCTTCATCACGGGTCCGAACGCGAAGTTTGTGGATATCAGTATGCTCGATAGGTTCCTACAAGAGATGGTGCGGATGAGTCCCCTGCAGGGCAGTTTCTTCGAGGTAATTCCCACGAGCGACGAAGATGGAGTGATCGGCGCGGCCGTGAATGCCGAGCGCATCGCGTTCGGGGCCTAGACGAAGCATAGTTCGCGTTGAGCTGCCGCCAACCACGCTTTGCGACCCCTCTAATTTTGTAGCGATTAGAACTGACCTCGGTTCCGTGTTTTCTAGCGTTTGCGCCGATTTTTAATCGTTTTGGTGTAGCGATTAGAAAAGGCGTCCCCGATTCGTCTTGGCGCGGAATATTGCCTAGAAATCTTGAGTGCGGTGGCCGCTCGGAAAATCGCCGGCAAGATGCCCTTCGGAAACTCAGGGCAGGCCGGCGCTCAAATGCATGATTACCTTGATCGCGCATTGTGATTTGTTGTCCGCAGAGTTGGTGTTTTTCTATCGATTAGAATTGGTCTCGGCTCCATGTTTTCTACGGCTTGCGGCGATTTTTAATCGTTTTGGTCTATCGATTAGAATTTGAGTACTGGACTCCGCAAATTTGCGTAGCCATCTCGATGTCAGCTGCGTCGAAAGGCCTCACGTCTCGCCGCGACTGCGTCACGCCGGAAACGTGAGCTACACGTAAGAGCGAGCACCCTAGTGGCGCTGGCCTGATTCGCATTGTTCTACGCTCGAACATTTTGCACTGTCACATTACCATGCGGCCCCGGGTACCAGCAAATCTCGTAACATTCTTAGTACTATCCAAACGCTTCCAGTTCAACGGGATTGGACAGTCCACATAAATTTTCAAAACTGCTTTCAAAATGGAGGCGCGTCTGCAAGAAAAAGGCCGGTGATATTATCAGCTTCTGCCATTTCCCAAGGGCGAGCGTAGAATAGGCCGATTCATGGTGAGCAGGACCCAAATAAGTTTGACAAGGTCTTTTTTAATCAGCTGTGTAATAACGTGTCTTATCATTAGTGGGACCGCTAGTTCATCAAAAACGGGCATTGCCCCCAAATCGAGTCAAAAAGCGGCACCGAAGTGGCGCACGGATTTGGGCGCCGTCATCGGATCCGATCCAGTCCGACTCATCTTAGGCTACCGCGGAGAGCCTCAAGGTAGACCGCAATCATCCTTGTGGTTCATTGACAGCAATAGATTGCTTGCCACCTTCGTGACGCGAGAGAACGAAGCTAGACCTGAGCTTTCTGAGCGTGGAAAGCTCGACAGCAGCATTCCTCTGCGACTCTGTGGCATCTTCCTTGACGTAAATACAGGAGCTATCACGAACACGACCAAGTGGCCGACAGAATCAAGAAGATCTCGTATCGTCGGTGTGCATGACGGTAAGTTCGTGACGCTGCGACAGAGCGTGCTGACTCTTTATTCAGACAACCTGAGCGTCGTCAAAGAAGTCACGCTGCCGCCACTAGGACTTCTCGGTTGGCTCCCGCACACGTCGCCCTCGGGAAAAACAATTCTGTTCTCTTCCGCGGAATTGAGGAAGGGCCCGTGGATTTGGGTAGAAACCGATACGCTCAAAATACTTAGCACATGGGAAGACGACCCGAGTGGATATGTGACAATTTCGGATGACAGCATTGCTACTTCGACGTGTCTGTCGGGATTTACGTGCATCAAGAATGTCGTCACCGCTAATGAGGCTTCTGTGTGTATGGTCACGGGGCCGAAGTGTGAGCCAAGGATTCAAATTCGAGGGTTATCAACGGACTGGAAGACCATCGCTGTCGGGGAGCCGAACCTTTCCCCGCATTTTGTGAATGACGATTTGATTTTTCTTCCTGGCGACACGGATAAACTGATCCGGACCGACGGAACGGTCATATTCAGAGAACCACGAGGATCTGCCTCGGGGGAATGTTGGGGAACGAGCGTGCTCCCCTCAGCTAATGGTCTTCGCTTCGTCATTCCTAGTTGTCAGGGCAAAGGTGCTGTCCCGAGCCTAGATATAAGCGGGCACTCGGTCCTCAAGCAGTTTCGCATTTTCGATATTGGTACCCAGATCCAAACGCAATTAGTAGACGTTGGAGGCAAAAAAATACAAGACGAGATGCAATTTGCGATATCACCGGATGGTTCTAAGCTCGCGATTCTCAGCAATGAATTCGTTCAAGTTTTCGAGTTGCCGCCGGCGAGTGGCCCGCGCCAGAGCCTTAAAAGGAGGGCTTGCGATTGAGATACGTAGCAATCCTATTTTTTGTCTCGCTTACTTCCACTCCGTCTTTTTGCCAGAACTCCAAGGAATACCGCGCGTGCAACGAGAAGGCGAAAACGCCGGGGGAGATGAATGCTTGTGCGCATGAAGAGGCGGCGCGCGTCGAGGCGAAGCTAGATGCGGTCTATGCCAAAGTGCTATCACAGGCCGAAAGCGATCCGGTGGGGCTTGCCAAAATTAAGACTGCTGAAAAGGATTGGATTGCGTACCGGGACGCCTACATTAGCGCGATGTTTCCGGCGGCGCATAAGGTGACTGAGTATGGCGCGATGTATCCGATGAAAGTTGATTTGCTGCGCGCGAAAATGACGCACCAGCAGATCGCGGCGTTGAATCGACTGCTGCAGAAGTAGGCGTCCTTATGCAACTACGGACAATATGAGCAGGTGACCGCGTCTTATTTCGGTGGAGATAAAGTTTGATATTGCCTGCGAGCAGAGTGCCGGGCGTGAAGCCCGGCGCTACAAGTGCTGGCGGGCGTGGTAGCAAGAAAAGAACAGGCATGCCAGCTTGTAGTCTGGAGCTATTGCGATATTATCTCCGCGCTTTGGGGACTGGGCTGATCATGCGGCTATGCGCCTAAGGAGGTGCTTCATGGAGATGCGGAAGGTGGTGCTGCTTGTGGGAATTTGCGCGCTGATGCTCTTGCCGGGGGCTTCGGCTGCGGGGGGAAAGTACGACGGCAATTGGATAACGCATCTTGCCTGCGATGCTCACGGACAGACCGAGGCCTACAAATGGGAGTTTCCCAGCACCATCAAAGACAACAACTTTCACGGAGTGCACGGCGAACCGGGTGGGCCGGGCTATCTGTTGATCGAAGGAAAGATAGCGGATGACGGCAGCGCCAAGCTTTCCGCAAAAGGCACAGTGACTCAGAACCATGCCCACGGCGTCTTCGCTATGAAGGGGAACAACTATAGCTACAACATCAAAGCCCAATTCACCGATACGAAAGGCACGGGAACCCGGGACGAAGGCGCGGGAGTTCTAGGGCGTCCCTGCACCTTCGATTTCACGAAGCAGCCGGACACGCCGCCGGCGGCTGCCCCAGCGGGCGGTCAATAGTAGGGGGTAGGTCTTTTCTCGATAGGATTTTCGGAAGGCCACTTTGGTGTTTGTTCTTCTGGCGTGACGTCCTCCTGCTGCTGACGCCTACGCTACAAGAGTTGCCGGCGGCGAATACGATGAAACTCTGAGCGCCTTTAAATTATCCAAGTAGCGAGGATATTCGGGATCAGGCGCTATAAATAATCTGTTGAAGCTGGCGTCGGGCGAGATTTCCGAAAGAGGGACGCTCCGTTGACGGAGTGCGAGACGCGCGAGTACGATGGCACAGGAAATAAATTCAAACACAGGAGGATTAAATGGCTAAGAGAAGCAAGTTGAACCAGTTTGCGAGGAAGGTCGGAGCTGCCGTCGGCACGGCGGACGCGAAGGCGCACAAGTACGTGAAGGCGGGTTCGGTGGCCAGGAAAGAGCTGGACGCTATTTCGAAGCAACTCGATGCGTTGAAGAAACAATTGCTGAAGACATCGAAGCGGATTAAGACGGCGCTGGCGTAGCGGCGATGTGACTGAGGGTCATCCTGAAGCTGGAGTCTCCAAACTCCGAATATTGCGCAACCTCGGTCAGATTGAGACGGCGCTGGCTTAAATCGCGGACACGCGTTGAGGTGTTCCTCGCGGCGGGGGCCTCGGGGCCGTGATGGTGTGGACAGCAAACTGCGGCTTTCGGCAACGGTCCCGATAGCTCCAGATTTGATGTTCGATTTCGGGACGGAATAATCCCATGAGCGGGCAAGAATGATGGGCGGGGGCTCTCGCCTTCGTTGTAAACATCATATAATAAACAACTTATGTTCCGCGTAACAGGGGAAGGCTAGTTGCGATACTTCTTCTGGAGACTATTGCTGTGGATATAGCCCGCCCAGACGTGAAACGGAAGAAAAGGATCCGGCAGGCCGTCTATGTGTTGGCGGCGCTGATCCTTATTCCGCTGGTCACCTACGCGCTGCATACGCTCAAGCCGGCGGCGCCGACTGTGGATAAGGGCGTGGTGTGGACAGATACGGTGAAGCGCGGCTCGATGCTGCGCGAGGTGCGGGGCTTGGGAACGCTGGTGCCGGAGACGATCCGGTTGATCCCGGCGGCGACGGATGGGCAAGTGGAAGAGCGCTATCTTCTGCCCGGCGTGCCCGTCAAAGCAAACACGGCAATCCTGCTGTTGCAGAACCCGGAATTGCAGCAGGCGGCGCTGGACGCGGAATATCAGCAGAAGGGCGCGGAAGCCGAGCTCAACAATCTGAAAGCGCAGCTTCAAAATTTGTTGATGGACCAAACGGCCAAGGCTGCGGGAGTGCGTTCGGAATTTCATCAGGCGCAGATTCAAGCGGACACGAACGAGGAACTGTTCAAGCTCGGGCTGATCTCCGACGTGGTGATGAAGACATCGAAGGTGAAAGCGGAAGAGCTGGCGAAACAGAATGATATCGCGGAAAAGCAAGTGACCACGTTTGCGAGCTCGATGGAGCCGCAGATCGCGGTGCAGCAATCGAAGGTGGACGAGTTGCGCGCGCTCTCGGACTTAAAACGCTCGCAAGTGGCGCAATTGCGCGTGACGCCGGGAATTGACGGCGTGCTGCAAGAGCTCGATGTGGAAGTGGGGCAGAAGGTGACGATGGGGACGGTGCTGGCACGCGTGGCGCAGCCGACGCACTTGAAAGCGCAATTGAAGATTGCCGAGACGCAGGCGAAGGATGTTCAGATCGGGCAGAAAGCCAGCATTGATACGCACAACGGAATTATTTCGGGGCACGTGACGCGAATTGATCCGGCGGTGGTGAACGGAACCGTGACCGTGGATTGCTCGCTCGAGGGCACGCTGCCGGAAGGCGCGCGGCCGGATTTGAGCGTTGAAGGTACTGTCGAAATCGAGCGGCTGACGGATGTGATTTACGTGGGGCGGCCGGTGCACGGCGAAGCGGACAGCACTGTGGGGCTTTTCAAAGTGACGGCGGACGGCTCGGAAGCGACGCGGGTGCAAGTGGCGCTGGGGAAAACATCAGTGAATACGGTGGAGATCAAGAAGGGGCTGCAAGTGGGAGACACCGTGATTCTTTCCGACATGTCGCAGTGGGACAATTACGATCGGATTCAATTGAAGTAAATTGTAAGCGGGCGCGAGAGCGGCGCGGAAATTTTCCAGAGGAGTGCGAGCATGGCGAATACCGAAGCATTGATCCGGCTGGAAGGCGTGACAAAAGTTTTCTATACGGACGAAGTGGAGACGCACGCGCTGGCGGGCGTGCATCTCGAGATTCAGAATGGCGAGTTTCTCTCGATCGCGGGGCCGTCGGGCTGCGGCAAATCAACGCTGCTCTCGATACTCGGCCTGCTCGATTCGCCGAGCGAAGGCGGCTATTGGATCAATAAGCAGGCGGTGTCGAACCTTTCGCTATCCGACCGCACGCGAATCCGCAATCGCGAAATCGGATTTATCTTCCAGGCATTCAATCTCATCGGCGATCTCACGGTGTTTGAGAACGTCGAGCTGCCGCTGACGTACCGGAGCATGCCCTCCGCCGAGCGCAAGAAGCGCGTGCAGGAAGTGCTCGAGCGCGTGGGGATGGCGCATCGCATGAAGCACTACCCTTCGCAGCTATCTGGCGGCCAACAGCAGCGCGTGGCCGTTGCGCGAGCGCTCGTGGGGCAGCCGTCCATCCTGCTGGCGGACGAACCGACCGGAAACCTCGACTCGAAGAACAGCGAAGCCGTGATGGAACTGTTGCGTCAACTCCATCGCGAAGGCGCGACC
>Ga0302324_100027316_pt1 | contig 10877 bp, 7 predicted proteins | sample Palsa_T0_1_FD_201949 | JGI IMG/M metagenome (GOLD analysis project Ga0302324, IMG submission 201949) | Peat permafrost microbial communities from Stordalen Mire near Abisko, Sweden - Palsa_T0_1 | ecosystem: Environmental > Terrestrial > Soil > Palsa > Peat permafrost | place: Sweden: Abisko...
AAGCCTTCGCGGATTTTGACCGCTTTCGGGCCATGATCGTAGTCGACGACCGCGACCCGGGCGCCGACGATCTTGCCGCCAAAAGCGTTTCCCATGATCAGCAACTGCATCAGCGGCAGCATCAGTGACATGACCATGAGCGTAGGAGAACGGAAGAACTTCCGCATCTCGCGCTCGACAATGGCGAACATTCGATTCATGGCTGGGCTCCCGGACGGGGCGGCATGGTAAACACCGGGGCCTTGACCTGCTCGTCCCGAAGCTGGCGGCCCGTGTAGTGGACAAAGACGTCGTCGAGGGTGGTGTTCTGGACGCTGAGCGAGGTGAGCGTCTCCCCCAGAGCCGCCGCCATTTCGACCAACTGCATCGTGGTCCTGGATCCCGACGAGGTCAGCACGCGATAGAAGCCGGCGCTCTCCGGCTGCACGCTGGTGACGCCGTCGAGCTTCTTGAGACGCTCCGCCCACTCCTCCGTCTCGCGATCGAAATGCACCTCGACAACGTTGGCCCCCTGCACGCTCTGCTTAAGCTCGATCGGGGTGCCTAGAGCGACCAGTGTGCCATGATCGACGATCGCGATGCGGTCGCACAGCTTGTCCGCCTCCTCCATGTAGTGGGTGGTGATCAGCATGGTGAGCTTGCGGGTCGTCCTCAAGTTGTTGAGCATCTCCCAGACCGCGATGCGGGAGACGGGATCGAGGCCGGTAGTGGGCTCATCGAGAAAGAAAATATGAGGATTGTGGACCAGCCCCCGGGCAATCTCGAGCCGGCGGCGCATTCCGCCGGATAGTGTTTTGGTCTGCGCGCCGCGCCACTTGATCAGATCGACGGCCTCGAGCACCTCGGCGATGTTCTTTTCCCGCTGCGCCTTGGGCACGCTGTAGAGCTTGGCATAGATGCTCAGGTTCTCTTCAACGGTGAGGTCAGGGTCGCTGGTCAGAGCCTGGGGAATGACCCCAATCATGCGGCGGACCGCATCCGGTTCTTTGGCCACATCATAGCCGGCGACAATCGCTCGCCCCCCGGTGACCGGAATGAGGGTGGTCATCATGCGAATCAGCGTGCTCTTGCCGGCGCCATTGGGCCCAAGCAGCCCAAAAATCTCACCGTCGGCAACCGAAAAACTCACTCCTTTGACCGCCTCGAACTCGCCGTACCGCTTGACGATCTGCTCGACGGCGATCGCCGCCCGCGTGGTGCTGCTTCCGCTGGAAGCAGTGCGCGGCAGGGTCAGGTCGGGTGATGCGGGAGTGGTCATTTTTTCACCAGCCTGCCCTTGGGGATATAGACTTCCGCGGTCATCCCGGGCACAAAGCGTTCGGCGGGATTGTCGATCAGCATCTTCAGCTGAACCGTCTTGATGTCGCGCTTGCGGGCGCTCACGTCGCGCTGGGTGGCAAAGTCGGCTTCCGCGGATTTGTTGATGACCTTGCCCTCAACCGCTGCGCCGCTGGGCATGACCACCCGCAGACTGTCGCCGAGTTGCACCGTGTCGGCCTGTGTCTCCGGCAGCGGGGCATAGATCCAAGTCTGGGTCAAGTCCATGATCGTAACGATTGGCGTCCCCGCAGCCACCACCTCACCCTGGCGCGCCGCGCGGACGTTCACCTTGCCGCTGACCGGCGCAAATACCTGCGAATAGCCCAGCTCGACCTTGGCCTGTTCGGCCAGCGCCCGGGCGTTGTCTTCCTCGCTGCGGGTCGAATCAACCGTGCGCGCCATCACCCCGCCAAGCATTTCATGGGCGCGCGCCTGGCGCAGAGAAGCCTCGGCGGCGGCCACGGTATGTCGTGCGCTGTCAACCGCAGCCTGCGCCGCTCGGAGGCTGGTGACGGCTTCGTCCTTGGCCTGGGCGCTCATAATGCCTTGCTGGGCGAGCGCAACCGTGCGGCTGGTATCGGCCTGCTGGTGGTCGTACTGCGCCTCGGCCTGGGCCAGGGAAGCCTGCGCCGCCTTTACCATCGCCTCCGCGTTGATCGTGGCACTGCCGGTCTCGCCACGGGTCTGGCGCTCGGTTTCGACCGACCCGGTCAGCTTCCATCGCTGGCTGGCGGCGGTAGCCTCGGCGGCTTTACGAGCTGCCTGCAGGTCGTCGCTCTCGATGACCGCGATCAGCTGGCCCTGCTGGACGTCTTGACCCTCGTCTACGGTCAGCGTCTGAATGCGTCCCGGAATCTTGGCGCTCACCACCACTTCATTGGCATCGACGGTGCCAATGAGTTGCAGGTCACCGCTCGGCCGGACGGTGACCAAGTACCAGATAAGCGAGCCTGCGGTGAGCAAGCCCAGGATCAACAAAACTCGATTGCGTGCGTTCATGGGTGGCTCAATTCCAATTTCGTTTGGGGATCGCTTTTCTGGGGGCAGGCGCAGCTGCCAGCACTCTCGCCGCCACCTGTGCGCCATGCTGCCGGTCGAGAAAGATCGTCTGACCCAGGTATTCGACCGCCGCTCTGCGGCGTCGCTCCAACTCAACTTGTTCCAGCAGGTCCTTACCCATCAATACCCCGGTGATTGGCGCCGAGAGAAAATAGAACACATTCGCCCCCAGCGAAGCGTACCGGATCTGGGACGGTTCCACCGGGATCAATTCTCCTGAGGCAATACCCTGCTCCAGAAGCTCTTCCACCTTGACCCAGAGCGGGCGGAAAAGATTTTGGGCAATCGCATCCAACCGTTTCTCCTCGCCGCGCTGAATGCGAACCATCTCCTGGTGCATTAAGCTCTGCCAGACTGGGTTGGAGTAGCAGCGGTCGAAGTGGCTGAGCACGACCCGCACAAATCGTTCTCCCGGCGACGCATCGGTTTCGAGCACACTGATGGTGTTGGCCCTCGCCTCCTCGACAACCGACTCCAGGGCGGCCGCATAGAGGGCTTCTTTGCCCTTGAAGTAGTAGTAGAGCAGCGCTTTATTGACCCCTGCCGCCTCGGCAATTTGTCCGGTGCGGGCTCCCGCCAGCCCTTTTGAACTGAACTCCCGAACCGCCGCCTCGAGAATGCGGGCACGGGTCTGGTCGGCGCGTTCCGCCTGGGTGCGAATCGTGGACAACGATGTCATTAACTAACCAGTTAGTAAATTACTTCATTTTGCCTGCTTTGAAAAGCCCCAGTTGAAAAATCGGGCTGGCTCGCCCTGCGCCTGATTCTCCACGCTGAACCCTGGCCTGAGAGGCCGGCGCACGGTGGGGGTCGCAACCTTGACCTCGCTGCCGGTGGGAACACTAAAAAATCACTGCGGTTTACGGTGGAAGTTCTGACCTTGACCCGAGCACGTTGCCGGTATTGGCGGAGGTGGTGACATAGGACCCACACCACACTTGGCCCCAGCCGCCGATCCGCAGTCGGGTACTCATCAAGCCGGGCTTTCGAACCCGGTTTTTAGTCCTTGCTCTGTTCTGCATACCGGTTTTACAACCCAGCCACCCCGCATGTACGCTGACTGTCGAAAGCTTTCCCCTTATCACAAACTGGGTGACTCACATGTGCATGTATCGCATCGTTCTGCTAACGATCCTGGCATCCAGCACCTATGTATCGAGCGCGGCTTCTCAATCTGCCGCTCCAGCTTCGCCGCAACCAGCAGAAACCATGCCCGCTCCGGAACGCCTGGCGGCGGATACGCCCCGGGTTACGCCGGGCGGCGCAACTTTTACCGTCCCCTCTGGCTGGTCGATTGGGACCTCCAAGAACCTGGTTCTACTGACCCCTCCCGAGACCGACACGCATATTGCTATCGTCGACTCCCAGGCGGCAGACGCCAAAGCGGCGGTGGCTGCCGCCTGGGCGGCTTACAAGCCCGCCGCTCAACGTCCCCTGAAGCTGGTCACTCCGCGTCCTGGGCGTGAAGGCTGGGATGAGCGGCAGGTATTTGACTATGAGACCTCCCCGAATGAGCGCGCCGTGGTCGAGGCGATTGCCCTCAGGGCGGGTAGCACCTGGACAGTCCTTATTCTGGACGGAAGCGAGCCGACGGTCGAGAAACGCGGCGCCCCGATTGGGTTGATCTTCGACAGCCTGCGCCCGAAGGGCTATAACCGCGAGTCGTTTGCCGGTCGCAAGCCCCAGCCCTTGGATGCCGCGCATATCGAGCAGCTCAAAGAGTTCGTGCAAACCTCCATGCAGGAACTTGGCATCCCCGGAGTCTCGATGGCGCTGATCGACGGCGGCAAGGTCGTCTTTGACGGGGGATTTGGCGTGCGCGAGCTCGGTAAGAGTGACCAGGTGGACGAAAATACGCTGTTCATGGCCGCGTCCAACACCAAAGGCATGACCACCCTGCTTCTGGCCGAACTGGTCGACGAGAAAAAATTGAAATGGGATGAACCGGTAGTCGACGTCTATCCCAGTTTCAAGCTGGGCGACGCGGACACCACGAAGAAAGTTCTGGTCAAGAACCTGATCTGCGCCTGCACCGGGTTGCCGCGGCAGGATCTCGAATGGATTTTCGAGTTCAAAAACGCTACTCCGGAATCCACGCTTGCATTGCTCGGGACCATGCAACCGACCAGCAAGTTCGGTGAGGTCTTTCAGTACAGCAACCTGATGGCGGCCGCGGCCGGATACATTGGCGCCCATGTCTTGTATCCAAACATGGAGCTGGGCGCTGCCTACGACCAGGCCATGCAGAAAAAGATTTTCGAACCGCTGGGGATGAAGTCCACCACCTTCGACTACGCGCGGGCTCTCGCCGGCGACCATGCCAGCCCCCACGGTGACAATGTCGATGGCCAGCCCGCCGTGGCCAATATGGCGTTCAACTACGCGGTCGTACCGGCGCGTCCCGCTGGGGGCGTGTGGACCTCGGCCGACGATCTGATCCGTTATGTCGAGCTTGAGCTGGCGCTAGGCAAGCTACCCGACGGCAAGCAGTTGGTTTCGTCAGAAAACCTGTTGGCGCGCCGTGCGCCCCAGGTCGCCCTTGGCGAGAATTCAAGCTACGGAATGGGCCTGATCGTAGACCGGAAGTACGGTATACCGGTCGTAAGTCACGGCGGCAGCATGGCGGGGTTTAAGAGCAACCTTTATTTTCTGCCGGACTCCGGCATCGGCGCCGTGGTGCTCACCAATTCCGACACTGGGGGCATGCTTTTGGGTCCATTCGGCCGTCGCTTGCTGGAGGTTGTCTTCGACGGCAAACCGGAGGCCGTCGGCAACGTTGCGGCCGCGGCCGCAACATATAAGGCGGGCCTTGCCAAAGAACGCGAACGCCTGGTGGTGCCGGCCGACCCGGCGTTAGTGGCCCATTTGGCAAAAAGCTATTCCAGCAAGGAACTCGGCGAACTTGAGGTGCTGAACAAAGACGGAATCACCACCTTCGACTTCGGGGAGTGGAAGAGCGCCGTGGCGTCGCGAAAGAATGACGATGGTTCGATCTCGTTCATTACCATCGATCCCACCAACAGCGGCTTCGAGTTCGTGGTGGCGGATCGTGGAGGTAAGCGGGCGCTGATCATCCGCGATGGCCAGCATGAGTACGTTTTTCTGGAGACGGTTTGATGGCTTCGATCTGGAGCGGAACTGGATCGTTGGCAACCCTGGTCCGCGCTTCCTTTGCTACAAAGGCCGATCGCGGAGGACTCGGACAACCCGTCTGATCCTCCGATGCTGCTTTAGAATCGTTCCATGTCCGACATCCCCGTTGCCTCCCTCGCCTCACCCGATGTGCTGGTCCGTGCCCGCAAGATCAAACTGTTCCTGATGGATGTCGATGGCACGCTGACCGATGGTGGCGTCTGCCTGATTTCTACAACGGCGGCGGACGGGTCCGGAGATCCAGTCGTCTCCGAGATGAAGGTCTTCAATGCCCACGACGGGCAGGGACTTTCGCTCGCCCACACCATGGGGATTCAGACCGGCTTCATCACCGGTAGATCCTCCCCGGCAGTTGCGAGGCGGGCCAAAGAGCTGAAGGTCGCATTTGTCTATCTGGGCCAGGCGAAGAAGACCGCGGCATTCGAGGAGTGTATGCAGAGGGCGGGAGTGACCGAAGAAGAAGTAGCCTATATGGGTGACGATCTGCCCGACATTCCCTTGGCGCGGCGAAGCGGCCTGGCAGTGTGCGTGGCCGATGGAGCGCCGGAGTTGAAGGCGATCTGTCACTTCACTACTCGCAATAATGCGGGGCGCGGCGCCGCCCGCGAGGTCGTAGAACTCATCTTGAAGGCGCAAGGGCGTTGGGAAGAGGCAGTGCCGCTGGCACTTGCCTAGTCAATATCAAGGACGCACACTCCTGCCGCGTGCGAGAAGGGATTTCATGGGACCTTTAATGCAAGACATCCGCAATGCGCTGCGTCAATTGCGCAACTCATGGGGGTTTACTCTGACCGCGGTGCTCACGCTGGCTTTTGGCATCGGCGCGACCACCGCCATCTTCTCTATCGTCGAGGGGGTCTTGCTGCGACCCTTGCCGTTCGTCGATCCCGCCCGGCTGGTAACGCTTGGGGATCGGCTGGAGGGCGTGCATTATGGCGGCGATACCCCTGGCGTCACAGCGCCAGGCCTTCGCATTTACATGCGCGATACCCATGCCTTCTCCAGCTTAGGGGGTTACCATACCTCCACCTATGAGCTCTCCGTTCTCGGCGGGCCGGCCCAGAACCCGGACGAGATCAACGCTGCCCGGCTGACCGCAAGCGTCCTTCCCACGCTCGGCGTCGCGCCCCTGATGGGCCGTACCTTTACTCAGCAGGAAGACGAAGGCAATGGGAAGGTGGCCGTGCTCAGCTACCAGACCTGGCGCAGCCGCTTCCATGGCGACCCTCAAATCCTGGGCGGCAAGATTCTTCTCGATCGCGAACCTTACGAGATCATCGGCGTCATGCCGCGCGAGTTCGAGTTTCCGCTGGTCCCCGGTCAGCTGAACCGCAGCGAGCTTTGGGTACCGATGAGCTTCACCCAGGCAGAACTAGTCCAGGGCGCCGGAAACTGGAGCTATTATGCCGTCGGGCGGCTGAAGCCGGGCGTGACTCCGGAACAGGCCCAGCAGGACGCGGTCAGCGCCGCCCAGGAGATCATGCGCAATTTTCCTCCCGCGCTCTCCAGCCGCCGTATTCATCCCGCCGCCCAGCCCCTCAATGAGGCGACCGTCGCCCAGGCCCGGCCGCTGGTGCGCACCCTCTTTCTCGCGGTCATCGTGGTGCTGTTTATCGCCTGCGCCAACCTCGCCGGGTTGCTGTTGGTGCGGGTCATCCGCCGTCGCCGGGAAATCTCGGTACGCCTGGCGCTGGGCGCCAGCGGAGCTGCGGTTCTGCGCCAATGCCTGGTCGAAGGGCTGCTGCTCAGCACCTCCGGTGGACTGCTGGGGCTGGTTCTGGCTGCGGTTGCCCTGCGCGTGGGCGTCAGCTTCCTGCCTGAAACCCTTCCCCGAGTCAGCTCCATCGGCCTGGACTGGCAGGTGGTGGCCTTCTCCCTTGGACTCGCCCTGCTCACCGGCTTGCTCTGCGGACTGGTTCCCGCCTTTGCCGCTGCGCGCACCGGGGTCAACGATGCCCTCAAAGAAAGTGGCCGCACCGGCACTGCCGGCAGCGGACATGCCCGCTTGCGCTCGGCGCTGGTGGTGGCCGAGCTCGCAGTCGCCCTGGTGCTGATGGTCGCCTCCGGCCTTCTGCTGCGCAGCTTCGAGAAGATGCGCTCCGTCGGTCTTGGCTTTCGCTCCGATCACACCCTTACTGCTGCCTATAGTCTGCCCCGGCAGCAATACTCAACCCAGGCCGCCATCGACGGATTCAACCTGGCCTTGCGTACGAAACTCGAACAGTTGCCAGGGGTGCAGGCAGTAGGCGTCACCTCCATGTTGCCGGCGGCGGACTTCGAGTTCCAGGGCACATTCACGCCCGACGGGTACGTTCCTCCTAAAGGGGCGGGGTTGAATCTGGCCTGGATACCCCAGGTCATGGACAGCTACTTCGAAGCCCAGGGTATCCCCATCGTTCGCGGTCGCGATTTCAGCCCCGCCGATGACAGCGGGGGGGCGCCGCTGGTGGTGATCATCAACCGCACCCTGGCCGAACACTACTGGCCGGGCCAGGATCCTATCGGCAAACGCCTGCACCGCGGCCCCGCCGAGGCCAACCTACCCTGGCTGACCGTAGTGGGAGAGATCGGCGACGTCAAACAGCTTGCCGCCGATCTGCCTACCGAGGAGCAGTTCTACATCCCCGCCAGTCAAAGCAAAGCCGATGCAGGGTCGTTTGCGCCTCCCGGCATGCTCACCGGCAAGGGTGGCTCCATCGTGCTGCGGGGTAAAATGCCACCCGAACAGATGGCCGACTCCCTGCGCGCCGTGGTCCACTCGATCGACCCGCAACTTCCTCTTACTCAGGTCGAATCCATGGATCGGGTGGTCGCCGAAGGCCAGGTCTCGCGCCGCTTCAACACTGCGCTGATCTCCGCATTTGCCGGTGCTGCCGTGCTGCTGGCGCTGCTCGGTATCTATAGCGTCATCGCTTTCTCCACCGCACTGCGCACTCAAGAGATGGCCATTCGGATGGCGCTCGGCTCGCAGCGCTCCGGCGTGATGCGGTTAATTCTCTTTTCCGGTCTCAAACTCGGCCTCGCTGGTTGCGGCATAGGAGCTATTGCTGCTGTCCTTGCCACCCGCCTGCTTCGCTCGATGCTCTTTGAAGTCGATCCGCTGGATCCAACGGTCCTCGCCTTGGCGACAGTCTCTATGCTTATGCTCGCGCTCGCAGCTTCGGTCATTCCCGCACGCCGCGTCGCTTCGATCGAACCGGTCGAGGCGCTCCGAACGGAATAACCCCAAAACGTCGGACATCTCAAAGACTCCGATGGGAATGAAATCTATCTCGGGACGGGGAAGGCTCACGGATCGGTTTACCCCAGAACGGTGCATTCGTACCGCTAAAACGTCAGGAACCTATCGGGGCTGCCCGGAGACCAAAGCCGGCAACCGGAGCCGTGCTGGCGCTCCCGAATTTCCCCTCGCGGCCGTTCCAAAAGGGTCCTAACTAACGTTTACCAGGACTCCTTCATTATTGGGGTGAGGCCGCGCGTTTGAGCCCAGCGAGAATGCCTGGCTCGAGTTCCTCTGCCTGCAGATCGGGTCTTTGCGCGAGCAGCTCAGCCTGAGCCAGGCGGTAGTGCAGGCGATGCGCGCTGGGAAGAGGAGCCGGTCGCCTCCGTTGCTGAAGACAAAGGTGCGGCCATCAAGGAAGGCGTTGGTAGTGTGGGAGGAAACTAGGTCAGCCGGGAGCGAGGGGCGGAGCGGAAGCAGAGGCAGGGCAGCCACGACCTTCACCAATGGTGGCACTTCTGCATTTACCCGGTAGTCGTGCGTGGTAAGGATGTTGTAGCCGTCGTAGAGATGATGCGCTTCATCCCAGTTCGCAGAGTAAAGCCGCGCGACACCAAGCAATTGTCCAGCGAAGATCAAGAGAAGGAGAACGATCAGGGCCGGAACGAAGATCGGCCTTGAGTTCAAGAACGCTGCATCGGACCAGCTCTTGTTCATGAACCAATATTAGCGTCGCACGCCAATTGAAGCTTCACAGGAGTGCCAATTGCGAGGGCGAGTCTAGCTTGGCTGGCGGATGACTCCTGGCCCCAAAGGCCGTGAACCAGCAGGAGGAGAATTATGGAGAGGGGTGGCGTTGAGCATTGCGCGTGAGAAATTGGCACGGCCTTTTCTCCTCAGGCCAAACCTCAGAGTCGCGCTAGCAGCTAGCCTTCGCCTATTCAGACTAAAACGCGGTTCGGGACAGAGATTCTTGCGCAATTGCTCATTTTCGTGGCCGCCCCTTCCTCGATAGTCATATCTGGCATTTGCCGGACAGGGCTCGGAGAACTGGCGACCTTCCTCTCTGCCACGCCTCAGCAGCGCGGCTGTGTGAGAAGCGCACCCTGAGAGAGTCATGACCGCTTGGGGGGCCGGCCGGCCAACGCGTCGAGGCGTTTGCTCATTTAGGGCGCTACTGGGCTTGTTCCGGGACGGCATCCGGAGGCATCAGTGCAGGGCTTTCTTAAAGGCTTCCGATAAGGGGAAGATCAGGAGGGCCAACTGAGTTCAGTGACCTTGAGAGGGCTCGTGGGGACTAACCCGTGAATCGAATTCTCCCCGATACACCTGGAAGATACTGTCAGGTGTATCGAGCCGGTCGGATGTTATCATCGGCGCCAACGAGAGTATCCCCATCCCCCGCCACCGAGTAAGAACAGCACTAATAGAACGATCACTATGGTTTCCATTTTGTAACCCTCCGCTAATGAAATGACGCGTAACCGACCTTCGGAACAGTCATCTTGCATCCTCATTAACCACATCATAAGTGCTGCTAGAATTGGCGTCTGGTCACATTGGATCATCCGACCCATTCCACATGTAAAAGACTGTATCGATCTCTTAACGTTCCTACCCGATAGGTAGCGTCCGACGACTTAGGGCCAACTTACTGTCGAGGTTGTTAGATGTCAAGGTGCGATCTACGCTACATCGTCATCCGCTGACGTCCTTAGAGAGCTGGATTATGAAGCGTTGACGATGACTCGTCAGACTTTCTGGACTTTTGATGCCTTCCCTTTTAGCCTCGACTGAGAATGGCAAGAAGGAGACCCGCGTTAATTATTCGCAGTGGAGACTCTCTTCGACCCCTACTCATGTAAGCGCCTAAGAGAAGAGACTTGGCTGCGACCGGCCTTCTGCATACGCAGACTGTGCTGTCACGGCAATCGTAAGGCGGGTTTGAACCAGGGCAATCGCATTTGAAATTCAGTTGAACCACGGTTGGTACTTACAGTAGCCATTTGGAAGGCTGAGGTTTCTTGCAGGAGGATTCTATGTCCAGCAAAGAGACCCTGGAGCAGTTTGGTTCCTGTTGGGAAGGGCTTGAGGACCCGCGCAGCGGCAATGCGGCCTTGCATGA
>Ga0302324_100027318_pt1 | contig 10876 bp, 13 predicted proteins | sample Palsa_T0_1_FD_201949 | JGI IMG/M metagenome (GOLD analysis project Ga0302324, IMG submission 201949) | Peat permafrost microbial communities from Stordalen Mire near Abisko, Sweden - Palsa_T0_1 | ecosystem: Environmental > Terrestrial > Soil > Palsa > Peat permafrost | place: Sweden: Abisko...
GTCTCGATCGGCCCCCGCGAGCCCATCGAGGATCCCTACGGCACCTGGGCCGAACTGCGCGAGATCTCCGACGGCGGCGTCCTGCTGGTCCGCCCCGACCTCTACGTCGCCGCTCGCCACGCCAGCGCTCCCGACTCCGCCGAAGCCGCCGCCGCCTGGCTCACCCGCGCGCTTACCTCCGTCCTCGGCACTGCCACCTCCGGCTAACGCAGGCGTATCCCGTCATAAGGCGTAACCGCAGGTCAGACTACCGAACGTCCAGGCCGGTGATCGCGCGGCCGATGATCACCCGCTGGATCTTCGAGGTAAACATTCACCACATGTCCCGTGAGTATGTCCTGGCCGTGTTTGCGGGCGGTGTCGAATGTTCGGAAGACCTATGTATCAGGCAGACGCCTCAGGCCTCTTTAAGTTGTAAGTGTGACAACCTGGGGCCATATTTTAGACGCCATCGTGAGCCGGGCGTATGAACAGGTCGGGGACGACCACGCGCCCGGCCGGTGGCAAGAGCGTGATGCTAGACCGCGTTCGGCTGAAGATCTTCACAGTTCCGGGCCGGAACCTGATCGGTCACGGCGGCAGCGGTACTGGCGATGGCGGGGTATCGTACTCGCCCGGCCGGGGCGGGTTGACCTGGCCGCCGAGCTGCCACTGCCGGACGCGGACGCGCGGCGCGCGCTGCTCCGCCTCTACCAGGGGAGCCTGGTGCTTGACGGCGTCGACTTCGACGAGGTCCTCGAGCGCACCGACGGATCGACCGCGCCGTTCCTGCGCGAGCTGCTTCGCAAGGCGGCACTCCTCGCCGCTGAGGCGGACGTGGCCGCCTCAGCGGCGAGGACGAGCGAAGCCGACAGTCCCGACGGCGCGATCCGGGTGACCGGCGCGCAGCTGACCGCCGCGCTGGACCAGCTGCTCGACAGCCGGGCCCAGCTGACTCGTGTCCTGCTCGGCGGCCGGCCCAAGTAGCGCGAGCGGCGCGCCGGCCCTAGGCCACGAGTCGGCGACGGTGCACTACTACTGGAATGCCTCCCACTGAATCGTCACCGACGAGGAGGACACGATGGTCGTCTTCACCTCGTCGTTACCGCTCCCGTCCGGCATGTCGAGGAGCGTCGCGCCGGTGACCCCGTAGGACGAGTTCTGGTCCCCGGCGACGCAGCCGAAGAACGTGAGCGGGGTGAACTCCGGCGTGAGCGGCGTGATCGCCTCGATAATCCACTCGGCTGACGGGCCGTTCGCGGTCTCACCGGGTTGCGGGCTGATGCCGACAGAGACGGCCTGGCTGGTCCGGCTGTTCCCCAGCATCACGAACCCGTGGTTGGGCTGGGGCGCGCAGACCAGCACCGATACGGTGTCGCCTGCCTGGACCTCGAAGTTGTTCACTACGTAGCCAGCCGGCGTCCACTCCGTCCAGCCCCAGTAGCTCACGGAGCCGAGCCAGGGGAAGTCCGGATTCGGCGTGACCGTGGCACCGATGCCGGCCTGAAGCAACGTGCCGTTCCCGTAGCCACCGATCCCGACCCAAAAGCCGACGATCATCTGCTCGGTGAAGGACGGATCGAACTCCAGCACCGTCGGCACGGTGAACTGCGCGAACGCCGAGTTCGGTGGCTCGTTCGCGGCGGTCGTGACGACGGCCCCGCCCCAGTCGCCTGACGTGAATTCGCCGCGGGCCCGCTGCGCCGCGCGCAGCGCGTTGATTGTCGGGTCGGTGACAAGCTCCGGCTGTGTGTAGTTCCACGGCCGGGAGAACGCTCGCTGGAAAACACTCGCCAACTTGGGTTCGCGCTCGGGATCCGGCCGCCGGGGAAGACCATACCGGCGCAACGACTGCGGATCAGCGCTGAGCGGATCGAAACCATCGGGCGGCAACTCGAAGATCCTTGCGGCCGTGGCCTCTGCTACCTCTACCATCACAATCTCCCTTGTGAAATGTTGACCGACGCCGGCCCGCCGCTTCGCGCTCGAAGTGGGCTGCCTGGTCACACCGGGCGCATTGATCACATTTCCGCGTCATGACTGCTTTCTCTCCCCGTGAAACTCCCCCGCCGCCAGGCGGGCGGGGGCGAGGTGTCACACATATAGAGGACGCGTGCCACAGCCTGATACATCGACGGGCTCTACTGGCGTCAGCCCGGATGGCTGGCGGCCTGGCCGATTGACAGGCCTTCAGCGGGAACAGGGGTTGGGTCTCTCGGATATAGATTGCTTGGCGAGCAGCAACTATGCAGCCTGGAGTGCGCTCCAGGAACAACATCGTCAATCAGCGAGGAGTTCTCATGGCTACCGTCACCGCACTGCTGGATCTGCGGATCAAACCGGAATCAGTCGCCGAGGCCAAGGAGACAGTCGAGAGCGTACTGGTCGCCACCCGCGCGTTCCCCGGTTGCCTCGGAGTCGATGTCCTTGTGGACACTGAGGACGAGGCCCATCTGCTGCTGATCGAGAAGTGGGAGTCCATCGAACATGATCAGGCGTACCGCGACTGGCGCGCGACGGATGCCGGAGCGTCCGGGCTCTCGACCATCGTCGCATCGCGGAGCCTCACACGATTCGTTGCCGCATAGGCCGGAAGAAAGCGACGAAGCATGTGAGGCTCGCCGGTGCCGACCGATCCGGCTGGCCGGGTCCGGGACGGTGCGGGCGCATCCCGGGAGGTGGGTTTCCTCGGCCAGCTCTAAATACGAGTACTCCGCTCAAGGACGCGAGCAGCAAGGCGAGCTACGCCGTCGTAGTCCAGGCCAACGCCTACGACCACCTCTCAACGTGGCTCGTCGCCCCGACGACAACCAAGTCCTTTGGATCCATGATCCATCCCGCCATCGAACTCCTCGGCCAGGATATTCGGGTACTGGTCGAGCAGACCACCGCCGTCGACCCTCAGCGCCTCGGCGACTTCGCGGGCCGCCTAGACCCGGAGAAACTCATGGAGATCAACGTCGCACTGCGCGTCGTACTCGACATAGGCGCAGCAAACTGACCGGAGGTGGATGTGTCCGTAGCGGGTAGCGCAGGCTGTGCATCGTGCGGAGGCCTGCAGGCCATGCACCTCGGTGCCGAGGGGCCGTTGTGTGACCGCTGTTTCGACGATCGCATCGTGGCTGGCACCGAGTTCGAGGAGTTCGGCGACCATGACGCCGACCCGAAAATGCTCCTGGACCTGGTCACTGTGCGCGCCGACACCGAGATGGCCCGTCGCATCCTCACCCGGACCGACTCAGGACGGTGGGAGATCTGTCACGATGAGGGTCGCCTTGCCGACGAGGTAGTCGGCCGGATCGAGACGGTCGGCCCATTCGGCCCGCTGACGCTGGTCGTGGACGGTCATGCCATCAGCTGGGACGAGTTGGGCCAGGTTCTCTCGCCGTATGAAGGATGGCAATTCGTCCTACGGATCACAGACCGATTCGGTGATCCCCGACTCTAAGAACAGGCTCGGCGCTCCGCCTCATCCGACTGGGCACCACGTAACGGGCAGTGCGTAGCCTTGGCCACATCTGGCCCGAGGGGTGACGCGGGCTGGCGCTTGCAGCTTGCAAGTCGATCCCGCGAGTTGTCGGATGATACTGGCAGACTTGTTACGTGTCCGACGAGGTGTCCGCGCTCACCGACCCGCCGGAGGGGTACGGCCAGCTGGCCGGCCGACCTCAAAGGTCGCGTCCACGCCGCCCAACAGCGCCCGCTACGCATGCTGGCGGTGCTTCCCTGGCCGACGGTATCCCGGTTCATGACGATGAGCCCGGAGCATGGCTGCCGCCGGCCGAGTGCCCATCTGGACCGGATCAGGTACACTTATCCCATGGAGTTCACCGCCTCTGACCTCGTGGCAACGCTTGCCGCGTCACCCGAGGAAAGCTACGTCCGCGTGGTGGCAGACTGGCTCGCTCACGGTGAGGTCGCCCCTGCCGGACCCGCGCTGACGGGACGGCCTGTCATCGATGCGCTGGTCGCCGCGGGCACCGCGCATCTCGCCCGGCTGTACGAGACCGAGGCACCAGCCTGGACCCAGGAGCCGACCCGTATCCTGCCATCGTTCTGGCACCCCGGCAGCGACCGCTTCTTCGCCTACTCCCTCGCCCACGCCCCCGCGGAGTTCGCAGCGCGCGGCATACTCGTCGAGCAGGACTCTCTGGTATCGGTGTGAGCGAAGGACGCGATCTCTCGCTCACCCGCGAGCAGATCATCGAGCTCCTGGCCGAACTGGGCCAGGAACTCGATGCCCGCGGGATCAAGGCGCAGCTGTTCGTCGTGGGCGGCGCGGCGATGGCACTGGCATACAACATGCGGCGGACCACCGCGGATGTAGACGGCGTGTTCGAGCCCAAGGCAGTCATCTATGAAGCCGCCCGGCGCGTCGCCGACCGGCACGAGAAACTCCCGGTGGACTGGCTCAACGACGGAGTGAAGGGCCTTCTCCCGGGTGGCGCCGACCGGCACGCCAAGGTGATCCTCGACCTTCCCGGGATCACCGTCAGCGTGCCCTCACCGCACTACCTCCTGGCACTGAAGGTCCAGGCCGCCCGCATCGACCGGGACCAGGACGACATCCGGTTCCTGGCCCGCGAGACAGGCGCGAAAACCGCTGACGACGTGCTGCGGATCGCCGAGCAGGTGATCGGCAGCAACCGCCTCCTGCCCAAGGCCCAGTTCATCGTGCAGGAGATGTTCCCCGAGGACCCGGCCGAGACCTCGCCGCCGTGAGCAGCCCCTCGCCTGAGGCGAATAACAACAACGCCATCGCGGTCCTAAGCGACACGCCCATCGCCGAGGCGCTGCGGCAGGCGAGAGAAAAGGCTGGGCTGTCGGTAAGCATGATGGCACGAAGCGCGCAGACCTCACGAGCAGCCATTCACGCCTATGAGACCGGCGCTCGGGAACCGAATGTCACCACCGCCCTCCGACTCCTCCAGGCATGCGGGTACACAATGGGAGTCATCCCGGACCGGCGGTAGCCTGCCGTCACCAGGGCCGGCTGCAAGACCTGCCCCCCGGACGCCTGGGGAACGAGTACCGGCCGCGCCGGCTACGCCGACGTGATCTTGCGGGTGGCTCGCGTTCGCCGCCCGCTCATCCTGCTCGCCCGGCGGCCGGACCTCTGCTCGCCGGAAGCGGCCACGCCGACACTGATTCATGCACGGCGCATGAATCAGTAGTAGCGTATGCCTATGAGTGAGTCCACGGATGCCGGCATCGTCCAGGTCCGCGACGTCGACCCGGCAACGCTCGCGGTCCTCCGCGAGCGCGCCAGGTCACTCGGCCAGTCGCTGTCGGGGTACCTGCGGGACCTGATGGACGCCGACGCGGTCACAGAGACCAACGCCGAGGTCATCGCCCGCATCGCCCGCGACAGGGAACCGGTCGACCTCACCATGGACGACATCCTCGCCGCGCGCGACGAGGGACGACGGTGACCCTCACCTACGTGGTGGACTGCTCCCTCGTCATCGACGCGCTGTCCGCGCGGGAAGAGGACGAGGTGCTGCGCCAGCGACTGTCCGCGCCGCGCACGCTGCACGCCCCGCACCACCTCGACGTCGAGATCGCGTCAACGGTACGGGGACTGGCCGCCGGGAAGAAGATCACCGACCGCCGCGGCGAGCAGATGCTGGCCGACTACGCGCGCCTGCGGATCACCCGCCATCCCGTCTGGCCGTACCACCCCCGGATGTGGGAACTGCGGCACAACATCGGCGCCTACGACGCTGCCTACATCGCGCTCGCCGAGGCACTCGGCTGCGAACTGCTGACAGGCGACGTCAAGCTCAAGAACGCCGCCGGGCACCACGCGACGGTCATCGTCACCCGCTGACCGGGAGCCCGCGAGACGGAGCGCGCTATCGGGCGACAGGATGGACACGGCGGAATCGCCGACGATCATTGAGCGCCTGTTATGACGATCACGGCGAGCATCTCCGGTGCCTACCTAATAAGAGTTGCCGGGTCCGCCGTACGGCAGACTTGGCTGAAGGTGGCCGCCGGGCCGCGGGCCATCAGCAACCTCGCAGGACGGCATCGCGCGGCCGGAACCCGGCCCGCACCATACCAATTGGTCTAGACCTATTTTACGATTGGTTTAGACCATGACGGTTCAGGTATCAGCACGGATTCAGCACGCGGTCCGGAAACGACGAGAAATAACCGGAATATTCCGGGCAAATGGGATACGAGACTGGGCCGGTCAACTCTAGAGCGGACGGGCCCGCCTCCCGGATACACGATAGGTATAACCGCAGGTCAGGCTACCGGACATCGAGGCCGGTGACCGCCCGCCCGACGATCATCCGCTGGATTTCGCTCGTCCCCTCAAAAATGGTGAAGATCTTGGCGTCCCGGTGCCAGCGTTCGACGGGGTAGTCCCGGGTGTAGCCGTTCCCGCCGAGGATCTGGATGGCCTGCTCGGTGACCCGGACCGCGGTCTCCCCCGCGACCAGCTTGGACATCGATCCTTCCGCGCAGGTGAACGGCTTTCCCTGCCTGGCCATCCAGGCCGCCCGCCAGGTCAGCAGGCGGGCCGCGTCGACCGAGGCCGCCATGTCCGCGAGCATGAACGCCACGCCCTGGTTCTGTCCGATCGGACGGCCGAACTGCACCCGGGTACGCGAGTACTCGGCGGCGTACTCCACCGCGGCCCGTGCCACCCCGACCGCCATTGCCGCCACGCCTGGCCGAGACGCCTCGAACGTCTTCATCGCGGCCTGCTCACCGCCGCGGCCGCCCTCCCGGATTCGCGCCAGCCGCTCCTCCAGCCGTTCCCGGCCGCCCACCACGCAGCGGCCGGGCACCCGAACATCGGACAGCACGACCTCGGCGGTGTGCGAGGCCCTGATCCCGTGCTTACGGAACTTCTGTCCCATGGACAGCCCGGCCGTGCCCGGCGGCACGATGAAGCTCGCCTGCCCGCGCGATCGCAGCGACGGGTCCACCGACGCGACAACTACGTGCACATTGGCGATGCCGCCGTTGGTGGCCCAGGTCTTCACCCCGTTCAGCACCCATTCGTCCGCCGCCGCGTCGTAGACAGCGCGTGTCCTGATCGCCCCGACGTCACTGCCGGCCTCCGGCTCGGAGGAGCAGAACGCGCCCAGCTTGACGTCCCCCGGTCCGCCGAACATCTGCGGGCACCACTCCCCGACCTGCTCCGGCGTCCCGTTGGCCACCACCGCGACCGCGGCCAGCGAACTGCCCGCCAGGGCAAGCCCGATCCCGGCGTCTCCCCAGAACAGCTCCTCGAACGCGACCGGGATGCCGAGACCGGATCCCTCCAGGTACTGCTGCGCGTAGAAGTCCAGCGAGTACAGGCCGACCTTGGCCGCCTCCTCGAGCACCGGCCACGGCATTTCCTCGCGCTCGTCCCACTCCGCGGCGGCCGGCCTGATCACCGACGCCGCGAACTCATGCAGCCAGTCCCGCATCTGGACCACGTCATCGCTGAGGTCAAGGGAGAAGACCGCACTCGCCCGGTCCGGTTCGCTCATACTGCCCTCCACGCGTTAAGTTACCCAAGAGTAACATCGCGGTCGTGACCGTAGGACGCCATCGGGCCTAGCCGCCCTCGCCGCCCGGCAGCCTGACACCACGCCCCAGGACCGGCTCGCTGAGCAGCCAGTTGCTATCGCCGCGACCGATCCATCTGAGTTCCTTTGTCTTGGTCGACTACTTTCGATACTCCTCGTGTACTATTCGTGTACTATTCGTGGCATGACGGCAGCAGGGCAGCCAGATCCGCGGGCTTATATGCGGCTTGCCGCTTTCATCCGCGAGCAGATCAGCGACGGGAAGTTGGCTCCTGGCGGCCCGCTCCCGTCGATCGCGGCCCTGCGCCGCGAGCAAGGTCATTCCCGCCAGACAGCCGGCAAGGCCATGCGCGTCCTGGCGGACGAGGGCCTGATCTACCGGGTACCAGGCCTCGGCTACTACGTCAGCTACGGCCTACCCCCTCGCCTTAATCCGGTTAACCCGGACGAATCGCTGACATAGACGGGCCGCACGGGGGTAGCACGCGTGTGGCTGCCATCCGGCAGTGGTGAAGGAGAGGATGAGATCATGGGCATGTTCCGGAGATCGAAGCCGACCGCACGTACCACCCGGAAGCCGAGCCTGCGTGAGCGCCGGGCCGCCGAGCGGACCGCCAGGGCCGAGGCCACTCTCGTCGAGACCGAGCAGAAGATTCACCAGATCGCTGACGAAGTCCGCAGCGACATCAAGGGCTCTGCCTAACTCTGGGCCTGCCGGTCGAGGAACTCATAGATGTCGGCGTCGTCGACGCCGGGGAAGCTTCCGGACGGCAGGGCCGACAAGATGTGCGAGTGCGCTCGGGCCGACGGCCAGGCCTGCCCCTCCCAGCGTTCGGCCAGTGCCGCGGGCGGCCGGCTGCAGCACTCGCCATCCGGGCAGGCCGAGCGCCTCCTGGTGGTCACCTCCCGGCCGCGGAACCATCGGGAGTGCTCGAACGGCACGCCCAGCGTGATCGCGAACCCGCGCTCGGCCCGCGGATCAATCTGGGCGACGCAGAAGTAGCTACCCGACGGGGTGTCCGAGTACTGGCAATACGGGGAGAAGCGGTCAGCGACCCCGAACACCTGCCGTCCCGACCACTGGCGGCATAGCCGCTGCCCCTCGATCGCGCCGGACGGGTCTGCCGGGAACAGCACGCCGTCGTTCTCATAGGCCTTGTAGATGACGCCGCTGGCATCGTTCTTCACGAAGTGACAGGGCAGGTCCAGGTGGTGGGTGGCCAGATTGGTGAACCGGTGCGCGGCCATCTCGTAGGACACAGAGAACAGGTCCACGAGATCCTCCACGGCGAGATCGCGCGATTGCTTCGCGGCGGCCAGCACCGGCGCCGCGGCCGGCTCCGGCATGAGCACCGCGGCGGCGAAGTAGTTCGCTTCGACCCGCTGCCGCAGGAAGTCGGCGAAGTCACGCGGCACCTGGTGATCCAGCCGGAAGTGACCGAGCGCCTGCAGCACGACGGCTCGCGGCGAGTGGGCGCCCACCGGCTCCTGCTTGACGTAGATCCGCCGGTTCCGGAGATCGGTCAGCGACCGCACCGATCGCGGCAGGTCCTGAACATAGCGGACGGCGAAGCCATGATGGCTGACCACCGAGACCAGCATGCCCTGCGACAACGCGCCGCCGGAGTACCCGCCCGCCTTCAGTGCGCTGGCCGCCTCGCGCTCGATGGCGTCGAAGTAGTTACCTCGCTCGCGCATGGCCTCGCGCAGTGCTGCATTGGCCGCTCTGGCCTCTTCGGGGGTGGCGGCCGGCTTGGACTGCTGCGCCCGCAGTTCGGTCGCGACCGCGACCAGGTGCTCGAGCACATCGGTGGGTACCCGGGCGCCGATCTTCAGCTGGGGCAGGCCCAGGCGCCGGTAGGACGGATCCTGCTGCGCGTCGGTCAGGGAGATCTCGAGCTGCGCGCGGCGGCTGGGCGGCTGGCGGCTCAGCAGTTCCGACACCGGCACCGATAGTGCCGCTGCAAGCTGCTCGATCAGCGAGAGCTTCGGCTCCCGGCGGCCGTTCTCGAACAGCGACAGGGCCGAGGGAGCGCGGCCGACCCGTTCCCCGAGCTCGCTGAGCGTCAGACCACGCGAGCGGCGCAGATGACGCAGTCGCTGACCGAACGTCGTAAGGTCTATACCATCGGCCTGGACCAATTTTTGCGGTTCTTCCATAGTAAATGACAGTCTATCTTCTCAACTTAAGAAAAAATGCAAATCTTCGGGACTATTGTCCCTATTTATTTCACGCCTGCGCACACACCCTGGCATTAGGACCGGACTTCCCGGTACCAAAACCCCGGACCCAGCACACCCGAGGAAGGCGCACCCAGTGGACACAATCAGCCAGCAGGCGGCCAAGCTCAGCAAAACGTGGCAGACCGACCCTCGCTGGAAGGACACCGAGCGGAGCTACTCCGCCGAAGATGTGGTGCGCCTCCGTGGCACGATACAAGAGGAGTTCACGCTCGCCCGGCACGGCGCCGAGCGCCTCCGCAAGCTGCTCGCCGAGGAAGATGCGGTCACCGCCCTGGGGGCGCTGACCGGCAACCAGGCGGTCCAGCAGGTCAGGGCCGGGCTCAAGGCCATTTACCTGTCCGGCTGGCAGGTGGCCGCCGACGCGAACCTGGCCGGTCAGACCTACCCGGACCAGAGCCTGTACCCGGTCAACTCGGTGCCTCAGGTGGTGCGCAGGATCAACAACGCGCTACTGCGGGCCGACCAGATCGCCTGGTCCGAGTCGGAAGACGGTGAGGGTGTTCCGCACTGGCTCGCCCCGATCGTCGCCGACGCCGAAGCCGGGTTCGGCGGCGTGCTGAACGCCTTCGAGCTGATGAAGTCGATGATCGCGGCCGGCGCGGCCGGCGTGCACTGGGAAGACCAGCTGGCTTCGGAGAAGAAGTGCGGCCACCTGGGCGGGAAGGTCCTCATCCCGACCAGCCAGCACATCCGCACGCTGAACGCGGCCCGGCTGGCCGCCGACGTGTGCGACGTGCCGTCGGTGGTGATCGCACGCACCGACGCGCAGGCGGCCACGCTGCTTACCACGGACGTGGACGAACGCGACCAGCCCTTCGTCACCGGCACGCGCACCGCCGAGGGGTTCTACCGGGTGCGGAACGGGATCGAGCCGTGCATCGCCAGAGGCCGGGCTTACGCGCCGTACGCGGATCTGCTCTGGATGGAGACCTCCAAGCCCGACCTGGACGTGGCCCGCGAGTTCGCCGAGGGGGTCAAGAGCGTCTACCCAGATCAGATGCTCGCCTACAACTGCTCGCCCTCGTTCAACTGGCGCGCGCACCTGGACGAGTCCACCATCGCCAAGTTCGGCAAGGAACTCGCCGCGATGGGCTACCGGTTCCAGTTCATCACGCTGG
>Ga0302324_100027320_pt1 | contig 10875 bp, 8 predicted proteins | sample Palsa_T0_1_FD_201949 | JGI IMG/M metagenome (GOLD analysis project Ga0302324, IMG submission 201949) | Peat permafrost microbial communities from Stordalen Mire near Abisko, Sweden - Palsa_T0_1 | ecosystem: Environmental > Terrestrial > Soil > Palsa > Peat permafrost | place: Sweden: Abisko...
CTATATGGGGTAATACAGAAATTGATAGCTCCGATTCGGATCAACTCTCGTACACAGAATGACTTAGGTTCGGCCGTCGCTCAGGGGATTCTAACGTTCCGAGTAAACTCCCGCTAGGTGCCTACCGCAAGTCCGAGATGTGCCAGAGGCATTCCCCAGGATGGATTTCTGGTGCTCCTCCAGGCTTAGCTGAATAGCTCCAGAGAAGTCCTTGCGTCACGGCACGGCCGGCTCCATCCTATCCAAGCCGATCCGCCCAAGTGCGTTTACGTATGTTTCTGACCTCCACGACACCGAAGTGGGCACGCGGCCCGGCATCGTTAATTTTGCCCATTTGAGGATGTCCGATGACTGATGCTCCAGACGTATGCGGCAACTGCCGATGCCTCTTGGGTGGTGAGTTGTGTTCCGCCCATGGGGGGCATCGGGCTGCGATATTGCTTGGGTTTCGGCACACCGTCGGTAATCACTTTCAAGATTCCCGCTAGACTGCCATCGCTCCACAACCATTTGCCGCTCGCCAGACTCGGGCCTAGAGGTGAACCCGTACCGTTCGCGCCATGGCAACCCGCGCAAGCCGCTCCTCCCACCTTCCCGTGGTAAATACCATCTCCAAGCGCAACCATATCTCGCGTCGCTATATCAGGAACGGGGACGCTCGCAGCCGCACCCGCGTCTACATTCGTTCCTTCGGGCGGCTTTGCCTTAGCCTCGACAATGTCGCCGGCCGAAGCCGAGGCACTCGGACAAGGGGCGCCCCTCGCGTCGCCTTTGGCTCTGCCCTGATAGACGATCCGGTAAATGCGTCCGCGAATGTCGTCGGATACATAGAGCGCCCCGTCGGGTCCGACTGCAAGGCCCGAGGGACGATGGACAGCGGCCTCCGGGGTTATCACCGCTCCGGCGAAACCGTCCGCGAAGACTTCGCAGCTTCCCGATGCGCGTGCACCGGCGAGTGGCTGAAAGACAACGTTGTACCCACTTTGCGCGTATGGCGCCCGATCCCATGAACCGTGGAAGGCGATGAAAACGCCATCGCGATAGCGGGCCGGAAATTGTTTCTTGTCGTAGTGCACCATCCCGTTCGGTCCCCAATGCGCTGGAAAAGCTGCGACAGGACCCGTTTTACTCGCGCAAACACCCACCTTCTTGCCTCCGTCGCCACCATATTCCGGCGCAAGCACTAATTTTCTCTGCACGGCATCGTAGTAGCATTCGGGCCAGCCATAGTCTCCTCCAGACTTCAAAAGCATTAACTCTTCGGCCGGTAGAGTGGCTTCCTCGGAGGGCTTGTAGAGATCGGGCCAATTCGCATGCAGTTGATCTCGCCCATGCTGGGTGACGAACATGTGCCCCGAGGAGTCGATGGCAAAGCCTTCGCCATTGCGTATACCCGTGGCGAAGCGCTCAGCTGGCGAAAATGTCTGATTCGTTTTGTTGGCATCGTAGCGCCATATGCCGCCACGAGTCTCCAGTTCGGTACAGGGGTTCGCCCCAGGTATTTTCGGCTGACGGTTTTTCGGCTGGCAGGAGTTGGTCGCGGTGGCGACGTCAACATACATCGATCCTTCTTCGCTGATGATGAATGGATGCATCGGATGGTCGCCACCAAGCGGTAATCCAGAAACGATAGTTTCCGGTGGATCACGCGGAATAAGCGCGCCCGCCGGCAGGGAATAGCGCACGATTCGGTCATTGACCTCCGCGTAAATCCATCCCTTGTAAATGCCGATGCCCGTTCCACCTGCGCCCCCAGATTGAACCGTTTCACCGAAGCGCTCAATTACGTCCGCCTTCCCCGTCCCCGACTTATCTTGAAGAGCCACCAAAAAGCCCCCTTCATGCGGCTTGTCGGATCCGAAGTAATCCCCCGACCAGGTGTTGACGTAAACCACTCCGCTCGGCCCAACCACCATGTGGCGGGCGTGGCCAATGCCGTCGGCAAATACGGTCGCGCAGAAACCGGCTGGCAACTTCAATCCACTGTCGTCGTTCGAACACGCTGCGCTCTCAGATTTCTTGGGAGGATTGAGCTGGTTTTGAGCCGATACCGAAGAAGCGGCGTCGGACCACGCCGCGAGCGCGATGATGACGAACAAGCGAGGTCTACATGACTTGAGTAATCGCATTGAACTCTCCAGAGATGGAATTGTGACTAGACGCGGGCATTCCAGTACCGACCGGATCAGTTTGCAGGCTGCTGGCTGCCACGAGGAGCGAGACTAGGAGCAACCAAATTCATACAATAGCGCAGATGAGTGGGAGGTGGGCCATCGTCGAAGACCTGCCCCAGATGGGAATCACAACGACTGCATAGAACTTTTTCGCGATCGGCTTCCCCGCCTTTGCGAATGCCGGATGGATCAAAGACGAAGCGCACAAGGTGTTTCTTGCCGATCGCAAAGGCCGGAATGGTCCTAAGAAGCATCGCCGCCGGAACACCGCCGCCGGGAGTTTTTAGAAGCAGCCTGCGCTCGAACCGCGAAAAATTGAAAACCACCACGGCTCCTTGCCACCTCCTTGCCGTCCTCGGACGGTGCTGGCGGCTGAAACTGCAACTGGTTTCGGAAAGAAGTCACGTCGGGTAGTCCCCAATTCGCACAGGACGCGCGGGCTCCAAACGAAACTGGCTAGAAAAGGAATCAATCAGGCCCGAACGCTCAGACACCGCCACTGTCATGGTGAAAGTGTGATACCGCGTTGGCTGTCTACGCCGACTGTCAACTTCCCAACAAGCCACTCACGGCCCGTGTGGGGCCCAGTTCCGGTAAGGCGTTTCACGGCCCCGATCCCATCGCAGTCCCTGCTGGCCAGCGTTAGCAAATGAGCGTATTGCGCTCTGATCCACAGCGCGGGCAGGTGATGCCGTTTGGCCAGCGAAGGACAACCATGAAGTTTGATTACCCTGAAAAGGCGGGCGGCGAATTTGCAACTGTAAGGTAACGGGAGGCTCACGAGGCCGAAGCTGATCTACATAGCTATATCGTCGCTTGACGGTTACGTCGAGGACGAGAGCGGCAGATTCGACTGGACCGTACCGGACGAACAGGTACACACGTTCGTCAACGACTTATTGCGACCGATTGGCACCTACCTCTACGGTCGCCGGATGTACGAGACAATGGGCGCCGTTCACGCGGGACTTTGCGGAGATCTGGCGGGCGGCCGATAAGATCGTTTACTCCAAGACGTTGGAAATGGTCTCCAGTGCCAGGACGCGGATCGAGCGAGACTTCGACCCGGAAGCGGTCCGGCGCACAAAACTGTTGGCAGGACGTGACATCACGGTGGCTGGAGCCAGCCTCGCCGCCCATGCGATAAAGGCTGGGTTGGTGGACGAATACCACCTGCTTATCTCGCCCATCCTGGTGGGAGGCGGCAAGCAGTCCCTGCCGAACCACGTTCTGCCGAGGCTCGATCTGCTGGTTGAACGACGCTTCGGCAGCGGCGTGGTTCACCTCCACTACCGCCCCAGGAGGGTGAGTTGATCTCAAAATCAACCGGTAAACATGGCGAACCTTCCGATGGAAGTGCCGCGCCTGGAGATCACCCGGTCGCGGGGCTACTTTGGCCATTGCCTTCTCTTGACGGTAAGAAGCCGGTCCATTTACACTCGCCCTATGCCACGAAAAGTCATCCTGGGATTCGGAATCAGCCTTGACGGTTATATCGCGCGGCGCAACGGCGACCTCGATTTTCTGGTCATCGACAAAGAAGGTGAATGCGTGATAGCGGACTTCTTCGCCAAGATCGATACGACGATCATGGGCCGGAAGACGGCCTCTGGTTGGGTGAAAATGCGCGAGCGTGGAGAGATCCCCGAAACGCTGGGCATGGCCAACTACGTAGTTTCCCGGCGATGGAAGCCGGGCAAACGCGAGGGATTCGAAGTGGTGAACGGATCTCTGACAACCTTTGTGAGAAAACTAAAACGCCGCCCGGGGAAAGACATCTATCTGGGCGGTGGGGGCGAATTGGCCCGCAGTTTCCTTCAAGAGGATTTGGTGGACGAACTCTTCATCGGCCTTGGTCCCATATTGTTAGGCGATGGCATCCGCGGCTTCCCTGGCAAGTTTCCGCAGCGCGATTTTAGGCTGACCGAATGCAAGTCCTACTCGAACGGATCGGTTGGGTTGCGATATGAACGGAAGGGGACTAAGAACCGATAATCGGGCGCGGATTCGCACGACCAATCGCAGAGACTCTACGATTAGTTCATCCGGCGAAGCAGAGAGCGTTCCCGTCCGGGTCCGAGACGATGAACGAGGATTGGCCCCACGGCTCTTTCTTTAGTCGGTGAACAAAGGGGACTTTGCGGGTTTGATATTCCGCGAAAAGTCCTTTCACGTTCGCGACCGACAGAAAAGCAGCAATCACCTGCTCCTTTTCGCGAAGGCCCGCGACGTACATCGGCTGATGTACGAATCGCAGATGGATGCAGGCTTCATCACGGCTGACGGAGGCGTAGAATGCAGGCTGGCCATGGAGGAAGTCGATTGTAAATCCGAGCTTGTCGCGATAGAAATCGGCCGCTGCCCGCACATCGGACACATAAAGCACCGGCATTGCCTTCGTTAGCTTTAACGCGGCTGGAGCTCGCCGAATAGTTTTCGGCGCCTTCTTCAAGCCTTGCTTGAGTTCCGCCCAACTGTTGTAGCCTTGCTCCAGCGCAATGATTTCCTGGGCCTCATTCAGCGGGAAGGGAAGAGCCAAGGCCTCGGTATCGGTCAGATCTTCATACCGAGAAAGTTGGCGGATTCGGCCGCCCAGGGAGTAGTTCCGTTCTCGGTGCCAACGAACCAGGAGCTTGGCTTGTTTTTTGAAGTTTTCGAGACTCACGCACGCACCTCCAGTTTGGTTTCTGCAGGCGGGCATTGCCCTTTCGGCAAAGTGTATGCCGAGGCGTCCTTAGCGCGACTTTCCCAGATTACCCGATTCCGTTTTAGATTGGCAATGGGAGCACGTGCAGATGGTGCCCAGCTCTCGACACCCTGAGCCGGACGTGTCGCGCAGGCTGCTGCCTGCGAATCTGACGCTGTTTTCGCGTAACCTCCAACTTGCACTGACGGGACTTTCACCCGCTAGAGATCATCAACTAGCTTCAGTGCACCATACGGCTCCCACCGCGTGACGGATACACTGAGAGCCGCCAACCATGCGCTTTGGAAGGGTCTGCGATACCCTTATTCGTCGGCTCGATCTCGACCCGCGCCTCCAGCAAACTTAGCCGTAAGCGGCTGATTGCAATCCTAACTTAAATAACGCGCTCCTCACCCAGGCGCGCTCATCGCACGTTCCGTTGCGCTGCGCTCGCGCGTCGCGTTCGCGGGGTGAGCGGCGCCTCGTGGTGGGCGACGGAAGATGGGAATACAGGCCGTCCTCTTTAACTATTGACCATTTCAGCAGCCTCGACCGTCTTCTCCGCTAGAACAGACTTCAGGCCATCCGGCTGAGTCGGCTTCAAACTTCCGGCTTTCGGTATAGGCTTCAGCTGGACGCCCCGCTGTAGTGTTTCCTTGTCCCGGATCAGCCGCAACGCTCGTTCCGCATCAACCGGTCTTGAGAAATAGTAGCCCTGACCGGAATGGCAACCCATCTCCGTCAACCTGGTAAGCTGATCCTGTGTTTCCACACCTTCCGCTACCACATCCATGTTTAGAGAGCGGGCTAGCTGCAAAATAGTACCAATGATTTCGGAAGTGTCATCACAGGTTCCCATCTCCTTCACGAACGAACGATCGATCTTCACGGTGTCGAACGGGAGTTGGCGAAGGTAGCTCAAAGAGGAATACCCTGTTCCGAAGTCGTCAATTTCGAGGCTTATATTCAGCTCTTTGAATCGCCGAAGCGTGGCAATAGCCAGTTGGGCGTTCTCCATAATGGAGCTCTCGGTAATTTCGAGTTTTAAAGTCGCCGGCTCCAGTCCCGTTTCGGTGAGAATGCGCTCAACATCGTCGGCGAGACTGGCTTCGGCCAATTGCTTGAATGAGATATTCACGCTGATCGAGAGCGCGGGTTCACCGATCATACTCTTGTGCCAGGCGGCCATCTGACGGCAGGCTTCATGCAGAATCCAGAGGCCGAGGGGAACGATAAGCCCGGTCTCCTCGGCAACCGGAATGAATTCGCTGGGGTAGAGCAGACCCCGCCTCGGGTGGTTCCAACGGACCAGCGCCTCGAAGCCCGTGATGCGTTGATCGACCAGCGACACTTTCGGCTGATAGTGCAATACGAATTCGTGAGCCTTGACCGCCTTTTTCAGATCTGCTTCGATTTCCATGCGCGCAACGACACGTTCGCGCATGCCCTGGTCAAATACTTCGAATCGCCCTCTACCGTGAGCCTTGGCGTAGTACATGGCCGTATCGGCATTCCGCAACAGGTCCTCAGGCGTGTCGCCTGAAGAACTCATAGCGATACCGATGCTCCCAATCGCGAACACCTGACGGCCGTCGAGGGAAAAGGCGGCCCCGAGCTGTTTGAGAATCCGCTCGGCTACAACAGCGGCATCGTCCTGATCGCGAATGCCCTCTACCAGAATGGCGAACTCATCGCCGCCCAGCCGCGCCACGGTGGAAGCAGACTCAGCGAGCCTTCCGGAGAGGCCCTGTCCACGGACACTCGAACGCAGACGCTGGGCGACTCCTACGAGCAATTGGTCGCCCGCCGCATGTCCCAGGCTATCGTTGACGACCTTGAACCGGTCCAGATCGAGAAACAAAACCGCGAACGGACTGGCGCCGGGATTAGCTTTTGCCGTGAAAGCGCTCTCGAGCTTATCCATGAAATAAGTACGATTGGGCAGTTCCGTCAACGTGTCGGCAATTTTGCCTTCGGTGATGTCGGTTTGAGAACCCGCTATGCGGACAGCTACTCCATCTTCATCACGGACGGCGATTCCGCGGCTCAACATCCAAATATACTGACCGCTTTTGTGGCGTATCCTGTATTCGCTTGAAAATTCGGGTGTGGAACCCTGGCAGTGGGCGGCAAACTGGGCCCGCACACGCTCCCGGTCCGCGGGGTGAATACGGCTGAACCATTCTTCCGGATCGGACCATATCTCGTTATCCGAATAGCCGAGCATGCGGGTCCAGCGCGGCGAAAAATAGACCTCGTTGGTGCCGAGTTTCCAGTCCCAGAGCCCGTCGTTGGCGCCATGCGCGGCCAGCGCATAACGCTCTTCGCTCTCGCGGAGCGCGTCTTCAGCTTTCTTGCGATCCCGTTCGCGGATCTCGATTTGCGACAACATTCCGTTGAACGAATCGATCAGCACTCCGATTTCATCGTCTGCAACCTTCGTCGCGCGGATGGCATAGTTCTTGTCAACCGAGACGAGACGCGCTACGCCTGCCAGCGCCGCGATAGGCCCGGATATTACGCCTTGAAGCCGGGAGCTGAGCAGCAGCGCCAATCCAAGAGAGGCCAGCAGGACAATACAAACAATTCCGACATAGCGAAGCAGGCGGGCATAGGCGTCGTTCATGTCCGATCGTAAATAGATCGTGCCGATGCGTTCGCCCTGGAACACAATCGGATGAAAAATCAGTAAATCACCAGTCTCAAAATACGCACCGTTCGGCCTCGGTTGCCGTGGAGCGGGAACGGTGAAAGCGTTGGCATTCTGATAAGTCGCAAAGAGACGGTTGCGTTTGTCGTAGATGCTCGCCCCAACTATTCGCCGATCACCGCGAAGCGCTGTCAACGTTTCATTCGCCGCCCGCTCATCGACGAAGCTCAAAGCGGCGGTGTTGCTGGCGCCGACGATGTCGGCCAGCGTAATCAACTCGCGGGTCGCTGTATTCCGATACTGGACCGCCTGATAGCCTAAGAAGCTGATACCGGCCAGCAGGAGCGCGAAACTACTGTTCAACGCCATCAGAAGCAAAAGCTTTACGCGGATGGAACTGTTCCTGAGCGACCTTTTCACTCGCATACGTCGGCCAAAAGCGCCGCCCGGCCGATCACTGATTCGACCGGCCTGACTTCCGGCGGGGACGCTCGATTCGATTTCCTTTCGGTCCATAGCTCACCAAGATAGTTTGCTTGTGTCTCCGATGAATCCACAAACCCGCCGCCGTCGATGTCCATGTCTCCCCGCCAATGACGTGGACGACCGCTCAGCTCGAAAATCTGCTTCTTTTCACGCGTGGCGCCAACTAGGCCACCTTCTTGCGACGGCGTTGAATTAGAAACACTAACACGACGGCAAACAGGATGCCTGCTAAGATGCGAATGAGGGTTGTAGTATCCATGATTGTGCCTCCTTTCTTTCGAGATTAACTTCCGAGATTAATTTCAAGCACTCTTGGCGCCGAATAAAATGCCTGGCACTTGTATAGTGCGAATACAGACACGTTCGTCTCTGAAATTGCTGGAGCGGAGTTGAACCGTTCAATTATCGGCGGCGGGGTAGTTGCAGCCCGTCACTCGTTTGCCCCGCAGCGTGCAGCATGCGGACACACTTGTCGGCGCGGTTCTGTGCTCAAATGCCGCGGTTTTGATCGCTTCGTGCCGGGGATACTCGCCGAGCAAAATCGCGCGCGCCGATCCGGCGGCCTACCATCGCGAAACACGGCGATGAGGTCGGGCCGTGCCCACGTGCCGCCGCTCGGCCGCCATCCCACGTCGAGCCGTGGCTCATCGATGAGCGTGCGCGTCCGCTCGCCGGGGGCGTTCCGGCGTGGAACGTTGGCGGGCGCCGCGGCGGCTGGGCCATCGGTTCTGGCCTACACGCTTCGGCGGTTGCCGCACCCCGCAGTTCGATCCGGTTCGCGACGCTGGCGCTCGAACGGATGACGCGCTCTTCGCACCGGCTTGCCCATCACCATATTCCATTGCGATGCGCCCACGCCGTTGCGTCGCGTTCGCCGATGACCGGTGCATCGTTGCCGGCGGCGAAGGCGGGCGTTTGTACTCGATCAGGGCCAGGCGCCCATGGCTTCGACCGTGCTCACAGACTGTGGCACGAAACAGCGGCAAGAAGCGGGCTCTGGGGTTTGCCTGATCGCCGCGACAGTTCGGAGCGTGCGCCGCAACTGGCTTCCGTAATCTAAGTCCGGAACAGAAGCCACTGTAGCAATGCCGTGACATTCGATCGTAAACGTCGCACTGCTCGGGCCGGACCTGCAGGCGGGTATCGGTGGATTTGGACACCGCGGCTGAAGCACTCCGGGACTCGGCGACTCAGATGGAGTTTGCAAACCAGCGTTTGCCGGCAATGGATTTTTAAGGGGTCACAAACCAGCAATTCCGTCATGGCTGTCAGGTTGCCGGGTTCTCGGGATGTGTTTTGGCGGCAGTCGCTCCATGGCGCCGAGCCGATGATTCGGTCCTTGCAGTTTAGGCGCTAAGCGAGAGCGACAGTCGCACCACGCTTAGGCAGTCCCGATTCCCTGGTTCTCGATGTCAACTCTTCCCTCCGTGATTCCGTTCCGTCACGATTTTCGCCAAACTGAGGAGTCTCGAGCTGATCCTCAGGCCCGCGCGGTCCGCCGCAAGACGGTTGACTTCAAAATGCACTTTGTTTCCTTCGACCGTCAAGTTGATGATCCCACCCAGCACGGCGAACCCCTCGGCTTCGCCAACCGTCAAAGTGCTTGACCCCTTCAGGCCCCTCACAATCTTGTCGGCTTGATCATTCTCCGTAATAGGGATAAACACCATGTGGCACACCCTCAACGTGTCCGTAGGTTTTAGCGTCAGAACCTCGACCGGATGGCCCGCGACGGTCCTGGTTTCTAACTCGCGCTCACTATCCGGGCTGAACGGGTCATGACCAACGATGCATATCTCCAGGGGCGCGCCCGGAGTGCGATATGAGTCAGAAGGCCACTCGACAAACTTGGCAAAGTTATACAAAAAAGCCAGTTTGATTGGATATTCCACGCTTTCCCCAGTCAGCGAAAGGGCTTCGGGAGAAGCATTGGCGAAGAGCCAGCAGACGATCGCGAAAAGGCCGGCTCGCCGGCCTCGGCGCCCAGCAATTCTGACCGCAAAACGTGGGCCGCACCCCAATCCTTTCTCACGACGAATCTGCAGGCGGCCATTCATCATTGGAAGTGGTATCCGACCTTGATTCGAAAAGATCGACCATCCTGGGGGATAACGTTTTCAGCCAGACCGTTGCCCGCGGGGTCGGCATAGTCCTGGTTAAAGGCGTTATAAAGGCTCGCAGAGATTTCCCATCCTTTCAAAACATTTCTGCTGAACAGTGTAAAGTTGGGAACGATATAGGCGCCCGAATATTGTCCCGTTAGAGTTACCCTCTTACTAATGTATTGAAGATCCACACTCGCGAAAACCCTTTGTTTGATCAGGGGTATGCTAAGGCTTGCCTGGACCACGTGTTTTGGAGAATTCGTGACAGGCATTTGAGTGCTCGTGTTGGTTCCGTCCTGAAAGGAGTAGCTGACCGTGCCTTCCGTGCCATGCGGCAAATCTCTGGCTAAGACAAAGTCAAAACCCCAAAGATTCAGCGACCCGGCATTGGCGAAAAAAGCATTGCCGGTTACCGGGTCGATTTGTTCGTTGATCAGGCCACGGATGGGATAATAGAACCCTGAGACTGTCAGTCGGAAGTGGTTGGCAAAGTATTGCTCCCATACAACCTCCATGGTCTCGACGGTTTGGGGCCGGAGAGATGGGTTGGCTTCGTTTCCGAACGCATCGTAGTATAGCTCGAATAAGCTGGGAGGACGAAAGGACCGGCCGTAAAGAAACTTGAAGGTTGTCTTATCCCAAGGATTGTAAATCAGGGCGGCGCGCGGGTTCGTGGTGCCGCCGAATTCCGAATAGTGGTCATAGCGAAGGCCCAGATTCAGTATGAGGTTCTGGCGAAGGTGAATTTCATCCTGAGCGTAAACGGAAAAGATA
>Ga0302324_100027321_pt1 | contig 10875 bp, 8 predicted proteins | sample Palsa_T0_1_FD_201949 | JGI IMG/M metagenome (GOLD analysis project Ga0302324, IMG submission 201949) | Peat permafrost microbial communities from Stordalen Mire near Abisko, Sweden - Palsa_T0_1 | ecosystem: Environmental > Terrestrial > Soil > Palsa > Peat permafrost | place: Sweden: Abisko...
AGCTGCGAGGACAAGAATCTGAAGCTATTCACCTACGGCCAGGAGGTGCTGGAACGCTACCGCACCAAGGGAGTCTGGGCCGCGCTGTCGCAGAAGGATCCCGTGCTCGGCCTCAAAGAGGTGGACGTGGAGAACGTCGTGCAGGAGTACCGGCTGAAGATGGCGGGTGCGAAGTTGAAGGGCGGGTCCTGATCGTCGACACGCTACGCGGGCGCTATTGCGCTCAATGGCGATGCCACATTGGCAATGGCACGAAATACGCGGGTTACTTCGAAAGGTGCAGTGCAATGTAGCAGTCTTGGCGCTCGCTAGAACCTCAATGATAGATACCTTGATAGTTACCAAGGTTGATATATACTTTGATAGGTATCTTTTAAGCGAGAGCATAGATCATGACTCAGACTGCGAAGCTTTTTGTCACCGGACGGAGTCAAGCGGTGCGATTGCCCCGGGAATATCGATTCGAGGGCAATGAGGTATTTATTCGACGTGATCCGGTGACGGGCGATGTGGTGCTGTCGCGACGTCCCGATTCGTGGGACGGGTTCCTGGTGCTGTGCCAAACCACGGCGGTGCCCGCTGACTTCATGACAGCAGCGGATCGGGAGCAAGGGAGTGCTGAGCGCGATCCTTTCGATCCCTCATGAGCCGGTACTTGCTCGATACGAACATGGCGAGTCACGTTATTCGAGGTGACCAGCCTGGGGTTCGTGAGCGACTCGTAGCGCTGCCGGTTCTTAGTGCTGCAGTCTCCGCCGTCACCCGAGGGAAGCTGATGTACGGTCTGGCGAAACGCGGTAACCCGACCGCTTTGGGCGCGCTCATTCACGAGTTCTTGATCCGAGTCGAGGTTCTACCTTGGACAGGGGAAGTCGCTGACGTGTATGGCGCGTTGCGGGCCTCCTGCCGGGTCCGGGGCATCGGTCTTGACGCCCTGGATATGATGATCGCCGCCCAGGCGGTAGCCGTTGGCGCCATTCTGGTGACACGGGACAAGGCTTTCAGTCACGTCGAGCATGGGCTGAAAGTTGAGGACTGGAAGAGTTGAGCTGTGCCTGGCATCAATGAAACGCAAGGTCGAGCCCGATGTCGGCTAACAGCCGTGCCTTTCATAACCCAGTGCACCCAGGGTGTCGGAGAAAATCTCGTCCAGTTTCCTGATCGTCGACGGCATCAGCTTGGTTTTGTGGTCACCCGGGCTGACGTGCCTGACGTGGCTCATGACATCGCTCGCGCGCTTTGGAAACAATGCGGGTGACTGTGCCACCAGCTCTTCGATCACTGCAGGCTTGTTGCCGATGGGAAAGGGCGCTATGAACTTGTTCAGCCAGCCGCGATAATCGGCAACCATGTCTTCGTATTTGACGACCACGACATTGGGTTTTCCAAACAGCCGTTCGATGTAATCGCGATACCTCTTCGGGAGATTGCCGATGAGGTCCTCCACGTGGCCGCCGGTGCCATAGTCGCCAGGATATTTGGCGCTGTTTTCACAGGCCTTTGCCAGGACGAAGGCATCGATGCCTTCCGCGGCAGCGGCTTGCCGGTAGCCGGTGTTCGGCGCCACCTCGCCGGGATGAATGTAGCAGTACGAGTAAAACATCGATACGAGCACATCCCGCGGGTCCCGCAAATGGAGAATGATGTCGTAATTTTCCGCCTGCGGAATGTCCACGAAAAAGCGCACCGGTGCGAAGCACCCATGACGGACGCGCCACACCTCTTTGTCGGTCAGCAAGCGCCGGGCATCCAGACCGCTGCCCGGCACGTTCGGGGAGTGGTAAGTCAATCCGCTGAGCCGGCACAACAGTTCGCACTGTTTGTGAATGAACATGGAGGCCGACTTGTGCAGCGTGAAGACGGCGATGTCGCGGCCCATGCCTATCCCCGTTCGGCCGCGGGTGTGAACGCGGCCGAGCAAACTACCGGGGCGATTATTCTGAGCGTTGGCATGACGCTATTTTAGCGGACTTGGTGGGCTCGAGGGTTTGTCGTTGATGTGATCAAGGCGCACCCGCCTAGGTCTTTACTACACGCGTTTCCGCGGAAACGTGCGCCAGCGATCTACCGGCAAGTGAGTCAGCGCCTCCAGGCTATCCCACCTCAGCGAGACGTTCCTTTGGTAACGGTTTGACAACTGCGAGCTTCTGCGGATTCTGCTGCACTTCCCATAGATCGAGCGCCTCCTGCATGCGCAACCAGCTCTCCGGCGAAGTATTCAGCAGCACCGCCAACCGCACGGCCATCTCAGGAGACAGCGCCCGCTTCTCATGAAGCAGTTCGGACACCGACAAACGGCTGACTCCGAGACGCTCAGCCAGCTCCGTCTGCGTCATGTCAATCGCCGGCAGCACATCTTCCCGCAGGACCGCTCCAGGATGCGTCGGGCGACGATTCGGATCTCGCAAACTCTTCATCAGTGGTAGTCCTCTAAGTTGACTTCAATCGCGTGCTCGCCATCGAATTTGAATGTCAATCGCCAATTGCCCGAGACGGCCACCGCATACTCCCCTTTGCGTTTTCCCTTGAGCGGGTGCCAGCGCCATCCGGGAATGTTCATATCCTCAGGGTGACTCGAAGCCTCCAATCGATCCAGCATCCTCCCGATACGCGCGCTTTTGTCGGCCGGGATCTTCCGCGCGTCACTCTTTCTGAAGAACAGTTCGAGGCCTCGGTGCCGAAAGCTCCTAATCATGGAATGGTGTCATCCATGGCATTACATTGTAATGCATTGCATTACGAAATCAAGGGCAATCGATGCCCACTCACCTTGACGCTCGAGGACCAGGTCTCCAACCGCTAGTCAGCGGCGAAATTCCTCCGTGGGTGACGCAATGAAACCCCGCGGTGTCACAAAAATGACACTGTTGTCCCTGAGCATCCCGCGGCTGGCAGCAAGAATCCATCGGCGGGTTCAGCCCGCCGGCGAGAGCCGACAGACCACGCCATAGGTGTATTGGCCCGTAGGTGTACGGCCGGACTTGGGCAGCAACGCGTCATGGAGAAGGGGATGGCGATTCGACAGGAGATTCTCAACACGGCGCTCGCGGCGCTGTCGAGCGGCCGGCCCGGGGCGGCGGAGACAGAGCTACGAGCTCTTTTGTCGGCCAATTCCCAGGATGTGGATGCGCGCTACTTCTATGCGCGAAGCCTCGCAGCGCAGGGTCAGTTGGAGCGCGCCGTCGGTGAATTTCAGCGCCTGCTGACGATTCGGTCGGGGCACGTGCGCGCAATGATCGATATGGGCATTGCGTTGATCTACCTGGGAAATCACCAGGGTGCTTTGGCGGTGCTCGAGCGCGCCAAGGGCATCGATTCGCAGCCCGCGGAGCTGCATTTTGCGCTGGGGCTGTGCCATCTGGGTTTGGGGGCGCTGACCGAGGCTGAAGCGGGCTTTCGCATGGCGATCGCACGCCATATGCGAATTCCGGAGGTCTACGATCATCTCGGTGCAACGCTGTTCAGGCTGCAGCGTTATCCGGAAGCGGTGGAATGCTTCCGGCAGGCCATTGCGCTCAATCCAAGGTTTGTCGCGGCCCTGGGAAATCTCGGCGATGCGCTGATGCGCGCCGGCGATGTCACGGCGGCCATCGGTGCCTATCGCGACGCCGCGGCGCTGCAGCCCGATGACGCGCTCATTCAAGCGGCGCTCGGCACCGCGCTGCTGATGGCAAACGACCTGGCTGGCGCCGCGATATCCCTCGAACGGGCGCTTCTGCTCGATCGGGAACTCGCCGACGTAGCGGTCAATCTCGGCACGGCGCTGCGCCGGCTGGATCAGCCCGATCAGGCGGCTGCGGCGTATTCGCGGGCATTGGCCGTCAGGCCGACTCATGCGGAGGCGTTGCTGGAACTGGGCTTGCTCACGGCCGAGCGCGGCGATCCCGAACAGGCGGCGATGCTGTTGCTCGCTGCACGGGACCAGAGACCGCAGGATGCCCAGGTTGCGCTCAAGGCGGCCGAGAAACTCGATGCGCTCGGCCGGCGCAGCCAGGCGCTCAATGTGTACGAACAGGCGGCACAGTCGATCCCGGCGAACGCGGATATTCACGACGCACACGGCCTCTTGCTGCATCGTCTCGGGCGCTATGGCGATGCGTTGGTATGCTACGCGCGTGCCTTAGGTCTCGATGCGAGCCGCCGGGCGACCCAGTTGAATCGCGGACATGCGCTCGAATCGCAGGGTTCCGTTCCGGAGGCCATCCGCTGCTTTCACGATGTGCTCGGCGCGGCGCCGCAGGACCTGCATGCCCTCGCGGGCCTTGCGAGCTGTGCGTTTCGGATCTGCGACTGGGATCTCGCGGCAACGATGGTCGCGAGGCTGCTCGAAACGCCCACCGGCATCGATCAATTGCATCCGTTCCTGCGATTTGCCGCCGATCTCGAACCTGTCGTGCTCGCCGACTCATGCCGCCGCACGGCCCGTGCCATCGCCGACCGCACACACGAAACTCCGCTCGCGCCGTACGCGCACGATAAATTGCGCGTCGCTTATCTGTCACCCGACTTCCGTCAGCATCCCGTGGCTTACGCCATTGCCGGCTTGATCGAGCGGCATGACCCGCGCATCGAGTCCATCGGCGTTTCACTGGTGGCGCCCGACGACAGCGAGATCGCCGTTCGTCTCAGGTCTTCGTTCGATGAGTTCATCGACGGCGGTTCGATGAGCGATGGCGAGATCGTCGAGCTGCTGAGGCGCCGCGAAATCGACATCGCCGTCGATCTCGCCGGGTTCACCTCGGGCGCGAGACCCGCGGTGTTCGCAGCGCGAATCGCCCCTGTGCAGGTGAACTACCTGGGATTTGCCGGTTCGACCGGCGCGCGCTTCATGGATTTCATGATCGCCGATGAGGTGGTGGTGCCCGCCGCCGATGAGCCCCTGTATGCCGAGCAAATCGTCCGGCTGCCGCACTCGTACCTGCCGTTCGACCGGGAGCGGACAGTCGGAAAGCCAGCTGGCCGCGTCGACGCGGGTTTGCCGGCGGCCGGCTTCGTTTTTTGCGCGTTTTCCAACGGCTACAAGATCGCGCGAGAGGTGTTCGAAGTCTGGATGACGCTGTTGAAAGAAGTGCCGGACAGCGTGCTGTGGCTGCGCGGCGGCGCACTCGCCATGGAGGGCAATTTGATCCGTGCTGCCGGCGATCTCGGAGTCGCGGCCGATCGTCTGGTTTTCTCCCCATTCGTTGCGCGGATGGACGAGTACCTGGCGCGTCTGCAATGGGCGGATCTGTTTCTCGACACGGTGCCCTATAACGCGCATACGACGGCCGCAGAGGCGCTATGGGCGGGCGTGCCGGTCATCACCTGCCGCGGTCGCTCGTTCGCCGGGCGCGTCGGAGCGAGCCTGTTGACGGCCGCCGGGCTGCCCGAGTTGATCGGCGACGACCTCGATGGATATCGCAATCGCGCGCTCAATCTAGCCCGGTCACCGGCAACGCTGGGTGAGTTGCGCGAACGACTGAGGGACGCCAAGAGCACGGCCGTGTTCGACACCGCGCGATACGTGCGCGATTTCGAGTCGGCACTGTTCGGGGTGTGGCGACGCGCGTGAAGAGGATGAACCCGATCATCGTGGTGAACCGATCGCCTGTCGTAGGTCCGGCAGCTCAGCGGTGATGTCCGCTTCGCGAAACATCGTCTGGATCGCGTCGTATCCCAAGAGCGGGAATACCTGGATGCGATTCATGGCGTGCAACTTGCTGTTCGGGCCGCAGCAATCCGCCGAGGCGCTGAGCTCGCTCGCGCCGGATATCCACGAAATGGGACCGGAGGTCCTGGCCGCACATTCAGGACTGGTCAAGACACACTTTCTGCATTCCCCAGCGCTGCCGCTCGCAGAGCGCACCGCCGCCGCGATCTACGTCGTGCGCCAACCTGCCGATGTGCTCGAATCGAATTTCCATTACTCCAGGCGCAGTGCAGGCCTCGCCGGCGAGTCTCGCGAGGAATTCGACCGGTATGTCGATGCCTTCATCCAGCATCGCGGAGACCCGCGCTGGCTGCAGCTGGGCATGGGCAGTTGGGAAGGCAATGTACGCAGCTGGCTCGGAGTGCGCCATCCGTTCCGGGTGATTCCGGTCCGCTACGAGGATTTGACCGCGGATCCGCGCAAGGTATGCGCGATGCTGGCGCAGCTGTTCCGGCCGGAAAGCACCGATCTGGAAATCGACGCGGCAGTCGCGAATTCTTCGTTCGATCGCATGCGCGAACTCGAGGCCGCGGATATTCGTGAGCGGCGAATCGGGATTTTCTACAAGCCCTACCTGCAGTCCGCCATCGATTCGGGCCGCCGCTTCATGCGCAGCGGCGAGGTCGGCGGCGGCGCGAGACGCCTCACGCCGGAGCAACGAGTGCGATTGGCAACGACCTTCAACAAACTGCACGCGGAGCTCGGCTACCCAACCCTCTGAGCGGACCCAAGCTCTCTGCGTCCCTGCGCAAAAGACCGATGCGCTCTATTTTAATCGCGTTGATCAGCTCGGGATAGACCCCGCTTGAGTGGCCACGCATCGAAACCGCCGCACTCAATCGTAATACAAACGACATACGTTCGGCCGCGACTCACGGTTTTCACTATAAGTCGATAGAGCCAGTCTCCAAAATCGGCGGCGATGTTATGCATTCGTCACAGTATCGACATTTCCCCGCCGTTTTGTCCTGCCAGTATCCCTTTCCAGTGGCGATACACGGGGTATTCGGCGCGGCCAGGGAACCCGGGCGGCAAAGGGCCCAAAGATTTTTGAATTTTTGAACGGATTTTTCTAATTCATTGGGAGTAATTTTATGTCGTTGAATCTCGGAACCAAGGTCCTGGCGGGAGCCATCGCGATGGCGATCGGCGGCGCCGCAATGGCCAATACCAATTTGGATGCAACCACCACGGGCGATGTGTTCTTGAACATCGTCAACAACACGAACAGTACGTCGTTTCTGTACGACACCGGCATCAGTCAGGCCAATTTCACCAGCAGCACATCGTTCAGCGCCAATCTGGCCTCTGACCCGAATTACCAGGCGTTCATTGCCGCCAGCGGCAGCAATCCCCTGGTTTACTCGGTCGAATCGGGACTGAACACTGGTACCGGAAAAAACACGTTCACCGTCGACGTCACAGGCGTGATTACTCCGCCTTCGGTAGATGTTGGCAAAGTCGGTCTGGGCGGCGCTGAGGAGGCGATGAGCACCTTTTTGATTGGTGCAAACACCATAGCGAGCACAACCACGAATTCGGTGCTCGTAAGCGGCGTTATAAACGGGGCGCCGGCATTCTGGGGCCAGCCAGGATTCGAGGGACAGGTATCGGCCAATCTCTTTTCTAACTCGCAGCAGTTTGACGATAGCGCTTCGCCCGGCACCGCGTTGTCGTTTTTTAACGAAACCGTAAGTGGTGGGATAGCAACGTTAGGAACCTGGGATTTGAATGGCAGCGTTGCGACCTTCGTAGGTGCCAACGTTGGCGTTGGTACGTCGCCGGTTCCGCTGCCAACACCGTTGCTGTTGTTGCTGTCGGGCCTTGGCCTCATGGGTGTGGTTGCACGTCGCGGGAAGCCGTCCGCGGACCTCACCTCGGACGCTGCCGCGGTCTAGAGATCCATCGACCGGACAGCCGAGATCCTCTCGGCTGTCCGGCAATTCGAGCGAAATGCGTCTCGATGCCTGAAGAGCAGGCGTGTTTTCGAAGATCCGATTTCAAATCCATTCGAGGAGTTGTTTATGAATTCTTTGTTAAAGACGAGCTATCTGGCTTGTTCGATTGCCGTCGCGCTCGGAACCAACACGGCCCATGCCGTGGTTCCCACCACGACACCGGGGTTGGTCGTTTATTCCGGCGGCGGTTCGGCCGAACCGCAACCCGTCGAAGCAGCTTTCTGCAAGCTCTTCAACAACGTTGACCTCTATAGCGATCTGCAAAAGGCGCAGAGCGGCAGCTATCTGGTTCTGTACGGTACCGCAATCAATGCCATCGGTTCGATTCCCGCGGGCACGAATGTCCTCTACTTCTACAAATTCAACGGCGGCAGCTACGCCAATGGCGGCATACCCCAAGGGGGCGCCCAGTCAGCCGCCGGTGCCGCCCAGATGTTGAGCTATCCGACCACCGCCTCCGTCTTGGGAGCGGCGACGCTGCTGACCGCGGGCACGCAGGGCACCGTCTGCACCGCGGCTCAGAAGGGATTGCCGACGTTTGGGTATACCCTGAGCACGAACAACCTGCTACCCCAACTCCCGGATTTCGGCATCACGGATGTGGAAGTGCCGATGTTCTCTGGTTTCAACAATCCCACGACGCTGCCTCTGGCGACGGTGGGATCTCCCGACCTCGTGTACGATCTCGTCGAAGGCGTCGCCGTGACCAACTCGCTGTTCACCGGCATAGGTTCCAACGGTGCCGCGTTGTCGGGCATCAACAAGAAGACCAATTTCACGCGCGCCGAAGTCGCCGGAATTCTCGCGGGCTCGGTCACTGATTGGCACGACATTTATGCCGATAACGGAAGTCCGGTCGCCCCCGCGGGTACGCCCATCATTCTCATCGACCGCAACGTTGGCTCGGGTACGAAGACAGCCGGCACCGCCTACTTCCTTGGGGTCCCGAACCTGGCCACCTCGACGACGCCGAATAGCGTCACCAACTTTGCTGGAGCGGGTAACGGATCGGGCGGCCTGAATGGGGCCGGCTACAGCGGCACCACGGTTGCGACGACGGGGGCCGCGGCGCAAAGCTTCCAGGACGTCTTGGCTTCGAGTTCGGCCGCGGTAGTCAGCGATCTGATCACCGCGAACAATGCCAACCTGCTCGCGGTCGCGATTCTGAGTGTGGACAATCCGCCTGCTCTGAATCAGAGCACCGGCGGCAATCCGTACGATTTCGTGAAGATCAACGGTGTGGCGATGGACTCGGGGGTGAACCCAGACAACATCAATGGCCCGACGGAGTCGTCGTACATCAACGTGATCAACGGCAGCTATGACTTCTTCTACCAGGTCAACTTCAATGAGCGCAGCGGCTTCTCGACGGGTGCTCCGGCGGCCAATGCGTCGTTCGCCGCGGGGTTGAAGGCGGTCCTGCAGTCGGCGTCCTTGGCGGGTGTAAACGCCGGTGTCCAGTTCCCGCTGGCCACCAACGGCATTCTCATCGATGGAGACACGGCCAGCAGTTTGGTCAAGGGGGTCACAGTCACCTCCCGAAACGGGAACTCAGCTTCGACTCCGAAGGTGGTTACCAAGCTTGTCGGTGGTGTGATTACTACAGGGAATGACCCGCTGTAGTAGCTTGCCGAGTTTCAACCGGGCCGTGTCTAGCTCGGAGCTTGAATGATCGAGTAACGGACCCTGCGTTCTGCAGGGTCCGTTTTTAAGTCGTCACACAACAGTAACGCGTTGCATGCATCCTATGCTCGCCGCTGACCGCAATGATTTCCATGGGCGTTTTCTGCGAGACCATGGGCAAGGACGACGAGGTCGGGGATGACGAGGTCGATGCGACGCAAGATTCCGAATATGCCCAGACCATCGCCCTTCACTCTGAATTCTGCGGCCTTCCTCGGACTCGCCGTAGCCGCGGCACTCCCGGTGTCGGCTGCTCCGCCACCGACGCTGCCGACGAAGTGCGGCCCTGGCAGTTCCTGCGGTTCTGCCGCGACATCGTTCCTGCAATTCGGTTCTGCGACGGCCGCCATGTCCGGCAGCACGACGCTCAATGTCACGCAGACGACGACCCAGGCCATTGTCAATTGGGCCAACTTCAACATCGCGCACGGATTCACGGTCAACTTCATTCAACCGAGCGCCACAGCCGCCATCCTCAACAATATCTGGAGCGTGAACCCGAGCATCATCGCCGGCCAGATGAAGGCCAACGGCCAGGTCTATCTGTACAACCAGAACGGCATCGTTTTCGCCAACGGAGCGCAGATCAATGTGGCCGGGCTGACTGCCTCGACGCTGCCGTTCGCGCCGGTCGCGTCGTCCACGGATCCCGACGCACTGTTCGAGAGTGGCATTCTTTCCCAGAATGTCGCTGGCGTGGCGCCCCCTGCCGCCTTCGTGGCGCCGGCGACGGGCAGCGCCGGCACCGTCACCGTAAATCCCGGCGCCACCCTGACGGCGGCCGACGGCGGCCGCATCATGCTGCTGGGGTCGGCCGTCACCAATAGCGGAACGATTTCCACGCCCGATGGGCAGACCATTCTGGCCGCCGCCACTGGGTCGGGTCCGAGCACGCCGGCGGTGTACCTGGCGGCGAGCACCGACCCCTCGATGCGCGGCCTGCTGATCGAAGTCAATGGAGGAGGGGTGTCGGGCACGGGGACCAACTCCCCCAATACCGTGACCAACGCCGGCCAGATCACCGCGGCACGCGGCAATATCACCCTCGCCGGTCTCGTCGTCAATCAAGAGGGCATGCTGTCGGCGACGACCTCGGTCAGCGCCAACGGATCGATCTATCTCTTGGCCGGCGACGTGTCGGGCAGCGGCTCCTCTTTCATCGCATCCCCGAAAGAACCGCTGACCGGCAACTCGACGGCCTTTGGCGGACTCTCGCCGACCGACGGCGGGACGCTGCTGCTGACGCCGGGAAGCGTCACGCAAGTGCTGCCGGATACCACCGGCAATGGCACCGTCACGGAGCCGCAACAGGCATCGTTCCTCCCTTCGCAGGTGAACCTGGCCGGACGCGTCATCGCACTGGACGGCAATGCGTCCATCCACGCGCCGGGCGGTTTGGTCAATCTGTACGCGAGCCCGGACCCAGAGCAACTGATCGCCAGTGGTGGTTCGGGAACCCAGGCTGCGGGCGGCAGCGTTTATCTCGACCCAGCCAGCAGCATTGACGTCTCGGGCTTGAAAAACGTCTCCGTCCCGGTCACGCAG
>Ga0302324_100027322_pt1 | contig 10875 bp, 10 predicted proteins | sample Palsa_T0_1_FD_201949 | JGI IMG/M metagenome (GOLD analysis project Ga0302324, IMG submission 201949) | Peat permafrost microbial communities from Stordalen Mire near Abisko, Sweden - Palsa_T0_1 | ecosystem: Environmental > Terrestrial > Soil > Palsa > Peat permafrost | place: Sweden: Abisko...
GGCGAGTTTGTATGGAGCTGAATCTGTTCACGACCGGCGGGTCCAGGGAGACCCGCGCGGACCAGGGGTCCGCCCCACCAATTTCGCCACAATTCCAATCCATGGGAAAGCTAAGCGGCATTGCGCATGAGTGCGTGTGCCATCCGGATGAATGCTAGAATTGAGTTCGGTCCGAATGGAACGAGCCGGCAAGGCCCTCGCCAAACTCAAACTTTCCGATGCCATCTCAGCCGACCAACTGGCGTTTGCCGCCTGGCCGGCCGCGGTGGGCAAGCGCATTGCAGTGCATGCTTGCCCGAAAGCTCTAGTGCGCGGATCCCTGGTAGTGGAAGCCGAAGACGCGATCTGGCAGAGGCAGCTCTTTCATCTGCGCTTCGACATCCTCGCTAAGCTCACCGAAGTTCTAGGCAGCGGCATTGTCACCGATCTGGAATTCCGACTGGCTGGCGCTGTGCCCCGCCGGCCGCCGCAATCCGCGCTAAGTCACAGTGAGAGCGTCTCGCCCGATGACGCCGATAGTATCAAAGACCCGGTGATGCGCATCTTATACAAGCAGGCGCGCACGCGAGCGACCAAGAAGGCTACGGCGTGAAAATCACCGAATCCGAGGTCCGCTACGTTGCCGACCTCGCGAATCTGAAGCTCGCCGATTCAGAGATCGCGCGCCTGGCTAAAGACATGGACGAGATCCTCAACTACATGGACGCGCTCAACGAGCTGGATACTTCCACGGTGGAACCCATGGCGCAGGTGCTGTATCAAAGCGAGGAGACAGCCACGCTGCGCGCCGACGAAATCGTCCCGCCCATCGGCAACGAAGCCGCTCTTGCCAACGCTCCGTTGGCCGGCGCCGGGTACTACAAGGTGCCCAAGGTGATCGAGAGGTAATCGGGAAATGACGACCGACGTCGCCCAACTGACCATCGAACAGGTGCAGTCCGGACTCGCAGCCCGCAAATTCTCCGCGGTGGAACTGGCCAAGTCCGCCCTGAAATTCGCCCAGGCTGAGAATCCGAAGACCAACGCCTATCTCCATTTCTGTCCGGAGCGCGCGCTGGCGGCCGCCGAACGCGTGGACCAGAAACTGGCCGCCGGAGAAAACGCGGGACCGCTGGCGGGTGTCCCTCTTGCGGTGAAAGACGTCATCGTTACCGAAGGCGTGCGGACCACCTGCGGGTCGCGGCTGCTGGAACACTACATCCCGCCTTATGACGCTACAGCCGTGGTGCGCCTGGAACAAGCCGGCGCCGTCATTCTTGGGAAAACAAATTGCGACGAGTTTGCAATGGGATCTTCGAACGAGAACTCCGCGTTCGGACCGGTGCGCAACCCTGTCGCGCTCGATCGCGTCCCGGGTGGATCGAGCGGCGGTTCGGCGGCGGCTGTGGCGCAGGGGACGGCCGTCGTGGCCATTGGATCGGACACCGGTGGGTCGGTTCGGCAGCCTGCCTCGTTCTGCGGCATAGTTGGAGTCACGCCGACCTATGGACGGGTGTCCCGTTACGGTCTGGTAGCCTTCGCCAGTTCGCTCGATCATATCGGACCTTTCGCGCGCACGGTTCGCGACTCCGCGCAATTGCTCGAAACCATGGCCGGGCGCGACCACTGCGATGCAACCTCCGCCTTTGCCCCGGTGCCGCGCTACACCGCGCAGCTGGATGGCGAAGTGGCCGGCACCCGGATCGGTCTGCCGCGCGAATACTTCGAAGGGCTCGCCAGCGAATCGGGCGAACGGATCCAGCACGCGATCGAACTGCTGAAAAAGCTGGGCTGCGAAGTGCGCAATATCAGCCTGCCCGCCACCAAATACGCGGTGCCTTGCTACTACATCATCGCCACCGCCGAGGCGAGTTCGAATCTGGCGCGCTACGACGGCGTCCGCTATACCGGCCGCGCCAACGACGACACGCTCAGCGGCATGTATCGCGCCACGCGCGGGGAAGGCTTCGGCGCCGAGTGCAAGCGCCGCATCATGCTCGGCACCTACGTGCTGAGCCACGGCTACTACGACGCATATTATTTGAAGGCGCAAAAGGTGCGCGCGTTGATCGCCGAGGATTTTCGAAGGGCTTTCACCGAAGTGGACGCGATTGTCGCTCCGGTCTCGCCGGCGCCCGCGTTCAAAATCGGAGAGAAAATCGACGACCCGCTGGAAATGTACCTGTCCGACATCTACACCATTACCGGCGATCTGGCCGGCATCCCCTGCATGAGCGTGCCCTGCGGAAAAACTACCGAAGGCCTGCCCGTCGGCATGCAGATACTCACCAGGCACTTCGACGAAACAGGCATGTTCCGCCTGGCGGACGCTTTTGAAAAGGCTGGCGGTTTCGCCGGCTCAAATTGAAGAACCGAGAGGAGAAATACAATGGCATTTACCGTTCCCCCGCTTCCCTACGCGTTTGACGCGCTGGAGCCTTACATCGACAAGCAGACCATGGAGATTCATCACGACAAGCATCATGGCGCTTACGTCACCAATCTGAATAAGGCGCTGGAATCCGCGCCCGATCTGCAGAACAAAACCGTGGAGGAGTTGCTCGCCAATAGCTGCGCCATCGTGCCCGAGAGCATCAAGACCGCGGTGCGCAACAATGGCGGCGGGCATATCAATCACTCCATGTTCTGGCAGATCCTGGCGCCCAGCGCCGGCGGCAGCCCCACCGGCAACGTGGCGGCGGCTATCCACACTGCCTTTGGAAGCTTCGACACGTTCAAAGAAAAGTTCGGCGCCGCGGCCACCACTCGTTTCGGCTCCGGCTGGGCTTGGCTCATCAAGAGCGGCAAAGGCGTCGAAATTATTTCCACCGCCAATCAAGACAGCCCGGTGATGGAAGGCCATTTTCCGGTTATGGGCCTCGACGTCTGGGAGCACGCCTACTATCTCAAGTATCAAAACCGCCGCCCCGAGTACATTGCGGCCTGGTGGAGCGTGGTGAACTGGCCCGAGATCGAGAAGCGCTTCAACTCGGCGAAGTAGGAAAAGCAATCTGGCCACAGATAAACACCGATAATGCCAACTCAAGTTTGTCATTTTCGATCTGCGTTGATCGGTGTTCATCTGTGGCCAACTAAGTTCAGGATTTTTTCGTACACCAAAGTAGCCACCAACCCAGCAGCACCTGTAAAGGCAGCCGTCCCCACCGGAGTATGGGCGCGAGGGATGCCGCGCCCGTTTCCACTGGATTCGTTGCCATATAAACGTTCGCTGGAAATACCGCAATCAGGAGCGCAATCAATCCCCAGACGGCGGCCCGGCGGGTCTGAGGAAGCAGCAGCCCCAACCCACCCAGAATTTCACAACCGCCGCTGATCCACACCATCGCCAAATGCGCTGGGATATAGGGAGGCATGATTTTCAAATAAGCATCGGTCTTCATGAAATGCAGCGCTCCGGCTACTACGTACAAGACCGCGGCCAACGCTAAGCCGATCTTCTGGAGCGTGGAAAGCATGCTCCACTATTCTGCACGAATGGCCGTGATGGGATCTACCCGCAGCGCGCGCAGCGCCGGCGCCAGGCTGCCAGCGAGCGTCATCAGAAAGCATAAGCCGGCAGCAGCGAGGAATGTGGCGGCGTCTCCAGGAGTAATGCCAGCCAGGATGGACTGCATGGCGCGCCCCGCCGCATAGGCCAGCGCGACGCCGAGAATTACGCCGGCGGTAGCCAGCAGCAAGCTATCCTGCAGCACGATTCTCAAGATGTTGCGCGGCTGTGCTCCCAGCGCGATCCTCACCGCGATCTCGGACGATCGAGTGCACACGGTGAAGGACAGCAGCCCGTGGATACCCAGGCCGGCCAGCAGAAACGCCAGCGCCGCGAACGCAGCAATGACCCGAACTTGAACAGTGCGTGGAGCGATGTCGGCCTGCACAATCTCCGCCAGTGTGCGGACGTCTGCAATGGGTTGCTCCGGGTCCGCTTGCTGGATGATACGCCGGACCGCGGGCAAAAGGAGCCGCGGGTTTCCCGACGCACGGATGACCAAATGCTTGGGAGAGTAAAACACCAAGTCGCCATCGTGCTGCTGTTGATAAGGCAGATACACCTGCGGCTCGCTATTTCTTTCCAGGCCGCGCACGTGGATGTCGCCGACCACTCCTACCACCGACCGATCGAGAAATGCGAATTTGAAGTGCCGCCCCAAGGGGCTTTGGCCCGGCCAATAGCGGCGCGCGAACGATTCGCTGACGACGGCAACCATCGGTCTGTCGCCCGCGTCCGTCTCGCTTACGTTGCGTCCCACTTGGAGCGGGATTTTCAATGTGGCGAAGAAGCCGGGAGTAATGTAGCGCAGGCTGGCGGAATGATTTTCGGAGCGATCCAGTGTCTTGCCATCCACGTCCACGGGCCAGATACCGCCGCCCATCGCCATGGGCAGGAAACTGATGTAGCCCGCATCCGACACGCCCGGCAACGCCTGGATCTCAGACAGCACGCGCCGATAGAAGGCGGTGCGCCTGGCGGTGGCATCGTACTTCGGCATCGGAAGCGCAGTCTCGAGCGTCAGGACTCCCTCGCTCCTAAAGCCGGGGTCAACGGACTGGACTCTCAACAATGCGCGCAGCAGCAATCCGGCCGAGATCAGTAGAACTACCGACAGCGTGACTTCGGCCAGGATGAGCGCGGATCGCAGTCCCGCCTTTCGCCCGCCTCCCGAGCGCGATCCCTCGCGCAGTCCGGTGAGGTCGGTCCGGCCAACTCGCAGCGCGGGCACCACGCCAAATCCGATACCGGTAAGAGCCGTGAGGATCGCCGCGAAGCCCAAAACGCGAAAGTCGATGGACGGCATGCCGGAAATAGGTAAGGAAGGAACAAGTTTCGTGAGTAATGGCAGAGCCAGGCCGGCGAGCAGCACGCCCAGCAACCCGCCCGCGAGCGCGAGGACCATGCTCTCGGTCCCGAGTTGCCTGATCAGGCGCTCGCGGCCGGCACCGAGCGCCGCTCTCACGGCCAATTCCTTCTGCCGAGCCAGGGCCCGCGCCAGCAACAGATTCGCCAGATTGCTGCACGCGATCAGTAGAACGCACAGCGCCGCACCGGCCAGCGCCAGCAGCAATAAGCGCCTCTGATCGGTGATTTCATCATCCCGCAGGAAGTTCACCGCGGCGCCGGCATGCTCCAGCTCTTTCGGATACTGTCGTCTCAATTGCGCCGCGATCACATTTATATCCGCTCTGGCCTGCTCCAGAGAAACACCGCGCCGGAGCCGGGCCACGCCATCGAGATAGTTGTTATTTCGATCCTCATACGCCGACTCCGGAAATTCAAACGGCGTCCAAAGTTCCGTCTCCTGGTCCGGAAAATGAAACTGAGGTGGCATGACCCCGATCACCACGTGCGGCGTGCCGTTCAAATCCAACTTTCGCCCCAGCACACCGGCGTCGCCACCGAACGCGCGCTGCCACAGGCCGTAGCTCAACACGGCGGTGAGCGGCGCGCCATCCCGGTCGTCAGAGGAAGAAATCGAGCGCCCAAGCAAAGGTGGGACGCCTAGCACCGTGAAGAGGTTGCCCGTCACGACGGCGGTATTGATACGTTCCGGAGGGCCTTCGCCGATCATGTTTACCGCAAACGTTGTAATGGCGCCCATCTCTTCGAATACGGTGTTCATCCGCTTCCAGTCGCGATAGTTGGCCGGAGACAATTCCATTTCCCGATAGCCGGGCAGTGTCTCCCAAAGCCTCACCAGCCGATCCGCGGACGGAAATGGCAGCGACCGGATGAGTACATAATCGGTGACCGAAAACACCGCGGTATTCGCGCCAATGCCCAAAGCGAGCACCAGGATCGCGACCGCCGTGAATCCAGGAGCGCGGGCGAGTGTACGAGCGGCGTAGCGCAGGTCCTGGCGAAGAATGTCCCAGTGTGCGGCTGGAGCGTTCGAGAGCACTTCGAATGCGGCCGCGAGCAGCGAGCTGTGGCGGCTCTCAAAAACGGCGCACATCTCCTCGCCATATTCCGAACGGAAAGACGACGGATACAGATGCAGCAGCGCTCGATAGAACCACATCAGGCCTTCCCCGGCGCGAATCCCAAGGCACGCGCCCATTTGACCAGCTTGGCCATCCGCGTTGCTTCCGCTTTGGCGACCGCGGCCCCCAGCGGTGTGATGCGGTAATAGCGGCGGCGTTCATCGTCGAGCTCGGGAGCGGGGCGTTCCTGCGTTTCAACCACCAGCCCTTGCTCCAGCATCCGCTGGATGGAACGGTACAGCGTCCCGGCGCTCAACGTGAGTTCCCCGCCCGTTCGAGCCGCAACATCCTGAATAATCGCGTAGCCGTGGCGATCTTCTTCGGCCACCGCCATCAGGATGTGAAAGGTCGCGGCGGGCAAAGGGAGGAACGCTTCGGGTCCAGGGGATTTCTGCGTCATGTTTTCCAGTATATCCACTCTGGCTATATTTTGAACGGCTATATGCAGATTATCGGAACCAGAACCCCATTGCCCTCGTAAGCATTGGCATGGCGTTTCTTTGGCAGGATGTTCGATATGGGATACGGATGCTCGCGAGCAGACCTGGATTCACGGCGGCCGCGGTGCTGGTATTAGCTTTAGGGATCGGCGCCAACAGCGCAGTATTCAGCCTGGTGAATGCCTTTCTGCTGAAACCGCTGCAGGTGCATAAGCCGGAGGAACTCACCGGCCTCTATAGCCGCGACACCAAGCATCCCGACGCCTATCGCGCGTTCTCCTATCCGAACTACGTCGACCTCCGCGACAACAACCAGGCCTTCGCCAGCCTGGCGGCGCTGAACATGGCGTTAGTAGGCATTCAGGAGGGCGACGATACGCGGCGGGAGTTGGCCACCGTGGTCTCTTCCAACTATTTCTCCACGCTCGGGGTGACGATGCTGAAGGGCCGGGCGTTCCGCGCGGAAGAAGAAAAGCCGGGGGGCGAGTCGACCGCGATCGTGACCTACCCGTTCTGGAAGAAAAAGGGAGAAGATCCCGAGCTGGTTGGCAAGCCAGTGCGCATCAACGGCCACGTTTTTACGATTGTGGGCATCACGCCCCAAGGGTTCACTGGAACGATGGCGTTGCTGAGCCCCGATATCTTTGTTCCGCTGGGCGCCTACGGCAAAGTCATGAACGACTTTGAGGGACAGGTGAGGCCGCTCGGAGCGCGCGACTACAACGCGTTGGTGTTGGTGGGCCGCTTAAAACCGGGCCTCACCCGACAGGCCGCCGACGCCACATTAGCCGTCACCGCCTCCGAGATGCAAAAGGCGTTTCCAACGGAGAACAACGACCAGAGTTTGCTGGTTGAACCACTCGCGCGTCTGGGTATTTCCACCAGGCCACAGAACCATAGCCCGCTGGAGGTGCCGGCCATTATGCTGCTTTCCCTGGCCGCCGTTGTTCTGCTGATCGCCTGCTTGAATCTGGCAAATATGATGATGGCCAAAGGCACCGCGCGGCGCAAGGAAATCGCGATTCGCTTAGCCATTGGCGGCAACCGACGGCGCATTGTTCGTCAGTTGGTCACCGAAGGATTGCTGCTGGCGATTCTGGGTGGCGCCGTGGGACTTCTCGTGGCTTCCTGGAGCACAACGCTGCTGATTCAATCCATGTCGAGACTGGTTCCGTTGGACATCGTCTACGACGCTGCGCCGGACGCTCGGATTCTGGCGTTCACGCTGCTATTTTGCGCGCTGAGCACCGTCGTCTTCGCGCTTTTTCCGGCCTGGAAACTTTCGAAACCCGACGTGTGGGTGGACCTCAAGGAGAATACCGGCGAGGACGCGGCCGGCCACCGCCGTCTGTTTTCACGCGGCAATATGCTGGTGATGGCGCAACTGGCGCTCTCGCTCGCGATGCTCACCGCGACCGGCCTGTTCGTGCACAGCGCCCTGCGGGCGTCGAACATCGAGCCGGGTTTTGCGCTCAAAAATGAGGTGCTGGCGGAAGTGGACGCGAGTCTGATCGATTACGACCAGGCGCGGGGCAGCCAGCTTTATGGGACTCTGAAAGACCGGCTGCGCCGAGTGCCCGGCGTGCAATCGGTGGCCATCGCGGCAACGGTTCCATTCGGAATGACATCGTTGGGCAAGAGCGTGACACCCTCCGAAAGCGCGGCTTCCAAAGACCATCCTGCGCTGGACGCGCGCTACAACATCGTGAGCGAGGATTATTTTCAAACCCTGGAGATTCCGATCCTGCGTGGACGCGCCTTCAGCCTCGCCGAGAGTACGCCGGGATCGAAGAGCAGCGTGGCGATCATCGACAAGCTCGCGGCCGAAAAACTGTGGCCAGGGGGCGACGCGCTGGGCAAGCACGTGCGATTGGATAGCGGGTCGAAACAGCAGTCCGACGCCGTGGTGGTGGGTGTGGTGGGCAATATCCGCGACGAGATCGTTGGAGGAAAGATGCAGCCTCACCTCTACGTTCCGTTTGGTCGGGACTATCAGGCCAACGTGCAGTTCCATGTGAAGGTGGCGGGTGGCGGTCCGGAGGCGGAGAAGCGAGTGCTTGAAACGATCCGGGGCGAAATTCACGCTACGGCGCAGCGCTTGCCGATACTCGCGCTCCAGACGATGCGCGGGCATCTGGAATCGAGCGATGAGATTTGGATCGTTCGTACCGGCGCGCATATGCTGGAGATATTCGGCGGCGTCGCGCTATTGCTGGCGGTGATCGGCCTGTACGCCCTCAATTCCTATACGGTGGCTCGGCGGACCCGCGAGATCGGCATACGGATGGCCTTGGGCGCGGACGCTTCGTCGACGCTGCGCATGATTTTGGGTGAAGCGCTGAAAGTGACTCTGGTTGGGATCGGTGCCGGTCTGCTGCTCGCGATTGGACTCGGCAAAATCCTGGCGGGCTTTCTTTATGACGTGCGAAGCCTTGATCCGCTGGTCCTGGGAGCGGCTTCCGTGCTGCTCGCGCTGGTCGCTTTGTGCGCCTGCTATGTGCCGGCCCGAAGAGCCGCCCTGGTGGATCCGACGATTGCGCTCCGATACGACTAAACGCTCCCACAGATTTCCGAGCCGTGACCAAAGGGAGCGGTATCAAATCCGCACCCACTTGCGGTAACATGCAATTCCATGGAGTGTGTCTTAGAGCTTCGCGACGTTTCGAAGCACTATCCCTCGCACCACGCCGTCAACGGCGTTTCGCTGAGCCTCGCGCGCGGGGAGTTCTTCTCGCTGCTGGGCCCGTCCGGATGCGGCAAGACCACTACACTACGACTCGTGGCTGGATTTGAAGAGCCCACCCACGGTGAGATTCGCCTCAACGGATCCAGCATCCAGCATTTGAAGCCCTACCAGCGCGACGTCAGCACGGTCTTTCAAAACTACGCGCTGTTCCCGCATCTCAGCGTACGCGACAACGTGGAATTCGGTCTGCGGCGCCGCGCGGGCAATCATATCGACAACCGCGTTCGCGACGTGCTCGACCTGGTTCAGCTGGCGGGCAAAGAATCGCGCCGGCCCGCCCAACTCTCAGGCGGCGAACGGCAACGCGTCGCGCTCGCGCGGTCGCTGGTGCTCGAACCCGAGGTCCTCTTGCTCGATGAGCCGCTGTCCGCTCTCGATCCCAACCTCCGCAAACAGGTCCGCGCCGAGCTCAAGGCCATCCAGCGCCGCGTCGGCATCACGTTCTTATTTGTCACCCACGATCAGGAAGAGGCGCTGTCTCTGTCGGACCGCCTGGGCGTCATGAACAAAGGCCGGCTCGAACAACTGGGCACGCCCGAAGAGATTTATCTGCATCCCAGCACGCGATTCGTCGCCTCGTTCCTCGGAGCGGTCAATTGGATCGGCGACGTCGGCGTGCGCCCCGAAGCCATGCGAATTGAGCGGGCGCCTTCCAGCAACGGCCACCGCTCGCGCCCCGCCACCATCGTTCACTCCACATTCCTCGGTAACTGCGTCCATGTCGATACTCGCTTATCGGATGGCGAGCCGGCCGTGGTGGAGATTTCGCGACTGGGTGAAACCTTCGCCCCGGGCGAATCCGTGCACCTGTGGTGGGAACCGGCCGACGAGCTGCGCTTTAAATGAAGCGGCTGCGCGCGTGGTTTCTCGCTCCCACCTGGACCACCGTCATCACGCTGTTTCTCGCGCCGCTCGCCATCATCCTCGGCTATAGCTTCCTCACGCGCGGCGTCTACGGCGGCATCGCGTCGCCTTGGACGCTCGAAAGTTATCAGCGCCTCATCGATCCCATTTATCTCGCGATTCTCTGGCGATCGTTCTGGGTCGCGGGCGCTTCCACTGCTTTATGTTTGCTGCTTGGCTTTCCGCTCGCACTGTTCATCTCGCGCGCGGGGCGGCTCAAGAACTTCTATCTCGGACTGGTGATGCTGCCCTTCTGGACCAGCTTCCTGGTTCGCACCTATGCCTGGATGTTTTTGCTGCGCGACACCGGCCTGTTGAACACCATCCTGCAGAAGCTCGGCTTCATCACCTCTCCGCTGCCGTTGCTCTATAACGACGGCGCCGTGATTCTTGGCCTGGTCTACGGATATCTGCCATTCACGGTTCTGCCACTGTACGCGACTCTGGAGCGCCTGGACCGCACGCTGCTCGAAGCCGCCGCCGACCTGGGCGCCAAACCCTGGGCCGCGCTCACACGCGTCACCATTCCGCTCTCCGCTCCCGGTATTCGCGCGGGCGCGATCCTGGTCTTCATTCCGTGCCTGGGCGCCTACCTCACTCCCGACCTGCTGGGCGGCGGAAAGTCGGTCATGATCGGAAACTTGATTCAAAACCAGTTCACCACCGCTCGCGACTGGCCGTTCGGCTCGGCCGTCTCGCTGGTCCTGATGGCCATCGTGATGCTGCTGCTGTTTGTCATCGCGCGCGGCGAAGGCGAGGACTTGCTGTGAAGCCACGCGGCGCAGGCCTGGCCATCTACGCCATCGGCGC
>Ga0302324_100027324_pt1 | contig 10874 bp, 14 predicted proteins | sample Palsa_T0_1_FD_201949 | JGI IMG/M metagenome (GOLD analysis project Ga0302324, IMG submission 201949) | Peat permafrost microbial communities from Stordalen Mire near Abisko, Sweden - Palsa_T0_1 | ecosystem: Environmental > Terrestrial > Soil > Palsa > Peat permafrost | place: Sweden: Abisko...
GTGGCGACTACGGTTTGTGTGCATGGATCCGAAACAGATATCAGGGTTCAACGCGCATGACCAAGAATCGCGTCCTCATTGATCTGTCGGAATCCGAGCGGACGAAATTTGGGAAAGAGAATTTCGCAACCCAGTCAATTCCTCAGAAGGTATTTTCAAGCGTTTGGTCGGTCGAAGCGGAACTTTCCTCAGTATGTGTCGAAGCATCCGGATGAGTTTGGGACGTTGCCACAAGCGGACTAGCGACACGGGCGCCCTGTCTACTTCGCGACGTCCACCTGGGCCCCCGCTCCGGCCAGTTCCGGATCGCCCCCATTCAGCTTGCTGTGCCTGCGGCTGTACAAAAAGTACACCACGAACCCCACCAGCATCCATCCGAGCGCGGTGAGCTGCGTGTAGGCGTCGAGCGAGACAATCATGGTGCTGCACACGATGGCGCCCAGGATCGGAACCAGCGGAACTAAAGGCGTGCGGAAGGGCCGATGCAGGCCGGGTTCCTTGCGCCGCATAATCCAGATGCCGATCGATACCAGAACGAAGGCGAACAATGTGCCGATCGAGGTCAGATCGCCCAACAATTCTCCGGGAAGCAGGCCGGCCAGAGCGCCTACGAAAAAGAACAGCGTGATGTTGCACTTGTAGGGTGTGCGGAACGTCTTGTGGACGTCGGAAAAAAGCTTGGGCAGGAGGCCGTCGGTGGCCATCGAGTAAAACACGCGGCTCTGTCCCAGCAGCATCACCAAAATGACGGACGAGAATCCGAACAGAATCGCCACCGTGACCGCCGTTGCCAGCCATCCAAACCCGGGCATGTGATTCTGGATCGCGTACGCCACCGAAGCTTCCTTGCCGGCCTTGGCGAACTCGGTCCAGTTGCCGATGCCGGTGAGCACGAATCCGAAGAGGATATACAGAACCGTGCAGATGGCCAACGACCCCAGGATTCCCTTAGGCATGTCGCGCCCGGGATCCTTGGTTTCCTGCGCCGCGGTAGACACGGCGTCGAAGCCGATGAACGCAAAGAAAACGATTCCGGCGCCTCGCAGCATGCCGCCGAACCCGTGCTGCATGATCCCCTCATGGCCCGGAGTGCCCGCCGGTATGAAGAAAGGCGTGTGATTGGCCGGGTTGATGAATCGCCAGCCGAGCGCGATGAAGACAATGACGATGGTCACTTTCACGGCCACGATGACGGCGTTGACACTGGCCGATTCCTGCGTGCCCTTCACCAGCAAGGCGGTGATGAGCAGCAAGATCACTAAAGCAGGCGCGTTGAGAATACCGCGGACTCCGGCATCGGAGACCTGCATCGGCGAATGACACCACTCAAAGGGGATGGCGCCGTTGAGGAGCTTGTTCAAATATTCGCTCCAGGAAATCGCGACGGTTGCCGCGCCCATCGCATATTCGAGGATTAGCGCCCACCCGATCGTCCAGGCCGCGAACTCGCCCATGGTGGTGTATGAGTACGTATAAGCGCTACCCGCGATGGGAATCATGGCGGCGAATTCGGCGTAGCAGAGCCCGGCAAAGGTGCATCCGATCGCGCCGACGATGAAGGAGAGGATCACCGACGGTCCGGCGGCTTCCGCTGAGGCAGCGGCGGTTCGGACGAAAAGACCGGCGCCGATGATGGCGCCTATGCCCAGGGCGATCAGGCTTCTCGCGGTCAGCGTCCGCTTGAGGTCGCTGCGACTGGCTTGGTTGAGCAAGGACGCCAGCGACTTTTTTCGGGTAAGACTCATGTTTGTCCAAACTGTGAGGATTGTAATTTGCTTGACATGCAGAATATCACAAAGGGGCTGGTTTTGTGCCGCCCGGCTCACAGCAGGGCCGTACTAGTGCGCTTAGGGTTGCGGAATGGTGTGGTCGGGATTGTATCCGCCGCCGGCATCCTGGTCGAGCTCCGCCGGTTGCGGGGGATGAACCGGGCCACGAGGCGGCGCCGGATCGACATCCGCGGGCCGCGGCCGAGGCAGCAACTCATCGATCAACGGCTGCACGATTCCTTTGTCTTTTTCGGGCTTGTTCTCCGGCCGTTCCTTTTCATGTTCATGCTTTTCCTTCTCGGGGTTCTTTGTGGGCTCGGGGTTCTTCATGGACAGGTTCCTTTCTAACCCAGATTCTAGGGGCCTAGGCTGGCAGCCTAGCGTTCAAGCAGATGTGAAGTCCATGAAAACGGACGAAATCGAGCGCGACTCCGCGAGTGATCCCGATCACCGATCAGGATTCCAGAATGACGATGGCCATGCCTTGTTGCGCCGTGTGCGTGAGCGACAACGCGATGTTGGCTACGTTGAGACTTTTGGCTATGGCCGCCGCCACTCCGTGCAATCGCAGCGTGGGACGGCCGGACGGAAGGTTAGCGACCTCGAAGTCCTGCCAGCGGACACCCCGTCTCCAGCCCGTGCCGATGGCCTTCATGCCCGCTTCTTTGGCGGCAAACCGAGCGGCGTAGCGTTCAAAGCGGTTGGCCTTGCGCTCGACATACGCGATCTCCGCGGGCGTGTAGATGCGTTCGATGAAGCGGCGGCCGTGCCGTCCAATGACGTCGCGGATCCGATCAACCTCGGCGAGATCGGCGCCGATCCCGACGATCACAACTCCGCGCCCGTCGACGCCAGCGTCAGCCTGCCGAGCTTGACGCCTTTCGTGCTGATCAGCGCATCGGCGATCTTCTTCACCACCGCAGCCTTACCCTTCACTACCAGGACTTCCAGACAATTGTCGTGATCCAAATGGACGTGCAACGTGGAGAGGATGTTATGGAAATGAGCATGCTGAAAGTCGGTTAGCTTCTCGTTCAGCAGGCGGACGTGGTGATCGTAGACTAACGTTACGGTGCCCACCACCTGGCTGTCCGGCCGCCGCCAGCTTTCTTGCACCAGCTCGTCGCGAATTAAGTCCCGAAAGGCCTCGGACCGGTTAGTGTATCCGCGGGAGGCGATCAGTTGATCGAACTTCTTGAGGAGACTGGAATCGATAGCTACGCCAATCCGGCTGAGCTCGCTCATGGGTATAGCCAGCGTAGCGAATCGAGAGGGCGGCGGGGAAGGCGATCCGTTTCGTGACACTGTTAGAATAATCGTGCTACTTTGGGGCTGCGGGCGAATGCATATTCCGGACAACTTCCTGTCGACGCCGGTGTGGGCGGCTTTGGATGTCGTCGCCGTTTCCGCGGTCGGGCTGATGGTCAAGCGCGCCCGCCGGGAACTGGACGATTCGCGGATTCCGCTGCTCGGCGTAATGGGCGCGTTCGTGTTTGCCGCGCAGATGATCAATTTTCCGGTGGGGGTGGGGACCAGCGGCCATCTGGTGGGCGGCGCGCTATTGGCATGCACGTTGGGCCTTGCTCCGGCCGCGCTGATCATGACCGTGATCATCGCCATCCAGGCGTTCGTGTTTCAGGACGGAGGCGTTCTCGCGCTGGGGGCCAATGTTTTTAATATGGCGATCGCCGGAGTATTGGCCGGATACTGGCCCTATCGGATCTGGGGCGCCGGCCGCCGCCGACCGGCTATTTTCGCGGGCGCGGTGCTTTCGGTAATGGTCAGCGCATCGCTGGCGCTCGGCGAGCTGTTGATCTCCGGGATCAAAATGCCGCGGCCGCTGATCTTGGTTTCGCTCGCCCTGTTCGCGATCAGCGCGCTGATCGAAGGCGCCATCACCGTCTCGGTGATCCAAGCCATCGACAAGCTTAACCCCTCGTTTGTCCGAAGACCGGATCGTGCTAATGCGCCCGTGCTGGTCACGTTGGGCGCGGTAGCGTTGATCCTGGGAATGGTCGGATTTCTGCTGGCATCCACCACGCCGGATGGAATCGAGAGGCTCGGCTTAAAACTTGGCCTGCACAGTACGGTGAGTTTCCACGCGCCGCTTGCCGATTACACGGTGCCGCTGCTCGACTCCGCATGGTTGCGTAGAGCCACGGGAGGATTAGCCGGGCTAGTGCTGATCTACGCGATATGCGCCGCGGCGGGCCGTCTGATTGGGCGGCAACGGAGCGCCTGATGCACCATGTTCTGGTGGATCAATGGAGCCAGGGTGCGAGCCCTATGCACGCGCGCGATCCAAGAGCCAAGGTAGTGGCCCTGGTGGCGTTTCTGGTTGTGCTGGCCACCACCGCGCCCGATGCCTTCGCCACTTTAGCGATTGACGCCGCGCTGCTCGCGGCCGGCATCTTGATCGCGCGTCTGCCGCTGAGCGGTGTGCTTTTACGGGCCATGGGAGTGCTGCCATTCTCGCTGACCTTCGGCTTGATGAGTTGGATGGCCGGCGATCGGGTGCGCGCGTTGGGACTGGTGGAAAAGAGTTACCTTTCCACGGTGGCGGTGCTGCTGCTGATTGGCACGACGCCGCTGCCGCGCTTGCTGAGTGGACTCGCGGCGCTCGGGACGCCGCGGTTGCTCGTGTTATTGGCGCAGTTTCTCTACCGCTACCTGTTTGTGATTTCCGAGCAGGCCCAGCATCTGCGTTTGGCCGCCCTCTGCCGCCAGGGCGCCGGCACAAAGCACAGGAGGTCGCGTTTTCGAGCAGCTGCCGGAGCGTTAAGCGTGCTGTTCGCGCGTTCCTACTATCGGGCGGAGGGGATCCATCGGGCCATGCTGGCGCGCGCGTTCGCCGGACGGTTCGCCCCGTTGAAACCCCTTCGGTTTCGCGCGTCGGATGCCGTGTTCGCGCTCGCAACGATTTCCTTCTTCATCCTGGTGCGCGTCGAATGACGCCGATTATCGAGGTACGCGATCTTCATTTTCAGTATGCGGACGGCGCCAAGGCTCTGGACGGCGTCAGCTTCACGCTCAATGCCGGAGAATCGGTGGCGCTGTTTGGAGCGAATGGATCGGGCAAGACGACTTTTGTTTTGCAGTTGAACGGAATTTTGCGCGGCCAGGGCAACATCACGGTTTGCGGCCTGCCGCTGACTAAGGATAACCTCGCGGCGGTGCGATCGAAAATCGGAATGGTATTTCAGGATTCCGACGAGCAACTATTCATGCCGACGGTGTTGGAAGACGTCGCATTTGGTCCGCTCAATCAAGGCTTGCAGCCGGAAGAAGCGACCGAACGCGCCCGGTCGGCTCTAGAACAGGTAGGGATGGAAAATGCGCTTGCCAGGGCGCCCTATCACCTCAGCGCCGGCGAGAAACGCAAAGTAGCGTTGGCCGGCGTACTGGCAATGCAGCCCGAGATTCTGGTCCTGGACGAGCCCACCACGTTCTTAGATCCGCCCGCTCAGCGTAACTTACTCCACTTACTCCGCGAGCTTCCCCAAGCTAAGATCATAGTTACTCACAATGCGATGTTCGCGGCGGGAATTGCCCAGCGCGCGGTCTTTTTCGAACGCGGAAAGCTGGTTGCCGACGGACTCCTCGAGGATATCGTTCAACGCTTCGATTGGACCTACTCGGCTTTGCCTTTGAGCGATTTACGGTACTCGGCCCAGCGGCGTTTTTGAGCCGCCGCGATTCGCTTGCGCGCGGACGCGCTCATCTTGCTCGGCCCGCGTTTCTCCTTGGGCGGTCCCGGTGGACGGCCTCGCTTGCCGGCGCCTTTTCCTAAAAGCGCACGAACTTCGCGGATCTGCTCTTCTATTCGCTGCTTTTGCAATTCCAGCCCTTCGAGAGCCGCGTTCAAAAGCGCGCTATTACCAATGGTTTTTGTGGGGCGGGGCATCGGAACTCCTCTTTGGAATGATACCTGAGTGCGGCCTCGCAATGAAGTTATGGGTTGTGACGAGACGGATTCTTATGAATTACGAGTCGGAATTGTTACCGGAGTCAAGAAAGAAAGTGACCGGCCCGTCATTCACTAAATGCACTTCCATCTCGGCCTGAAAGACGCCGGTTTCAACCGGCCTATTGCTGAGCCGCAGACGTTGGACGAAATACTCGTACAACAAGCTCGCTTGCTCGGGCGGGGCCGCTTGATCGAAGCTCGGACGCCGCCCTTTTTTGCAATTACCGTACAGCGTAAATTGAGAAACCACCAGCAATGCGCCTTCCGCATCCAGAATGGATCGATTCATGCGCCGCTCTTGGTCGGGAAAAATGCGCAGGTGGAGAATCCGGTCGACGAGATAGTCGGCGTCCTGCCGGCTATCGGTGTGAGTAATCCCCACGAAGACCAGTAACCCGACGCCGATCGCTCCCACGGTTTCGCCGCCTACATCGACACGCGCCTGTTTGACGCGCTGGAGAACGACCCTCATGAATAAGCACGTTTAACCACCTTACAGTATCGCATCGGGATCGCCCCGACTAAGTAGATCGCGCCCTAAGAATAAGCGGATTCTCCTATCCGGGAATGGCGGATAAGACCGTATAGTTGAGTAGATGATCCTCAAGGGCATCTTTCAGCGCAGACGAGTCCACAGCAAGATTCCTGGTGGGTTCTTCAACTTCGAGGAAGAATCGTCGTCCACGCGGCTCTACGGGTTCGGCTACGGCGAGCACTTACGCCTCCGCGACGAATATGGAAATGTTTGGCGCGGCACCGCGGAGAAAGTGGGTGACGACTCGGTTCGTTACACCTTCCGCGACGCCAATGGCCACACCATCACCGGCGTGTCCGATAGCTGGGGCATCGTCCTTCGCGACGGGCGCGGCAAAACCTGGCGCGGATTCATCGAGTAAGACCACTTAGTCCACAACCCGTTAGCGAACTGTCGCTATCATGGAAGTTCCCTACCGAACTTCCATGGCGTTGAAACGACGAATCAGCTACAAGAGCGCCGGGGTAAACATCGACGAAGCCGACCGCGCGGTGTCGCTAATCCGCGGACACGCGCGCGCCACGTTTACCCGCAACGTTCTCACCGACATCGGCAGTTTCGGCGGCGGCTACTTACTCGCCGGATGGAAACGCCCGGTCTTGATCAGCTCCGCCGACGGAGTGGGGACTAAGCTGAAGATCGCTTTTCTCACCGGCCGCCACGGCACCATCGGCGAGGATTTGGTGAATCACTGCGTCAACGACATTGCCGTGCAAGGCGCGGCGCCCTTGTTTTTTCTGGATTATTTCGCGGTTGGAAAGCTGGACGCGAAAGTGGCGGGAGAAGTGATCGCCGGCGTGGCGCGCGGCTGCCGGGGCAACAACTGCGCGCTGATCGGCGGGGAAACCGCCGAGATGCCAGGCCTCTACCACGCCGGAGAATACGACCTGGCCGGATTTATCGTCGGCGCCGTGGAACGGAATCGCATGCTGACGGGCAAAACCATCCGCGCGGGCGACGTTCTGATCGGTCTTCCCTCGCATGGCTTGCACACCAACGGCTATTCTCTTGCGCGCAAGCTTTTGTTCGAAGTAGCCCGGCTCAAGCTCGACGATGCCCTGGCCGACGAATTGCTTCAGGTGCACCGCAGTTACCTAAAACCGATTCGCGCGTTGATCGGCGCTCGCTTGTTGAAGGGCGCGGCGCACATAACCGGCGGGGGCATCACGGACAACACGCCGCGAATTCTTCCGTCGGGTTTGGCCGCGAGGATCGATCTCTCCACCTGGACTATCCCTCCCATTTTCGAAAAGCTGCGGGCAATCGGAAACATCGAACCGGCCGACTACCGGCGCACCTTCAACTTGGGCGTAGGGATGATTCTAGTGGTCGGGCGCGGAAATGCCGCGAAGGCTAGCGCGATTCTGGACGGCCTCGGCGAAGCGTGCTTCGAGATCGGCGAAGTGGCGCGATCGCGCGGCGCGCGCGTGGTGTACGTCGGCGGGTCCGGGGTCCGCAAGTGAAAAAACTGGGCATTCTGCTTTCCGGCCGCGGCTCGAATTTCGAAGCCATCGCGGACAATATCGCCGCCGGCCGCCTGGACGCCGAGATTGCCGCGGTGATTTCGAACCGGCCCGAAGCGCGCGGGTTGGAGATCGCGCGCGAGCGGGGATTGCCGGCCCTGCTCCTTCCGTCCAAGGATGTTCCGCGCGAGGAATATGATCGGCGCGTGGCATCGGAACTTTCGAAACGCGGCGTCGACCTGGTCTGCCTGGCGGGGTTCATGCGGCTGCTAAGCGCCGAGTTTTGCCGCGCTCTGCCTCACCGCATTCTGAATATTCATCCTTCCCTGCTCCCCGCTTTCCCTGGCCTGGATGCGCAAAAGCAGGCGCTCGAGCAGGGGGCGAAAATCAGCGGATGCACGGTCCACTTCGTCAACGAACTGCTGGACGCCGGCCCGATCGTCGCGCAAGCGGGGGTGCCGGTGTTGGACGAGGACACGGTGGAGACGCTGTCGGCGCGAATTTTGAAGGAAGAGCATCGCATCTACAGCGAAGCCATCCGGATCGTCCTATCGGGGAAATGGCGGATCGACGGACGGCGCGTGGTGTCGGTGGCCTGATTGTCCGGCGGTTCCAATTTCCTGATTCGCGCCGGACGCGCCATGCTGCCGACGCTCCGTTATCTGATGGAAACCGAGGTGCACGTCTTCGCGTTCTCCGTTTCCGCCGGGATGCTGCTCTCGTTCTTCCCCTTCGTTACAGTGATGCTGTCGCTGTGCCGTTACGTCTTCAAGTGGAGAGCGGCGGTCAACGCGATTTACTTCACCATGGACGACTATTTCCCCGACGCGTTCGGGCATTTTCTGCGGCGCAATTTCGAAGCGACGGTCGAGTCGCGCGGACCGGTTCAGATCGTTTCGCTGTTGCTGCTGTTCTTCACCGCCAGCGGAATCTTCGAGCCTTTGGAAGTAGCGTTGAATCGAATCTGGAGCTGCTCGAAAAATCGCAGCTATCTCAAGAACCAGTTGATCGGCCTGGCCCTGATCTTCGCGTGCGGAACCCTATTTCTCGTTTCCGTCACGCTAGCCGCCCTGAACGAACAATTCCTGCGCGGAGCGGCGAAACACCCGGCGGGTGCGATGGCCAACGTTCTGGGATTGATCCTGTTCAAACTGGCCGCGATTCCCATGTCGATGCTGCTCCTGTTTCTCATTTACTGGCTGCTGCCGAACTGCCAAGTCAGGGCGTCGAAAATAATACCTGCGGCCATTCTGGTTGGCTTCGTGCTCGAGATCTTGAAGTACGTGAACTTCCTCACGTGGCCTTATCTGCGGAACAAGCTGGCTCTTGAATACGGCCCGTTCGTTTACACGGTGACGATCATCTTGTGGGGATTCGTCGCGGCGCTGGCGGTTCTGGCGGGAGCGGAATGGAGCGCGCGTTACGCCAGGGCCGATTCGGCTTAGCCCAGAGTCTGGAGAAATTCCAGATCCACATTGCCGCCTGAAATGATCGCGCCGATTTTCTTCAAGACGCCCGGCAGCTTGTGATTGAGCAGCGCGGCCGCGGGAACGGCGCCGCTCGGTTCCACCAGCATCTTCATGCGAGTCAGAAAGAACCGCACAGCTTCGCGAATTTCGCCATCGCTCGCCAGGAAAATATCCTCGACGCGCTCTTGAATGATGGGAAAAGTTATCGCGCCGGGTTTTTGCGCCCGCAGTCCGTCGGCAATGGTCTGAGGCGGCGGAATCTCGATTCGCGCGCCCGCGCGCAGCGACAGATACGTATCGTTGGCGTCCTCAGGTTCTACGCCGAAGACGCGGATGCCGGGCCGCAGCCCCTGGGCGGCGATGGAGCATCCCGAGATCAAACCGCCGCCGCCGATCTGAACCACCAGCGCGTCGAGGTCGGGAATCTCTTCGAGCAGTTCCAGCGCCGCCGTGCCCTGACCCGCGATGATCCAGGGATGATCGTAGGGCGGAACCAGCGTCGCGCCGGTTTCCTCCGAGATTCGCTGGCCGATGGCTTCTCGATTCTCGCGGAAGCGGTCAAATGTGACTACCCGCGCGCCGTATCCGCGGGTAGCTTCCACTTTCGATTTCGGAGAATCGTAAGGCATCACGATGGTCGCCGCAATTCCCGCCGATGCAGCGGCCACAGCTACCGCCTGAGCGTGATTGCCGGACGAATAACTTACCACCCCGCGGCTGAGTTCGTCCTTAGGCATCGAGTAAATGAAATTCGCCGCGCCGCGAATCTTGAATGCGCCCACGCGCTGAAAGTTCTCGCATTTGAAATACACCGAGGCGCCCGCGATCGCGTCGAACGTCCTGCTGGTGAAGACGGGCGTTCGATGCGCAATGCCCGCGATGCCCGCCGCCGCTTTCCGTATGTCCGCGAGCTGAACCGTCGGACTCAATTCAGTAACCCGCCTTCTTATCGACGACATTTTCGAGCGGCTGGCCGTTGCGAAACAGCTCGTAGTTTTCGATAAACCGATCCATCGCCCGGTCGGCCCAGCCCACGGTGTGATCGGCGGCGTGCGGCGAAAGCAACACGTTCGGCAAGCGATAGAACGCATGTCCGGCGGGCAACGGCTCGGTGTCGAAAACGTCCAGCGCCGCGCCTTTGATCGCGCCCTGTTCGAGCGCGGCGATCAGAGCCTGCTCCGCGATCACGGGACCGCGACCCACGTTGATGATCACGGCCGAAGTTTTCATCGCCTTCAACTCCGCCTCGCCGATCATTCCTCGAGTCTCCGCGGTGAGCGGCGTGGAGACCAGCACGTAGTCCGCGAGCGCCAGCATTTCCCGCAATTGGTCCGGCGCGTACACACGGTCGAGCAGAGGATCGGTCCCGGCCAGCGCCGTTCGCTTGCGAACCGCCAGGACCTGCATCCCGACGGCGTGCGCAAGACGCGCCGCCTCGCGCCCGATCCCGCCATATCCGACCACGCCCAAGGTCTGACCGCGCACTTCCAGGTTGTCGAACTGCTCCCACTTTCCCTGCTCCTGATTGTGAACCAGCCGTCGGACATCCTTGGCGAAGTAAAAAATCGATGCCAGGGCGAATTCCGCCAGACCGTCCTTGAACACTCCTTGGCCGTTCGTCAGCGGCACGGGGCTCGCGATCAATTCCGGAAACAGAAGTTTTTCAACTCC
>Ga0302324_100027327_pt1 | contig 10873 bp, 9 predicted proteins | sample Palsa_T0_1_FD_201949 | JGI IMG/M metagenome (GOLD analysis project Ga0302324, IMG submission 201949) | Peat permafrost microbial communities from Stordalen Mire near Abisko, Sweden - Palsa_T0_1 | ecosystem: Environmental > Terrestrial > Soil > Palsa > Peat permafrost | place: Sweden: Abisko...
GTTCCATGGCTGGCGGAAGGCGCAGAAATTAACTGACGGCCATCTTCAGGCATTCCGGCTTTTACCTCTTCAGGCATCCCGGCCCCTTCCCGTTCAGGAAAATGGCCCATTCCTCATGCGGCCAACGCCTACTCACTCATTGTAACCTACTGGTCGCTCTCTGCTAAAAATTTAGTAATAAATTGGCTGATAGCGCCTTTTGATGTATCCGGATTTCTGCCTCAGCGTGACCTGAGGCGCGTGCGGCCCCTGCCGATCGCACCCATGACGCGTTGTAATCACCCATTGCACTACGTCAACGACTGAAGGCCCGATACTTACCAATAGCCCCATCAGAAACTTCGATTCTCGCCAAACGCCGTATACGGACGTGCGCGCGCTCCGGGAAAAGTCGGCAGATTGGCCATCAAGGGCAGACCGCCGGCCACCATAAGAGATACCCGCTTACCCAGACGGAGCCTGGCGACCGGAGAGGATTCCGCCGTGACCCCCGAAGCGCTCACGATGGCAGCCGCGGAGGCGGCTGCGGCTGCGCATGCGGCTGCGCAGCCCGCGAGCGGCCCGCTGTTCGCGGCGTGCGGACCCAATCCCGGCATTTCCTGCCGCCTGATATGGGACATCTCGCACAGCGCCAGGGCAGCGGACCTGACCAAGGTTTTCTTCGCCGGGCCAGTGCACCTGGCCCTGCGCATCGGGTTCGTGCTGCTGATCGCGCTGCTCCTGCGGGCAGCCGCGCACCGGACGATCAGCCGGGCCACCGCGAGGGCCAGGAGGGAAAACAGCAGCCGGCCGGAGAAGGCGCGCGAGGCGCTGCACGAGCGGCGCTACCAGCGAGCCGACGCGCTCGACTCCATCCTGCGCAATGCCGCGTCGGTCACGATCTTCAGCATCGCGCTACTGATCATCGCCGGCGACATGGGGCTGAATCTCGCGCCGGTGCTTGCCAGCGCCGGCGTTCTCGGCGTGGCGATCGGGTTCGGTGCGCAGCAGCTGGTCAGGGATTTCCTGGCCGGGATATTCATGGTGCTCGAGGACCAGTACGGGGTGGGAGACATCGTTGACATCGGCAGCGTCACCGGAACTGTCGAAGGCGTCAGCCTGCGCATCACGCGCGTGCGGGACGTGAATGGCGTCGTCTGGTACATCCGCAACGGCACGATAAAGAAGGCGGGCAACGAGTCCCAGGGCTGGGCCCGCGCTGTTGTCGACTTCCCTGTTCCCTACCACCACGATGTCGGCCGGGTGCGGGAACTGATGCTGGCGGCGACGGTGACCTTGTGGCAGGACTCCTCATGGCGGGATGTCATTCTGGAGGCGCCCGAGGTGTGGGGAGTACACGAGCTGTCCAGCGAGGCGGTGGTGATGCGGGTGACCGCCAGGACCAAGCCAATGCGGCAGTGGGAGGTGGCCAGGGAACTCAGGGAGTGCCTGAAGCGTGCCCTGGATGCCGTCGTCGACGCCGCCGCGCCGGATAGGCCGGCTCTGGCACCGGAGGGGCCAGCTCTGGCACCGGAGGGGCCAGCTCTGGCACCGGAGGGGCCAGCTCTGGCACCGGAGGGGCCAGCTCTGGCACCGGAGGGGCCAGCTCTGGCCGACGCGCCGGTGCTGCCCGCCGGACAGGCCTCGCCGACCGGGACTGCCCCGGCCGGCCTGTGACGCGCCCGGCTGCCCGTGACCTACCCTGGAGCCCGTTATGAACGAGACACCAGAAGTCAGCCTGTACGAGGCAGTAGGCGGGGAGGACACCTTTCGGCGCCTGGTGCACAGGTTCTACCAGGAGGTGGCCGGCGATCCGCAGCTCCGGCCGGTCTACCCGAGCCGGGATCTCGGCCCCGCCGAGGAGAACCTCCGGCTCTTCCTCATCCAGTACTGGGGCGGACCTGACACCTACAATCAGCTGCGCGGGCATCCGAGGCTCAGGATGAGGCACGCGCATTTTGTTATCGGCGAGGCCGAGCGCGACGCCTGGCTGCGCCACATGCGTACCGCGCTGGACGAGCTTGCGCTGGACGAGGCAAATGCCGCGCAGCTATGGGAATACCTGGTGATGGCTGCCCACAGCCTGGTGAACCAGGAATCCGGGACGGCCGGCAGGGGCCGCGATCTCGGACTCAGCCCGGCGTAGCCGCAGGCACGACAGCACGGCCATCGCGCGGTCGGTGCCAAGCTCGAAGATCTCCTGCAACTTGGCAGATACCGGGCAGCCCGGAAGGCAGCAGCGAGCGTTGCTGTCTTAAACGCGACGTTGGTATCGCGACACCGGATCTATGGATCTGCATTGCATGCGCATGCCAGAATGGTGCGGGCCAAGACGAGGGGGTCGCAGCGCGCGGTGGCAGTAAAATCGTCGCTGCGTGATGCAGCACTGCCCGGCACGGGCAAGCGTGACAGGGGTCTCGCTGCCGTGCAGCTCCGGTGGCCCCGAATTGCTGGACGGGGCGGCGAGCCAGCCATTGGGCGGCTGGCCGCATGACCCTCCCGGCAGCTGCCCATCATCACCACCACCATCCCGGCTGTGCCCTGAGCGCCCCGTGATCAGGAGCACGTGGCCGCGGCGGCCACCGACAGCAGCAGCTCGCGCAGTGCCCGGCCGCCGCGGTCCCAGGTGGCCTGCGCTGCGATCGCCGCGCCGGCCCGCACCATGCGGTCCGCGGCGCCCGGGTCATCGAGGATCTTCATGATCGCCGCGGCCCAGGCCGCCGGATCGCGCGGGGGCACCAGCGCCGCGGCTCGCCCGCATACTTCGGCGAGGACGGGGATATCACTGACGACCACGGGCACGCCGGCCGCCATCGCCTCAAGGGCCGGCAGTCCGTATCCCTCTGCGAGCGACGGGAGGGCGACCACCGCGGCTGCCCGGTATACGGCCGGCAGCAGCCCGTCCGCTACCTCTGGCAGCAGCAGCACCCGGCCGCAAAGGCCCAGCTTGCCGATCTGCGCCGGAACTCCACTAGCGAAGCGCGGGTCGGCGGGACCCACGATGACCAGCGACACGTCTGCCGGCAGGGATGCCAGCGCGCGCAGCAGGATCTCATGATTCTTGTGCGGACGATGGGCGCCGACGGCCAGCACGTACCGCCGGGGCAGCCGGTACTGGCGCCGCGCGGCCGCGACCGCGTAGTCGCTGACGCGGGCATAGGGCTGCTGGTCCACCCCATTCGGCACGAGGGTCAGGTGCCGCGCCGCCGGATAGTGGAAGCGGATCTCGGCGAGGCTTGCCTGCGTCGGCGTGGTGACTGCCGCCGCCCGCCGCAGCACGGCTCTGGTGACGACCTTCAGCCCGGCCTGGCGGAGCCGGCCGCCGGCGAATCCGGCGTCGTTCTCCATCGTGCAGTCGTGGATGGTGACCACCAGCGGGCACGGGCAGAGCAGCGGGCTGAACAGCGGGTACGGCGCGTAGAGGACGCTCGCGCCGGTGCGGCGGATCAGCCGGGCCAGCTGCCTGCTCCGGTGCACGGCTCCGAGCGTGATGTCGGTGCCGATGATCTCGGCGTGCCGCGCCAGCCCGGCCAGCGGGAACAGCTGCGGTCGCTGCGGGTTGACCAGGACCTGCAGCCTGACCCCGGCGCCGCTGTCAGTGCCCTCGTGGCCGTCCGGCCCGGCGTGCGCGGCCAGCTGCGTGACCGACCTGGCCAGGCCGTGAGCGCCTGGCAGTGCGTTCACCCGCGCATCGATGAGGATCGAGCCGCGCCCGGCCGTCATCCTCGCTCCGCCATTGCCCCTGCCCTCCGGCCCCGCGCCGACGCCCGGCTTGTCGTCCGTCCAGCCTGCCGCATGCGGCAGGCCACCGCCAATTTGCAGGGAGAACGGACGTGCAGGCAGCACTAATGATCGAAGCACGCGGGCTGGCCAAGTCCTTCGGCCCGGGCCTGGGAGTGAGCGGGATCGATCTGCAGGTCCCGGCGGGGACCATCGTGAGCCTGCTCGGACCCAACGGGGCGGGGAAGACCACCATCGTGCGGATGCTCGCCACGCTGCTGCGCCCCGACGCCGGATGGGCCAGGGTGGCCGGCCACGACGTGGTGGCGCAGGGCCGCGCCGTGCGGCGCCGGATCGGGCTGACCGGGCAGCTGGCCTCCCTGGACGACTGCATGACCGGACGAGCCAATCTCGTCATGCTCGGGCAGCTCAGCCGGATGTCGCGGCGCCAGGCCAGGGCCAGGGCAGCGGACCTGCTGACCCAGTTCGGGCTGGAGTCCGCCGCGGGCCGGGCGGTGCGCACCTACTCCGGGGGGATGCGCCGCCGCCTGGACCTGGCGGCCAGCCTCGTCGGCGGCCCGGCCGTCCTGTTCCTCGACGAGCCGACGACCGGTCTCGATCCGGACAGCCGCCGCGCCTTGTGGGAGGTGGTCCGCCGCCTTGCCCGCGAGGGAACCACCGTGCTGCTCACCACCCAGTACCTGGAGGAGGCCGACCAGCTCGCGGGCCATATCTGCGTGATCACGGGCGGCCGGGTGGCCGCCGAGGGGACGCCGGGCCAGCTGAAGGCCGCAGCCGGCCCGGCGAAGCTGATCATCTCCCTGGCACCGGGCGCTGATCTGGCCCGTGCCGCTGCTGTGCTGGCCCGGCGTGCCGCCGGCCCCCTGGCGGCCGCCCCGCGCCCCGGCTATCTGGAGGTACCGGTCGTGCCGTGTGCCGGGCTGGTCACCAGCGTCATCCGGGACCTGGACGAGGCCGGCGTTGCCGTCAACGACATCAGCCTGCAGCTGCCCACGCTCGAGGATGCCTTCCGCGGGCTCACGGGCAGCGCGGCGGCCGGCCTTCCCAGCGGCGACGATGCGGTCAGCCCGGAGGCGGCTGAGGCCCGGGCGAGGGCAGCATGAGCGGGGGGACCGCCGGTCTCGGGCATCCGCTGGCTGCCAGCCCCGCGGCAGTAGCAGCGCGCGGGGCGGGCGCCCTGGCCGGCGCCCGCCGCCGCAGCCAGGCGACCGCGGTGGCGGACGCTGCCGGAACGGCTGGCTGGGCCGCCAGGGACATGGCGGTACTGGCCAAGCGCACCCTGTGCAGGATGATTACCACCCCCGAGCAGGTGCTCAACGTCACTGCTCAGCCGATCATCATCGTCCTGCTCTTCAGCTACGTCTTCGGCGGGTCGATCACGCTGCCCGGGCACGGCAGCTACCGGGAGTACCTGATCGGGGGGATCTTCGCCGTCACTATGTGCGGTACCGCCCAGGGCACCGGCATCGGGCTCGCGATCGATATCTCCGGCGGGCTCATCGACAGGTTCCGCTCGCTGCCCATGTCGCGCGCGGCCGTGCTGGCGGGCCGGACCCTCGCCGACCTGGCACTGACCATCGTCGCTGCGGCGGTCACGGCAGGCACCGGCCTGCTCCTCGGCTGGCGGATCCATACCGGCCCGGCCGACACGATCGCGGCCCTCGGCCTGGCACTGCTGTTCGCCTATGCGGCGTCGTGGGGCGGCGCCTGCGTCGGGATGCTGGCACGGAGCGCGGAGTCGGCGCAGACCGTGGGGCTGCTGGTGATCCTGCCGCTATCGCTGACATCCAACGCCTTCATCTCCACCGCCAGGCTCACCCCGTGGCTGCGGACCGTGGCGGACTGGAACCCGGTCAGCGTCCTGGCGACGGCCTGCCGCCAGCTGCTCGGCAATCCCGACCCGTCGGCGGCGATTCGCAGCTGGCCGATGCAGCATGCAGTGCTCGCATCGGCGCTGTGGTCGGCGGTCCTGCTCGCGGCGCTCGTGCCGCTCGCGGTCTTCCTGTATGCCCGCAGGGTGCAGCGATGAGTCCGGCCCTGACCAGCGCACTGCGTATCGTCCTGGTCACCGACCAGTATCCGCCCATGGTGGGCGGCGTGCCCACGGTGACCCGGGCGCTTGCCGCCGGCCTGGCTGCGCGCGGTCATGCGGTGACGGTGCTGGCACCAAGCGGGACCTGGCACGGCGGCGCGGGCGCCGAGGGTCGTGCCGGCGTCTGTTACCTGGGCTCGGTCCCGTGGCCGCCGTACAAGGGCATGCGGATCGCGCGCGCTTCGGCCGCCGCAGTCCGCGCGCTCATTGCCGCGTCCGCGCCCGACGTCATCCACACGCATTCACCGCTCGTCCTGGGCGTCCTGGCCAGGATGGCGGCGGTCAGGCTGAAGATCCCGGTGATCTACACCAATCACTACCTGCCTGCCAACGTCCTGCCTGCCATGCGGCGCCGGCCAGCCGCGTTTGATGCGTTTTTCTATTCCTACATCGTGCGTTTCTCCAATCGCTGCAATCAGGTGACAGCCCCCACGGCCACCGCCCTGGGACTGCTGCGCGAGCAAGGGCTCAGATCGCCGTCGCGGATCATCTCCAACGGCGTCGACTCGCTCACCTACCTGCCCGGCCCGCCCGGCCCGCCCGAGAACCGGCTCAGGGACCGTTACGGCCTGCGCGACGACGTACCGCTTATCCTGTCGGTCGGCCGGCTGAGCGGGGAGAAGCGAGTGGACGTGCTCATCGACGCGGCCGCCCGGCTGACCCAGCCAGCTCAGCTAGTCCTGGTCGGCTCCGGGCCGCAAGAGGCCCAGCTGCGGGCACGGGCTCGCAAGCTGGGCATCTCCGGCGCCGTCAGATTCATCGGCTTCGTCCCGGACACGGACCTGCCAGGCCTGCACCGGCTCGCGCAGGTCTTCGCGATCGCGTCCGAGGCGGAACTGCAGAGCCTCACCACGATGAACGCAATGGCGTCGCGCCTGCCCGTGGTCGCGGCCGACGCCTTCGCGCTCGGTGAGCTGGTCATCCACGGCCGCAACGGCTTCCTGTTCCGCCCCGGACGTGCGAACGAGGCGGCGGCGCACCTGAGCGCCTTGATCGCCGACCCCGCTCTGCGCGACCGGATGGCCGCGCAGAGCCTGCAGATCATTGCCTCGCACGACTGGCAGAGGAGCCTGTCGGACTGGGAGCAGCTCTATGCCGCCCTTGCCGCGGGCCGCGGACACGAGGGAGAGTCGTGACGCCTGACCAGGCACGTCCTGCCGCTCCGCTGCTCTTCGTGATCGGCGCCACCGGCGGCGGCCACCGCAGTGCCGCGCTGGCCGTGAGCGAGGCGCTAGATCGCGCCTATCCTGGTCAGTTTGCCTCGGTCATTCACGATGCGCTGGCCGGGCGGGGAACTCCCCTCCGGCTGCGGTTCGTCGTCAGCCTGTACGCCCCCAGCATCAGGCTGGCCCCGTGGCTGTGGGGCGTGTCGTGGCGGTTCTCGGACCGGCGCTGGGGCCTGGCCCTGGTGCGCCGGACGGCCTTCGGCGCCGTCCGCGGCAGGGTGGCTGACGCGGTCAGTGCCCACCGGCCGGCCGCGGTCGTGGCGTTTCACGGCATGGTGACGTGGCCGGCCGTGCTGGCTCGCCAGCATGCGCGGCCGGGTGCCCCGGTAATAACCGTGGTCACCGACCTGGTGACGACGCACAGATCGTGGCGTGAGCCGGCGGTCGACAGGATCGTCGTGCCGTCCTCCGCCGTGGGGCGCAGCTGCCAGGCCGATGGCATGGCACCGGGCCAGTGGACGGAGATCGGACTGCCGGTGGCCGCCGATTTCGCTGCAGGTCCGCTGCCGGAACGTGAGCGCCGCACGCTGCGCCGGGCGCTGGGGCTGAGCGAGGACCGGTTTGTCGTCGTCGTCACCGGCGGCGCAGAGGGCGCGGGCAGGATCTTCCGGAAGGCAACCGCGATTGCCCGGCGGCTCGACGACATCAGCCTGGTGGCCATCTGCGGGCATAACGAGCTACTGCGGCGAAGGCTGACCAGGACTGCACCACGCTACGGCGGCAGGCTGACCGTGCTGGGCTTTGTCGGCAATATGGCCGACTGGATGCGATGTGCCGACGTCGTGGTCACCAAGGCCGGTCCCGGCACGATCGCCGAGGCGGCCTGCTGCGGCGCGGCTCTTGTCCTGACCTCACGTGTGCCCGGCCAGGAGGAAGGCAATGCCGAGTTCGTGGTTGCGGCAGGGGCCGGGCGCTGGGCGCCGCGGCTGCCCGACCTCCTGACGGCCGTCAACGAGCTGCGGCGTGATCCGGTCATCCTGGCCCGGATGCGGGCAGCCTCCGCGCGGCTGGCGCGCCCGGACGCTGCAGCCGCGATTGCCCGCGTCGTTGCCAGCATGGTCAACCCTGAACTGGCCAGTGCCGACCTGGCCAGTGCCGACCTGGCCAGTGCCGACCTGGCCAGTGCCGACCTGGCCAGTGCCGACCCGGGCAGTGCCGAGCCGGGCAGTGCCGAGCCGGGCAGTGCCGAGCCGGGCAGGCGAGAACGCGCTGGCGTCGGTGATAGGAGCGAACACGCTCGGGCAGGCATCTGACCCGGCCCGGTTGTGCCCGGCCCGCATGTGCCCGGCCCGGTTGTGCTCAGGCCGTGGTGATCAGCCCCTGGTGAGCTTCCGGTAGGTGATTCGGTGCGGCCTGGCTGCTTCGGCGCCCAGCCGTTCAACCTTGTTCTTCTCGTACGCCTCGAAGTTCCCCTCGAACCAGAACCAGTTGGCCCCGCCTTCCCAGGCCAGGATGTGGGTCGCGATCCTGTCCAGGAACCAGCGGTCGTGGCTGGTGATCACGGCGCAGCCGGGAAATTCGAGCAGCGCATTCTCCAGTGACGAGAGAGTCTCCACGTCGAGGTCATTGGTCGGCTCGTCCAGCAGCAGGAGGTTGCCGCCCTGCTTGAGCGTGAGCGCCAGGTTCACCCTGTTGCGCTCCCCGCCGGACAGGATTCCCGCTGGCTTCTGCTGGTCGGCGCCTTTGAAGCCGAAGGCGGCAACGTAAGCGCGGCTCGGGATCTCGGTGCGGCCTGCCTTGATGTAGGTTTCTCCGTCGGAAATGGCCTGCCAGACATTCTTGTCCGCGTCGATCCGCTCCCTGGACTGGTCAACGTAGGCGATCTGCACCGTCTCGCCGATCTTGATCGAGCCGGAGTCTGGCTGCTCCTCCCCCACGATCATCTTGAACAGCGTGGTCTTGCCTACCCCGTTCGGCCCGATCACGCCGACGATGCCGTTCGGTGGCAGGCTGAAGCTCAGGTTCTCGATCAGCATCCGGTCGTCGAAGCCCTTGGCCAGGTCGGTGATCTCTACGACCAGGCCTCCCAGCCTCGGACCAGGCGGGATCTGGATCTCCTCGAAGTCCAGCTTCCTGTTCTGGTCGGCCGCGGTTGCCATCTCCTCGTACCGCTGCAGCCTCGAGCGGCTCTTCGCCTGCCGTGCCCGCGGGCTGGATCGCACCCATTCGAGTTCGTCTTCCAGCCGCTTGCGGCGCTTGACGTCCTTCTGGCCCTCCACCTTGAGCCGCGATGCCTTGGTCTCCAGGTACGTCGAGTAGTTGCCCTCATAGGGATAGGCATGGCCGCGGTCCAGCTCCAGAATCCAGCCGGCCACATTGTCGAGAAAGTACCTGTCGTGGGTAACCGCGACCACTGTGCCCGGGTATTTCTCCAGGTGCTGCTCAAGCCAGAGCACGCTCTCTGCGTCCAGGTGGTTCGTCGGCTCGTCCAGCAGCAGCAAATCGGGCTGCTGCAGCAGCAGCTTGCAGAGCGCGACCCGTCGGCGCTCGCCGCCGGACAGCACGCTCACGTCCGCGTCAGGCGGCGGGCATCGCAGCGCGTCCATCGCCTGCTCAAGCTGGCTGTCGAGATCCCAGGCACCCCGGTGATCCAGCTGCTCCTGCAGCCTGCCCATCTCCTCCAGCAGCGCGTCGGAGTAGTCGGTGGCCATCTTCTCGGCGATCTCGTTGTACTGCTCGAGCAGCGCCTTGGTATCAGCGACGCCATCCTCGACGTTGCCGAGAACCGTCTTGCCGTCATCCAGCACAGGCTCCTGGTCAAGGATGCCGACGGTGAAGCCCGGCATGAGCTGGGCATCGCCGTTCGACGGCTGCTCGACGCCTGCCATCATCCGTAGCAGCGTGGACTTGCCAGCGCCGTTCGGACCGACGACGCCGATCTTCGCTCCCGGCAGGAACGCGAGCGTCACGTTATCGAGAATGACCTTCTCGCCATGCGACTTCCGCACAGCATGCATCTGATAGATGTACTCGGGCATGCCTTCAAGGGTAGGGGCAGTGAGCACGCGGTTCGGACGCTGAGCGGTCACCGGGCCGCCTGGCGGCTGATCCGCCCGCCGCGGGCGGATCAGCCAGGGTCAAGGCGGTCCTGCTCAGAAAGGAACCGAAACCGGGCGGTCCTCCTGCACGAGCGCGTCAATCGCGCTCTCGTCGAAGATGTCCGCGCCCGGCTGCCCGGCGGTTCCATCGGCGCTACCGGAACCCGCGGGCCCGGTGCCGTCGCGGGCCATCACCGGCTCGCCCGCAGTCTCACCGCGGCTGGCGCCGGGCATGCTGTCGCTATGGCGCATGCCCTCGTCACCCGGCAGGCCGCCCAGGGCGAACCCGGTCGACAGCTGATCGGCTGCGGTCTCCCCGGGCGCCCGTTTGGTCCGCACGAAGTGCGCCGCGCCGCGGGACAGGTCATGCCCGACGGAGTTGGCATCCACCAGGACCTCGATCCTCGGCATGCCGTCCTTCTCGTAGTCCCGCACGGACAGGCGGCCCTTCACCAGGACAGGATCGCCCTTGCGGAGGCACAGGGCCACGTTGTCGGCTAGCTTGCGCCAGCAACTCACCGTGACGTACGAGGTGTTGCCGTCGACCCACTCACCTGTTCCGCGGTCAATGTGGCGGGGGGTCCAGGCCACCCGCATCGACACCACGGACGCGCCATTGCCTACCTTCCGGTAGTAGGGCTGAGTGGCCACATAGCCCGTCAGGCTCACCTGTGCCTCATTGGACATCGCTATCCTCCTGAAATCTGCCGGGCGGGACCGCCGTCCGCGCCCGTACTCTGGCGCCGGCGGCACGGCGCCGCCTGGCTACTCACCAAATTCGCTGACCCGGGCAAGAT
>Ga0302324_100027328_pt1 | contig 10873 bp, 8 predicted proteins | sample Palsa_T0_1_FD_201949 | JGI IMG/M metagenome (GOLD analysis project Ga0302324, IMG submission 201949) | Peat permafrost microbial communities from Stordalen Mire near Abisko, Sweden - Palsa_T0_1 | ecosystem: Environmental > Terrestrial > Soil > Palsa > Peat permafrost | place: Sweden: Abisko...
GAGCCCAAGCCCAGCAAACGGTGATCAGGCGTTTCTGGGTGAGGATCTGGGTGTGTGACGGCGGGCCTTGAAGCTCGCGCTAAACCGTTTCCAGCGCCCGCGCCAGGCAATCTTCGCAGAAGCCGCTGTCCTTGATGTCGATCCACTCCACCGCGTGAGACGGCGCCATGGCGCACTGATAGTCATGGCAATGGGTGAGGCGCAGAGTGTGTCCCAACTCGTGTACCGCCTCGACCAGAAGACGATTTGCCAGCAGGTCCGCATCCGCCGGCAGCCCGTAGAATCCCTGTTGCAAACGATGATAGGAAACTACCGCAGAGGTCCCGCCTAACTGCGCCTCGCCAAAGACGAAAGTCAAAATCGGAATATACAAGTCCAGTTGCGTGATCCCAAGCAGCCGCCAGGTGTTGCTGTTGACGTAGCGCTGCATGGCGGCCAGGATCTCGGACGAGTGATACTGCTGGCGCTCAGAGTGCAGCGCAAAAGCGGGATCGAGCGCCGGCGACAGTATCTCTGTTCGCACACGGAACTTCTCTGAGAGCGCCTGGGCGAGCCACTCCAGCAGTTGCGCGTCGATGGAGCCGATCGGGAGTAGCTGGAGGCGTTTCATGGAAGCCAAGAAGCGGCGAGCCGCGAGCTACGAGCTACGGGCCACTAACTCTTGCATATGATTTTGTTTTAGCCGTGTATTCGCAACTGTTCGCAGTAGGCCCGAAAGCATTCGTTGCACTTCGACGACATGTTGTTGCAATTCGCTGTAGGCGTCGTCCGGGAGCATTCCTAGATCAGGCGCTAGTAGAAGAAAATATTCCAATTCGACTACCGAGCCAGCAGATGTGTTCAGGAAATGGTGAAATTCCCCGTCTCCACCACGACCGTATCCCTCCGCGATGTTTGCGGCCACTGACGCACTTGCCCGGCGCATCTGGCTGGTAATGCCATAAAGTTCTTCGCGCGGACAGGCACCGGTATGTCGGTATATGGCCAACGTCAGCACGTGCGCCTTCTCCCATACTTTTAGTTTTCTGAAGTCCTTCATGGCGGTCCTTTAGCTTCGGGCTTCGAACTCCGAGCCTATCGCTGTTAGTTCCTGGCTTTCAGGGTTTGACCCTTCGTTCACTGGGCAGCTTCTAACCTGCATTCCACAGCTCGCGGCTCGTAGCTCGCGGCTAGTTGCTCGCAGCTAGTTGCTCGCAGCTAGCTGCTCTTTTTCCTTCCGATTCCATCCATACTTCTTTAGCTTGTGATGTAGAGTCACCCGGTCGATGCCCAGAACTTCCGCTGTACGCGTCTGGTTGCCGCTACATTCATCCAGAACGCGCAGGATGTGCGCGCGCTCTACATCTTCCAAATTGCGAACGTCGCCGATGCCCAGTCCGGCGCAGTTCTTTGCCTTCAAGGTGAAGTCCGGCTCGCGCAGCTCCGGCTCTTGGGCCACCACCATCGCCCGCTCCACTGCATTTTCCAACTCGCGCACATTGCCAGGCCAGTTGTATTGTTGCAAGCCGTTCATGGCTGCGGGTGAGACGCTGGTGATTCGCTTGCCCATCTCTCGCGAGAATTTGCGGACAAAGTAGTCCACCAGCGCCGGAATATCTTCCCGGCGGTCGCGCAGCGGGGGAATCTCGATGTGAAAAACATTCAGGCGGTAGTAAAGATCAGGGCGGAATTTGCCTTCCTCAATCAGTAACTCCAGGTCTTTATTGGTCGCCGCCACCACACGAAAATCAACCTTGATGGTTTGATTACCACCCACGCGCACAATCTCGCGCTCCTGCAGGACGCGCAACAGGTCGGTCTGGGTCTTCAGGCTGATGTCGCCGATTTCGTCGAGAAAAACCGTGCCGCCCTCGGCGATTTCGAACTTGCCCTTCTTGCGATACTGCGCGCCGGTGAACGCACCCTTCTCATGCCCGAAGAGTTCGCTCTCCAGCAGCGTCTCGGTCAGCGCGCCGCAGTGGATCACCACCAGGGGATGGAAGCGCCGCGGGCTGCCCGAATGCACCGCCCGCGCCACCAACTCTTTGCCGGTGCCGCTCTCGCCCGTGACCAAAACCGTCGCGTCGGTGGGAGCCACGGTTTCGATGGCGTCGAACACCCGCTTCATGGCCGTGCTCTGCCCAATGATGTCCGAAGGGCGCGCGATCTCGGCGACCGTCTCCTTCAAGCGCACATTCTCCTGCTGGGTGCGGCGATGCGCCACCGCCTTGGCGATGATGTGGGCAATCTCGTCCGGATCGAGGGGCTTATTGACATAGTCGTACGCGCCGTTCTTGAGCGCGGCGACGGCCGTCTCCACCGAGGCATAACCGGTCATAATAATCACCAGCATGTCGGGGTGAATTTCGTGCAGCCGCCGCTGCAACTCGATGCCATCGGTACCGCGCATCTTGATATCGACCAGCGCGACATCGAAGGTCTGCTCGGCGACACGCGTCAGTGCCTCGTTCGCATTCTCCGCCGTGGCCACGTCGTAACCCTCTTCCGCAAACCACTTGGCCAGCGAATCCCGAACACTCAGTTCGTCGTCAACGATTAATAGTTTGCCTTGCGTCATTCTTCTACCTCACCTCAACCGGCGTGCGATCGTCTTGCGCGACGACCGCCGGTCTCTGGCTGTCTATTGGCAGCACGATCTTGAATGTTGTTCCTTCTCCTACAACCGATTTCAGCTCGATGTGCCCGCCGTGGCGTTCCACGATGTTCTGGCTGATGGCCAGCCCCAGCCCGGAGCCGCCCGCTTCCTTCGTCGTGTAGAAAGGCTCGAAAATGTGGGCGAGATGTTCTTCCGGGATGCCGATACCGTCATCGCGAATCACCAGCTCCAGGGCACCGCCGCTGACCCGAGTGCCGATCCACAGATTCCCCCCCTGCGGCATGGCATCGACGGCATTGATTATCATCGCGAGCACCACCTGCTCGACCTGGGCAGGATCGCAGTGCGCGGTGGGCAAGTCCGTGATCAAGTCGAGGTTCACCTGGATGTTCCCGAGATCCAGCTTGTGTTGCACCAGTCGCAGACAGCGATCGACGACCTGGTTCAGATCGCACCAAGCCAGGTTCATGGGCGACACGCGCGAGAAGCTGAGCAGGTTCTTCACTAACTCTCCGCAGCGTTTGCTCTCGCTGGCCACCAGGTCGAGCGATCCCCGCATCTCTTCCTGCTTAGGCGAAACGGTGGTGTTTTTCTCGATCCAGCGCTTCACCAGCTTGGAATAGGTCAGGATCCCCGACAGCGGGTTGTTGATCTCATGGGCCACAACGGCCGCCATTTTGCCGATGGTGGCCATCTTTTCCACGTGCAACATGCGTTGGTGTGCCTGTTTCAGCTCGAGCGTTTTTTCGTCGACGCGATCTTCCAGCGTGTGGGCCCAGGCGGTGATTTCCGCCTGCGCCACCTGCAGTCGGTTGCTCATATCGTTGAATGACTGCGCCAGTTCGCCGACTTCATCGTGCGAGCGGACAGGAATCTGGTAGCCCAGTTTGCCGCTGGCGATGCGCTCGGTACCCGTTTCCAGCTCCCGCAGAGGATTGTGCACAACGATCCAGACGAAAAGACCACTCAAGGAGACGACGCCCAGCAAGGCCAACGCGGTATAGATCAACATCACGTGACTCTCATGCGCCAGGCCCTGATCGACTTTTGCGAGTGAGAGATTGGTGTCGAGCACGCCCAGAATCTGCGTGCCTGCCGGATGAGCGTGGCAAGCCGCGTTGGAGCAGGCAGGCCCATTCTCCAGCGGTGTGATGACGCCCAGTACGCGTGAACCTTCGGCGCGGTAAACCCGGAAGCGATCGGAGCGGTTCAGGACGGCCAAGGGCTTGGATTTTTCATGGCAGGCGTAGCAGGCCTCGGCGTTCTTGTTCACCATGGTGCCCACTTCGGCAGGCGCCGTGGAGTAGCTGATCACGCCTTGCGGATTCATGATGCGGACGCGGACCATGCCCGGCTGATCGGCCATGTTCAGCATCATTTCGTAGAGACCGATGCGGTCGTTGTTCAGCATGTACCGCGAAGCGCTGCGCCGCAGCACCTCACTTTGCTGCTCAGCGCTGACCAGGGCTGCATCTTCCAGATGCTTGCGCTGATCGCGAATACTGAAGTAGCCGAACAGGGAGAAGATGATGATGAGGACGACAAAGATCGAGACCATCAGCTTGGCGCTGATGCTTTGTCCCAAACGCCGCAACCAGCGGGAGGGCGTCGAAACGGGATTTCCCTGCTTCTTTGCGCTGGGAATCCCGCTCGTATTGTCAGTCACCAGCATGGACAGGCACCGCAAATTCATCCGCAACGATTTCCGGTTCGCGGACCGGTTGGCGCAGTGCCGGAAGGTGCGCCTTCTCCTCGGGGAAGATAGGCAGGTATTTTGCTGCGAAGCCGAAGATGGCGAATCCCAAGGCAACGAACATGGCCGTGATTACGACCTCCGTCCACTTCGGGGTGTAACGGCCACCCACCGCGTTTTCCACTCCCGTAATGGCGACGTTCAGACGATTGGTCACGAAGCCGAGCAGGCACAGTACCGCAGCCAGATACAGACCCTGCGCGCTCTCGCGAATCTTCGGCACCAGCAGCATGCCGAGCGGGATCAGCACTGAGAGAAATATCTCCAGCAGAAAGAATCGCTGTTCATAGCCTGATACGAATACCAGGCCCAGCACGTGACGGTGATACAAGTCTTCGAACTTCAGAATTCCGTACAGCGCGAGAACCACAACCAGCACCCGTCCTAGATCGCGCAGGATGGGCATCTCAATCTCACGGCCAAAGTACTTCGAGCTCATCGACGACTCGAAGATCGTCATGGCCAGACCAACCGAAATTGCTGAGAGGAAGAAGAACACCGGGAGCAGCGGGCTGTACCAGAAGGGATGCAGTTTGTTGGGCATGATTAGATACAGCGTGCCCAGTGACGATTGGTGCAGCGTGGAGAGCAACACGCCCAGGATCACGAACACCACCATCACGCTGCGGACGATCTTCAGCGCTCTGTGGAGGTGGAAGTGCTCGAGCACAATCGGCGAGAACTCCAGCGCCAGTACCGTGGTGTAGAGCATCACGCAGTAGGCAACCTCGAACATCACCGAGTGCGGATTGCGCATGATCAAGGGATGCCAGATGTTCCATGGCAGGCCGAGGTCGTACATCAGCGCCGCGCAAACCAGCAAGTAGCCGAGAAACGCGGTCAGAATTGTGGGGCGGATGATGGAATGGAAGCGCTTGATGTTGAAGATCTCGACCGCGGCGGTCAGGGTAAAGCCGCCGGCCGCCAGCATAACGCCGCACATTACGTCGAAGCCGATCCACAAGCCCCAAGGGAACTGATCGCTAAGGTTTGTGGAGGCGCCCAGCCCGCGGAAGAAGCGGATGAAGGTGCAGTAGATTCCGGCCACCATGATGACGGCGAACACGGCTTTCCAGAAGGTGAATCGCACGCGGGGAACGGTCATTGGACACCGCCTTTGAATTCGGTTTCTTTTTCCTGGGCTTCAGCCTCGGCCACATCCTGGCGGCGATGCGTGATCCAGTAGATGCCGCCCAGCATGGTGCCGAAGAGTGGAACGAAGTCGGGAATGCGTGACAGCACCTGGTAGGTGTAAAGCGGAAGTGCGCGCTCGGTGAGATCCGGGCGGAATCCGAAGTTGTTGAAGCCGATCGACGACAGCAACATCACGGAGGTCCCGCCGACTTCGGTCTCGCCGAAGATGTGGTGCCGGTAGGTGTCCGGATTGTCGTGGACGCGCTTCTTGGCTTCTTCCAGCAGCGTGTCGCGATCGCCAAACAGGGTTGCGCCAGTAGGGCAGATCTCGGCGCAAGCGGTTTGCTTGCCGGCTACCACGCGCTTGCTGCACATGATGCACTTGCGCACGCCAGGAATCGCTTTCTCCCATTCGTACTTGGGTACGCCAAAAGGGCAAGCTGCCATGCAATAGCGGCATCCCATGCACTTACTTTTGTCGTAGGTGACCGGGCCCAGCGCGGTCTTCTGCAGCGCGCCCACGGGACAAACCGAGGCGCACGCCGGATCCTCGCAGTGCATGCAAAGCCGGCGCATGAACTTGTCGTCTTTGGTGAGGACGGTGGTGTACTTGTGGGCCGACGTTACCGGTTGGGCTGCGATTTTGTCGTCGTAGGGCAGGCCGTTTTCAGTGGCACAGGCTTGCTCACACTGCTTACAGCCGATGCACTTGGTTGCATCGTAGAGAATTCCTTTGCTCATGACTTTCTCCAAGGCCTCAACGAGCACGAAGGTTGCGGAGGTTGAGGCCACGTCGCCCAGGCGGCCCGGTCGGGCCTCTAGATTGGCGCCGTTGACGGCGCCGTCGGGCGATTACCAGTCCTTGACCACTCCAAACCGGTCAGTGTCGGCCGGTTTGGGATGGATTGAGCCGAACGCGAATCCTACTTCAGGGTCTTCACGTAAGTAGCCAACTTGCCAGCCTCGTCAGCGCTGACGCCCTTGTTGGCGAAAGCATGCATGGCTTTCTTCTGCGGGCCACCGTTCTCGATATAGTCGACCAGTTGGGCGTCCGTAGCTTTTTGCACGGCTGGGGATGAGAACGCTGGAGCTCCCATTTTCAAGCCGGCCGGGCTGCCTTTACCGTCGGCACCATGGCAGGCGGCGCATTTTGCTTTGTAAACGTCCTCTTGCGCCCAGGAGAGGTTGGGTAGCGCGAAAAACAGACCAATTGCAATAACCAGAACAGCCAGAATGACTTTCTTCATGATTTCTCCCGATTGACGTTGTGAACGCATATGAGAATGAATCTGCGTACCGCGGGGTACGATTTCAGTGTCAGACATGCGGTTGGGGGAATCTGTGACGGGAGTCACTCCGGCGAGTGATGGATTTCGCAACACTGCGGGTCGAGTGAACATAAGGAGGTGCGGAGGTTTGCTACAGGCGCGTAGGAATTACCAGAGAAATCGCAAAGAATCTCAGCAGAGCAATAGGCGGTGATCGGTCTGGCTGATGAGAGTTGCATCAATCGACAGGACCGCAAGCAAGCGCGCGGCTATGTCTGAAGGGTTTGGGATGCGAGGTGATGGGGCTGGAGCGGCTAGGAATTAATCGCCGCTGGTTGTGGGAGCGAGCTCGGTTGCTCTGGCCGGCTTATTGCGGCTGCGGCGCGGATTCATGAGATTGAGAAATCCGCAGATCACCCAGTATCCGGCTGCGACCCCGAAGGCAAATGCGGCCACGATGGTGAGCAGAAGCAGGCTGGAGAAGAATAAAGTCGTCATAATCCGTCAGTCATCTTTTCCGATGCGCCGCCAGTCGCGGGCGGTTGTTTCGTCAGATTCATCTAAGTCGTCGGCATTCTTAGCGGCCAGCGCTAACTGTGATGTTTTACTTTACCTCGCATTGACGCTTGGCGGTGTTGACAACTAAGATACGTCAGTAGAACTGTACCTACACCCTTCCGGACTTTCCAGAACCGTTCATCACCCTGAAACGAGGGTTCGGGGCCGCTTCCCAAGCGCGCTGCCAAGGCGTTTGTGGCGGAACAGGTGGCAGGCGGGTTCGAAGCAGAATTGTCCATGGGAATCAGCAGCATCAGTGTCCGCGGGGCCCGGCAGCACAACCTGAAGAACATTCACGTCGAGATTCCACGCAACACCTTGACAGTCATCACCGGCCTCAGCGGTTCAGGCAAGTCGTCACTCGCCTTTGACACGATCTATGCTGAAGGGCAGCGCCGCTACGTGGAAACGCTCTCGGCTTACGCTCGTCAGTTCCTCGATCAGATGGAGCGGCCCGACGTGGACAGCATCGACGGCCTGAGCCCCTCGATTGCCATCGAACAAAAGACTACCAGCCGCAGCCCGCGTTCCACAGTGGGCACCATCACAGAGATCTATGACTACTTGCGCCTGCTGTATTCGTCGATTGGCATCCCCCATTGCCCGCAATGTGGCCGGCAAATCTCGCGGCAGTCGGCGGACCAGATTGTCGGACAGGTGATGGCGCTGAAGCCCGACGAACGTGTCATGGTGCTGGCGCCCATCGTACGCGGGCGCAAAGGCGAGTTCAAAAAGGAGCTCGACAAGCTGGCGCAGCAGGGCTACACCCGCGCCCGCATCGACGGTGAGCTGCGCAACATTGCCGACGAAGAGATCAAACTCGACAAGCGTAAGAACCACACTATCGAGTTGGTGGTCGATCGCCTGCTGGTGAAGCCGGGAATCGAGGGCCGGCTGGCGGCGTCGGTGGAGCTGGCGATGAAGGAGGCGAACGGGTTGGTGCAGGTCGCCGTGGTCGGCGGCGACGAGCGGCTGTATTCCTCCAAACTGGCGTGTCCGGAGTGCGGCATCAACGTTCCCATGCTGGAGCCGCGATCATTCTCCTTTAACAGCATGTACGGCGCTTGCCCAGAGTGCAACGGACTGGGCAGCAAGTACGACTTCGATCCGGCGAAGGTCATCAACGACTGGTCAAAGCCGCTGCTGGATGGCGGATTAGGGCCGGGTTCGGCTTCGCAATACTTGATTCGCATCCTGCAACTGGCCGCGCAGGCGTATGGCTTCGATCTGAAGACGCCGTTCGAGCAACTGCCGCGCAAGACGCAGAACCTGATTCTCTATGGCCCGGAGCAGGAAGAGAAGAAGCGTGGCGGCTTCCTGGGCGTCTTTGCCTATCTGCGGCAGGGGATGGAGGACAGCTCCTCGGAGGGTTATCGCGAATGGCTGCTGGACCACATGTCGGCGACCACGTGTCCTGCATGTCAAGGTAAGCGGCTGCGTCCGGAAAGTCTGGCGGTGAAGGTAAACGGCATGTCCATTGCCGATTTCACGGCGCTGCCGGTGTCGCGCGCGGTCGAGGCCGCGGCGCAGATCAAGCTCTCGGAGCGGGAAGAAAAGATCGCCGGCAGGATTCTGAAGGAAATTGCCGAGCGGCTGGGATTTCTAAACGCGGTCGGGCTGGGCTATATCTCGCTGAACCGTTCGGCGGCGACGTTGAGCGGTGGTGAAGGGCAGCGCATTCGTCTGGCAACGCAGATCGGATCGAAGTTGCGCGGCGTGTTGTATGTGCTGGACGAGCCCTCGATCGGATTGCACCATCGCGATAACGATCGCCTATTGCAGGCGCTGGAATCGCTGCGCGACCTGGGCAATACCGTGCTGGTGGTGGAGCACGACGAAGACACGATTCGCCGCGCCGACTACGTCATCGATCTGGGCCCCGGCGCCGGCCGACACGGAGGCGAACTCGTCGCCAGTGGTACGCCCGAGCAGATCGAAGCCGTACCGCGGTCGCTCACCGGGCAATACATCTCGGGACAGAAGCGGGTCACGGATCGTCACCAGCGGCGGTCTCCCAACGGCAACGCGATCACTATTCTGGGCGCGCGCGAGAACAATCTGAAGAACCTCGATGTGACGTTCCCGCTCGGGGTGATGACGGTGGTGACCGGCGTTTCGGGCTCCGGCAAATCGACACTGGTCAACGACATTCTGTACCGCGCGCTGGCCAAAGCGCTGTACCGCTCGCGCGAGGAGCCCGGCGAGCACAAGTCGATCACCGGAACCGAAAACATCGACAAGGTCATCCGCATCGACCAATCGCCCATTGGCCGCACGCCGCGCTCGAATCCGGCAACCTACACTGGCGTCTTCACGCAAATTCGCGACCTCTACGCCATGCTGCCGGAGTCGCGCGAGCGCGGCTACAAGGCGGGACGATTTTCGTTCAACGTTGCCGGCGGACGCTGCGAAGCTTGCCAGGGCGAAGGCCAGCGCCGCATCGAGATGAACTTTCTGCCCGATGTGTATGTGCTATGTGAGGTCTGCGGCGGCAAGCGCTACAATCATGAGACGCTGGCGGTGAAGTACAAGGGACATTCCATCGCTGACTTGCTGGAGACGCCGGTTGCGGACGCGTTGCCCGTGCTGGAAAACATCCCGCAGATCAAGCAGAAATTGCAAACCCTGGTCGATGTTGGGCTGGGCTATATCCATCTCGGACAATCGGCGGTCACGCTGTCCGGCGGCGAAGCGCAACGCATCAAACTGGCGCGCGAGCTCAGCAAGCGGCAGACGGGCAAAACACTCTATCTTCTGGATGAGCCGACAACCGGGCTGCACTTTGAAGATGTGAGCAAGCTGCTGGAGGTGTTGCACCGGCTGACCGATCTGGGGAACAGTATTATCATCATCGAGCACAACATGGACGTGATCCGCAACGCCGACTGGATCATCGACTTGGGCCCGGAGGGCGGTGAGGAGGGCGGGCGCATGGTCGCGCAAGGCACGCCGGAGCAGGTCGCGCGTACCAGAAAGTCGTATACCGGACAAACATTAGCCAAACTGCTTCCAGCGGCGTCCAATAACAAGGGAAACGGAGAGGCGATGGCCGCTGCACCGATCATCGACGGCAGCTAAGGCCAAGGCCGAGCCTCTGCTACCGGATACAGCAACATCACGAATACTCATGTCATTACCATCGAACCCGCTGCCTGAGTACGTCGAGGGCGCACCATTGGCTCCGCCCGTACCGGAGCAACCCCTTGATACCACCCCCACAGTCATCGTCGGCCCAGTGGAAAAGCCGTTTCCCACGTGGTCGGGGTGGGACGTGCTGGCGATCCTGGTATTCACGCTGGTGGCCATTCTCGTTTTCACCATTGCAGCAATGTTTGTTACCCACGCTCTTCCGCAGTATCGCAACGCGACATTTACGGACTTGGCGACAAACGCGGCGGTTGTGATTGGAGCCCAGACGGCGGCTTATCCCGTTGTCTTGCTGTTCATGTTTCTGATGGTGCGTACGCGCTCCCATCAAGACTTCGGGAAAGCAATTCAGTGGAATTGGCCGGGAATGCTGGCGCCGGCATTTCTGGTTGGCGGCGTGATTCTGGCGCTTGCGGT
>Ga0302324_100027329_pt1 | contig 10873 bp, 5 predicted proteins | sample Palsa_T0_1_FD_201949 | JGI IMG/M metagenome (GOLD analysis project Ga0302324, IMG submission 201949) | Peat permafrost microbial communities from Stordalen Mire near Abisko, Sweden - Palsa_T0_1 | ecosystem: Environmental > Terrestrial > Soil > Palsa > Peat permafrost | place: Sweden: Abisko...
TCATGCCGCTACTTCCGTGGTCATGGCGCTGGAAGCCTGGGTCAAGTACGCGAAGTGCGGCGAATCGTTCGACGAAACGGAACGACCGTCCGAGGCGTTTGACCGGCAGGAAGTCGTTGTCCTCATGGGTGAATCGCACGCTGGTCAGAAACAAAAGTTCCTGCCCATCATCCGAAGTGGCAACGGAAAGTTTTTCGGCTTCGGCGAATCGGAAGCTCCAACGGTGGATGAAATGAAAGGTCGCTTTGCTCGGTTGCTGCCAACGAAAGTACCGGACGCAGGAATTCGGGAGGTTGCCAACGCCATGATCAAAGTTAAAGGCATCGCTCAGGTCAAGCCTGCGGCAACTCCTCGTCTTCCCCGTTCTCGACGCTGATGTGGATTCGGTTGATTTGCGCAAGCCAAATCAGCGTGACGAAATCTCCTCGGCAATACCCACAGTGTGCGACACTCTGGCGCACAGCTTGCGGTATTGCGTGCCGTAAGTTTCCCTCATCCAACTGTCGGCTTCATCAATCAGAATGCGTACTTGCCGCTTGCCGATCTTCAAATGCGGTAGACCTCGCGCAATGAGGTTATCCACATGGCGTGGCGAAAACTGCCATCGTTGCGCGTAGCCCCGTTTGTCGGTGATATTCATGTAGGTGCAATCCTTTCAATCACGAAGAAACTTTAGCTGAACCAAGAAGGCGGAGATGTAACTATTACACAAAAGAGCAACCATCCGCAGGCATCATTGGCGCCGACGAGGCGAGCGCGGAGTGTCCACCGGTTTCACAAATCCTGTTCAAGGAGCGTTGAAATTGCCTCGCAAAAAAACGAAACGCTGACGCATTCGCGGGCCTTCACCTTTCGGTTTTGGAGGGTAACCGGGCAAACGCTCCACACCCGCAACGAACTCAAGGCCGCCTTGCCATATTGCGCGACTATGCGCGACGAAGGCAAACACCGGACGGGCCTGCTGTCTTGCGTTTTCTCGGGCATCATTGGAGGCGTCCGCCGTGCAACAGTTTGCAACACCAAAAGTGCGTTTCCATGCGCCTTTTGGCATTTCGAGTCAGTTCTGCAAACTGAGCGTATCTGCCTTAACTACACGGGGTTAGCGCATGTCTATGTTGTTGTCGCGCAAGGCTTAAAAGGATTAGCAAACCGTCGCTTTCGACCACTCAGCCACCTCTCCTGATATGGCTATCGCTGACAACCTAAAACTCAAAACTGCCATTGCAAGCCGATTTCGTAAAAGATGCTTTGGCCGAGCTTGAGTTGGGCGGTGCGTCCATCGGCGCTTTGGTTGAAATCCCCGAGGTATTCGAACTGGGCGCCGGTGTAGAGCGAAAACGAGCGATAAAACCGGTAGGCCAAACCAGCCTCGGCGTAGGCGCCCGCCACAAAGCCCGTGCGGTTGTTGCCTCCGCTTACGGTGCTTGTCGCGTTGTTTTCGGTGAAGGTAAAACGGCTGTCCACCAGTCCCAAAGCAAATCCGCCGCCCGCTTGCAAGGAAAGCCGCTTGATCAACGGAATGTTAAAGGAAGGGCCCAGCCGAAAATCGACCAGCGCCGCCTGCAGGTCGTGACTGCCGGTTATGGCCACCTCCGAAGTGCCGAGGGTGCGTGAAATGGGCTCGCTGCCCAGGACCGGCCCTGGACCGCTGAAACTGCCCGTATAAGGCGCCACGGGCGGAATGACTCCGTTCAACGCGTAGGCATCGGTGAGAGATTCCACCTTCGAGCTCAGCGGATCACCGTCGCGCACGTTCAAATGCGTGTAACCGGACGCGATCTTGATGCCCAATTGGCCCCAACTATAATGGCCTATGTCGCGGACGTAGCTGAAGTCGAACCCCGGGTTGGGATCGTCGCTGGAATGTTCTTCACTGCCGCCTCCCGCGCCTGTGGCGTGCATCAGGATATCGCCGCCGCTGTATTGCGAGGCATGTTGATAGCCCCAGTTCCACGTCACACCTCCCGCATTACCGCTGCTATCGACATTGACGAATCCGTCATTGTATTGATGGTTCAGGGCGAGGCCGGCGCCCGGTCCGGGCGGAAACACAGAGCCGCTGGTCGGCTCCGAGAACTTGGCACGAATGTTAAAGCCCGCGCGAAAATTCAGGCCGAAATGGTTCCAGTCCGTCTCGGGATCGTCCTGCGCGCAGGCGGAAAGCGGAACGATGGCGAAAAGGGCGCCTAGGCCGACCAGGCCCAAGAGAGAAGCGCGTGATTGCATGGTTGTGCCTTGGGTGTGGTTAGTTTATTTGGACGATGCGATAAAACCGCTGGCCGGGGATGCCCGGCGGGCTCTCCGTTACCGGCGGCCCGGCATCGATCCATTGCGTGCGCGTATTGGCGGCCACGATCGGGGGTGTGGCCGTCAGCCAGGTCTGCATGTCGCTGCTGTATTCCACGACGTAAGTATGCCCTGGAACGCTGGCAAATTCGATGGTCAACTGCCCCTCGCTCAGGAAGGGCGTGGTATCCAATTGCACGATGGTTCCAGTCGGCGTCGGCACCGTCACGGCGGCGACCACGGTGGCGGCGAAGTTGGTCGAAACAAACGGGTCCCGCGTGCTTTCATAATACTCGAGCAGGAAAACCACGTTGCTGCCGGTCAGGACGGGCTGATCATATTGGACATAAGGCATGCCGTTGGTCGATCCCGTCGCATTGTAGAGCGTAATACCCGAGGACAAGTTCGACACCGCCACACGCACGGCCGCGGCAGTCACGCCGCTCAAATTATCCACCTGCACCGTCTGCTGGAAAAGCCCGGTCTGCGGGTTGAAAGTAATCGGGCCGAACTGGAGCGAGACATTGGTCAGCACCGCTGCTGTCACGGCGGTGACATTGCCAGCCGTGTTGTTTGCTAGATTGGTATCCGTCACGGAAGGAACCGTCGGGACAAGGGAAACGTTGGCGGTGTTGGTCACTTCGCCGGTCTGCAAGGGCAGCACGACGACCGTGGCGGAAGCAGTGCTTTCGTCATTGAGCGCGCCGATATTCCATTCCACGCCGTTAGTGAGGAGGGTGTAACTGCCCTGGCTGACGCTGGCGCTGTAAAAGGTCACGTTGGCCGGCAAGCTATCGGTCAGCACCACGGCGGAAGCGTTGGCCGGACCGAAATTGGTGACCAAGAGCGTGTAGGTGAGCTGATTGCTGACCAGCACCGGATTGGGCGCGCCGGTCATGCCCAGCGCCACATCGGCGTAGAGCGGCGCGCCGATGGCCGTGTCAATGACTATGGCGGTATGATTCGTGCCCGAGGGATTAACGTCCGGCGTCGTGCTGGTGACCGTGGAAATATTGGTCAAGGTGCCCGCGGCGGTGGGTGTTACCGTAACCAGGAGAATCACCACTGAGTCGGAACTGAAGTTGGTGGCGGTGGTGGTGACCACGCCATTGCTCAGGGTGGGCTCGCTAAACACTCCGCCGGGGTTATTGGTAATGGCGGCGGAAATAAAGGTGACGTTAGGCGGGAGGGTATCTGCCAATACAACATCGGCCGCAGCCGCCGCGCTGTTGGTCAGAGTGATGGTGTAGAGCAGGTTGCTGCCCACGGTGACAGGGTTGGGCGTGCCGGTGGCGGAGACGATCAATTCGGTGGGCGGCTGGCCGAAGCCAAAACTCAACAGATTGGTCGTGTTCGATGACACCACCACCGATTTGGTCTGAGCAGGGTAATTGACGGCATCGATGCTGACGGGTCCGGCCGTGACGGTCCAAGTCCGATTGGAGCCTTGAGCGCCCAGCGGCGCCTGGGTGAGCAGGTAGTGACCGTTGGTGTCGGTGGTGGTGGCTTCGCCAAATTCACTGCCGATAAACACGTTGGTCAGCGGCTGGCCGGTGACAGCGTTGGTGACGAAGCCATCGATGGCGCCAAACACGGTTTCTGGAGCGCCGAAGGTAGTGCTGATCGTCGCATCACAAAAAATGGTCAAAGTCTTGCTCTGGGGGTTGAAACCGGGCGCGGAGGCGGTGAGGGTCGTGGCGATGGGCGAGTTGTTGTTGCCGACCGTGATGTTAGTCAAGATGAAGTTTCCGTTGCTATCGGTCGTGACCTCTTGGTATTGGCTGGAAACGGAGATGGTGGCGTTGGTAATGGGTTGCTGGTCGAGCGCATTGACGACGTTGCCGACAATGGTCGCGCCGGTGCAAACCTGGATGAACTCGATATTGACGATATTGGTGACGCCGTTGGTGATCGTGGTATTGGTGTAAGAGGTCCAATAGCCGGCTTCCTGCGCATAAAAACCTTCGTAAGTGGGCGCGTTGGGGTAGTTGAGTTGAAGAGGGCCGCTGGCGTACTGGCCGTTGGCCCCCGTGACACCACCGCCGGCAATGCTCACGTAAACACCGGCCACCGGCAGCCCGGTCGCCGAATTCAGGACCGTCCCCTTGACTCCGCCATAGCCGATGCGCAGAAGATAAAGGTTCTGAGTGGAGGTTTGGCCGGCATTGATGGTCACATTGCTGGAGTTTTCGAAATAATTGAGGTCCGAGGCGGTGACGGTCACAAAGGTGTTGGTAATGCTGCTGGAACCGATCAAAATATTGGTGATGAGATAAGCGCCATTGGTGTCCGTTTCCACTTCGGGGTTTTCGTAGGTTCCAACAAAGGCATTGGTGATGGGCAAGCCCGTCTGCACATCATAAACGTGGCCGGCCAGCGCGCCATAATTGTAGGTGATGACGGGCACAGGCACGAGACTGATCTGCGCCGCGTCGAGGTTCTGGTTGCAGTTGCTCAGTACGAAACCCTTAACGCCTGTATAATAACCGTTCGCGGATGCCTCAATGTCCCCGTTCACCGTGTTGTTGTCAGTGCCTAAGGTCACGTTGGTTACCGTGTAATCCCCATTGGAGTCGGTAGTCGTGAAAGAAGTGTACTCCGTGGAGACGGAGACGGAGATGCCGGCGGCGGGCAGCCCGGTGTTGCTATAGACGACGCTGCCTGTCACGGTCGCGTAACAAATGGGTATGGCCACCAAGTCCACGACGGTATTACTGTTTGCATCCACGATGACATTGGTCTCGATTTGCCAGTAACCCTGGGGCTGCGTTTCAATCGTGTAATAGGCAGGCGCATTGTTGTTGTTTAGTGAAAGAGATTTGAATTGAAAGGTCCCATCGGCGGCGGTGTTGGTCGACCTATAAGTCGGCCCTATGAGGCTGATGACCACGTTGGTCAAGGGCGCGCCCCCTTCCGCGGTGAGGATGCCACTGATGCTTCCCTCTTGTTGGAGTAGGATTTGCAGGTTGACAATGTTGGTCGCATCGCAGACGGCGTAGGCGTTGGTGTACGAGGTCCAGTAATTGGATCGGGTGGCGGTGATCTCGTAGTCCTCGGGCAGATTTTCAGAGGAACTCAACCCTACGTTGGTGACCAGATATTGGCCATTGGAGTTGGCCATGGCAAAATAATAGTCACTAAACTCGAGCACAGCGTAAGGGACTGGCAATCCGGTTTGGATGTCCGTCACGGTGCCTTGAAACGCACCGTAACAGATAGGCAAGAGCCCAAAGCTGACCGACACGGTGCTGGAAGCCGCATTGGTGATCCCTCCGCCCACGGCGGTCAGACCCAGGCTGAACGACCCGGTCGAGGCATTGGTCGTGGCCTCCAACGTCAGCAAGGAGGTTCCGGGGGGAGTGAGGGTTTGCGGCGAAAACGTGGCCGTCACGCCTGCGGGCAAATTTGTGGCGGACAGCGTGACCTCGTTGGTAAAGCCGTCGAGCGGAGACAAGTAAACGACGAAAGATGCGCTTTGGCCAGGGACGAGCGTCAGTGAGCTTGGCTGGATGGTAAAGGTGAAATCCTGCGCGGTCGCCGTCCGGGCCAAGCCCACGGCCAGGGAAACGACCAAGAGCACGGCACTATTTATAGGCAATATTCTCATGGAGCAGTTGCAACGATTGGCGGCGATTCTGGGCCATTCTCGGCTTCTTGCAAGCCTTTCTTTGACAATTCTACGAATTTCTTCGGCGCGCCATCTGGGAGGAAGCGCGGCGAGTCACATGAATCGGGTGCTGGGCGCCAGAGCACAATGCAGCCGGAAATGAACTCACCCAAGTGGCCGGCGCATCGGTCCTTGCGCTCCGCGTTTCATTTCCGGGCGAGTAGTTGTTTGACGGTTGCTTCGAGTTCATTCAAGCGCCGTGCGAGCGAATCGTTCTGTTGTTTTAAATTTTGAATCTCGGTGGCCTGATGCTCGATCCTCGTTTCCCTCTCCTGCACCTCCTGGTTCAACCCCTGAATGGCGGCCAGCGCCACGCCGCCTTCGTCCACCACCGATATGTGTTTGTCGTCCGCGCTCAATTGGAAGGCGGCTTGAAAGTCCTGCGCCATCGGGCCGATGTGTTGCACGTCTTTGCTCTCCTTCTTGTAATTCCATTGCGTCACCGGCAGCGCCGCCACCTTGGCCAACACGTCGCGCGCATTGACGGCGGTGAAATTCTCCTTGGCATTGCGGTCGCTGGTCAATTGGACGCCATCGGCATAGACGGTGCCCGTCAGATAAGTCGCCGTCTGCACTCCTTGGGTGCCGATGCGGATGACGCCATCCTCCATGGCCAAGCCCGCGTTGCCGATGTCAATGTTGTTGTTGCCACTGCTGATGTTGCCGCCAGCATTGTAGCCCAGCGCAATGTTGTTGTCACCGCTTAGTAGCTGCCCAAGAGCGTTCATTCCCTCACCGGTGTTGTCGTTGCCCGCGGTGTAGTAAAGCGCATACACGCCGTTGGCTGTGTTGTTGCTGCCGGCATCGTTGTAGTTAAGCGCATAAGCGCCAATGGCTACGTTGTTGGAACCGTCCGTGGTGGAGGCCAGCGCACCCTCGCCGTTGGCCGTGTTGTAGGAACCGCCGGTGTTGTGGTAGAGCGCTCCGTTGCCAGTGGCGGTGTTGAACGAGCCGCTGGTGTTCGCATAGAGCGCGCTCACCCCATTGGCTGTGTTGTAGATGCCACTTTTATTGGCGTTGAGCGCATTCACACCCATGGCTGTGTTCCAATTGCCGCTGGCGTTGTTCAGCAGCGCGTGATCCCCAATGGCTGTGTTTTGGATGCCGCCCGTGTTTTGGAGAAGAGCTTGATAGCCGATGGCTGTGTTGGCGGCGCCCAATGTGTTCGCCTGCAGGGCTTGATAGCCAATGGCGGTGTTATGGCCGTTGCCGTCCGCTGTGTTCGTGTTCCCTACGGCATTGTCGTTCTGGAGAGCTTGAAAGCCCACCGCGACGAGACCGCTGTCGTTCGTGCTGTTCAGAAGCGCATAGGAACCCATGGCCGTGTTGTTGGATCCGGTCGTGTTGAAATGCAGCGCCGAGATGCCATTGGCCGTGTTTCCGGAGCCGCTGGTGTTGACGTAAAGCGCCTGGAGACCGTCGGCCGTGTTGAAGGAGCCGACTGTGTTCGAGGCCAGCGCGTCAGCGCCCATGGCCGTGTTATCGATGCCGCTGGTGTTGTCGTAAAGCGCCGCGTAGCCAGTGGCCGTGTTGAAGGAGCCGTTCGTGTTGTCGTAAAGCGCCCCATAGCCAGTGGCCGTGTTTTCGGATCCGCTTGTGTTGTGGCGGAGCGCAACACCGCCCATGACCGTGTTGTAGCTGCCGGTCGAGTTGTTCTGTGCCGCCGCTGCCCCACAGACCGTGTTCCAGGAGCCGGTCGTGTTTTGAAAAAAAACCAGAAATCCGCTGGCCGTGTTGTACTGACCCGTCATCGGCACATCAGAATTGCCCGCATTCAGACCGCTGAAGAAATTCCAATTGCTATCAGCATACATAAGAGAATCGTAAGGACCGGAGTAAATCACGGCTGGACGATTAACAATATAAGGCAAATTCAAATTGCTCACGAGCGTGATCGTCCCGGCTGAAAAGCTCCCGCTGCTGTCGCGTTGGACAATTGTGCCGGGTGTATTCGTGCTGGCGGCGGCATTGGCCGCAGCCACTCCCGCGGCCACATTGCCCGCCGTTTGCCCGCCCACACTCGATACCACCGTCGCGCTTTGCGTTCCCGTCACATCGCCGGAAAGGGCACCAGAAAAAAAGGCCGCCGTCGTGGCGCTGCCGGCGAAGAGGGCGCTGGAGGCGTTGGTGGCCGTCAGAGCCACCGCGGCGTTCGAGGCGAAAAGTGCGTAGGGCGTGGGCGTCAATTGCTGGCGCGGACTCAGGGCGGCGAAGGAGCTGGCGCCGTTGCTCGCCACACCGATCTGCAACCAGTCAATCTGGCCGGTGAACACGCCGGTGCCAAAATCAATCAATACGGTAAACAGGCCGTTATTGACAACGACCCCATTGTTCGTGATCGGCCCGGCGATGGACACACCTCTGGCGCTGTTGTTGAACAACGTGAAGGTCATGTCGTAGGCGCCGTTGGCCGGACTGCCGTTGTCCTGGAGCTGGCCCGAGTAGGTGAACGCGGTGCCTTGGGCGCGGGCGTTGGAGAGTTCAAAATTAAGAGTGAAAAGTGCCAGCCAGGCCAGCACGATCAGGGAGCTGTGCAGTTTGCTTTTCATAAGGGATGACGAATTGCATTTGGTTCACTGGGACGATTTGCGAGCTAAACGCGCATTGTTACGCCTCGTGCAATGAAATGCAAATTGAAAACGGGTGCCGCGAAAAGCATCGCGGGCGGTCTCACCGCTGCAGTTTGAAGGTGGGTTTGGTCATCGTGGAGGCGTAGAAAATGTCGGCCTTGGGGTCCCACGCGTAATTGGGACCGACATGGCCGACCCCAAAGCCGGCCGGCAACGGCGCGGCCTGGCGGAAGGTCTTGCCGCCGTCCTTGGTTTCCTGAAAACCGTCGCGGCCCACTACCACGAAGTGAAGTTCCGTTTCGCCAAAGTAAGGGCCAAAACTCGCATCCACGGGCGCGCCGAGCCAGGACCACGTCATCCCTTTGTCGCGGCTGGCCAATATCCCCTTTCCCGCAGGCCAATAACCGACTCCCTTGAAAATCACCGGCACGCCCGCCGACGGTGAATCGGTGGAGACCTGCGTCCAGGTGGCCCCGGTGTCGGCGGTGCGGAAGATTCCTTTTTCGCCAATCCGCGTGACGACAAAGGTCTGGTGATCGAAGACGCCGCAGCCGCTGAATCCTTTCCCTTCATCCTTCCAAGTTGTCCCGCCGTCCTCGCTGGTCGCGAGCGTGCCGCCGCTCTCGTGGCGAATGGCCAGCAAGCGTTTGCCGGTGTCGGCCCAATCCACGCCGCCGAAGTCAAGATGGCTCGTGGTGGACTTGGCCCAGGTTTTGCCGCCATCGACCGTCATCGCGCAGCCGCCGTAAATCATGAAGCAAAAAAGACGCCGGCCGTTCGGGTCAGCTTGCAGCGCCCAGCCAGTTTCGCAGCGTCCGCCGATGGTCCCATCATCCACCCGGGCGAAAGTGGCGCCGTGATCGGCGCTTTTCCAGAGGCCCTGATCATTGACCACCATGAACACATCCCCGGAGAGGCGGTCAACCACAACGCCCGCTGTCGGTCCCGCGTAGCCGGGCTTGACCTTGGAGGTCACCGGATCGGAAATATTCTCCCATTCGGCGGCGTGGGCCAGGAGCGGGACGGCGAGCGCGAGCATCAAAACGGTTTTCATATCGAATGGGATGAGCCTCACTTCCTGCCAATGCAATAAATATTTCTCAGTCCGACGAGGAAGAGTCGTCCATTGGCGACGGCAGGGGAGGGATGATTGCCGTCGCCCAGGTCATTGACCGCCAGCACACGGAAATCGGCTCCGCTCTGGATGACGTAGCTTTTGCCGGCGTTGGCGAAATAGAGCCGGCCGTCGGCATCGGCCACGGGGCTGGCCCAAGTTGTGGACAGGCCCTCCAACCGCTGCGTATAAATCCGCTTGCCGGTGGCCGCTTCCAGGCATTTGAGGATTCCCGGCGAGTTCAGCCGGTAAAGGTAATCGCCCACGATGATGGGGGAGCCGATGGCCTCTGGAATTTCGCCAATCGTCCATCGAATGTGTGTGGCGGAAACATCGCCCGTTCCGGTCGGATCCACGGCCCAGCCCGAACTGCCGCGGCCGCTGTCAAAATAAACCAGCCCCGCGCCGTAAGCCGGCGAAGCCGCATCGCCCGCGCCCCGGCACCACCAAAGGACCTTCCCCGTGGCCGGATCGAGGCCGCGAAGCGCATTGCTGGCGACGCTTCCACCGGAAGCCAGCACCAACATTTGCGGCTGGCCGTTGACCTGAATGATCACCGGGGTGCTGTGGCCAAAACTCATGTCCGGCAAGCTCGTGCGCCATTTGACTTCGCCGTTCTCCTTGTCGAACGCGAAGACGCAGGAATCGCGGGCTTGGGCCATCGCGCAAAACAGGATCACCGTCTGCTGGTAGAGAATCGGGCTGGCGCCCAGCGTCACGTCGAAGGTGTAGGGCAAAATTTCCTTCCGCCAAACGATCTTCCCCTGGAAATCCAGGGCGGCGAGCACGGAGGAGCCGAACGCGCAATAGACCCGCCGGCCATCGGTCGCCGGTGTCGGCGCCGCGTAGCCGCCACCCGGCCCGCTGCGAAAGTCGGTGCGCAACCAAGGCCCCGGCGCAATCACCGTGTCCCAACGGATTTTCCCGTCGCTCGCTTGGTAACAAACAAGGTGCTCCTCGGGAATGACTTTCTCCCGTGCCGCAACGTTGGCCGGCCAGTTGGCCGTGCAGACGAAGACCGATTCATCCCAGACGATCGGGCTGGCGTGGCCTTCGCCGATGAGCGCGGATTTCCAAAGCACGTTCTCGTTGGCCGGCCCGCCCCAAGTCAGCGGCAGATTCCTCTCCTCAGTGAATCCCAATCCGGTAGGACCGCGGAATTGCGGCCAGTTGGCCCCGCGGACCCGTTCAGACCAAGTCAAAACCGTCAGCGCCAACACGACCGCCTGCAGCCAG
>Ga0302324_100027330_pt1 | contig 10873 bp, 13 predicted proteins | sample Palsa_T0_1_FD_201949 | JGI IMG/M metagenome (GOLD analysis project Ga0302324, IMG submission 201949) | Peat permafrost microbial communities from Stordalen Mire near Abisko, Sweden - Palsa_T0_1 | ecosystem: Environmental > Terrestrial > Soil > Palsa > Peat permafrost | place: Sweden: Abisko...
CACCGGCCCGAGCCGCAGCTCATGAGCGATGGCGTCGGCAAGCGTCGACTTGCCGGTGCCGGGCAGGCCGGTCACCAGCAGCGGCCGGCGCAGGTACAGGGCGGCGTTGACCTGCCTGACCGCGTCCTGGCTCGGCAGGTAGGTCGCCCCCGGGCGCCGGGCGGCCGGGTCGGGGGCAGGCGCCGACAGGACCGGTTCCCCGCTGAACGCGCGCCAGGGGGGCGGTGCGGGCAGGCGGCTGATGCCGTCGTGCGGCTCGCGGCTTCCGGTGTAGATCTCCCAGTCGGTCATCTGTCAGCTCCAGGTCTTGAGCGCTGGGTCGGGCAGCCGGGCAGGGTCGTCCCAGAACAGGGTCAGCGCCCGGCCACAGCGCTCGTCCGTCTTCGGATTCATCGCGTCCTTCCGCAGCCGGCTCACCTCCGCCGGCAAGGCGTCCGGATCCGTCCTGGCTAGCCGCGACACCAGCTGTCTGAGCAAGGCCGTGTGCATGTCATTCGCGCTGCCGGGGTCGGCGCAGTTCTCCCGGCGCCACACCATGACGGGGATGCCGACGTTGAGCGCCGCTCGCAGCCAGTCGCGCCTGGGCGCCGACGCGTAGGCGAGCGCGCCGACCTCCTGATCGGCGTCAAGCCAGTTGTAGAAGTCGTCGTACCCGTAGGCGAGGTCACAGCGGACGCGCTCGAGAATCGTTCCGTTGTTGCCGCGAAGGGCCCGCCAGCGGTCAAGAACCCGTCCAGACGACGTCTCGCTCCCGGGGTCAAGGCGCGATGCGTTCCACACCACAACAGGCACGGACCGCAGGGGCAATGGCCCCAGGCTGGATGGCTCTTCGTAATACCACTCGTCGAACGGCAGCGTGAGTTCTTCAAGGCCGGTTGCGAACTCGACCATGAACTTGACCGGCCGCAGCTTGCGGACCTGCGCGGAAATGAGCTGCTGCGCCTTTTCCCTCAGCTGGTCGCGCTTGATGAGGACCGGCTGCTCTCCCCCGACCCAGCGGCCATCGGCAAATGACTGCGCTTCAATTTCAACCTGCCGCTGCCCATCCCTGGTGGGAGTCCGCAGGGTGATGACAATGGACATCGCCAACGGCTCAGCATGCTTGATCTCCGTCGCCCAGTCCGGCTTCCAGCGGCGTGCCCACATGGCCAGGCGGGATCGCGCCGCCCGCGGCAAATGAGGCGCAAGCGCCACCAGGAAGGTTCTGATGCTCTCGTTGTCGCCCCGGGACTCACCGACAAAGCAGATCGCATCCCACGGGGTCGTGAGCTCTTCCTTACAGGTCAGATCGAGCGCGGCCGTGATGATGCTGCGCAGGCTGGCGGCCACCTCGGCCCCCTCGACTGCCTCGCGCAACTTCGCCCGGCAAATCCCGGATACGAGCCACGAGAACGGCAGGAGATCATCAAGCTCGGGCCAGTACCGGCGGATGGTGGCCAGCGGCAGCATGCGGCCGTCATAACCGCCTGCCTCGTCCTCGGCCAGCAGGCCAACGACGGCGCCGGTCTCCTGCAGGTAGAGCCCCGCGCCGCCAAACCCGACCGCGAGGCGCTCTAGGTGCGGTTTGTCGGTGTCAGTTCGCAGCCACTCGTCGCGCAGCCTCCGCCTGGCGTCGCAGCGCATCGGGACGTGGACGCCGCCCGGCTGGACGCGAGGCGGGAAGCCTCGTGCGAACAAGTCATGGCTGCTGCCTCCCTCGCGCGGGTGCAGGGCGTCGAGCCGGGCGAATTCGCACGGGGCGGCGCCCCTCGGGACAGAGTCCGGTTCGACAAGGGCGACATCGCCACGGTCCCCCGGATGCCGCCAGGGGCCACGCCAGATCACGGTGGCCAGCACTGGCCCGACGTCCGCGGCCCCCGGAAAATCCAGCTGAACGCGATCGGTCAGCTGGAGAACGTGCGCGCAGGTAAGCACCCGGCCGTTGGCCATGAGCAGGCCCGCGCCGAGGGTCTTTCCTTCCGGTGACGCAATTCGGACCTGCCAGCTCATGCCGCTCATCCGGCGCCCGTCGTATTAGCGGATGACGGGCGAAACAATTTCATCCGTCAAGGTCCCCTCTCAGACGCAACTCCCGGCCTGAGAAGTAAGATAACGCCCGCAACGCGCATACGGCTGAATCGTGACGCGTTCGATGATTACTTAACTGGGCCATGGGCCGGACCGGTCGCCGAGCGGACGAGGACGCGGCTTCAGGCCGGGCAATTCGCTGGCTCTGCCAGGCGGGTCAGGACGTTCCCGGATGCCCGTGGGGCGGGACGGCGATGGCGGTCATGATGAGGTTCTCGTCGGCCAGCCAGCGGCCGTCGAAGACGGCAAGCGGCGCCCCGCCGACGACGGGCCCCGGGACCAGCAGCCGCGCGGTGAACGTGAGGTCGGCGGGATCGATGGTGATGTCCGCGTCCTCGAAGCCCAGCCAGCGGCCGGTCAGCGGGAACCATGCTTTGTAGACGGCCTCCTTGGCGCAGAACAGCAACCGGTCCCAGGGCGTCCCTGGGAGCCCGGCGGCCAGGTCGCGCAGCCGGGCACGCTCGGCGGGCAGCGAGACCAGTTCCAGGACGCCGCCCGGCAGGGGACCGCTCGGCTCGGCGTCGAGGCCGATGGTGAGCAGGTCCGTCTTCCTGGCCACGGCGGCGGCGCAGTAGCCGGGGCAGTGCGTGATGCTCCCGGCGATGCCGTCTGGCCACTGCGGGGCGCCCCGGTAGCCGGGCAGCAGCGGCGCCGGCGCCACGCCGAGGGCGGACAGCGCGCGGCGGGCGCAGTCCCTGCCCGCGGTGAACTCCCGGCGGCGCTTGTCCACGGCCCGCGCGACCATGGCCTCCTCTTCGGGGAACAGCGTGCCGCCGGGGTCGCCGCCGAAGGACTCCGCGCAGTTCACCTCGGCTGGCAAGATCTTCTCGATCATGTCTGGAACCCCCGTGATTCGCGGTGCGCCGCGCAGGGCGGGCGTTCGTGATTCACGTTCCATTGTGCGCGCCGCGTGCGACGCGGGTAACCGGGGGCGGGAAAGTCGCGCGCGTTCAGCCGGGCACGTCTCGCGCCGGCCGCTCCCTGCCCTGCTCGTAGCGCCGGATGGCCCGGAGGCTGCCCTCCTTCATCACCATCACAACCTGCGGCGGCCCGGCATAGCTCCGGAACCGCGCCTCCTCGAGCGCGTCGGTCAGCCCCTTGAGCGTGTAGGGAAAGAGCTTGTCCACGTTGCCCGGCCCCGTGTTTCCCTGCCCCGCGCTCCCCGGCGCCCCGCCCGCGCCGTCATCGCGGACGACGTACGCTCCCCCGGCACTTGCCATGGCGGCCCCTCCCCGTCGCCGTCCCATGATCAACTTAGCAAGTGTGCAGGTCAGGGCGGCGGCTGCCGGGCCAGCGGCGCCCGGGTGCACGGCGTTCGCCGGGCAGCGGCGCGCTACGGGCGAGAAGCACGCCCGCTTTTCTTGTGGTTTGCGACCGAAACAACGCCTCTAGCGCCGAATGACCGATTCTTTGAACGACAATCCGTCGCCACTCACTCACCGAAGGAAATATGTCGCCGTCGCCGAGAACGCCGGGACGCATGAGGATTCAGTGAGCAAATAACTAGTTATGGGGATTCAGCCGCGCCGCTCTATACATTTCCGTTAGTATGCGGAACCGTTACATCAGCAGGCCCGGGGGAGAGGTCAGCTTGGAGCAAACGCCTGGCGACGATAGGCATACGTCGCATCGCACGTCGAGATCGCACCGCAGTCCCTCGACGCTGTCACCGCGCGTGCTCACGGGCGGCGGGCTTGCGCTTGCCCTGCTCGGGCTGGGCATCGCGGTCGGCGTGGGCGCGGTGCCGACGCCGCTCACCGCCTCCTCGTCGAGGACCCCCGACGCCGCGATCCTGGACGCGACGCCCGGGCTCAGCCAGTCTCTGACGGAGGCCAGCGCCAGCCCGCTCGGGTACGCCCTCGCCAAGATGCCGGCGCATAAGGCCACGGCGACCCCCAAGCCCACGCCGCACAAGACGATCACGCCGACTCCCACCGAGTCGCTGACCACGGCCCCGCCAAGCTCAGGATCCGGCACGGGTTCTGGCTCGGGCGCGTCGAACTCGGGGCTGACCCCGCAGAACACGGCCGAGTACGAGACGCCAAGCGGGCAGAACCAGCTTGCCTGGTCCGAGGCCATCCTCACCTCACTGGGCGCGCCGATCACCAGCGCCAACGTGCTCTCCATCGGCTACTGGATGCAGAACGAGGCAGGCAGCCCGCCGTACGGCATCGTCGGCGCCAACAACCCGATCAACGTCAGCCAGGCCTGCTGCGGCGGCGTGCCGATCCAGGACGACGGTGACGGCGTCACCTTCCTGCAGTCGTATCCCACCGCGGCCGACGGCATCGAGGCGATCACCGACTACCTGGAGCGCGGGAACTACACCGACATCCTCGCCGCGCTGAAGGAAGGCGTCGGTCTCAGCGGCTCCAACCTCGCCTCGGAGATCTCGCTGTACAGCGGCGGCACCTACACCACGATCCCGGACTCGTACGGCGCCTCGCAGGGCCAGCCCGAGACTCCCTGAGACCGAGCTAGCCGGACCCCTTTCCCGTGTTCACCGTGGCCCAGGCGTGGTCGGCGATGCGCTCAGCGGTCGTCAGCCGAGCGGCCAGGCTCTCCCCCTGACCCGGTGGAAACGGTAAGCACGACGCCCGCGTCGGGTGCCACCTGCGAGTCGGCCGCAGGCTGTTGCGCCGTCACCAGCCCGAAGGGAACGAAGCGGTTGTCGCGGTGCTGGACGGTCACCTGCCGGCCGGCGCTGAGCGCGCTGATCCTCTTGCGGGCGCTCGCCAGCGTCATGCCGACGACCGAGGGCATGTGTGCCCCGATTGGCTCCATGGCGGTCATGTTAACGGCAGGCAAGCGGATCGTCTCCCTGCCACAAGGGGTTTCGCCCGCCCCTCCGTCCGCCGCGCACCTGGTCACCTGCCCCGGAGCACGGCTCAAAGGCCGCTTGGCTGGCGGTCGCTTGTCGCGGGGACGACCGCCAGTGATTGACTTAGGGCATGACGACAACGTGGACGCAGGACGAGCTTGACGAGGTCGCGGGCACGGACGAGCTGCGGATCTCCTCGGTTCGCGACAACGGGACGCTCAGCGGCCCGCGAACGATCTGGGTGGTACGGCTGGGCGACGAGCTGTACGTGCGGTCGGTCAACGGCCCCACCGCGGCCTGGTACCGGGGCACCCAAGGCAGCCGCGAGGGTCACATCGACTCGGGCGGTGTCAGCCGCGATGTCACCTTCGCCGACCCCGATCCCGGCACCGAAGACGCCCTGAACGCGGAGTACCGCGCAAAGTACCGGGGGTACGCGGCGAACATCGTCAACTCGATTCTCACCGACAAGGCCAAGTCCGCCACGGTCAAGCTGGTCCCCCGCTAACCGCGTGCGCCGTTTGTCGCACGCCGCGCTTCTCGCTGTTATCCGAGCGGTCGATTATCGGTGAGCTTTTTAGGTGCCATGGTCCCTAAAGAATTCACCGATGCGCACAAATTCACCAATGAGCGGCGAAATGTCCGCTTCACGAAGGGGCGGGGGGACGGGATCGCGGAGAGCGCATCGGCGACCTATCTGCCGGTTAACTCACGCCTCCCGGTTAGCTCGCGCTCTCCCGAGGCCAAGTCTACGGTTGGACTGCGGTAGGGTGACCAAGAACTTCTTGCATTTAGTCCCAGTCGTGTTGTCCCAGTCGTGCGCCCGCACCGGAGATCATGAGCGTGGAAGACCTACCCGAGACCAGGACACCGGCCGGGATCGATGTCAGTCGACCGCACACGGCCCGCATGTACGACTACTACCTCGGCGGGAAGAACCACTTCGCCGCCGACCGGGAGATAGCGGAGAAGACGCTGGCCGCCTTCCCGTCGGTGCGCACCGCGGCGCGGGAGAACCGGGCCTTTCTCGGCCGGGCGGTCAGGTTCCTCGCCGCGGAGCGGGGCGTACGGCAGTTCCTGGACATCGGCACCGGCCTGCCCTCCTCGAACAGCGTGCACGAGGTCGCGCAGGCGGTCACGCCGGACGCGCACGTCATCTACGTCGATAACGACCCGCTCGTCCTGGCGCACGCGCGGGCCCTGCTCACCAGCACGCCGGAGGGCCGCACCGCTTACATCCCCGCCGACCTGCGCGACCCGGCCGCGATCCTCGCGGACCCGGTGCTGCGGGACGTGCTCGACCTCAGCCAGCCGGTGGCGCTGATCCTGGTCGCGATCTTGCACTTCATCACCGACAAGGACGATCCGGCGCGGATCATCACCACCTTGCTCGGCGCGCTGCCGCCGGGCAGCTACCTGGTCGCCTCGCACGGCACCCATGAGCACAACCGCGAGGAGGCCGCCGCCGGGCAGAACGCCTACCTGTCGTCCGGCGTTTCGCTTCAGACGCGCGACTCCGCCGACTTCGCCGCGCTGGCGTTCAGCGGCCTCGAGCTGGCGCCGCCGGGAGTAGTGCTCGTGTCGGAGTGGCGGCCCGAGTCCGACGACCCCCGCCCGACTCCGGCCGAGGTCGGCATCTACGGCGGGGTCGCGCGCAAGCCGTAGCGCTATGGTCAGGCGTGGCCGCCGGGTTTGCCTTGGCGGCCCGCGCTCGCCGCGTGCGCGGCGCGGACGTCCTTGGTGAAGTAGCTGCCAACCCGCGGGAGCTGCTCGACCCGGCCGATGTTGAGCCACGCCCGCTTGAAGATCGCCGCCTGCTCACGCTCGTAGTACACCGGTGATATCGAGTCCCCATAAGACACCGCTGGGTGCCAAGCTCCGGGTAGTGCTCGGTCCAGCTGCCTTCTGGTGGCTTCGGAAAACGCGGCATGACCCGCCTCCTTTGGTGTGATCACTGGTTGGGCACGGCGGTCTGGCGCACGGGCGGGCGGGTCACAGGACAGACCCGCCGTTGACGCCGATGACCTGCCCGGTGATGAAGCCGCTCCAGGTGGCCTCGCCGATGCCCGATGCCCCGCCGGTGACCACGGCCACCCGGGACTGCTGTGCCTCTCCTGACGGCATCATCGCGCCTTCTCTCCTTCGGAACCGGTTTCGGCGGCAGCGGCTTCACCAGCACTGGGCGGAACAGCCATGTTGTTCATGTGACTAACATGGGTGCGTTGGGCGGCACGCGCGCCGGCCCGGTACCACGCCGGGGTCACGCGCGGCGCCCTGAGAGCTACGGGAGGACGTGCATCATGACGCCGGCACGACGGAGTCCTGTCGATGACTCGGTCACCCGCACCGCGCTGCTCGACGCGGCGGCGGTACTCATGCTCGACGAGGGCTACGCCGCGGTCACCACCCGCCGGGTGGCGCAGCGGGCCGACGTCAACAACGGGCTCGTCTCCTACTACTTCGGCACGATGGACGGCCTGTTCATCGAGCTGTTCCGGCGCGGCGCCGAGCAGAGCCTGGCACGGCTGCGGCAGGCGCTGGCGTCCCCGCAGCCGCTGTGGGAGCTGTGGGAGCTGACCCACGACTTCACCGGCAACGCGCTCACCATGGAGTTCATCGCCCTCGCGAATCACCGCAAGGCGATCAGGGCCGAGATAGCCGAGTACTCCAGGACGTTCCGCACGCTGCAACTCGACGCGCTGTCGAGCGTGTTCGACGGCTACGGGGTGGATCCCGGCCGGTGGCCGCCGGCGTCGCTGATCGTGACCATGGCGGCCACTTCCCGGTTCCTGCTCATGGAGGACGCCTTCGACGTGCACATCGGGCATGCCGAGGTGGTCGCGGTGATCGAGCGCGAGATCAGCGCTCTGGAGGGGCAGCGCCTGACGGCAGGCGGCGAAGCCGGCCCGCGCGAGGTCCCCGGCGACACGGTCGCCAGCCGTCCGGCCAGCTAGCGGCCGGCCGGCCGACGCGGTGGGCGGCCGCACCTGAACCGCGTGTTACGCATATGACTAACATACGTGCGCGGCGAGCACAAGAACGGGCGATCCGCAGGTAGCCAAGAGACTTGATCAACGCACCCTCCTTGTCGTTCCTCACACCATCGCGTCGGCCGGCACGTCGTGCCCGAACTCGCCGCGGCCGAACATGGACAGCGCCCGCTCCGGGTCGTTGACCGCGTGCACCCGCCCGGCGTGCGCGTCCCGCCAGAACCGCTGGATCGGCGTCCCGGCCTTCAGCGCCCGGCCGCCGGAGTTCTCGAACAGCAGGTCCACGGCGCGGATCGCCTGGCCGGTGCCGGTCACCTGGTCGCGCCGCACCCGCAGCCGTAGCGGCAGCGGCAGCTTCTCCCCGGCCCGCGCGTACCGCATCAGCTCAGACATGTTTCGTTCGAGGGCCGCCCACGCGCTGTCGATCAGGCCCGCGGCCTCGGCGATCCGCACCTGGCTGAACGGGTCCTCCGCCGCCTGCTGCCCGACGTACGAGGCCCGCACCCGCTCGCGCTGGTAGGCCACGTGCGCGTCGTAGGCGCCGGTCGCCATGCCGATGACCGGGGTGGTGATGGCGTTGGAGAACACCGACCCGTACGGGATCTTGTACAGCGGCCCCGGGTTGCGTTCCTGGCCCGGGCAGACCAGCCGGGTCACGTCGGCGAAGCTCAGCGACCGGTACCCGGGGACGAACGCGCCGTCCACCACGATGTCGTTGCTGCCGGTGCCGCGCAGCCCGACGGTGTCCCACACGTCGTCGATGGCGTAGTCGCTGGCCGGCAGCAGGAACGTGCGGAAGTCGACGGGCTTGCCGTCGCCGTCGGCCACGATCGCGCCGAGCAGCACCCAGCTCGCGTGGTCGCAGCCGGAGGAGAAGCTCCACCGCCCGTCAAGCCGGCAGCCGCCATCGGCCAGCCGTGCCCGCCCGGTCGGGGCATAGGACGACGACATCCGCGTGCCGGCGTCGGCGCCCCACACGTCCTGCTGCGCCCGCTCGGGGAACAGCGCCAGCTGCCACGGGTGCACGCCGAGTACCGAGGCGACCCAGCCGGTCGATCCGCAGGCGCTCGCGATCAGCCGCACGCACGTGTAGAACGCGATCGGGTCGGCCTCGAGGCCGCCGTAGCTGGCTGGCTGCAGCAGCCGGAAGAAGCCGGTCTCCGCCAGCGCCTTCACCGACTCGGCCGGCACCACCCGGTTGTCCTCGGCCTCCTGCGCGCGCTGCCGGAGCGCCGGGAGCAAATCGGATACGGCGGCCACGACCGCCGGCTCCGGCCCTGCGTATGTGCCGAATTCGCCCACGAGCTGTCCTTTCCTTGTGCTCGCCCATACCCACAAGACTAGAACATGTTCTAGTCTTGTGGGTATGGCTATGGGGATGGATCGTCCGCGGACTATCGAAGCCGGGCTGCCGCCAGAGCGGTTCGCGCGCGGCTGGCACTGCCTCGGACTCGCGGACCGCTATCGGGAAGGCGACCCGCCGGTGCCGCACGCGGTGCAGGCATTCGGCACCAAGCTCGTCGTCTTCGCCGACTCAGCCGGCGAACTGCACGTGCTTGACGCGTACTGCCGGCACATGGGCGGCGACCTGACCATGGGCACGGTCAAGGGCGACCAGGTCGCCTGCCCGTTCCATGACTGGCGCTGGGGCGGCGACGGCCGGTGCGCGCGGATTCCCTACTCGCGGCGGGTGCCGCCCGCCGCCCGGACCAGGTCGTGGCGCACCCTTGAGCGCAACGGCCAGCTGTTCGTCTGGCATGACCCGGAGGGGAACCCGCCCGCCGGGGACGTGACGATCCCGCAGATCGAGGGCGCGGGCAGCGCCGAGTGGACCCGGTGGACCTGGGACTCGATCCTGGTCGAGGGCGCCAACTGCCGCGAGGTCATCGACAACGTGGTGGACATGGCGCACTTCTTCTACATCCACTTCGCGTTCCCGACGTACTTCAAGAATGTCTTCGAGGGACACATCGCGTCGCAGCACCTGCAGAGCAAGTCGCGCCCTGACGTCGGGACGGCGTCCAATTACTCAGCAGGCTCCGACGGGGCGGAGACAACCCTTCGTTCGGAGGCGTCTTACTACGGCCCCTCCTACATGATCGACTACCTGTGGCAGGACTACTACGGCATGACCGTGGAGAGCGTGCTGATCAACTGCCATTACCCGGTCACCCCGACGTCGTTCATGCTGCAGTGGGGCGTGATCGTCAAGCGGCCGCCTGGCCTGTCCGACGACCAGGCGGAACGGTTCGGCGCCAAGTTCGCGAAGTTCGTCGGGCTCGGCTTCGAGCAGGACGTGCAGGTCTGGATGAACAAGAGCCGGGTCGACAACCCGCTGCTGTGCGCCGAGGACGGGCCTGTTTACCAGCTGCGCCGCTGGTACGAGCAGTTCTACCGGGACGCGGCGGACATCGACCCGGAGATGACCGCCCGGTACGAGTTCGAGATCGACACCGCGCGCCCGGTCGCGGGCTGGGAGGCGGAGGTCGCCGGTAACCTGGCCGCCCGGCGCGCCGCCGCGCAGGACCTGGCCGAGGCGCCGGCCGAGCCGCGCGCCGAGGCGGGCTGAGCGTGGCGCGGCGAACCCCGGTCCGCTCCGACGAGCGCCAGGCCGCCAGCCAGCCGGTCGAGTGCGCCCGCTGCGGAGCGGTCGCGGACGTGGTGAAGTTCAGCCCGCAGCACACGTCCGTGCAGTGGACCGCGGCGGCGGCGCGCTGCGAGCAGTTCCGCGCCCAGGCCGCCGCCGGGACCGGCGGCGCGCTGGCCGGCGGGTGCCCGGCCCTGCGGGACAGCGTCGGCGCGGCCGTCGCGTCCGGGCGGCTCGCGGTGGCGCCCCCGTGGTATGAGGAAGCACGGTGGTAGTGCGCGATTATCACCAGGTGACCGTGGCGACGGTGATCCGCGAGACTGACGACGCGTCCTCGATCGTGCTTGAGGTGCCGCCGCTGGCCGCCGGCTTCGCCTACCGGCCCGGCCAGTTCGTCACCGTCCGCGT
>Ga0302324_100027332_pt1 | contig 10872 bp, 10 predicted proteins | sample Palsa_T0_1_FD_201949 | JGI IMG/M metagenome (GOLD analysis project Ga0302324, IMG submission 201949) | Peat permafrost microbial communities from Stordalen Mire near Abisko, Sweden - Palsa_T0_1 | ecosystem: Environmental > Terrestrial > Soil > Palsa > Peat permafrost | place: Sweden: Abisko...
CCTCGGCGCAGAGGCGTTCAGGCGGCATGCGGCGGAAGGCGCGCCGGCCGGCCAGTACGTTCTCCCATAACTCCGCGGGAGAGCGCGCATCCGGATAGCGGCACGCCATTCCCACGATGGCGATGGCGGGCGTCATGACCGCATGCTTCCGGCGGGCACGGGTTCCAGTTCGGCTTCTGCGACCGGCATGCGCTTGCGCGCAGCCAGCCAGTCCTGCGCGTAGGCGCCCGCGCCGCGCACCGCACACACCAATGTCAACGAAAAGAAGAGTCCGAAGACCACGTGCGAAATCATCAGCATGGCGTACGTAAATGCCACAGCCGCGCCAAAGGCGATCTGGCCGCGCGTGCTAGATGGCGAGGTGGCCGGATCGGTGACCATATAGAAGGTGTAGAGCAGAAAGGCGACGCCGGTCATGGGCAGCCAAGCGGCAACGGCAGGCGTACCAAACAGCCAGCTTCGGATGAGGGCCTGCAACGCGAAGCAACTGAGCCACGTGGCGATGAGCGGAAGCTTGTGGGTGAAGCGCGCGTTCAGGAAAGTGCCCGAAGCCACCAGCAAGCCGGGAAGGATCCAGGAGGCTGCGCCGGGCAGGTTCTCGGTGAAATGGTAAGGTGGCGCAATGCCTACCCAGGGGAAAAGCAACAGCGCTGCCGTGATGCCGAAGTTCGAAGGATTGAAGAAGTGGCGCGTGCGGGAGCCTGCGCCAATGCGAAAGATGGCTTTCGATCCGATGGCTGCGGCGCTGGCAAAAGCGATGGGCCAAAGGCTGTCGTTGGCGTAGAGCAGCATGGATACCGCCAGGCCGGTGATGTGCGCCGGCAGCAGGAAGTCCACGAATTTCACAAAGCCGCCCGCGAAGAGTGGAGCGCGCCGCTTAAGCCGGGCGTCCGTCATTTCGAGCAGAATCTCCATGGCGTAGGCGGTGCACACCCCGACCAAGGGCTGCGCCCAGGATTGCTCGAATCCGAAAACAGTGTGACCGAGAATGTTCAATAGGGTGATGGCGACGGCGAAGCGGCGCAGTCCCGCGAGGCGATTAGATGATGTCCAGTAGCGATCGGTTTGCATGGCTTAGCCTCTCCCTTCCGCGAGTCGTACTGTGTGCCAGCCGGGGGCCAATTGTTCGGTGTGCTCGTGTACGCCGGAGGCATCGCGCCAGCGCACGACCACACGCAGCGGCGTTTGCGGCGGCACGTTGCCCAAGCCGAAATGGATATCCTGGCTGCGTTTGCCGGAGTGGCCATTGCCGCCATCTACCTGTGCGGACATGCGACGCCCATCCGGGAGGAACACCGTGGCGGCGGCCCCAATAGCCGGACGATCCGGGCTGAGCCGTAACCGCAAGCCCAGAAATTGTCCGGGCCGCGGGCTGCGATTGTGGAAGAACAGCGACGGCTCCCATTGATTGGCGACGGCATAGTCCAGAAGCCCATCGCCATCCACGTCGGCAATGGCAATGCCGCGGCTGACATGCGATGCATCGAGTCCCAACTCCGCCGCCACATCGTAATAGCGGCCGCTGGAGGAGCGCACGAAGAAGGGATTGTGCAGATGACCGCTCAGGTCGTCGTCCGGCTGGAAGCGCGGCCAACTTGTTGGCTCGGCCAATAGTTCATCGTTGCCCATGGCCAGCTCCTGCAATTCCGGCCATCGATCCGTGCGGCCTTTGACGAAGCCCACGGCCTGCAGCGCTTCAAAGACACCGTCGTTGTTGAAGTCGGCGAGCTTGGCATCCCAGGCCCATCCGCTGCGCGATAGGCCCAGCGGCTCGCTGCGATCCACGTACGGGGCAATACCGCGCTCCATCAATTCCGGATGGCCGGTGCTCACAAACAGGAAGTGGCTCTCCTCGAGCGCATAGGAAGCGGCGATGTTGCTGACGTAGATATCCGGCCAGCCGTCGCCGTTCAGGTCGGCGAAGTCCACGCCCATGCCCTTAAACGAATCCTGGCCGAGCACTTTGGATTTGGGCACGGTCAGGGTTCGTTCTCCGTGAAGCAGCTCGAAGCGAAAATGGCCGGGGGTGGAGCGGTTGTGCAACAGCCGGTCGGGACCGAAGTCATTGGCGAAATAAATTTCGGGCAAAAGATCGCCATCCAGGTCGGCCGCGCCAATGGCGAGCGTCCAGCCGTGTGTCACTTTGTCGCTCAGCACGCCTGGCTGTTCCTCAAACCGGGCCGGGCCGACCCAGCGCAGTAAGTGCTTGTTGCCGCCATTGAAAGCATGCGACATAGAGTGCTGCATGTATTCCTGGTTGGTGGCATGGGCGTCCAGAATGCGGGAGCCGTCGGGGAAATAGTTGCCTACAATCAGGTCGGCGTGGCCGTCCCCATCGAGGTCGGCGAAGGTGGCCGCATTGGTGAACCAGCGTTCGCCGCGGCTGTCGATTTCGATGGGTGTGTAGGCCGCCGCGTTGAGGTGCGCGCCCCGGCGCAGGAAAGCGATCGGGCTGCGGCCCCAATAATAAACCAGGATGTCCATGCGGCCGTCTTCGTCCATGTCTCCGGGAAGGCAACCCATGGGCGCCATGGTGTCTCGATCGAACGGCAACGGCGCGGGATTCAGGGCGAACGGTTGATAGCGCGCTCCCGTGCCGGGCACGGGCGCTACGATCACCTGGTCCGTGCGCACGTCCACGTAGCAGACATCGTTGGGCAAGCCGTCGCCATCCAGATCGTTCAAAGCCACTGCAGCGCCCACCGACGAGATCCAGGATGCGATGCGCCGCAAGCTGGGATTCACCGGGCGCACGGTGCGCGGCGCGGGACCGGGCACCTCCGGCAGGCGCGCCTGTTCGAAGCGGAAGGCCGAGGCGAGCTGGGAGCGTTCCGTGGTGGACAGCTCCGGCAGGCGAGCCAGCAGGTACAAGCACGCGATCAGCCCGACCGCCAGCAGGCGGCGGGCATGGCGATACCAGATGGTGTTCATTTCAAGACGCCTCGTGAAATTTGGAGTATGAGTTGTTCCTGGATACGCTGCCGCCAAACTTCATACGCCGGTTCCGCGGCATCCGGCGGCAAGTCCCGCAGAGCGCTGTCGGTGACGGCTGCGGCCTGCTTAGCGGAAGCGCCGCACAGCACCCGGCAAGCGAGATCCGTATGGGGAGCCGGGTTGCCCGCCCGCTGGCGGGTCTTGGCAGCGAAAGCCACCCCCTGCGCCACCTGCGGCGCGTATGATCCGGCCGCTTCGCGCAGGACTTCGAGATCGGACTGCGGCACGCCTCCGGCGTATGCACTGGCGAGACCCACGCCGCTCCACAGGTCCGCGCGGCGGTTTTGCGGAAATGCGCCGATAGTGTGGGCGATGCGGGGCGCGTCCGCGCCTTCGACGAACCACAGACTACGGCCGAGCCCTTGGTCGAATGCGCGGCGGGCATAGGGTGAAAGGCCACGGGGGATTTCCTGAAGGCGCACGGATCGCGGCCAATAAAAATAGCCTTGGTGGAAGCCGTAGCCATCCATGGCCAGCCACCGCAGCAGAGGATCGAGACTGCCCAACAACGCGCCGGTACGCCAGCGCAACCAGGGGAGCCGGGCCATTGCCCACCCGGCACCCACGTGCAGCATGTATATGTGGGACGCGCCTTCGCTGCGCAGGAACCTTTGAAAGCGTCCGCCGCGGAACGGCAGCAGATGATCCAACAGCGCGAGAGCCATGCCGGCGCCTTCGAAGGCAAAACCCTGCAATTCGGAGTCGATCGAGCGCAGATAGCCGGCGAGTGCCGCGCCGCCCGCATCGGCCAACGCGGCGTGATATCCGTCCAGGAAGGTCTCGCCGATCGACTCCAGACGCCATCGCACCGCGGGGTCCCGGACATGGAAACCGCGGCGTGCTATCCGCGTCTCATCGGTCCGGATACCCAGCATCCAATTCGCATTCATACGCCTCCGGATGGGCGCGCCGGCGCCGTGCTATGGACAGGTCTCCCCTGCCTGCTCGAACGCTTCGCATACCACGTGTGCGGCGGTTCTGGCCTCTTCCTTCGCGGTAGTCGTAATGTAGAAATCCACGATCCCCGTCGGAAGGCCCGTGTGCAGGTTCGCATTCACATCCGGATACGGACCGGTGACGATGAATTCAGCGCTGGACGTAGGCTTGGTCGACCACTTGCCGCCCTTTTGCGTGAAGGTGTAGTTGCCCGTCACGGGGGCAGGACAGGTAGCCGCCGGTGTAAACATTGCCATGTAATACACGGTAATCGTGGAAGTGAAGGTTCCCCCAGTGGCGGAAGTGGTCGTGATCGTCATAGTGCCGGTGCTGGCGGGGCTGGGCGCAAGCGTAATGGAAGCGGTACAGGCGCCGAGAGTGCCCGTCAGGTTCAGGGAGGTCATTTGGATGGGAATGGTCGCGGTAAAACCGGGTTTATCCAAATCCAACTTGCCCGCATCTTTCTGGCGAATAATGGTGCTGTCGGTAGATCCCATGCCCTTAATGGGAACTCCGGTCAAAGTCACTTTCGTGCCCATTATAGTGGTCTCAGTGCCGGGCCCGGTCTGCAGGTAATCGGTACCCGCCGCGACGCCGGTGATTGTGGTGGCGTCTTGGGCCGTGGCAATGCCGCAAGTGCATAGGGCGGCAATGGTGATCAAGCAGCAGACAGCTTTGGTGGTTTCAAATCGTCTTCTCATGCGAACCCCTCTCAAGTGCGATATAGGGTGGAGGCGGATTTCCCGCCATCCCTGCCGAGACAGTATACACCCCCACTGGCCGGAATGTGGCGGGACGGCAAATAAATTTAACTGGGAAGCCCGGCTGGCTCGATTTTGTAAGGAGACTCAGGCCAGGCGCGTTCGAAGGCCGACTCAGGCAAGGTGCGTTCGAAGGCCGAGTGAATTGAAACGCTTAGGTGGCGTAGGCGATACGGCTTCGAGGTTTAGGTCCGACCTCGTTACATTTCGAACGCCCAAAAGCCGGTTTCTGGAAGCTCCTGGATCTCGCGCCACTCGGGAATTGGTACCTCCACCCGGGCCGCGGTTAATGGCAATTAAGGCCGCTGTTCGCCAGACTCTATGGCAGCACTCGAAAAGGCGCGTTACTCGAAAGCGCAGTGCCGCTGAGTGTCACCACCTGGACCGTGCCGGTGGTCGCGCCGGCGGGTACGGTGGTCGTAATTTCGGAAGCCGAACCCACGGTGAAGACGGCCGCCGTGCCGTTAAATGTCACGCTGGTCGCGCCGGTCAGATTCGTCCCCAGGATTCTTTCGGCTGCGCCCACCTTACCGGCAGCCGGCACTGTTTTTACGAACGGGCCCAGCCCCACGGACAGGCTGAAGACCGTGCCACAGCCAAACTCGCAGGCACTGCTGGAGCCGCCGGCGAAGGTTGCCCCGTAGAATCCCCCACTGGTGGCCTGAACCAGCCCCGCGTAGGGATAGGAGCCGTCCGTGCTGTCAAAGTTGTGCAGTGTCGTCAGGTTGCCACTTGGGGTGATTGCGAAGACCGTGCCAAAATTGGGGTGCGCCCCGTCATAGGACGTTGTTCCGTAGAAATTCCCATCGGTAGCCTGGATCAACGTGGATATGGGAGTGTCTCCGTCCGTGCCGCCGCTGAAGGAGTGCAACGTGGTCAGCTTTCCTTTCGGAGTCATTTTGAAGATCGTGCCATAGTTGTAGGTCCCGCCCTCCTCCGTTGCGCCGTAGAAGTCCCCATCGGTGGCCTGAACCAGCCCCGCGAAGGGCAATGCGCCGTCCGTCAGTTCGAAGGAGTGCAACGTGGTCAGCGTGCCGCTTAAAGTAATCTTGAAGACCGTGCCGTCGTTCTGGTTGTGGTCCCCGTACCCCCACGTAGTACCGTAGAGGTTCTCATCCGTAGCCTGGATCAGTCCCGCTACGGGGAGGGCGCCATCCGCGCCACCGGTGAAGGAATACAAAGTTGTGAATGTGCCGCTGGAAGTCATTTTGAAGATCGAGCCGGAACCCGAGGCTCCGCCAATCTGTGTTGTTCCGTAGATATTTCCATCGGTGGCCTGAATCAGCGTCCCTGTCGGCGAGGCACCGTCGGTCCAGTCGAAGTTGTGCAGCGTCGTCAGCTTGCCACCCGGGGTGATCTTGAAGACGGTGCCGCAGTTGGTGGCGCACAGGCCGCCGCCATTGCCAGTGCCTCCGGTGGATGTTACACCGTAAAAGTCCCCGTCGGCGGTTTGGACCAATCCCGCATATGGGTCGGAGCCGTTCGTCGCGTCGAAGCTGAACATGGTCAGCGTGCCATTTGAGGTGATTTGGAAGATCGTGCCACAGCCCAAGGCGCAGGCGGTGTTTCCGCCATTCTGTGTCGTCCCAAACAGACTTCCATCGCTGCCCTGGACCAGCGTCGCCCAGGGAGCGGCGCCGTCCGCGTTGTCAAAGCTGTCCAGCGTTTTGAAGGTCTGCGCGGGCAAGGTAACCGCTGCCGTCGACAACCCTACAAAGAGAGCGCACGCCCTCGTATACCAGTTCAATTTGCTCATGGATTTTCCCTACCCAGGCGGACCATACCTATGCTGCCGGCCTGGATAATTCCCCAGTGGACAAGGGCGCCGCACTCGGGCCTGCAAGCCGGGAACGTATCGTAAGACGCGGCGCCACCGTGCTGCGGCACACCTACCCGACTCGGCTACCGTTTGCCCTCAGATACGTGGCCACGTCCATCGCGCGCTTCGTTTCCTTCGAAGTGCGCACTATCGACACGCTTTGACGGCTCGGCTTTTTCGCCACGTTTTGGCGCTGGACCTTTATAGCCGTGCTCCGGATGGAGACGGTTATTCACGTTGCCCTGGAAGTCGCTGGAGCCATGAAACCACGGGCCGGCGCCAATGAAGCCGTCCCCGTTAAACCATTCCGGACCGTAGTAGCCAGTGGGAGCACAGGCGTAGGGAGCGGCGTCATAATAACCGTATGGGCAGTCGGGGGCTACTCCGATGTTGACGCTGACCTGAGCCTCTGCTTTGGGGGTGCTAGCCGTGACGCCGATTGCAGCGACAGCAACTAACAGTAGAAATGTAAAGCCGCGCATTAAATTCACACCGCAATTGCTTAGTGCACGTCCCCGGCCAACAGGCCATTCGTTCGGTAATAGCCGACTCTATTCGCTTCGAGCTTTTGTGCATTGTGACCACCAAACGTCACGTGACTGAATGTGGTCAGCAAAAAGAAAAACGCATCACCAGGGCCACCGCTGGAGCAGCGGAGGACCAGCGGGGAAAGGAACGATGGCCGTGTTCCAAACCGAGTGGCGAGCTCTTCCGAAACGATAGCGGTAGTCGATGGCGGTGCAATGCCCGAACTCGCTCCGCCCGCCGGGCCCGTAATTTACCGCCTGCCAGCGCTATGCTGGGAGCTCTGTGGGTCGCGGGCTGATTTTGCAGCGGAACGCAATCGAATCTCCTCCTTCGTCGATCTTCCCAGCGTAATGAAGTGCAGATTGTGCAGAATCTCGTCCTCTTCGTTTTTCCGGACTTACAGGAAGCAGAATGTGGCTGTCACCCACCCACTGAGCCGGCTGGCGGAAACCAAAGTCGCTTACTCTTATACCACTTTGCAGGCTCCACTTGAAGGCGTCGCCGGGCGCCGAATCGGGGCCGGAACGCCACCGCATTGGTATTATCGCCACCGTTGGCGTCACAATTGCTCATATACCGCCGAGGTGCTGACTATGCAGTGGATCTATGTCCTTGTGGCGCTGATCCTCGTCGTATTGATTGGTTGGTTCATGAACCGCAACAACATAGCCGTTCCCATGAACGGCAGGACCCTTTTAAATATCGTCCTTGCGCTTGTAGTCGTGGGGATTGGTTTGTGGCTCATAAACACTTACGTTCCGATGGCGGGAAGCATCAAGGCGATATTGAACATCGTTGTCGTAGTCGCCACTTGCGTCGGAGTGCTGCAGGCATTCGGCCTATGGGGTCATGTACTCAGACTGTGGGATAACCTTGCGAAGGGCGTTCGCCGCTCAACCCTCACATCGCCCGCTCCGACGCCAGAAACACCGCATTCAACAAAAACCTGAAAGTCCCAAGCGGCGGTCCCCGGAACAGCGGGCGGAAGGCAAACAGCACCACATGCCCGCTGCCGAAACACGCGTCCACCAGCGCGGCTTTGCCCAGCACGGCCTTCTCTCCGCTGACATAGCCGCTGCCTAATGGGAGATGACCTTCCCGATCGTGAGTCTGCCCGCCAAATTGGGCTAGGACCCGGACATTCTATCCCACCGCGCGGCTCCGACGGCACCGGCGTGGCGCACGATCTTGGCTGCCAGGAACAGGAACTCGCCAGCGTGGTGTGTCGCAAATTCCGGTAGTGGGTCAGTTTGGAATCGGAGGGCGGCCAATCTTGGCCGCAGCCGGCTTCTAGGCGGCCAGAGCCGGCTGAAAGCCGGCCGCGGGCAGAATTGCCCGCCCTCCAAACGCAAACTGACCCACTACCCAAATTCCCGACCCTGGCTTGCTCTTCCCGGTGGAACCGCATCAACCGGCAGTTCAGGTTATAGGCCAGCATCGCCAACTGAAAGGTGCACACAGTTGCTGAACTGCTGCGGCACGAAATAGCGGGAATCGGCGGCGGCCATTTCCTCGGCTAACGCGCGGCGCTCTTTGCTCATGGTCTCCGGCGTGGTGAAGGCGCAACGGTAGCCGCGCGCCGCGCAGACCATCGCCAGCGCGATGCCCGTGTTGCCGCTGGCCGGCTCTAGAACGATGGTGTCCGGGCCGATCAGACCGGCCTTCTCGGCGGAGTCGATCATGGATACGCCGATGCGGTCGTTGACGCTGTGCGCGGGACTGTAAAATTCCAGTTTTCGCGACCAGGGGCAAATGCGCCCAAGGGCCAGGCGCCGGATGCGGACCAGCGGCGTGTTGCCTCGGCAGCGCCTCGCGCTGTGGGGTACGGCCGAAAACCTCCTGGGAGGGCGGCCATGATTGGCCGCCGTACAATTAACGCGGGATCGCGCATCTGTCAAAAAGTATGTGGCATTGTCCCACGCAGCCCGTAGCGCCTGTGAAATTCAGGTGACCGCCAGCCCCGTGCGCGCCGGACACGTAGACTCCCGAATCACCAGATGCGTTTCCACTTTGCAATCGGGCTTGCCCGTGGGCTGCTCGTCCACATCGCGCAGCAGAGCATGAAAGGCGTGTTCGGCCAGTTCCTTGCGCGACAACCGCACCGTGGTCAAGGGCGGTTCGGTGAATTCGGCCAGGTGAATGTCGTCGAAGCCCACAACCGAAACGTCGCCCGGGACCGACAATCCCGCGCGCCGTACGGCGCGCATCGTACCAATGGCCGTCAGATCGTTCGAAGCCAGCACGGCGGTCGGCGAACAGTGCGATTCCAGCATGCGGGCCATGGCGTCCAGACCTCCATCCACGGTGTGGTTGCCTTCGCCCACCAGGCGCTTGTCTTCGTCGATTCCATACCGCCTGAGGGATCGCAGAAACGCGGACCGGCGGATGCGCGCCGACTTCAAGCCCTGGGGCCCGCTGATGAAGCCGATCCTGCGGTGACCTAACGACAGCAGATGCTCCATGGCCTCGTTGACACCCATGGCGTAATCCACTACCACCCGGCTGATGCCTTCTCCGGTCGGTCCGACATCCAGGAACACCATAGGCACATTGCGGTGCGCGAGCTGATCGACCAGGTGCTTATCCATTTCGGAAGTCATGATGGCTACGCCCTCCACCTTGCGCTCCAGCATGCGGCGTACGCACAACGCCATGCGCGCGGAATCGTAGTTCGTCGAACTCATTAGGATTTCGTAGCCATTTTGAATGGCCACGTCCTCAAAGCCTTTGATCAGCTCCGGGAAGAATGGATTCGTAATGTCCGATACAATCAGACCGAGAATGCGGCTCCTTCCGGAAACCAGCGAGCGCGCCTGCGAGTTCGGATAGTACCGCAATTCCTCCACTGCTTTCCAGACTCGCTTGGCGGTTTTGGGGTCCACCATGGAAGGGTTGTTGATTGTGCGAGATACAGTGGCAGTCGAAACTCCGGCACGCCGCGCGACCTCCTGGATCTTCATGGCCGATGGTTCCCTTAATGCGTAGCTATACCGCGTACGGGTCTGTCAAAACAAGACATAATGCAAAAAAAATATCAAAATGTTACCAGACCCCTTGACTTGGCATTCGCTCCTGCCATAACATCGTTGCAAACGTTTGCATTTCAGTCCAAAGAGGGGGCTGAAGTCGCGTTTGGGTTTCAGGGAAGATAAAACACGCACTCATGCGCCGGTCAACCAAGGCTGAGCGCTACAGGAGGAGAGTTATGCGCCAAGTTGCGGGCATGCGAGCGGTCATTCTAGGATTGCTCCTGGTCATTGCCGCTTTTGCACAAAGAGATCTCGGCACCATCACGGGTATAGTCAGCGACCCCACGGGCGCGGCCATACCAAACGCTAAGGTTACCATCACCGAAGTATCCACCAACCTAAGCTATACGGTCACCACCAATGCCGCCGGCGAATATATTCGGCCGGCGTTGAAGCCCAGCACCTACACGGTCGAGGCCGAAGCCCAGGGCTTCCGCCGCGTGGCGCAGGAGAACGTGGTAGTGACGGCCGGCGACCGCATCGGCGTACCGCTGACCTTGCCGGTCGGGCAAATCAGCGAATCCATTGAAGTCTCCGCGGCCGCGCCGCTATTGCAGACCGAGAACACTTCGCAAGGCGCGGATCTGAACACCTCCGAGGTGAGCCAGTTGCCTATGGGCGGCCAGCGCGTGTTTGCCTACCTGGCGCGCCTTTCACCCGGTGTCCTGGTGGCCGAACCCGGCGCCCGCGATGCGCAGAACGGAGGCTTTTCCGCGAACGGCGTGCGTTCCACCGGCGAGAATAACTTCCTGCTCAACGGCGTCGATAACAACGTCAATGTAATCGATTTCATCAATCAGACATC
>Ga0302324_100027333_pt1 | contig 10872 bp, 12 predicted proteins | sample Palsa_T0_1_FD_201949 | JGI IMG/M metagenome (GOLD analysis project Ga0302324, IMG submission 201949) | Peat permafrost microbial communities from Stordalen Mire near Abisko, Sweden - Palsa_T0_1 | ecosystem: Environmental > Terrestrial > Soil > Palsa > Peat permafrost | place: Sweden: Abisko...
ACAGCACCAGTCCGACAGGCGTGCCCTCGTGCAGCACCAGCGGCAGGCCATCGGGCGGCCCGGCGATGAGCACCTCGATACTCCGCCCGTCCGGCATGGCAATGCGGCGTCGTTCGGTCTCCATGAACGCCCAGCTTAAGTCCCGGGCTCCGGGTCAGCCGGGCGGGGAGCTTTGCGTCAGCCGCGCGGGGAGCTTTGCGGTCAGCCGCGCGGGCGGGCGAAACCGCGGTCCGGCGTGATGAGGACGGCGACCCGGCGTTCGGCTGCCATGACGCGGTCGTAGGCGTCGAAGTCGTCGTGCGTTCCGCCGGCGGCGGTGAAGATCTCCCGCAGCAGCAGCCGGAGCCGTTCGGCATCTACCCCGGGCATCGGGTCGTCGGGGCCGGCCAGCTCGGCTGGCCCTTCTGCCGAGGCCCACTCCCAGCCGGCCCGGACGACGACGGTGGCGCGGGGGCGAGCCCGCAGGTTGACCACCCGGTGGGCGTCACCGCGGCTGACCAGGCCGACGACTGGCGCTGCGGTGACAGGATGCGGCAGCACGCCCGCGTTCACGACCGACGACTGGATCGTGCCGTCCGGCCGCAGGGTCGACACCACGACCAGGCCGTGATCGCCGGCGACAAGCCGGGCGAATTCCTCGAGTCCGCTCACCGGGCAAGCGTAACCGCTGCGACCAGCTGGTGGCCGCTCCCGAGCCGGGCGGCTCGCCGTTTCAGGCTGGGCGCTCCCCTTAAGTGGCTTGCCTGATCGCGCAGTGCCCGGGTGTGCCGCCTCTCCAGTCCCGCAGGCACCTAGGATCACCGAACAGCTCGCCATCGAAATCATTGTGTACGTTTACAACCCCTAATGGGGGTGTAAACGTACACAATGACGGTTTATCGCCGATTCTGAGCTCATCTTTACGGGGCGGCCTCTGCAGGCGAGGCGCGGTAAGCAGGACGACTGCCTACCAGGGTTACCCGGGTGAGCCACGGGGCTCATGATGGTTTGGCGGGCCCAAACGACAGGAACAGGCGATCTTCGACGGGGCGATAGCCGAGTCGCTGGTACAGGGCGTTGCTCGTGGGGTTGGCCAGGTCGGTGTAGAGCAGGACGTCGGTGGCGCCCGCGTCGAGTGCGGCCCGGCTCACGGCTACGGTCGCGCCGGCCGCGTAGCCGCGGCCGCGCTGGGCGGGCGGCGTGTAGACCTGGCCGACGCGCACCATCCCGGCGACGGCCCGGGTCACCCCGGCGACGGAGACAGGAACGCCGTCTGCCTCCCAGAGGGTGATACCGCCGTAGCTGAGCCGTTCGTCCGCGGTGGCGCCGTGATCCTGCGCGGGCGGGTCGCCGACCTCGATGGCGAACGCGCCGAGCCAGTCGATCAGCAGGGCCCGGTCGTTCGGCGTGGCCGGCCTGGACGTTCCCTTGGGGGCAGGCTGAGGCGGCATGAGCTTGGCTAGCCGGAACAGGCGCATCCGCCGGTGTACCTCCGTCACGTCTCCGGTGTGCCGCCGCCACGCGTCGGCGAACGCCCAGGCCGCCTCTTCCGCCGCGTTGACGCCCTGGAGCAGGCGCCCGGACGCGGCCAGCTGGCCGGCCAGATCCGCTGCCGCCTGCCCGGCCACGTGGGTGAGTAGGAGCGGGAAGCCGGGCGTGAGCATGAAGGCGGCCCCGACCTGGCTCTGGCCGGGGGCGCGCTGGCTGGGGGCGGGGCGCCAGTAGCCGAAGAGCGGCGCGTCCCTGGCGGGCGACTCGCCTGCGGGCGTCTGCCCGCTGACACGAAGACTCTCCGTCACGGTCAGGATGACGGTGTTGCGCACGCGCTCCGTCCGCAGGAACTCACCGGCCTCGGCCAGGAAGTCATCGACCGCCCCCGTGCTGAACCATGCCATCGGGCCATGGTGGCACGAACCTCACGCGGCTCCCAGCGCATTTCTGGTGTGATCGGATGGTGAGCGGAAAGGGACCAGGAACCATGCCGACCGAACCATCCCCGCGGGACGCGCCTGCTCCGGTCGCGACGGCGGACGGCGCGTTCAGCGCCGACTTGTACCGCGCGCTCGCGCAAGATGCCGCGGACACGGTCTTCTCCCCGGTGAGCGTGGCGGCCGCGCTGCGGATGGCGTTGTGCGGGGCACGCGGCCAGACCGCCGCCGAACTGGGCCGCGCGCTGCATCAGGACGGGTCGCCCGATGCGGCGGCGGACGGGCTGCGTTCACTGTCGGCCGTCGTGCGCAGCCTGACGGCCACTGGCTCAGTAACATTCCGGGCCCCGAACACCATCTGGGTCCAGGCCGGCTTGCCGCTGCTCCCCGGGTTCACCGCACGGCTCAGCGAGGCTGCCGTCGCAGCGTGGGCCCAGGCCGACTTCGCCGCGGCTCCGGAGCAAGCGCGCGCCGAGATCAACCGGGTCATCGCCGGGCAGACCGAAGGCAAGATCACCGGCTTGCTGCCGCCGGACGCCATCGCCAGGCGGACCAAGCTGGTGCTCGCCAGCGCTGTGTACCTGAAGGCGGCATGGACCAGCCCGTTCTCCGCGTCGGCGACCGCTGACGCGGCGTTCTACCCGGACGGCCCTGACCAGCCGAGCCTGACCGTGCCGATGATGCACGGAACCGGGTCGCGCGCTTACCTCCGCGGTGACGGATATCAGGCGGTCCTGCTCGGCTACCAGGGCGCCAGCCTGGCCATGGCGGTCGTCCTGCCCGACGGGCCGCTGGCGGCCCTTGCGCCGAGGATCGGCACGGCGGGCCCGGGCGGCCTGCTCGCTGGAGCGACCACCCACCGGGTCACCCTGTCCCTCCCCCGGTTCCGGCTGGAGGCCGCATTCGACCTGGTCCCGGTCTTGCAGCGGCTGGGGGTGCGGGGGGCGTTCGGCAACGACGCGGACTTCAGCGGCGTCACGGAGGCCGAGCCGCTGAAGCTAGGGACAGTCGCACATAAGGCCTACATCGACGTTGACGAGCACGGCACGGAAGCGGCGGCGGCGACGGCGGTCACCGTGCTGCGGCCATCGGCAATCCTTCGCCCTCCGCCAGCGGTCACCGTGGTGGTCGACCGGCCGTTCCTGTTCGCGATTATCGATACGGCGGCCGGCCTGCCGCTGTTCCTCGGCCAGGTCACTCATCCGCGGTGTCCTCGGGCGCGGTGAGGGGCCCGAGCAGGTCGATGAGCTGCTGCTGGCCGAAATAGCGCGCCCAGCCGAGCGGCGTGGCGTTGAAGCGCTGATCGCGTATATCGGGGTCGGCGCCGAGCCTGAGCAGGCTCTGGGCCAGGCCGAGGTTGCCTTCCATGGCCGCGACGTGCAGCGCGGTCTGCCACGGGTCGCTGGCGGGCGCGTCCGACCGGCCCATGGCGTTGACGTCGAAGCCAAGGCCGGCGAGCAGTTCCACCGACCCGGGCCGGCCGTGCGCGGCCGCCCATACGATCAGCGCCGCCCGGCGCCGGCCGACCGCTTCGGCCAGGCCGCAGTGGGCGGCCCGCAACTCGGCGATCGCGGCATGGTCCGCGACCAGGGCGGCGGCCGCGAATTTCTGGCCGGGCCGCAGGTCGGGCTCGGTGGCCCCGTGCGCGACCAGGTACCTGACCAGGTCGGGGTGCCCGGTGGTCGCCGCGCGCTCGGCGGGCGTGACTCCGTCGCCGAACGGCGAGACGATGTCGACGCCATGGGCGACCAAGAGCCTGACCCGGTCGGCCATGCCGTGGGTGATAGCCCAGCGGAGGTCACCGCGCACCATTTGCTCCGGAGTGTCCAGGGCATCGCCCATCCGCGCCTTCCACGGACCGCCGTCGCCGGTACCGAGGCCGAACTCCAGGAGCAGTTCCAGATGGTCGTTGCCTGGCTCGAACATCCGGTTGTACAGCGCCTGGCCGTCGTTCGGGTCGGCGCCGGCCTCCAGCAGCAGGCGGGCCAGCGGCTGGGCGTGCGGATGCCGCGGCTGCCTGACGGGGCCGAGTTCACCCTCGCCGAAGACGCCGGCGAGCACGGTAAACGGCGTCGGCAGGCCGTGCCACAGGTAGCCGGCGTTCGGGTCGGCACCCGCCTCGAGCAGCAGCCGGGCGGCACCGAGCACAGCGGCCTGCCCGATCTGTGGATCATGGCGGGCGTAGGCGAGGTAGAACAGCGGTTCCCAGCGGTACGGGCCGCCCGGCCGGCCGGCCGCACCCTGATCGGCAGCCAGGGACGCCTCGAGCCGCGGCAGGTCGGCCGCGGCCGCGGCAACATAGATGCTGGCCTGGGTGATCGCGGGGTGTTCCGCCAGGATCTGGCGAGCCTGCGCCCAGCGCTCGGGCTGATCGTCCTCGTAACGCAGGCAGGCGAGCCGGAGGAAGTCATCGGCGGGATCCGCGGGGCCGTCCGCCGCCATCCGGGCAGGGAACCGGCTGTAACGCTCGAGAACCTCGACGTACCGGCGCAGCCTGGCCCAGCTGGGGAAGCCATAACGCCTGGCCACCACGAGCTGGGCGGCGCTCAGCGTGAACGAGGTCGCCGCGGTGCCGTCCGGGCGGCCGCCGGGATGGCGTTCGGCTACCTCGGCAACTGCGTCGGCGGCACCGGAGCGCACCGCCCGCTGGAGGTCTCTGGCCTGGTGGCGGAGCTGAATGAGGCTGGGCTCGCTGGGAAGGTCTGGCATGCCTGCTCCTTTCGCTCGCTTGCGGTCCGCGTCGCAAGCCGAAAGGAGATATGCCTGCCGTCAATCAGGTGGCACCGCACAGGTGGACTCTGTCCTTCCCGCGGACCGGGGGCTCCCTGCGAACCTGTTTGCCAGGCTACCCGGGCTATTCGCGCCAGCGGAGATTGTTGACAATTTTGTTAGAACTTTTTAGGATCGCTGCGTGCGAGCACGACCGGACGCAGCACCGCCCGGCTCCCCCGCGGACAGCTCCGCCGGGCGGCCGGCGGCCGGCGAGTCCGCGAAGCCAGTCAGCGGCGAGCCGGGGCGGCGGCTGGCGGTCGAGCGGCTGCGGCAGGCGATCCTGGCCGGGGACATGGCACCCGGGCAGCGCCTGATCGAGGAAGAGCTGGCCGGGATGCTCGCCGTGACCCGGGCCAGCCTGCGCGCGGCCCTGTTCGACCTGACGGCCGAGGGCCTCGTCGAGCGGATACCGAACCGCGGTGCCCGGGTGCGGGCCATCACCCTCGATGAGGCAGTCGCGATCACCGAATGCCGGATGGCGCTCGAGGGACTGTGCGCGGCCAAGGCAGCGGAGCTCGTCACCGAAACCCAGGCCAGCCAGCTACGGCAGCTAGGAGCCGAGCTCGAGCGCTGCGTCGCGGACGGCGAGCTGCTGAAGTACTCGGCACGCAATCACGAACTGCACCGGCTGGTGCGGGAGATTTCCGGCCAGTCGGTCGCATCCGCGCTGCTCGAACGGCTGAACGGCCAGCTGGTCCGGCATCAGTTCCAGCTGTCGCTGCGTCCGGGCCGCCCGCAGGTCTCGTTGCCCGAGCACCTCGCGATCATCTCCGCGATCACCGGCCGCCGCCCGGCCGAGGCGGAGGAAGCGGCCCGCCGCCACCTGCGCAGCGTCATCACGGCTTTGCAGGACGGAACAGCTGGGCCGGGTACCCGCGCGGGCCGCGGACAGCAGGAAACCCGGTGACGGCAGCAGAGTCGATGCCCGTGATCGGCATGTTCACGGAGAGGCTGAGCTGATGCGCAAGGTGATCGTGACCAAGGTAACCCGCGCGGACCTGACCGTGGTGGACCAGCTCGCCGCGCTCGGCGTGGCCACCGTGCACGAGGCGATCGGCCGGGCCGGGTACCTCGGGCCGGGGCTGCGCCCTATCCAGGACGGGATCCGGATCGGGGGAACGGCGGTGACCGCGGTGTGCTGGCCCGGTGACAATCTCATGATCCATGCCGCGGTCGAGCAGTGCCAGGCCGGGGACCTGCTGATAGTGACGACGACCTCACCGTCGACGGATGGCATGTTCGGTGAGCTGCTGGCAACCTCGCTGGCCGCCCGCGGGGTCCGGGGCCTGGTCACCGAAGCTGGGGTCAGGGACGTGGCCGAACTGCGGGCGATGCGCTTCGCTGTCTGGGCGGCGGCGGTGAGCGCGCAGGGCACGGTCAAGGAAACTGCGGGCGCGGTCAATGTGCCGGTGTCGGTCGGCGGCCAGATCATCCGGCCCGGCGACGCGATCCTCGCGGACGACGACGGCGTGGTGTGCGTGCCCCGCGCCGACGTCGGCCAGGCGCTGACCGCCTCGCAAGCGCGACTCGCCAAGGAGGAGAAGTCCCGCAAGGCCCTGGCCGACGGCCAGCTGGGACTGGACCTGTACGGCCTGCGCGACAAGCTCGCCGCTCTCGGCGTCCGCTACCTCGAGGAGGAGCGCGATGAGTGACAGCGTGCGGTGCATGCTGATGCGAGGGGGGACGTCGAAGGGCGCTTACTTCCTCGCGGACGACCTGCCCGCAGACCGGACGGCCCGCGACGAGGAGCTGCTGCGGATCATGGGCAGCCCTGACCCCCGGCAGATCGACGGCATCGGCGGAGCTCACCCGCTGACCTCCAAGGTGGCCGTGATCTCACCTTCGGCGCGCGAGGACGCCGACGTCGATTACCTGTTCCTGCAGGTCGGCGTCGATGAGGCCACGGTTTCTGACCGGCAGAACTGCGGCAACCTGCTGGCGGGCGTGGGCCCGTTCGCGGTCGAGCGCGGCCTGATGCCCGGCGCGCCGGTACGGATCCACATGGTCAACTCGGGCAGCGTGGCCACCGCCAGCTTCCCGGTCGCGGACGGCGTGGTCGACTACGACGGCGACACCGCGATCGCCGGGGTGCCGGGGACGGCCGCGGCCGTCGTGCTCGACTTCACCGGGACCGAGGGCTCGGCGACCGGCGCGCTGCTGCCGACGGGCAGCGTCACGGACGTCATCGACGGCATCACCGTCACCTGCATCGACAACGGCATGCCGGTCGTGGTCGTGCCCGCGGCCGAGCTCGGCTGCACCGGATACGAGACCGTCGCCGCGCTCGAGGCAGACGCCGGGCTCGCCGAGCGGGTGCTCGCGCTGCGGCTGGCGGCCGGCCGGCGGATGGGCCTGGGCGACACCGCCAAGGCCTCAGTACCCAAGATCTCGCTGATCGCCGCCCCGGCCGACGGCGGCACGATCTGCACAAGGACCTTCATCCCGGTGCGGGTCCACGAGGCGATCGGCGTGCTCGGCGCGGTCAGCGTCGCGACCGCGCTGCTGCTCCACGGCGCGGCCGGCCGCGACCTGGCCGCGGTCAAGCCGGGCCAGGCACGGTTCGACGTCGAGCATCCCACCGGGCATCTGGAGGTCGAGGTCGAGATCGACCCGGCGGGCGACCCGGTCCGGGTGATCCGCTCGGGCGTGGTGCGAACCGCGCGCAAGCTCTTCGACGGCACCGTCTTCCCGCGGAGGCACTTGTGACCAGTCCGCAGCATCCGGCGGCCACCAGGCCGCCGCTGCATGAGATCGCGCACCTGGGGCATGTCGAGCTGCTGACGCCCCGGCTGCCGGAAAGCCTGTGGTTCTTCACCGACGTGCTCGGCCTGACCGAGACCGGCCGCGAGGGCAACTCGGTCTACCTGCGCACGTGGGATGACTACGAGCAGCACACCGTCAAGCTCACCGCGCACGACACCTCGGGCATCCGCCGGGTCGGGCTGCGCGCCGCCAGCCAGGCTGCCCTGGAGGCACGGGCGGCGGCGATTGAGGAGGCCGGCCTCGGCATCGGCTGGAAGGATGGCGATCCCGGGATCGGCCCCACGTACCTGTTCCGGGACCCGGACGGACATGAGCTGGAGCTTTACTGGGAAACCACCTGGTACGCGCCGCCCGCCGAGCTGAAGCCGGCGCTGAAGAACCAGGCCCAGGCCTATCCGGCCCGCGGCGTGGGCGTCCGGCGGCTAGACCACGTCAACTACCTCGCTCAGGACGTGCCGCCGAACGGCGACTTCGTCCGGGATGTGCTGGGCGGCCGCGTCACCGAGCAGATCATGCTCGACGACAGCACGATCTCCGGGCAGTGGCTCCACTTCACCAACAAGGGTTACGACCTCGTCTACACGCGTGACTGGACGGGCACGACCGGGCGGCTGCACCACATCGCGTTCGCGCCCGATACCCGCGAGGACATACTGCGGGCGGCGGACATCTGCCTGGATCACGGCGTGTTCATCGAGACCGGCCCGCACAAGCACGCCATCCAGCAGACGTTCTTCCTGTACGTCTACGAGCCAGGCGGCAACCGGATCGAGCTGTGCAACCCGGCCGCCCGGCTGGTGCTCGCGCCGGACTGGCGGACGATCACCTGGACCGAAGCCGAACGGGCCAAGGGCCAGGCCTGGGGCCTGAAGACGATCGAGTCCTTCCACACCCACGGCACCCCGCCGGTCGGCTGATCGGACAAGCTCGGTGTCGACCGCGCCCGGCCAGAAGTCCAGGCCCGCCACCATGAGCGGTTCGCGCGGACGCAGAAGATGGAGGCCACCGACATCGCGGAGACGATCGCCTTCGTCATCTCCAGGCCCCGCCATAGGTCCATCAACGAGGTCCTGATCCGCCCGACCGAACAGGACAACTGAGTTTTACCGGAGGGCCGGCGGGACGGGCGTGGTGATGACGGAGAAGACCGCGCCCTGGTTGTCGGCGACGACGGCGATCCGGCCGTACGGGCTGTCCCTGCTCGGCCGCACGACGCTGCCGCCGAGCTTGGTGACCAGGTTCACCGCGGCGTCGGTGTCGTCGACGGCGAAGTACGTCCACCAGCCTGCCGGCGCCGGCGCCGCGTCCTCGGGATACTGGCCGATGCCGCCGACCTCGCGGCCGTCGACCAGGAGCATCGCGTACCTGAAGCCGCCCTCGCTCGCATCCTGGTAGTTGTAGCCGAACACGGCCCGGTAGAAGGCCTTGCCCGCATCGAAGTCCCGGCTCATGTGCTCGTTCCAGGTCAGCGCGCCGGTCTCGTTGGCCAGCCCGATCCCGCTGGTCGCCCGGCCTTGCCACAGGCCGAAGACGGCCCCGGTGGTGTCGGCGGCGAGCGCCATCCGGCCGGAGTCCATGATGTCGACCGGTTCCACCAGCAGCTGGCCGCCCGCGGCGCTGATCCTGGCCGCGACCGCGTCGGTGTCGTCGGCGGCCAGGTAAGTCGTCCATACGGTGGGCGTGTCGCCCGGGCCGAACTTCGGGCTGAGGCCCGCCGCGATCTGGCCGTTCTTGTGGCAGATCGCGTAGCCGCCGGCTTGGGGAGGGCCCGGCTCGATGTCCCAGCCGAACATGGCCCGGTAGAAGGCGATCGCCGTCGGGACGTCGTCCACGGTGACGTCGACCCAGGCCGGTGTCCCGGCAGGCCAGGGCGTGTCGCGCGTGACCATTCCGCTCCCTCCCCAGGGCCTTCCGGCCCGGACCGACGCTAACACAGGGCTACCCGCGGCTGCCCTCTACACTGTGCATTCATGTACTCCAAGACCAACCCGGGGGGAATATCCCTGGGCAGGCGGCAAAAGCGGGTCTTCGCGATCGTCGGCGCGGTCTTCCTCCTGCTGCTGTGCGGCTTCGGCGTCTGGGGTGCGCTGTCCCACGACAAATACGGGGCCTCGGCGAACGGCTGCGTGAACGTCAACGTGCCGAGTTCCACCGGCGGGTCGACCCTGCATTACTGCGGCGCGCAGGCGCGGTCGTTCTGCCAGACAGAGTTCACGTCGAACGACCAGATCGCCAAGCGCGCCAGGCCCCAGTGCCTGCTGGCCGGGATCAAGCCCTCGAGCTCGGCCAGCGCTGCCTCCTGACCACCCGCGTCGCGCCGACCAGGACGGACGTTACGCCAGGGTGCTGGGCGGCCACCGTCACAGGTCGATGACGAGGGTGAGCGGTCCGTCGTTCAGCAGGGCCACCTTCATGTCGGCTCCGAACGTACCGGTCTCGACGCGGGCCCCGAGGTCGCGCAGCGCCCTGACCACGGCGTCGACTAGCGGCTCGGCGACCGGGCCGGGGGCGGCCGCCGACCAGGACGGGCGGCGTCCCTTGGCCAGGTCCGCATACAGCGTGAACTGGCTGATCACCAGCAGCGGCGCGGCGATGTCAGAGCAGGATTTCTCCCCGTCCAGGATGCGCAGTCCCCAGAGCTTGGCGGCCAGCTTGGCCGCCTGCTCCGGGGTGTCGTCGTGGGTAATACCCACTAGGACGAGCAACCCCGGTTCGGCGATCGCGCCGACGACCTGACCGTCCACGGTCACACTGGCGTGGGTTACCCGCTGTACGACTGCCCGCATAGCAAGGCAGGCTATCGCGACGCCGGCCCGGACAGGGCAGACTGCGGGCATGACGATCTTCACCGAAGACCTGGGCGCGAATCCCGTCGTCGCCGAGGTGGTGCGTTCTGGTTTCACCGAATCGGTGCACCGGGGTTCCGTCGCGGCCTTCGGCGCCGACGGCACTGCCGTCATCAGCATCGGCCCGGCCCGGGCGCCGTTTTTCCCGCGGTCGGCGAATAAGCCCCTGCAGGCCGCGGGCATGCTGCACTGCGGGCTCGCGCTGGACGGCGAGCTGCTGGCGCTGGCCGCGGCGAGCCACTCCGGCGAGGACTTCCACGCCGACGGCGCGCGGAAGATCTTGTCCGGTGCCGGTCTGAGTGAGCAGGACCTGGCCTGTCCCGCCGCCTGGCCGCTCGATACCGAGACGGCGCGCCGCCTGATCGCCCGCGGCGAGGGCATGTCCAGGGTCCGGATGAACTGCTCGGGCAAGCACGCGGCGATGCTGGCTACCTGCGTGGTGAACCGCTGGCCGGTGGCGGGTTACCTGGCGCCCGGTCACCCGCTGCAGCAGGCGATCCGGCGCACGGTCGAGGAACTCGCCGGGGAGCAGGTGAGCGCGGTCGGCGTGGACGGCTGCGGCGCGCCGCTGTTCGCGCTGACGC